>SL_4KL_010_BRINEDRAFT_10000551_pt1 | contig 19401 bp, 16 predicted proteins | sample SodLak_010_BRINE_2_FD_10664 | JGI IMG/M metagenome (IMG submission 10664)
CTCGATCGATCGGTCCGACAGATAGACGATCTGGACGGAGCCCAGCAGCGGCGGGCGAAGCAACTTGTCTCTGACACCGACGGAGCGGGCGTCAAACTCGTCGATGAACTCGACGAGACAACGCTCACGCGACTGCTCGATGAGGACGGCATCGATCGCGGGCAACTGGCTCATGCGACCCGGAATTATGGCGAACTAGACGGGAGTGATGCCCGACAGTTCCGGGAAGTGCTCGAGGACAGTGCCCTGCGGGAGTCATGGGTGCGTGCTGCAGGTGACGGAGATGTGTCCCCAGCGTCCGTGAGAACAGCCCTCAGACAGATGGATGCAGCCAGTGACGACGTTTCCGTCACCGAGTTCAAACCTGCATCTTCCATCGACGTGGATTCCGATCCGTACTACTCGTCGTGGTACGACAATCCGGACAACCCATACGATGCGGACACAATCGTTATTGACGCACAGGCCCAAGAATCACTCGACGTGTACCGGTTCTGGGACACAGACCGGACCAATCATGAAGCGGGTCCGTGGACGTCTGACGCGCGAGATATGGACCGATTGCGCCAGAGCGGAGACGCGACCCCGGACGATATCGTTGACCGGTATGCCCTCCCAGATGAGGTGAACAAAGTTACCAGATTCGATGTCGACGCAGGAACAGACATCCGTATCAGTGAAGCCGGACCGAATTACGGCCAGAGTGGCGGTGGCATCCAGTATGAACTGCGAGGTGAACAAATGCAAAGACTCTCTGATGATATTGACATGAGCCACATGCCAGTCGACAGAGACGACCCTGTCGACATAAGTGAATTCCTCGGTAGCGGGTGAGTTCAATGAGTATTAATGTGTCACTTGACAAAATAACGATTGGAGATACCGAAATAGTCCCACCCAATTCCGTTGATGATCACATTGAGCGCGACGGTTCGGTGATTGTGGCGGTGGATACCTATCGGAGGGGAAAACTCGAAGACCGCGATTTCGAGTTTCCCTCCGATGATCGAAACGTCGTTGCAATAGATCACACTGGTCAGATCTCGTGGACAATCGAACCGGTCCCGGCCGAGTACGACCACGACGAACCACGCCATACTGATCTGTGGAACGTACAAAACCGGTATCTAACTCGTCACACCAACGCTAACTTCGAGTTCGATCCAGGGACAGGAGAAATCCTCGAGGCGTGGTCGAAAACTGAACTTCCTATTGGTGATGATGTCGTCGACCTCAGCGGAGGAGTCCAGCAGGTGATCGAGTTCAATGATACTATTTTCGTCCGATGCATAGATGCCACACATATTCTGTATGCGTTCGAAGCCGATGGAACAGAACGATGGCGATCGGACGCCGACGAGCGACGGGGACTGCTCTCTGTCGAGGACGGTCACCTTTGGGAGCAACTCGCGGTCAACCGAACTACCGATCACCGCTACCGGCTCGATCCCGAAACGGGCGAACGCCTCGAATGTGAAGAAATCGACACGGGTCTCTGGTGACCCCACAACACCAACGCATATCCATGACAAACCCATTTGCCACCAGTTCGATCGTGATGGACGGAACGACGACAGAACCGACCGACTATCTCCACTTCGAACCGGACGGGCTCCCAGGAGAGTTCTGGCTTCATCGCCGAGACCAGTTCGATCCTACGCTCGATCGTAAGGGGGTTCTCGATCAGTATGCCCTTCCGGAACGCGATTCCTACACCGTTCGGATCGTCGAGGTTCCTGCCGGAGTCGCAATTCGGTTCGGAACTGTCGGTTCCCACCACGGGCACACTGGCGGTGGCGATCTGGTCGACCCGATCGAATACGACTCGATTCCGGAGACGTGGCTCCGTGAGGAAATGTCTTTGACCGACCTTCTCGAAGGAGGCTGCTAATCGGTCATCCCATCGAGCTGGCTACCGGACTCTCATTATCCTCGCCACGACCGATCAGCGAGCAGCCGACATTCTGCTTGAACTCGACGATCCGGCCAGCCGACGGCGGGTCGTGAAGGGCGAGCGAAACATCTTGAGTGACGAATTTGCGACGGCGCTACGGCGGTACAATAATTACCCGATCCGATCGACGATCGTCTCCTCGTCGACGACGAGATTGTAGGCTTCTTCATCGTCGTTCCAGAGTGCGAGGACGTTCTCGAAGGCGAGGAGGTTGCCGTATTCGGCCTCGTCCAGTGCCCGGTTGAACGCGGTTTCGTTCGTGAGGACGGCGTAGTGGTCGATCGATTCGCTGCCGTCGCTGATCTTGTACAGGGGGTTGCCCTCGCTCAGCGAGTGGCTGAGTTTTGCCGCGGCGAGATCGATCCGGTTCGTGACGTGGCGCTCCATCTCGGCCATCATCGCCCACTCCTCGTGATCGAGATCGAGGTCGATCCGCTGGCGGCCGTCGAGGCGAAGCTGGGAGTAGGCAAACTGGACGTCGACGTTGATGAACTCGCCCGGGGCGTGGGCCTCGTCGTGTTCGGGCGCGGCCTCGTCGAGTCGCCGCTGGAACGACGGGACTGCGAGATCGGGCCGGACGTCGAACGACCAGCCGCGATCGGTCGGGGTCTTGCCCGCCCAGAGCCGAACCGTGGGTCCGTAGACGGTGACGCGTCGGCCGGCATCGTCGGGGGTGTCGTCGCTGGCCCCGTCGCCGATCGCGCGTCCCTCCAGTGTGCGTTCGACCTCGCGCAACCCGATCGCGGTGTTCTTGTCCGCGGGCGCCATCGCGAGCAGCGTTCCGTCGGGAGCGAGNAGNTCGAGATACCGTTCCGTGATGGCCTCGGGATCGTCGAGTTCGCTCAGGACGTTACAGGCGAGCACGAGGTCGAAGCCGTCGTCGGGGGCGGTCGGCTCGAAGCCGTCGGCTCCACCATCGCCGTCGCTCACCGCGGCCGGGTCGAACGCCTCCGCCGTCGTCCGGTGGACCGTCGTGTGGACGTTCCGTCTCGTCTCCGCGAACAATCCCTCGAGGATGTCGGCCGCCGCGCTCGGTTCGATCGCATGGTAGTCGACCAGCGCGTCGTCGGGCAGGTACTCACAGAGTCCGAGGGCAGGACCGCCGACGCCCGCACCGATATCGAGGACGCGCACCGTTTTACCGAGCAGGTCCTGTTCGGCGAGATCGTCCAGGGCGTACTGGACGGCCGCGTAATAGGTCGGCAGGTGGTAGATCGCATACCCCGCGGCGACGTCCTCGTCGTAGTCGACGTGCCGCTGGTCGAGATAGCGTTCTTTGAACCGGCGGATCGTCGATCGAAGCAACTCGCCGGTCGCGTCTGCGTGCCAGTCGACGCCGTAGCGATCGACTAGCAGGTCCTCGAGACGCGATTCGTACGCCGCCGGGAGCCGTTCGACCGGGCCGGGCCGTGGCGAGACGGGGTCGTCGTCGACGGGAACGAACGTGCCATCGTCGCGTTCGAGCAGTCCGAGATCGACGGCATCCTCCCGAAGCTGCTGGCGGACGACGGCTGGATGTGGGTTCCCCGCGACGTACGCACAGATCTCGTCGGGATCGATCGGTCGGACGTTACGCAGATACTTCGCGTTCGATCGGATGGCCTCGCGCTGGTCGCTCATGATTTAGGTGTGTCAGCTTCCGTCTCCCCGTTCGCGCCGCCGTGCCAGGTGGCTGTTGCCTCCCGATACAGCGCCGCGAGTTCCTCGCTGTCGGCGGCCGCAATCTGCCTCGCTGCGTCGGCGACTCGTCCGGCACCGTCGAACGTCTCCTGGATATCCGCGTAGACTCGTGGCGTTCCCTCGGTCATCGTCTCGGCAAGCTCGGCGATCCCCGCGTAGATCGGCGTTTCGAACCCCTCCGGGACCGACTCCGCCGCGAGGGCAAAGGCGAGCACGGCAGCGTGGGTGGCCGCCTGCACCGACTCCATCGCCTCGTCGTGTTCGGCTGCTGTCGTCTCGACGAGGTCGTTGCCCCGGGCAGCGAGCGACTCGAGTACCGCGTCGGTGGCGGGCCCCGACGCCTGTCGAACGACCGGGATCGACCCCGGCGCTCGATCGGGCGCAAACAGCGGGTGCAGGCTCATTCGTTCGCGATCGGGTGCGTGACGGGCCATCACCTCGAGTGGGTCGTCCATCACACCCGAGACGTCGACGATCGCCCGTTCGGCCCGATCGGCGTGGTCGGCGATCGCGTCCACGACGTGGACCATCGGGACTGCGATGCAGACGACGTCGTAGCTGTCGGTCCCCTCGAGTTCCGTAACCGCTCCATCGACGGCGTCGGCCGCCTGCGATGCAACAGCGGGATCGACATCGGCGAACGTCACGTCAGCATCGACGGCCCCACCGAACCACGTCCCCATCGACCCCGAGCCGACGATCAGTACCTCCATTGGCCACGTCTACCGCCTGCCGTCGCAAAAGCCGTTCGATCGATCGGCTGGCAGTCGGTTCCGGTGGGTACGACCGATCGGCGGTCGACGATCGACGTGTATCGGACGAGAGCCCGTTTTACGCTCACGGAGTCACTGGTGGTCCCAGTTCACCGTCACTGGCCCAACGCTTTTGTGTAGGTGATCTAACGACTACCTAATGCCGATCACACCGACGCAGGCCGTCCTGGTGGTGACGGTACTCGTCGCAGTCGGGTTCGTCTGGTACGTGGCGGGACGCAAACGCTGGCGATTGCTGGCCGACGATCGACTCCTTTTTGCAGTTCCATGGGGGACCGCCGTCACGGTAACGATCGTCGTCGCGTTCTACGTGCTGGTCCAGAGCAACGTCCGGTACGTCTCTGACCCGGTGACGCTCCCGTTTATTACGTGGTCGTACTTCTATCCGACAGGGCTGCTCACAGCCGGTATCGCCCATGGCAATCCCGGACACATCGCGTCGAACATGGCTGGAACACTCGCGTTTGCCCCGATCGTCGAGTACGCGTGGGGCCACTATCCACCCTCGAAACGGGCCGGTGACAACGGGGCGGAGACCGGGGGCGACGGGACAACAGGCCTGCTCGCTCGGCCCTGGCTGCGTGCCCTCGTCGTCTTTCCAGCCGCGCTACTCGCAACCGCGGTCTTTACGGCTGTGTTCGCGATGGGACCCGGACTCGGGTTCTCCGGTGCCGTGTTCGCGATCGCTGGCTTCGCTGTCGTCACGTACCCGATCGCGACGATCGTCGCCGCGATCGCCACGAGTGCACTCCAGACCCTGTATCTCGCGCTGAGTCAGCCGATCGTCCGGGAGACGATCGATCCGGGGGCACCAGCGCCACCAGACTGGGCAGGGATCGGGTTCCAGGCACACCTGCTCGGCTTCCTGCTCGGCGTCATCCTCGGCGCGTTGTTGTTGCGGCGTCGATCACGCCGGCCGGCCGCCGATCACGTGTTTTTCGCGACGCTGGCGCTTGGTCTCGTCCAGTCGCTCTGGCTGCTCGTCGCGAGCGGGGACGACGTGTTCACCCTCTATCGTGGGGCTGGCGTCGTGCTCGTGGTTGTCCTGACGATGGTGATCACGGTCGCCATCGCCGGCTCTGATCGGCCGCTGCCCCGGCCGCTCTCGGTGCTCCCCAGGGCCCCGACGCGCCGCCAGCTTGCGATCGGCTGGCTGGGTCTTCTCGTCCTCTCGCTGCTGGTCGGCACCGCTGCGATCGTCGGCGTCGACGTCGAGGCACCGGTAGTTGCCGCGGGCGCGTTACTCGTCGCCGTGGTCGTACTCGCGATCCCTGTCGTTCCGACCGTCCTTCCCGATCGAATCTATGCGGGCCCGATGCCTCGCCGTGACGCTGCGGTCGTGATCCTCGTCGTCGTGACGGTGCTCGTCGCCCTGCCAAGCGTGCCACTCAATCTGCTCGTTGTCGACGACGACACCGTGCCAGGCTCCGGCGGCGTCGACGTTGGAGAGTACACGGTAACCTACGAGCAAAACGCGACCGCTGGCCAGCAGCCGATCGTCGATCCAGGTTTCGAGGATGGAACAGAGCAGTTCGAACCCCAGCAGGACGGCCTGATCGTCGTCGACGGCGATCGAGAGCTCTGGACCATCGCCGAGCGCCAGGACGTCATCGCCCACGAAGGGACAGCAACGGTCCACCTCGGCGATATCGGCTGGCGAGAATCGATTCACGCAGAGCGGACCGGCTGGGACGTCGTCGGCAACGAGAGCGCGTACGCCGTCGATCTTACGGTCGGAAACGAGACGACCCGCTCGTTCGCTACCGACCCGGTCCGGGCGAGTGCCACGATCGACGGGCAGGCGATCGAGGTCGACGCCAACGACTCCGCGTTTCTGGTCCGCGTGACCGACGACGGGGAGCTGTCCGATACGGTGGCGGTTCCGGAGGAAAACGAGACCGCGTCGGCCGGTGACATCGAGTTCGCCACGGAACGCGTCGCGGTCGACGCCGACGGCGTCAGCACCGAAGACGACGAGCGCGTCCGGCTGTTCGCCTCGACGGACGACACCGAGGTCCTGGTCGCGGAACAAGAGGAGTACGCGGCGTGATCGGGAACGGTTCCGTTCGTCCCGCCGATCGACTCTTGAACTGCGATCTCTCTCTTGACACGCGATCGGCCTGAACGGACTCGATCGATCCAGTTGCGTCCCGTGCCGTTGTGACTCGATCGGCTCCGAGACACGGTGGGACCCGACACCTAACACTGTTTGTACGTACGTTCTTCAGCCACCGGCCCTGAACAGTGCGTATGACACGCATCGGAATCGTCGGCGCGGGAGCAGCCGCCGCAGCCACGACGTACGTTCTCGACGAGACGATCGACGACGCATCTGTGACTGTCCTCGAAAAGTCTCGGGGCCTCTGTGGCCGGGCCGCGACCCGCCGTCGTGACGGCGTGGTCTACGATTACGGCGCGAACTACGTCAAATCCGACGACGATCGGGTCGTCGAGTTACTGACTGAGACGCTCGACACCGACGGTCTGGTCGACATCGAAGAGCCGATCTGGACGTTCGACAGCGAGGACACGGTTTCGGAGGGACGAGACGCCGACGAAGACAAATGGACCTATCGGCAGGGGCTCACCCAGATCGCAAAGCGGCTGTTCGCCGAGACCGACGCAACTATCCACCGAGGGACACGGGTCGAGCAGCTACGTCACGAGCGTGCCACTGGCAGTGACGAGCCGCAATGGCGAGTCACGGACACCGACGGTGAGACGTGGGGCCCCTTCGACGTGCTCCTCCTGAACCCACCGGCACCCCAGACCGCCGACCTGCTCCGATCGGCCGAGTGGGAGAGCGATATCCGTGCCCCCCTCGTCGACGCGATCGCAGACGTCCCCTACCGGACGGTCTGGACGGGGGTCCTCCACTACCCCTTCGAACTTGAGAAACCCTACTACGCCCTCATTAACACGGACAAAGCGCACGCGATCGGCTGGCTCGCTCGCGAGGAGTGCAAACCCGGCCACGTCCCCGATGGCGAGTCCCTGCTGATCGTCCAGGCGGGCCACGAGTGGTCGGTCGATCACTACGACACCGACCCCGAGGCGAATCTCGACGCATTGGCGTCGATGACCGCCGACCTGCTCGACGACCATCGGCTCACCGAACCGGACTGGACGGACCATCAGGGGTGGCGGTACGCACAGCCGGAAGATGGCGTTCTCGAGGGCCCGCTCCGGACCGCGGAGAACGCGAATCTCTACTGTCTCGGCGACTGGGTCGCTGGCGAGGCGCGGGTTCACGCTGCCTTGCGAAACGGGCTGGATGTCGGTGAGCGGGTCGCCCTCTCGCAGTAGTTAGCGACGTAATTTTCTGTGGAATTATGCGTGAGATATACGACAAATATAGGCAGGGGTGTCGCTGTTGACACCTGCGATCGAACGCACAGAGAGCGGCTACAGAACTATTGGATAGCGCGGAGAGCTGTCAGGTACTGCGAATCGATTGTTGTGCGATCGAACGGGCAGTCGATAGCTCGATCTCGTCGAACGTATCGTCTTCTTCGAGTGTCTCGATTACAGCGTCAACTGGTTCGGTGAAGGTGAACATGAGATGAACACCACTCTTGAAGCCGCCACTCGTCCGCTCGCTTTCGAGAACTCCGTACGTTCCTGCTTTGTTGATGTGGCTATTGACAGTTTCTTGCGTGTAGATATCGCGGTCAGTGCGTTGGCAAATCTCTTGATACAATGTATAGACTGCCGGACTCGGTGCCGATCCGTTATTAACATCTGCGACAACAGCTGTTGCATAAAGCGAGAGTTTCTTCTGGAGTGACATTCCACCGACAATCTCTAACACTCGGTTTTTCACGACTGAATCGTTAGCTGCGTGTACGTGCCGTTCCGTAACGACCGTCTCTCCGTCTCTGTTTGCAATTTCTCCCGCATCACGAAGCAGGTCAATTGCTCGTCGTGCGTCACCCTCGTTTTTCGCCCCGTATGCAGCAACGAGTTCGATAACGCCGTCATCGAGCGCTCCGTCTTTGAACGCATCACGCCTGCGGTTGAGAATTTCGATGAGTTCGTTCGCATCATAATACCCTTTTCGAAATGAAAGGGGTGTAGTCGAAATGAAGGCATCATAATCGAAATGATTTGCGGGCGATACGAGAGTCGAAATGAAACTGGGGTGGCGGAGGCAAATGACCCTCGGACCGTAATCGAAATGAAATCGTAAAAAATAACGGCGGAAACGCTCCTGTCACCAGTTTTAAAGTAGGTTGTCTGGTCGAGACTGACTGGGTGGGACACTGTAATCGAGATGAATTCCCAAAGCGCGCGTACAGGACCGAGATCACGACCGGTATGTCCGAGATAGCGTTAGAATCTGTCTTCGACGGCCAGATTTCACTTCGAACACGGTGTGTGAGAGTAGAATATCCAAACCCGCTACAACAGATTTCACTTCGAATACGGTGTGGGAGTCCTCTGTTCCCAGTATGTTCTCCCACGTCGGTACCGAATAAGGCACTAATCGAAGCCGCCACTCGTTCCAGATCCACGATCGCTACACCGTCGACGGACGGTCCACGGATCGAGCACACCGACCGGATCGTCACCGAGGCCTTGCGGCTCTATTGCTTCACGTGACGATCGGTTCTACAACGACCCCGACGTGTTCCGTCCTGGTCGCTGGAGCGATGAGTTCGATGGAGCACTTCCCGACGTCCGGCTGCGGGTGTTCGATCGGGAGCGACTGTAAGCGGTGGGGGAGCCAAAACAGGGCTCCCCACTGCAGCGGTCCGAAAATCGGTGTCCGTCACTCGATCGTCGGTCCGGCACCAACCGGATACGTCGTCAGATTCTCGGAGCCGTCTTCAGTGACGACCACCAGGTCCTCGATCCGGACGCCGCCGACGGCGGGATCGTAGATTCCCGGCTCGATCGTGATCACGTGGCCGGGTTCGAGTTCCTCGCCGGCGGGGGAGACACTCGGCTGCTCGTGGATGTCCAGTCCGACGCCGTGGCCCGTGCTGTGGATGAAGCCGGTTTCGGTGTGTGGATCGCTGCGCAGGGTTTCATAGCCTGCGTCCTCGATCACGTCGCAGGCCGTGTCGTGGACGTCGGCTCCCGTGACGCCCGGTTCGACGGCGTCGAGAGCGGCCTCGTACGCCGCCTTCGTGACCTCGTACCGTCGTCGGGCCTCCTCACCCGGATCACCGCGAGCGACCGTCCGGGTCATGTCCGCGAAGTATTTCGTCTCCGTGTCCCGTGGGAAGATGTCGATCACGATCAGTTCGTCCGCTCGGAGCGGGCCGCTGCCCCGATCGTGGGGGTCGGCGGCGTCGGCTCCACAGGCGACGATCGTGTCGTCGAGCGCACAGCCCTGGCGAATCAGCGTCAGCTCGATCGCCTCTTTGACGCGCTCGCTGGTGAGCGGGTCGCCCTCGTGGACGAGCGTGCCGTCGTCGATCGCTGCGTTTGCGATCAGCTCTTTGGCGGCTGCCATCGCTGCCTCGTTCGCCCGCTGGGTGGCCCTGATCTGGTCGATCTCCCACTCGGTCTTGGTCGCCCGAATCTCCTCGACGATCCCCTCGGATTCGACCGTGACCGTGATGCCCCGGTTTCGGAGCCCGTCTGCGGTCCCCGTCGGGAAGTTCCGCGGGACGGCGATCGTCTCGATGCCGTGATCGTCGAGAAACCCGGCGACGGCCCGAGTTGCGCCCTCGTACCGGCCGTACTCCGCGACCAGTTCCTGATAGTCGTAGGCCGATCGGCGGGCAACCGTGTCGGCGTTGCTGTCCGACCTGGCCCGACCGTATTCGAGTCCGGAGACGAGCAGGTGGACGCCGCCGTCCGCAGTGACAAGCGTCTGGTAGGCATCGGGGGCGTCGAAGCCCGAGACGTACCGCTGGTCCGAATCCGTGGCATCGTCGTCGATGAGATAGCCATCGATCCCGGCTGCCGCGAGGGAGTCACAGAGTGGCGAAAGGTCGACTTCCATGATCGAGACTGAGCGTCGCGGCCGGCATAATATCGTGGGTCTCGGCAGCCACTCGGTCCGATTGGGCGGCGGAAACGGGGCCCCGAGGACGGAGTGGCGGCCTGGACGGATCGGTATCGGTAAGGGACGGCCCCGCCACAGATCGATCATGAACGTCACGATCACGCCCTCGAACGTGCGGGGGTCGGCCCGTGCACCACCGTCGAAGAGCTACACCCATCGGGCGATTCTCGCCTCGGGCTATGCAGACAGTGCGACCGTCTACGACGCCCTCTGGAGTGCGGATACGCGGGCGACCGCCCGTGCGGTGGAGCTGTTCGGTGGCGATGTCGACCGCGCCGAGGACGGCACGCTCGCCGTCACCGGCTTCGACGGTCGCCCCGATGTGCCGGCGGACGTGATCAACTGTGACAACAGCGGGACGACGATGCGACTCGTCACCGCGGCCGCGGCGCTGGCCGAGGGAATGTCGGTGCTTACCGGCGACGAGTCGCTCCGATCGCGACCACAGGGACCGCTGCTGGATGCGATCGACGACCTCGGTGGCGAGGCGTCCAGTACCCGCGGGAACGGCCAGGCACCGCTCGTCGTCACGGGTCCGATCGATGGCGACGAGGTCTCGATCCCCGGCGACGTCTCCTCGCAGTACATTACGGCGCTGTTGATGGCCGGTGCCGTCACCAACGACGGGATCGAGATCGATCTCGAAACGGAACTCAAGTCGGCACCGTACGTCGACGTCACGATCGAAGTGCTCGACGCCTTCGGTGTCGAAACCGAGCAGACTGCTGCCGGCTTTAGCGTCGACGGCGGCCAGCAGTACCGGCCCGTTGACGGCGAGTACCACGTCCCCGGCGACTTCTCCTCGATTTCCTATCTCCTCGCTGCGGGTGCGATCGCCGGTGAGGAGACGGTCACAATCGAGGGCGCACAGCCGAGCGCCCAGGGCGATACCGCCATTGTCGACATCGTCGATCGGATGGGAGCCGACGTCGACTGGGACCGCGAGGCGGGGACGATCGACGTCACGGCCGACTCACTGTCGGGAATCGAGGTTTCGGTCGCGGACACGCCGGATCTGCTCCCGACGATCGCGACGCTTGGTGCGGCTGCCGAGGGCGACACCCACATCGTCGACGCCGAACACGTCCGCTACAAAGAGACCGATCGGGTGAGCGCGATGGCCGACGAGCTCGGAAAGATGGGCGTCGAAACCACCGAGGAACACGACTCGCTGACGATCCATGGCGGCGAGTCCACGCTCGAGGGGGCGACAGTCGATGGCTGTGACGACCACCGGATCATCATGTCGCTCGCGCTGGCAGGCCTGGTCGCCGAGGGCGAGACAACTGTCGAGGGTGCAGACCACGTCGACGTCTCCTTCCCGGGCTTCTTTGACGTCCTGTTCGATCTGGGCGTGACGCTCGATCGCCACGAGTAGTCAACGGCGATCGACGTGGCGCGTAACCGTCACCGATCGACGTGGCGCGTAACCGTCACCGATCGACGTGGCGCGTAACCGTCACCGATCGACGNGGCAGCGTAACCGAAAACGTGGCTCCGTCGTGTAGTAACAACTGCAACTATGTGCGCATTGAGACACGACCGCTGTGCGATCAGGTGTGCAGTGACGTGCAGTGGCTCCCATAGAACGGCGCTGCCACGACCTCGGCTCCGGTCGCGGCAATTCGTCTCTGAATCCTGCACGGCTAAGTGGCCACACCCCTGAGAAGGTCGTAATGAACGGCAATCGATTCGGTCGTCTTTTCCAGGTGACCACCTTCGGTGAGAGCCACGGAGAGGCGATGGGCTGTACCGTCTCCGGCTGCCCGGCCGGTCTCGAACTGTCCGAAGAGGACATCCAGGAGGACCTCGATCGGCGCAAACCAGGCCAGTCGATGATCACCACCAGTCGCGGCGAACCCGACGCCGTCTCGATCAAGTCCGGCGTTCAGGACGGCTACACGACCGGAACACCGATCGGGATGGTCATCCAGAACAAGGATGCCCGATCGGGCAAGTACGAACCCTTCATCACTGCGCCCCGGCCATCTCACGGCGACTTTACGTACTCGGCCAAATTCGGGACGCGAAACTGGGGTGGCGGCGGTCGCTCCTCGGCTCGGGAGACGGTCAACTGGGTCGCCGCAGGAGCGATCGCGAAGAAACTGCTCGCTCGTGAGGGGATCGAACTGAAAGCGCACGTCAACCAGATCGCGGATATCGAGGCGCCCGAGGTCAGCTTCGAGGAGTTGCTCGAACACTCCGAAGAAAACGACGTCCGCTGTGCCCATCCCGAAACCGCCGAGAAGATGCAGACACGCATCGAGGAGTACCAGGAGGAGGGCGACTCGATTGGTGGCAGCATCTACTTCGAGGTTCGCGGGGTTCCGGTCGGGCTCGGTGCACCCCGGTTCGATTCGCTCTCTGCGCGCCTCGGGCAGGCGATGATGTCAGTGCCAGCGACCACGGCCTTCGAGTTCGGACTCGGCACGGAGGCCGCCGAGTGGACCGGCTACGATCGAAACGACGACTGGGAGTTCGACGAGGAGGGCAATCCGACGCCCGTCGAGAACGACCACGGCGGCATTCAGGGCGGGATCTCGAGTGGTGAGCCGATCTACGGCGAAGTGACGCTTCACGCGCCGACCTCGATCCCGAAGAGCCAGCAGACGGCCGACTGGGAGACCGGCGAACTCAAAGAGGAGCAGGTCATCGGCCGCCACGATCCGGTCCTCCCGCCACGTGGCGTCCCCGTCGTCGAATCGATGCTCGCGCTCACGCTCGTCGACTTTATGCTGCTGTCGGGGCGGCTCAACCCCGATCGGGTCGACGGCCAACCCGGGAAATACGAGACGGAGTACCACCCGAGCAGCCCCCGGAACGAATAACCGAGAGCGACACCGTCTGTTCGGACGGTGTGTGCCGGGGTCCGACCTGCTCGTTTTCGATCCGACCGTCGGCACGGACTCTCTCCCAGTAGCGATTGCCGGCCACGGGTCGACGATCGGTGTGGAGCGTGGAGACAGGTCGATCGGTGTGGAGCGTGGAGACAAGTTCTATTCTCAGGGTAGTGATATTGAACGGGCTCCGTCAGACGCGCGATCGGTCCCCAACGTGTGGCTGCATCGCCCACATATTATTGACAATATATCACATACTTACCCAACAGGTTTTTTGTGTCTGTTTAGATCCAGCAGGTACTGGGCGTGCCTGCTCGAGAGACGAACCGACAACCAAACTATGATTTGCCGCCCGTTCAGGGGTCACGACCCGATCGAAACGCCGCTTCGTAAATCTCACTATCTTTCACAATAGTTTGCGGACCGGAAAGTGGTAATTTGGGTGGTTGTTCATTCTTCACGATAGATGCATGGTAATCTATAGCAAAGGCTTTAGGTCCGGTAGATGGAACTACTGCGTACAGTTGGCCCACCGGCCACAGATTTACCATGAGCGATGACGAACTCATCTGGCGAATCGCAGGCGGTTCCGGAGACGGAATCGACTCGACGAGTCAGAATTTCGCAAAAGCGCTGATGCGCTCGGGGCTCAACGTATTTACTCACCGACATTATCCGTCACGGATTCGCGGTGGCCACACATACGTCGAGATTCGAGCCGCAGCGGACGAGGTACAGTCACGAGGGGACGGCTACAACTTCCTGCTTTCGCTGGGTGACTCCTTCGCCCGGAACCCGAAAGAAGACGCCTACTACGGCAACGAGGAAATCAAGCCCCTCTCGGAGAACCTAGACGAGCTTCGAGAAGGCGGTATCATCGTCTACGACGAGGGGCTTCTCGACGAGGACGACGTCGCGGAACTCAACCTAGAAGAGCGTGCCGAGGAAAACAACTGGCACGTCTTCCCGATCGATCTCCGCAGCCTTGCAAAAGAACACGGCCGTGAAGTCATGCGCAACACCGCCGGGATCGGCGTCACTGCTGCGCTGCTCGACATGGACCTCGACCACATCGAGAGCCTGATGTCCGACGCCATGTCCGGCGACGTGCTCGAGTCGAACCTCGAGATCCTTCATGAGGCTTACGAGATGACCAACGAGGACTACGAGTTCGAACACGACCTTCGTGTCCCGACCGGGGAACACGAAACCGAGCAGGCGCTGCTCTCGGGTTCGAACGCGATCGCCTACGGTGCGATCGACGGTGGCTGCCGATTCATCGCCGGCTACCCGATGACGCCGTGGACGGACGTCTTTACGATCCTCAGTCAGAACTTCCCCGACATGGGTGGTGTCTCAGAGCAGGTCGAAGACGAGATCGCCGCCGCTGCACTCGCCGTAGGTGCCAGCCACGCCGGCGCGAAAGCCATGTCCGGCTCCTCTGGCGGTGGCTTTGCGCTGATGAGCGAACCGCTCGGTCTCGCCGAGATGACCGAGACGCCGCTCGTGCTCGTCGAGTCGATGCGTGCCGGTCCCTCGACCGGGCTGCCGACCAAGCCCGAGCAGGCTGACCTCGAGTTCGTGCTCTACACGAGTCAGGGCGACTCCTCGCGAGTCGTCTTCGCACCCGGAGACATCGAAGAGGCCTACGAGCAGACCCGCCTCGCCTTCGACATCGCCTGGGAGTACCAGATCCCGACGATCATCATCTACGACCAGAAGCTCTCGGGCGAGAACAAGAACGTCGACGTCGAGTTCTTCGATCGCGATCCAGAACCAGGACTCGGCACGACGCTGACCGAGGAGGAACTCAAAGAGGCCGCACACGACGCCTCCGGGAAGTTCCACCGCTTCCAGCACGAACCGGACAACGACAAACACGTCAGTCCGCGATCGCTGCCCGGCCAGAAGGGTGGACGCTTCCTCGCGACCGGGAACGAACACAGCCCGGTTGGCCACATCGAAGAGGACCCGGACAACCGAGTCTTCCAGATGGAACGGCGCGTCGAGAAGCTCGATTCCATCCGCAAGGAACTCGATGAGGAACGTCCCTCGAACCAGACCTACTACGGCGACGAGACGGCCGACTACGGCATCATCACGTGGGGATCGAGCCACGGTGCCGTCGCCGAGGCAGTCGAGCGCTTGAACGAGAACGGTCACTCGGTCAAAGGCATCACCGTCTCGGACATGATGCCCTACCCCGAAAAAGAGATGACCGAGTTCTTAGAGAGCGTCGACGAGGCGATGGTCGTCGAAATGAACGCGACCGCCCAGTTCCGCGGACTCACCCAGAAGGAACTCGGCCGCTTCGGCGAGAAACTGACCAGTCTCCTCAAGTACAACGGGAACCCATTCGAACCTGCCGAGGTCGTCGAGGGCTACGAGATCAACATCGCCAACGAGGACCGCGAAACGACTGCGCAGGTACGATTCGAACCCGCCGCAGGTGACTAACCTATGAGTGCATTCAACGCAATCGGAGAAGAACGAGAGATCGACCGGGACGAGTTTACGCCCGGTGTCGAACCCCAGCCGACCTGGTGTCCGGGCTGTGGTGACTTCGGCGTTTTGAAGGCGCTGAAGCAGGCCCTCCCGGAAGTCGGCAAGACGCCGGAAGAAGTGTTGACGGTCACCGGAATCGGTTGTTCCGGCAAGCTGAACAGCTATCTGGACACGTATGGCTTCCATACGATCCACGGCCGATCGCTGCCGGTCGCCCGCGCAGCGAAGCTGGCAAACACCGACCTCGAAGTCATCGCCGCAGGCGGTGACGGGGACGGCTATGGTATCGGTGGCAACCACTGGATCCACACGGCCCGTGAGAACCACGATATGACCTATATCGTGTTCAACAACGAGATTTTCGGCCTGACGAAAGGCCAAACCTCGCCAACGAGCCCGAAAGGCCACAAATCCAAGACCCAGCCATCCGGGAGCGCAAAGACGCCGCTTCGCCCGCTGTCGATGTCGCTGAACGCCGGTGCGAGCTACGTCGCCCGCACTGCTGCGGTCAACCCGAACCAGGCCAAAGAGATCATCGCGGAAGCGATCGAACACGACGGCTTCGCTCACGTCGACTTCCTCACCCAGTGTCCAACGTGGAACAAGGACGCACGACAGTACGTCCCCTACATCGACATCCAGGAGTCCGACGACTACGACCACGACATCCACGATCGCGCAGAGGCCGCCGAAATCATGCGCGAAACCGAAGACGTCCTCAACGAGGGGACCGTCCTCACCGGTCGGTACTACGTCGAGGAGGACCGTCCGTCCTACCAGGAGGAAAAAAAGGCCGTCGGCGAACTGCCCGACCAGCCACTCGCCGAACGCTACTTCGACGAGGACGCCGAGTGGGAGCGCAGCTACGACCTGCTCGACCGACACAAGTAAGCGAGCGAACGCGAACCGTTTTTTTGCCGACCTACCAGCGCCGTTACGTGTCGTCGTCCGGACTGTACCCCCAGCCCTGTGCAAACCGTTTTGTAAGCGAACTCAAGACGAGGAGAGCCACGAGCATCCCGCCGAACACGGCCGGCGAGTAGCCATACAGGATCTGATAGCTACCAAAGCCGATCACGATAAGCCCCATCAGGACTGCCGTCGTCCCGGCCCGCCGGGAGACGTACGCGGGATCGACGTCCTCATCGTAATGTACGTGCAGGTCCGCCCGCCCGCCGAACGCGATCAGCGAGGCGGGGACCAGGATAATGAGGCCACAGCCGATCCAGAAGAGACCAAGCAGCAGGTTTGCATCGACCATCGGTCGCTGTCGGCGAGCGTGATGAATAAACCCGGCGATCGACCACCGCGATCGGGGGCGGATTTTGGTGTCGATCGGGGGCGAATCCGGGGTGTCGATCGGGGGCGGATTTGGGTGCCGATCGGGGGCGAATCTGGGGTGTCGATCGGGGACGGGTTTGAGGTGCCGATCGGGACCAGCCATTCCGCTGATCACCGTGTCAAAACCGATAGCCGAAACGCCATCTGGGAGCCGACTCAGTGACGCTGTGGCCGGATCTGCCTACTGTCGGTCTATTCCACATCCGTTCAGCGATCCGACGTTTTCGTATACACAAGATATTTTCCCGTCCGAGCAAAAGTATAGAGTATGAGCGCACAAGCCACGGAAGATCGCATCCTCGAAGTGTTAGAAGAGGATGCCCAGGCCTCCTACGCCGAGATCGCCGATCGGGCGGACGTCTCGAAGCCGACGGTCCGAAAATACATCAACCAGCTCGAAGACGAGGGCGTTATCGTCGGCTACTCCGCCGATATCGATCCCAAAAAGCTCGCGAGCAAGACGATCGCACTCGTCGGGATCGACGTGGCGAGCGAACGGTACGTCGAGGCGACGCGCGATCTCAAGGCACTCGACGAGATCGAAGCGCTCTACAGCTCCAGTGGCGATCACATGCTGATGGCCGAACTCCGTGCTGCCGACGGTGACGAAGTCGGCGAGATCATTTCTGAGAAGCTCTTAGAGATCGACGGCGTCACCGCAGCGCACCCATCGTTCCTGCAAGAACGCCTGAAGTAGCCACGCCGCGATCGCGCTCGGAACGTCCGGCGTGGCCACGCTGGCCGGCGACGCCGTCGACGTATGGAGGCCTTGCTGTTTTGACGCTTGCCAGCTTAGTGGTAGCCATGCCGTCGTACGAACGCGAGACGATCGTCCGGGCACCGCTCGAGGAGGTCTGGACGTTTCACTCGCAAGTCAGCGGGCTCGAAGCACTGACACCAGCGTGGATGAGGTTGCGCGTCGAGCGGGTAATCGGCCCCGACGGGGAGCCGGATCCCGAGACGCTCGACGCCGGCTCGGAGATCGAGCTCTCGATGCAGCCGTTCGGGGTCGGCCCACGCCAGCACTGGACCTCGGTCATTACGGAGCGCGAGCGCACCGACGGAACAGCGTACTTCCGTGACGAGATGGTCCACGGCCCGTTCGATCGATGGGTCCACACGCACACGTTCTTCGCGGACGGCGATCGGACAGTACTGCGCGATCACGTCGACTACGAACTGCCACTCGCCGATCGACTCGGCGACCTCGGTGCAGCGACCTTGCCGGTCTCACAGGCCGGATTCGAGGGCATGTTCCGACAGCGCCACGCGACGACCAGAGGATTACTCGAGTAGCCACGCCCAACGCCCAACGCCCCACGCCCGACTCCACAAGCGACCGGCGCTTCGACGATCGGACCGCGGCTATTTTGATAGCGGAGCCACTATGGCAGATATGACCGACCGCAAGCGACGATCGATCGATCGGCGCCGGTTCATCGGCGTCGTGGGGGCCGGTGCGATCGGCGCTGGGGCTGGCTGTCTCGGGAACGGAGACGGAGACGGGGGCGATGGCAACGACGCCGGCAGCGAGGGCAGTGGTGGGCATCGGTTCGAAACCGACGTCGAACATCCGGGCGACGAGCCACTCGAGTTTACCGGCGAGTACAGCTGTCCGGTCTGTAGCATGACGCCGGCCGACTATCCACAGTGGCAGTGTCAACTCGCTCACGAGGACGGCCAGGGAGCCGTGTTCGATACGCCCGGCTGTCTGTTCGCCTACTACGCCGCGCCACCGACTGACGCCGCGATCACCGACGCGTGGGTGACCGATTTCGGGTCGGAGGATCTCGTCGACGGGTTCGAGGCAGCGTACGTCCTCGTGACCGACAGCAGTGCGGTTCCCCAGGAGACGATGGATATCAATCCCCGGCCGTTCGAGGACGACGATGACGCCGTCGACTATCTCGACGAATGGGACGCCGAGGAGTTGACCGAGGACGATATCGTCGCCCTCGAGGCCGTCGATCGGGAGATCGCTGCGATCTATCGTGGCAACCGTCTTCCCGACGAGTGACTGTCGGAACGTGTTTGACCGATCGGTGAGTGGGCCACCCTGTGAACTGGCAGGATCAGACGGTGCCGCCGGTCGCCGCACTGGCGTTTGCGGTGTTTGCAGCCAGTACGAGTGCGATTCTCGTCCGCTGGAGCGCCGCTCCAAGCGCTGTCGGGGCCTTCTATCGCGTCCTCTTTACAGAAATACAGCGAGAGTGCCTCGGGGCTTGACCCCGAGGGTGAATCGCGTAAGCTATATGACGCATCCCACCGTATTGATGAACACAGTTGTGA
>SL_4KL_010_BRINEDRAFT_10000553_pt1 | contig 19397 bp, 16 predicted proteins | sample SodLak_010_BRINE_2_FD_10664 | JGI IMG/M metagenome (IMG submission 10664)
ACCTGCCGTCGACGATTCCATCGGCTTCCAGTTGTGCTGTGTGGGTGTCATGGGTGGGGGGTTGGGACGCGGACGAGTGGTGGTCGGGCCAGCGTGGCGACCAGGGTGTGCCTGCAGGCCGCGATCGAGCGGCTCCACGACGGATGGAGTCGCCGAGCCGACTACGGGTTCGACGTCCGGTAGCCGGTGGGCCGTACTCGTCCGACATCACTCCATCAGAGGGGGGCAGATGCGAATAAAGGACGTTGACTGTTCACTGTAGCGGCGGGTCTCAGGCTCCAGAAACACGTAGTTTCTGCTGGGCAACGAGTAGTACCGACCGCAGCGTGGACATCGGCGGCCGATCGTCCAAAACGGGGGTTCTGTGCGAATTCAGTCGGGTTAGCCTGCATTCGGTTCTGAAACAGGCGATTTACCGGTCTCTGAAATCTGGGAAATCCGAGGTTTCCATACCGAAATGGAATATTTCCGTTTCGAATGAGCGTCCTTCAGCGCATAAGGTACATCGTTATAAAATACCACTATCACTTATCGATTCTATCGCTAGATCGATGGAGAAATTCGCGCGAGCGGTGAACTGCGGACGATGCATCTGGTGGCGGCACCTCTCGACGCGGAATGCGACCGAAAGAGACCCGGTAACGACGGGTGAGTGTACCTATGTCAACGCAAGCAAGTAACACGCGATCGGAAACGTCGGACAATTCGGCAGCTCGACTGAACGTCCTCGGGGACGAATGCGCGCGAACGATTCTCGTCGCCACGAGCGACGGCCCGAAGACGGCAAAGGAACTGACCGAACGCACGGATAGTTCGTCGGCAACGGTGTACCGACGCATCAACAACCTCCTGGAGAGCGAACTGCTCGCCGAATGTGTACGGTTCGACGAGGACGGCTCACATACGACGGCCTACGAAGCGACGGTAGAATCGCTTGCCGTCGAGATCGGAACGGATGGAATCGAGGTTTCGGTGACAGCCAGCGACGATCACAGTACCCACTGACCCCTCGAACGATTGCTCCGACGATCGGTCGGTCAAATCGTCAGGACGTGAGCGGAGGTCCTGTGAGATCGCCCGGACGTGAGTAGGGCCCCTGTGAGAGCGGCGGAACCTGAGTGGGATGTCCCTATGACCTGTAGTATGACGTCGATTGCATGGCCTCTCGTCCAATCGGCGTGGTAGCAATCTCGACGATAGCTATCAGGTAGCGTGGTGGATCCCGTGAGCGGACGGCTCACTATGACCCACGGCTATGAGTTACTTCGCCGGACGTTCAGTCACACAGGAACTTTAATACCGCCGGTCGATTTTGAAAGAATGACTAACATCCCTGTATGATACGGATAACAAATATCTACTCAGTGGAACGGTCACTGTGATTGAACAATGCACGATCTGACTGGCTTTCAGCGAGACCTCCTGTACGTGATCGCAGGGGCCGACCAGCCGTCGGGACAGACCGTCAAAGACGAGGTCGAAAAGTACTACAGCTCCGAGATCAACCACGGTCGTCTCTACCCCAATCTCGACACGCTCGTGAATAAAGAGCTGGTCGAAAAAGGGCAGCTGGATCGACGAACGAACTATTATGCGATCACGGATGCTGGCCGCCAGCGGATCGACGATCGCCGCGAGTGGGAAGCACAGTACGTCGATTTCTGACTGGACGATCGGTGGGGGAACGGAGACGTCGATCGGTCAGTGATATCGCCAGGGTCTCGCTGTGGACCGAATGTCGTAGTCGCGGTCTATTCTGTTCGATACGTGGTAGGTTTCGGCTGACGTCACTTGCATGCTGATACGGTCCGACCGACGTCACTTGCATGCTGATACGGTCCGGCCGACGTCACTTGCATGCTGATACGGTCCGGTTGATGTCGACTGCGTCTCGCTGTGTGTCCGGAGTTCGGGGCCTCCAGATGTGACAATCCAGTCGTCGCGATCGTCTCTGCACCTGTCGATTCGGACACCGTCTTCGAGAGGGGTTCTGTACGACTGATATAACAAAGCGAGTGACCGGCAACTACGAAGCGAGAATGGACGAGATATCGCCCGGAGTCGACGGAATCGCCGGCCGGAGTGCCGTGGTGACCAGTCGATGAGTCTTCGCCAGCACACCTGGACCCGTGTGAGCGCACTCCGTCAGTATCCGATCGATCTCGCGATCGTCACGCTCGCCGCAGTCGGGGCGTACGTCGCGGTATCGTCGCTTCAGGATGGCAGTACACTGCGACTGCTCGTCACGATGCCATACCTGCTGTTGCTCCCCGGATACGCCCTCGTCTCGGTGTTGTTTCCTGCCGCCGAGCGTGATCTGCAAGACGCTTCGTCGATCCCCACCGAACAGCGTCCCCGTGGGATCGATCCGATCGAACGGCTGGGGCTGTCGGTTGTGCTCTCCGTTGGGACCGTCGTGGTGATTGCGCTGGTGCTTCCGGTGACGGAATGGGGGCTCCGAACGACGCCGGCTGCAGCCGGGACCAGTGTCGTAACGATCGTGTTCGCACAACTCGGCGTCGTTCGCCGTCTCCAGACGCCGCCGCCGGCACGGTTTACCGTGTCACCCCGTGCAACGATTCGTCGGCTTCGAGACCTCAGGGTCGCATCACTGCTGTTGGTCGTCGCGATCGGAATCGCCGTCGGTGCGCTGGCTCTGGCGGTGTTGTTCCCGGCAGCTGCCGGTGGGTTCACCGAACTGGGACTCTACAGCGAAACCGACGACGGCGAGCTGGTCGCCGGCGAACTGCCGGACGAGGTCAGCCCGGGCGAGTCGGTCCCGGTCACGATTTCGATCGACAATCAGGAGGGTGACGATCGAACGTACACGATCGTCGTCCAGCAACGGACTCTCGTCGACGGCGACCTCGGTGATGGGGTGGCGATCGGCGAACTCGAGACGGCCATCGAGGACGGCGAGACGGAAACGAGCGAACAGGAGATTACACCGGCCGCGGAGGCGGGCGATACCGTTCGAATAAGTGTCTTGTTGTACCACGACGAACCACCCGCCGAACCGACGACGGAGAACGCCGACGAAGACACGTTCTTCTGGGTCTCGGTGTCCGAGGAGTAGGGAGATACCAGTTTTTGTCGATGATGTCCGAGGAGCAGGGAGCTACCGGTTTTTCTCGATGGTTTCTGAAAAGGTGTAAAACGCCTGTTCCAAAACAGCGACGACAGGGTCGACCTTCCACAGTGACACACCGACACCAGTGTGATCTCGCCAATGACTCCTTTCTGGGGATCCAGTTCCCAACGACGCAGTGTGAGGAGACGAGACCTCCCTGTCGGTCGATCAGCGGGCCAGGCTACGGAGCGAAAATCCCGGTCCGGGTCGGCGGGAGGCATGCTGAGCCAGCGCGATCGCGAGTACGACGAGACACACCAGTAGTGCGACGATCGGCGCGATTCCGCTCGCCAGCGGGCCAACGGAAAGAAGCGAGAGTGCAAGTATCGAGACACCGGCTGTCGTAACTGCCGCGTACAGCCGATGCCACGGTCGCTGTCCCTCCAGTCGCCGATCGAGATACGGCTCGAATAGCCCCTCGCTGGGCAGAAGTTTGATCTCGTGCTCGTCGGGGTTCCAGTCGACGATGCCCCGATCTTCGAGCATCGGCAAGTGGGTCTGGTAGAGCGAAATGTAGACTCGTCGCCGCTGTGTGCGCGTTACGTCCTCCGGCCTCGTCTCGTTTTCCCAGGCAGCAACCCGTTCGACGAGTGGGGCGAGATCACAGGAGCCACCCTGTCGTTTCAGATACTGCACCGTTCGTCGTCGGCGAGCGTTACTGAACACGTCGAACAGCTCGGCCTGTGTGAGTTCGCTATCAGTCATGGGATGTCTCGTACCCGTTGCCGTTGCCGGGTGTAGTCGGCTGATTGCCGCACACAGTTGCCTCCACTCTGGGACCCTTTACTATCGCTCAGCTACCCTCCGGAAATGCAAATATACTAGTTGGCACTCATGACTGATGGCTAATCTAACCTTTCTGGTCCCGTGAACGATCAATGGTGGCGAAATCGGGACTTTTCGGCCCGATCGGTACGGGTCTCCGGCACCAACATATTCACCGATGTAGTTCGGGGCTACGGACCGATCAAGCCGGGGATAACAAAGCCTCGTTACCGGCTGTGTCAGGACGATTGCCCACGCGGGTATCGATATCAGCATGACCTACCATCAACTGCGACGTCTCTGTCGACGATCGGCGACCGATCGGGCCGACGTGACCGACTGGAATCGAGGTGTTTCCCCGTGACCGAACTCGTCTGTGGCACGGCGTGTACGATCGACGACGAGGCGACTGTCGGCTACGGCGAGTTCGACGAGCCAACTCGGATCGGTGATGACGCAACGATCAGGGCCGGCTCGATCGTCTACGACGACGTAACGATCGGTGACGGGTTCACGACCGGCCACGACGTGTTGATCCGGGAGGGGACCGTCATCGGCGACGATGTCCTCGTCGGCACGAAGACCGTCATCGATGGGGAGACGACGATCGGCTCACACGTCAGCCTCCAGACGAACGTCTACGTCCCGACTCGGACGACGATTGCGGACAACGTCTTCGTCGGTCCCGGTGCCGTGTTGACCAACGACGAGTATCCAGTCCGGACGGACGACGGACTCGAGGGACCGACGATCGAGACGGGAGCCTCGATCGGGGCCAACGCGACACTGTTGCCAGGCGTTACCATCGGTGAGAACGCCTTCGTTGCAGCCGGCGCCGTCGTTACCGACGATGTCCCGGCACACACGCTCGCGGTCGGCACCCCGGCAACGACCCACCCGCTTCCCGACCCACTGGAGGGGCCAAATCAGCTCGCATGACAGACGCTGAACCAGATACCGACGTCGAGAGCGGAACGGCAAGCAGCGAGCCGGAGTCTGGCCCAACCCGCGGCGTCAACGAGCCGGTTTCGCTTGCGGATCCCGAACTCAGCCAGACCGCGATCGATCGCGTTCGGGCGGTGATCGAATCGGGATCGCTGGCGGACGGAGCGGAAGTCAGGACGTTCGAGCGGGAGTTTGCCGCCTTCTGTGGGGCAGACCACGGTGTCGCGACCTCAAACGGGACGACGGCCCTCCACGCCGCACTCGAGGCCCTCGGCGTCGAGGATGGAGATGCAGTCGTCACCTCCCCGTTCTCGTTCGTCGCGAGTGCAAACGCCATCCGACTCGCCGGCGGCGTCCCGGTGTTCGCCGACATCGATCCGGAAACGTATACGATCGATCCGGACGCCGTCGAACGGATCGTCCGGAAGCGAGACGATATCGTTGGCCTGCTCCCCGTCCACCTCTATGGACTCCCCGCCGACATGCCGTCGCTGCTCGATATTGCAGACGACCACGACCTGTTCGTCCTCGAAGACGCGTGCCAGGCCCACGGTGGGGCGGTCGAAGGGAGCCGCGTCGGGCAGTTCGGCGACGCCGCCTGCTTCTCGTTTTACCCGACGAAGAACATGACCACCGGGGAGGGTGGGATGGTCACGACGACCAGCGAAGACGTTGCCGACGCCGTCGCCAGATACGCAAACCACGGCCGGGGTGAAACCGGGACTGGCGGCTACGATCACGTCGAACTGGGGCACAATTTCCGACTGACGAGCATCGCAGCGGCGATCGGACGAACCCAACTCGAACGACTCCCATCGCTCAACGATGCTCGACGGGAGACCGCGGCCGTCTACAACGAGGAGCTAGCCGACCTTCCGGTCGAGACGCCGACGGAGCCGCGTCGGTACCGCCACGTCTACCACCAGTACACCGTTCGCGTCGACGACCGTGTGGCACTCGTCGAAACGCTCGACGACCACGACGTCGACACCGGCATCTACTACGAGACCCCGATCCACCGACAGCCCGCCTACGAATCGGTGAGTACGGCCGCGACGCACCTTCCGGAAGCAGAAGGGGCCGCAGCGAGCGTGCTGTCGCTTCCCGTCCATCCCGGTCTCTCCGATCGTGACCGGCGAACCGTCGTCGACGCAGTGAAAGACCACTACAACAGCACATGACAGAAACAGAACAGCTACGCGCCGGCGTCATCGGCGTCGGCTCGATGGGCGAGAACCACGCACGCGTGTACAGTGAACTACAGCACACCGACCTCGTTGCCGTCTGTGACCACGATCGGAGCGTATCCGAGCGGGTCGCAGCCGAGTTCGGCACCGATGCGGTCGCACTGGAAACGCTCCTCGATCGGTGTGACCTCGTCACCGTCGCCGTCCCGACACACGCCCACGTCGACGTGGTGTCGACCTGTCTGGAGGCCGGGGTCCACGTTCTCGTCGAGAAACCGATCGCCGGCACCGTCGCGGACGGACGGACGCTCGCGACGAAAGCCCGCGACGAGGGGCTCGTCTTGCAGGTTGGCCACATCGAACGGTTCAATCCCGCAGTCCAGACACTGATCGAACTGATCGACGACCTCGACGTGATCGCCGTCGAAGCCGAACGTCTGGGGCCGCCGGTCGATCGAACCGCACGCGGGAACGTGATCTTCGATCTGATGGTCCACGACGTCGACATCGTCGGTGCGATCCTCGACGATCGGCCGACGGATATCGCCGCCACCGGAACGCCAGATGGGCAGTACGCGACGGCGACGCTAAAACACGACGACGTGATCACGTCGCTGACGGCGAGTCGGTTGACCCAGAAGAAGGTCCGGAAACTGACGGTAACTGCACGGGACTGTCTGGTCGAGGTCGACTACCTCGAATCGTCCGTGTTGATCCACCGGGACTCCTATCCGGAGTATCTCACGGACGACGGCCAGAACCGCTTTCGCCACGAGAGCGTCGTCGAACGACCACGGGTCTCGAACGGGGAGCCACTCCGTCACGAGCTGTCGGCGTTTGCAGACGCCGTCAGAACCGGCGCGGAGCCCGAGGTCCCTCCCGAAGACGGGATCGCAGCCCTCGAGACGATCCAGCGGATCGACTCGCTGGTCGGCGAAGAGTCAGCCAGGATAGAACGAGAGGTGGAAGCGTGACGATACAGGAGCCCGATCGTGATCGTGTCGGGCTGTACGACGCCGACGCAGGTGACGACCAGTTGCGGGCGTCCCTGAGGGCGGGGGACGTCCCGGTTGCCGTCTACGGCCTCGGCAAAATGGGCGTCCCGCTCGCAGCGGTGTACGCCGAAACGACCGGGAACGTCACTGGTGTCGATATCGATCCGGCCGTCGTCGAGTCGATCGCTGGCGGCGAGAGTCACGTCGTCGGCGAACCCGGTCTCGACGATCTCGTCGGCGAACAGGTCGCGGCCGGTCGGCTCGACGCGACGACAGACGGGCGGGCGGCAGCCGCGACGGCGCGGATCCACGTCATCATCGTCCCGACGCTGTTGACCGAGGCCGACGAACCGGATCTCTCGACGGTCGAGGCGGTCGTCGACGACATCGCCGCGGGGCTCGAACCGGGTGATCTGGTGATCGCCGAGTCGACGCTGCCGCCGGGAAGCTGTCGAGACGTCCTCTTGCCACATCTGGCCCAGAAAAGCGGCCTCGAGCCCGGCGCGTTCGGACTGGCGTTTTGCCCGGAGCGGACCTCGTCTGGGACCGCGCTGCGTGACATCCGCGGGCAGTACCCGAAAGTCGTCGGTGGGGTCGATGCGGAAAGCACGCACGCAGCGACGATCGTCTACGACGAACTCTCCGAAAACGACGTCCATCCAGTCTCCGATGCGACCACGGCGGAGGCGATAAAGGTGTTCGAGGGAGTGTATCGGGACGTCAACATCGCCCTCGCGAACGAACTGGGGCGGCTCGCCGACGAACTGGAAATTTCGGTCCGGGAGGCGATCGAGACGGCGAACGAGCTCCCGATGTGTCAGCTCCACGATCCCGGACCGGGCGTCGGCGGCCACTGCATTCCCTACTATCCCCACTTCCTGCTATCACAGCTGGATGAACCGATGGCGGTGACCCGGACTGCCCGGGAGATCAACGACGGGATGCCGGCGGTCGTCGTCGATCGGCTCGAAGAAGAACTCGGTGAGACGGGGACCGACCTCGCGGACGCATCGGTGGCCGTCCTGGGGCTGACGTACCGCCCCGGCGTCGAGGAGACGCGAGCTTCGCCGGCGCTTGGCGTCGTCGAGGTGCTGTCCGATCGCGGCACGGACGTGGTCGGTGTCGATCCGCTCGTCGATCCGGCCGACTACGGGACGCGCCCGCTCGAGGCCGACGCCCTTCCCGACGCCGATCTCGACGCTGCCGTCCTCGTGACACCACACGACGCCTTCGAGGAGATTCCGTGGACCGAGCTCGATCCGATGGTAGTTGTCGACGGCCGTGACGCGATCGATTGGTCGGCAAGCCACCACCGAGTGTATACGATCGCCGGGTCGCGCGACGGGACGCCACCACGTGGACCGAGAGACCACGACGGGTCCGACGCTGATCGAACAGTCGACCAGCCAGCCGACGGCTCGACAGCGGCCGCCACGCAAACTGAAACCGACGGTGGGACCGATGTATAAGGGAACCTCGATCGGCGTAGTCATCACAGCCTACGAAGAGGACGCATTTATCGGGACTGTGATCGAGACGGTTCCGGCGTTCGTCGACCGGATCTACGTCGTCGACGACGCGTCGCCGGACGACTCCTGGGAAGTCATCCAGCGCGTCGCCGATCGGATCAACGACAGAGCAGAGCCGACCAAGCCACAGGCAACGATCACCGACGGCGGTGATGGTCGCCGCGTCGTCCCCATTCGACACGACGAGAACCGCGGCTACGGGGCCGCGGTCAAAACGGGGTACAAACGCGCTGCCGAGGACGAACTCGACGTGGTTGCCGTCATGAACGGCGACGGTCAGATGGATCCCGCGATACTCGATCGGATCATCGACCCTGTTGCGACCGGTGAGGCAGACTACGCGAAAGGAAACCGACTGCTAACGGCCGAGGATCGTGAGGAGATGTCCACCTTCCGGTTCGTCGGCAACGCCATGCTGACCGGACTCTCGAAGTTCGCCTCCGGCTACTGGACGATCGGCGACCCACAGAACGGCTATACGGCCATCTCCCGGGAGACGATCGAGGAACTCGATCTCGACGCGATTACCGATCAGTACGGCTTTTTGAACCACCTGTTGACCCACCTCAACGTCAACGGCTGTCGCGTCGCGGACGTCTCGATGTCGGCCGTCTACGGCGACGAAGAGAGCAGCATTCGGTACGTTCCGTTCATCCGGTTCGTTTCCATACTGCTGCTCCAGAGCTTCGCCTGGCGGCTGAAGACCCGCTACGTCGTCCAGGGGTTCCATCCGGCAGTCATCTTTTATGCCGCCGGTAGCTCGGGACTGGCTGGCGGTGTCGCCGGGTTCGCAAGCGCGATCAGGCGGTCGATCGGTGACAGCGACGGGGTTATGACGGCACTGGTGTCGTTCGTGGCCCTCCTCCTCGGCGTGATCTCGATCGGCATCGCGATCTGGCTCGACGCCGCGGAGAACGACCCGCTCGAAGTGACCCGGTACGACGAGCGATCGGACGAGGCACCTCCACAAATCTCCCGCCCGATCGAGTAACGACGGAGGGCGACATCGAGACGTCTTCGACGGGCGTAGGAGGTGGCAAAAGTGTCACGATATAGACTAGGTGGCGCTCCGTGTGGCATCAGCCGACCGAGTGGCCACTCGACAGGAGAGAGACGACACTGTCGTCGACTCCCGTACAACAGCTACCGTCACTACGGTTCCGTGCCAAAGAGTCGATCGGTGACAGCCGGTAGCTACTGTGGAATCACTGTAAGGCGATTATTTACTAATTCACTAGCACACTTTTCTCTCGACGAGACCGCCCTATGGATACCGTGATATGTATCGACGAGACGCCTCGGTCAGCTGTGGTGGTCCGATGAGTCGGACCTCGGGCCATCAGGCCACGCTCTCGCCGCCAGACCAGCCGCTTACCGAGTTGCCTCGGGACGAGACACCGATCCCGGACGACGGGTCGTTTGCGCTCTGTCTCACACACGACGTCGACCGACCGTACAAGGGATTTCGGTCGTTCTATCGGGCCCTGCAGGAACGTCCGAGCTACCACCTCAAAACGGCCCTCTCGTCGACGAACCCGTACTGGCAGTTCGAGGAGACCATGGCCCTAGAGGAGTCACTCGGCGTTCGGTCCGCCTGGTACTTCTTGAACGAGCAACACCTTCTCGCCGATCGACCCGCCCGTGACTGGCTGTCACCGGCGAACTGGATCGAACACCTCGGCCGGTACGACGTCACCGGCCCCGAACTGGCCGATGCGATTCGCACGCTCGACGACGGCGGCTGGGAGGTTGGAATCCACGGCTCGTATCACACGTTCGACGATCGAGAACGGTTGCGCGAGGAGCTGAGCGTCCTCGAAGCCACCCTCGGCGACGCCGTCGCCGGCGGCCGACAACACCACCTCCGGCTATCGGTTCCCGAGACGTGGCGCCACTACCGCTCGATCGGTCTCCAGTACGATTCGAGCCTCGGATCGGGGACTGAGTGTGGGTTCACCGCGGGTTATCGGCCGATACGGCCGTTTGGAGACGAGTTTCGCGTGTTCCCACTGACGATCATGGAACAGGCATTGCCGGATCCAGGGCATCGGTTCGACGCTGCACGGAATCAGTGTGAGCAGCTCCTGACCGAAGCGGCGGCAAACGACGCCGTCATGACCGCGCTCTGGCATCCACGCTACTTCAACGAACAGGAGTTCCCCGGCTACCGAACGCTGTATCGGTGGCTCGTCGAGCGAGCACAGGAGCTCGGTGCCTGGATCGGGTCGCCGGCACAGTTCTGTCGAGCGACAGATCCAGAGTCCACCGGCCCGAGCCAGGACTCGGAGACGACTGCCCTCGAGTACCGATCGACGGAGAAATGACCGACCACACTCGACCCCTAATTGTTCCGTTGTTGCTCGTTGGGCTGGTACTGACGAGTAGCGTCGCGATTGCCGGCTCACAATCCGCCAGCGAGTCGGCAACAGCAGTGACCGACATCAACCAGGCAGACACCTACGTCGTCGAACATGGCGATACCTGTCACCCGATCGAACCGCTCGACTCGAGTGAGAGTGTCGAATCGTTCTACGACTACCGGAATCATCAGACGCATCCAGACGATGTCGAACGGGCGTACAGCTCCCACGGAACGACTCATCTGCAGGAAGACGACACGAGCATCCTCTTTCTCCACGACGGGCCCGACGGGCTGAGCCTCGTCATGGTCCACGATCAACTCGACGGTGACAGCGACGGCGGGGTCGCCGATTTCGATATCGTCGGCCTTCCCGCCGAAAGCGAGTGGGTCGTCAAGAACGACGACTACGACAGCGACACCAACGTCGATGAGTTCCATCGCGGCGATGGCTGGGCCAGCGCATCCTGGATCTGGCGCGAGGGGCGAACCGGTGGCGGGGCGATCCAGGGTGGGATCGATGACGGGTTCGCCGTGACGATTTCCCCCTCGTTCAACGAGGATGCCAGATTTAGCGATGACGACGAGCACGATCATCCGGACGACGAGTTCTACGACGACGGCCAGATCGATTCGTGGGAACTCCTCTCGGGCGATGCCGAGTCGCCCGATCGGATCCCGATGGAGTCGCTACGCGAACCGATAACGCTCCGGGCCGGCTCCTGTGAAGACCCGTCCGTGACGTACGATCGAACCGACGACGGAATCGACGCCAGCGTCACGGACGTCGCACAGGACGATCGGGTCCAGTTGCAGCCGACGCACGGCTCCGGAAGCGAGGTCGTCTTCGATCGGCTCTCGGTGACCGGCCTCGACGAGGAGACGACGTTCCGGATGGCAAACGGCCATCCGGAGACCCCATCACCGTCACCCGATGGCGTCGAGTCGGCGTCACACATGACCGTGACGAGCGAGACGAGCGAGACGTACAATACGACGGTCGCGTTCAGTGTCGAGCGCTCGTGGCTCGACGAGCAGGGACTCGACCCTGAAGATGTCGCACTCTACACCGAACGCCACGGGGCATGGAACGAAACAGAAACCGCGATCCACGGTGAAACCGACGAGACCTACCAGTACACTGCGGGCGTCACGACGCCCACCGCACTGACCGTCGCGCCGTCACAGGACGCCGGCGAGACGCTGCCGTTCACGCTCTACGGAATCGGACTCGGGCTGGCCGCCGGCGTAATTCTGGGACTCGGCTGGCTGGTGAACGCAAAACGCCGATCGGTCTGAGACCGACCCCTGTCCGTCGGTGCCGCCGATCGGCTCTCTGGCTCGCCGATCGGAGTGAGTCGACTACGGCAATCCGTCTGAAACGACTGTCTCCTGTAGTGTGTGACCCCTGACTTGTTTCTTCAGGCACCTCGTTGCCAGCGGCCACCGTTAGGAGACCGATAGTTCGATCTGAAAAGAGAACCTCATCCGACGATCGGCTGGGACGGGGCGGTGACAGGGCTCCGTCTCAATCACCGCCGACGCCGACCGATCGAACGGGCTCTGCCGTCGATGGCGGCTCGTACTGGCGCAGCGAGTCGACGCTGTCTGCGTGGCCTCGTGCGGCCGCGACGTCGAGGATGATGTCCGTGAGATTGACCTTGTCGGCGAGGAACTCGGTCCGTCGTCGGTTCCACGTCTCTTCGACACTGTCGTCGCGGAGCAGCCGTCGCGAGAGCTCGCGGATATCCGCAGCCGAACCGACGTTGTGGATCAACCCGTGGTTTTCGAGTTCGAGGAAATTACTCATGTCGTCGTCGCCGACGAACGAGTTCGATCGGATCGCTGGCGTTCCGAGCAGGGCGGCCTCGGTGACCATCGTCTGCGTATCGGCGACGAGCAGTTCGGCCTCGGCGAGTGCGTCGTGCATCAGCGCCGGATGGAGATCGAACTCCCGTGCCGGCAGGTCATCGAGTTCAGTTTCCCGGCCTTCGTCGGAGACGAGCACCGTCGCGTCCTCACTGAGGTGACGGATGATCTCGTAGCGCTGCTCGCCGGTGAGCCCTTTTTTGCCGACGTCGTGCTGTGAGCCGAAGGCGTTGAGCCGGACGATCGCGTACGGCTCGTCGTCCCCGAGACCCAGCTGGTCGCGGATTTCGGGGTTCGGCGAGTAGCTTTCGGGGTGGAGNTACGCACACTCTTTGAACCCNNNGAAGACGTAGTGGTCNTCGCCGAGGTCCTTCCGGAACGTATCCGGCGTGAGGACGGCCCGGGCNAACGGGGTCGANATCGTGTGATCGANCGANGCCGGCTCCGAATCGATCAGGAGCACCGTCGGCGTTCGCGTTATCGCCCCTGTGTGGGCGGCGTACGATCCCATCCCGAANACGAGATCCGGATCNAACCGCCGTGCCTGTCGGATCGCCCGAACATAATGTGCTGGCAGCCGACTCAGCAGCGACCCCTTCGAGGTATCACAGTAGCCGTAGACCTCGTAGGGAAGGTCGTACCACTCGAGCAGGTCGGTCGTGCACGTGTACTCGCGTGCGAGGATGAGTACGTCGTGTCCACGATCGGAAAGCGCCTGGACAGTGTGTTTGTACAGGTGGACGTGTGCTGGAGTATTGGTGAAAAACAGGTATCTCATAGTGACTCCCACCGTGTCATGAGCGAATACTGGGACAGTCCAGAGGTTTGTTATCTACCTCGTACCGGTCTGTAGCCAGGGCGATCGATCGTAGCCATCAGGCTGCCTGGCGACGATGACGGCCCACGTCGTGGTAGTGGGTGGATAATAATACTGACACTCATCGAGCGTGTCATAGATGCAGTCTCTACCGATTCCACATCGGACCCTGAAACGGCTGGGACGTCACACGGCCCCAGAACCCGAGTCGGGGAACGCCGATGGCGACGGACCGACATCGACTGGTACCAACTCGACAGCATCAGGGGAGATCGATCGATACAGCGCAGTGCTCGATTCGACACTCGAATATGCCAGGGAGAGATCCTATATAGGTCCGGATTACGGCGACGGGATGAGTAGCACGCTGCTCCAGGCTGCCCCCGTCGAAAACCGCTGGCTCAATATCGTGGTCCAGGAGGTCGTCAAACGGGCTCCGATCGACGTCAGGCCGCTGTTGCGCGTCGAGCACCGCCGGAACTACAAGGGGGCAGCGCTGTTTTCGATGGCGAACCTGAACTATCACCAGCTACGAGACTCCCACGACGCGACGGTCGCCGAGTTCGATCCGCTCGGCGAGGCCGAACGGCTCGCAGACTGGCTCGTCGAAGAACGGTGTTCCGGATACAGCGGATTCTGTGGCGGCCATCGCCACGAGATACAGCACTTCCACACGAAGGGTGTTCCCAACGACGCCGACATCGTCTCGACTGCGTACGCGGTGAAAGCCCTGTTGCGTGCGGCTCGTGCCGGCGTCGTCGGCGACGAGTACGCGACCCTCGCACGAACTGCGACCTGGTTCCTCGTCGACGATCTGAACTACCGAGAGGTTCCCGAGGGGGCGAAGATCGACTACCATATGAACCACCCCGACGACTCCTACACGCTCAACTCGGCTGCCCTCGGTGCGGAGATGCTCCTCGATATCTACGACTATTTCGGGGACGAGGACTGTCTCGATCGGGCAACGAAGATCCTCGATCACGTCGCTGCTCACCAGACCGACCTCGGCGGCTGGCCGTACCGAATCCCCGCGGACGCGTCGCATCTGTCGATGGACAGCCACCACAACGGCTTTATTATCGAGTCGTTCCAGCGCTATCGGGACGTCGTCGGCAGCGATCGGTACGCAGAGACACTCGAATCCGCACTGTCGTTCTACAGAAACGAACTGTTCGAGCCGGACGGTGCACCCAACTTCGACGAACAGAACGCGTATCCGCGGGACATTCACGCAAGCACGCAAGGGATACTCGTGTTTACGCGTGAAGGCGAGTTCGATCGGGCAATGAGGATCGTAGACTGGGTGCTCGAACACATGCAGGTTCGTAGAGGACAGTTCTACTACCGGGCATACAAATACCACACGAAACGAGTGACGCTGATGCGGTGGTGCCAGGCGTGGATGGCGTATGCGGTCTCGGAGCTATTGGTCGAGTACACGCGACAGTAGCTTCCGGCAGTATGGCTCCCCGTAGTCGGTCCCTGTGAGTGGAACGAGTGGCTACACAGGAGGCCCCTACTGTACGAGTGCGATAACAAAGCCGAGCGCCCTCACAGACTGGCCCGTGAGCACAACCGGTCAGGCGGCAGTTACCACCGATACAGGACGATCGGGACCGAGGTCGGACCCGCACAACTCCGACAACGTCCTCGTCATCACAGGACTGTCCCGCAAGAACAAACGCCACTACGGGCCACTCGCCGCTGTCGCCGAGCAGACGACGCTTGTCGCGCTCGACCCGCCCCACGATATCGATGACGCTAGGTACGTCGAGCCGCCAGCTGTCGGGCCACGCCCCCTCCGCGTGCTGTGTCTCCTGTTTGTCGCCCTCTACGAGGGGTATCGACACGAGTACGATGCCGTCGTCTCTATCTCGCTCGTTCCCTACGGCCTCTATGCACTCATCCTGAAGGCAGTCTATGGGTATCCAGCACATCTCGGGATCATCGGTATCGACCTCGACCACCACGCCGAACAGTGGTACGGCGACCTCCCCAGATGGGCGTTCAGACGCTTTGATGCCGTCTCTGTACCGGGCTCGGTCCACGCCGGCCGGCTTATCCAACTCGGCGTCTCACCCGATCGGATCGAAATTCTGACCAACGCAATCGATACTGACCAGTACGAGCCGCCGGCCGACGAGATCGATCCTACCTACGAGTTTATGTGGATCGGCCGGTTCAGCGACGAAAAAGATCCCCTGCGGTTCGCCGAGTCGCTTATTACCCTCGACCAGCGCGGAGCCGAGTTCAACGCGGTCATGGTCGGTGACGGACCGCTTCGATCGGCAGTCGAGAACCGACTGGCTGACCACGGCCTCGCCGATCGGGTCACGTTTCCAGGCTGGGTCGACGATCCGCTGACCTACTACCACCAGTCACGGGTCTTCGTCCTCACCTCCCGCCGGGACGCGCTCCCGCTTGCCCTCGTCGAAGCGATGGCAACCGGAACGGCGTGTATCACCCCGCGAGTTGGCTCGGTTCCGACGCTCGTTGCTGACGGAAAAAACGGACTCATCGTCGACACTCGCACACCGGCGGCGTTTGCGGCCGCGATGGAACGCTGTCTCGACGAGCCAGCCTACTGCGACGCAATCGCGACCGCTGGGATGGCCGTCCGATCGACGTTCTCGATGGATCAGGCCGAAGCCGACTGGCGACGGATTCTGCAGACAGTCAGAGAGTAAGCGGCTGCTCGCCGAAAGCGTGTGCCGATCGAGAGTTCGCTTGCCGTAGCGGGTCGATTATCGCACGTAGTGTAACGATAACAAAACGAACTGATACCACATCAAGAACCACATGGGAATTGACAAAATTGGACTCGACGAGTGGGGTGATGCGCTGCCAGAATCGGGGTACGAGGTGTTCCACGATCCGAGCGCGCTCGCGGTTCTCGATGCGTATACGGACGCCGAACTGGTGCTGTACGGGGCGTACAAGGGTGATCACCTCGTCGGTTTGCTTCCGATGTTCATCGACGAGAAGCCGATCGGACAAACAGCGTTCTCACCGCCGCTCTCGCTTGGTGTTCCCCGACTTGGGCCGATCATCAACCCACACAGTCCAAAGCGTCGCAAATGGGAGCGGATCAATACGGCACTGGCGGAGGGTGTGGTCGACGACCTCGAAACCGATCGTCGATCGACTTTCTTCCGGATGATCTGTCCTCTGAGCTACGATGATCCGCGGCCATATAGCTGGAACGAGTTGAACATCGAACCCGAGTTTACCTACGTCGTCGACCTCGCCAACTGTTCCGATGTCGAAGACGCAATGTCTGGGTTCAGCAAGAGCCTCCGGAACGAGATGCGTCGGCTAGACAATGTTGACCTGTCTATCGAAACCGAAGGCATCGACTCGGCACTGCGAATCTACGACGATGTCGTCGACCAGTACGAAGCCCACGACGATACGGCGCCGATGTCTCGACCATTTCTGCGTGATCTCCTCTCAGCACTCGACGACGATCGGTGGCGAGTCTATGTGGCCCGGACGCCAGAGGGCACATACAAAAGCGGGATCATCACGCTCTTTTCCGGCGATCTGGCCTACTTCTGGCAAGGCGGCGTCACCGCGTCCTACGAGAACGTAAGCGTCAACAACTTGCTTCACCGCGTTATTCTGGAGGATCTGGTCACCGATCCTGAACTGGACTCGATAACCGGGTACGATCTCGTCGGTGCAAACACCGAACGGCTCTGTAAATACAAAGGGAAATTCAACGGCGAACTCCGACCGTACTACGTCGTCGAATCGTCGGGGCTGCAGATGACCGTGGCAAAAGCGGTGTTCCAGAGCGTCTCGGGATCGCTGAAGTGATCGACTGCAGTGCTCCCGGTACTCTCCCGTCGACTGGCCGTGAGCAGTCGATCGTCTCTACCGAGCGTCGTACTCGACGCTGACGTTTGCGTTGCCGGCGAGGCGGAATCCGGTGAACGACCCACTGAACCAGTAGGCATCCACGCTATCGTCGACGACAGCGTCGACGCTGTTCTCGTCGACCGTTGCATCGTCGTTGATCGTCGCCTCACCATACGTCGCCGGCTCGATCGAGCCCGAGACGCTGAACGAGTAGGTGACCGACTCGGGTGTGGCCGTCCCATCGATGATCAGGACGTTTTCCGGACGGTCGTCGGCCTCATTGCCGTCTGCAGCTGTTGCCTCGATAATCGCTTCGGGAGATAGTTCCTCCCCGTCCAGTTCGACCCACATCACGTCCGGCTGATCGATGTCGATCGCGGTGATCGGGCCGTCGACGAGGAACGCATCGCCGAAGCCACCGCCAGTGACCCCACCAGCGCTGACGCCCTCGTCGGTTTCCTCGATGAAGTCCTCGTCCGCGTAGGTACCACCTTCGATACTGTCACCTGACGGACTGTTGTACGGTGCCTCGGTGAACGCCACCGCGCCGTCCGCGGTGAACTCGTAGCTCGCAAACCGGGCCTTGGGATCGGTCACAAACGCGAGCAGGTGGTCGCCACTACTCTCGTTGGATTCAGCTCCAGTGTCTGCGTCGGATTCGTCAGCCGTCGATCGACCTGAAGCTCCGGATGCAGCGTCTTCTGCACGCAGCGGAACACCCTCGACGTCTCCCGGTTCGGTTCGCTGTGGCGTTCCGACGGACTCGCCGACGACCTGCCCCGAGTGTTCGACCGTCGATTCGAACCGCGTGTTCGTCGCCGTCACTGTCGCGTTCGCTCGCCAGTGACTATCGCCGGTCCCAATATCACCGATCCGACCGTTCGATAGATCACAGTCGACCACGTCCGTACCATTATAAAATCCCCAGACGTTCCGATCACAGCCGACTGCCACGCAGTTTTCGATCAAAGACCCGTTCGTACCGACACGGAAGCCGCCGGCACGACAGTCCCCGGCAAATGAGTTCGTAATCTCGACTCTCCCGCCACTACCACGTCCGCTCGGATGCGCAGACGTGTCGCCCGGCGAGCTTCCGTAGATCGCGTTGTCCGGATAGCCCTGGATGTTTACGCGGTCGATTTCGAGAACGCCTGCGTGCGTCTTTGCGACGTATATCCCCGTCGCACCCGGGTACGTATCGTCGTATGCACCGTCACCGAGATAGAGATTCTCGATGCGTGCGGATCCGGTTCCGTCCGGAACGCTCACAATAAGTGGCTCTGCCTTCTCATAGCGATCCCAGACCCCTCGAACGCCGACGTTACTAATCTCCCAGTCGCTTCCGATCGCCGTAATCTGGTACGTGGCCCCATCAGCGGTGATATCGATGAGTGTCTCCGTGAGCTTCTCACCGCTTCCGAGCTGAATCGTGTGCGTGCTCCCTGCTGGCACTTCAATTACGTCGTACGAATCTGTCTCGGCCGCAACCGACCCACCCACGAGACCCAGCGCCGCTGCAGTCGTCATACCCTTGAGATACGATCGCCGACCGAGCTGCAGTGTCCTCTCAGTTCGATCTCGATATCCATCGTCTGTGTTCATATACTACCTCGGAAGAATAGTAACCCAATGTAAGAGACCGTTAAACTGACCAGTCTTTATATTCTGACAGTCAGTGCAATTTCCTGGCGCACCGGTATCGAGAATCGAAACAAGGGCGGACAGAGATTCACATCTGTCAGCGATCCCTGTAAGTTACAGAAGTTGCGACGAGAAACCGGTAGCGTCGACTCCCTTGGCTGCCTCTGTCGCAGTTAGTGGGACACCCTCAATCGCGCTCGGTTCAGTTCGCTGTGGCTCGCCGTCGGACTCGGCAATGACCTGTCCTGAGTGTTCGACGGTCGTCTCGAAGCGCGTGTTCGTTGCAGTCACCGTAG
>SL_4KL_010_BRINEDRAFT_10000554_pt1 | contig 19392 bp, 18 predicted proteins | sample SodLak_010_BRINE_2_FD_10664 | JGI IMG/M metagenome (IMG submission 10664)
TATACATTATTAAGTCTGAATCACATAATAATTAAGTGGCTAATTCCTCACTTCCGCAATCAGTTCTACAAATCTTGCTGCATTATCTCTCACCTTATCAAAGTCACCTTCCTCAGCACCTTTAACTATGGCACTGCCGGCACCTACAGCAAAACTACCGGCCTTAAACCACTCTTTAACATTGTCATGATTAACTCCTCCGGTAGGTAGCAGTCTGGCCTGGGGGATTGGCCCCTTAATGGCTTTTATTATTTTCGGCCCAAAAAAAGCTGCCGGAAAGATTTTAACTACATCTGCTCCAGCTTCCATGGCCTTTACCACTTCTGTAGGAGTCATTGCTCCCGGTATTACAACTTTTTGATAGCGGTTGGCCATTTCAATCATTTCCCGATTCAAAGATGGACCAACTACAAATTCTGCCCCGGCTAAAATTGCATTTCGAGCTGTTTCTCCATCAATAATTGATCCTGCTCCAATGGTAATATCAGGATCATCCCGGTATTTGTCGGATAACTCTTTGATTACCGAAATTGCCCCCGGTACGGTCATGGTTATTTCGAGTACCTTTATGCCACCTTCTTTGACAGCTTCGGTTATATTTATTGCCTGGCCTTTATCTTCAGCTCTTATCACCGGCACTATCCCTGATTTCTCAATTTTTGATAGAACTATATTCTTATCCACAACTTTATCCCCCCGAGTAATTATATATATTTATAAAATTAAACTCATAAAATATAAAACATAAAATATTTCTATTTATTATAGCCTCCACCTGTAAAGCCTCTCCTCAGATACTTATTAACGAAAAGAGAAAGTGTAACAACTGGAAAAACAAGAGAAAATGACCAGGCAGATAAAGCTCCCCATCTTACTCCATATTCAATTCCTCCTAAAAATTGAGTTAATCCTACAGTAAGTGGTTGAGCATGTCGACCCGCCAAGATTAAGGCGAAAAGGTATTCATTCCAGGTGAATATAAATGCAAGAATAAGAACACAGGCAATCCCAGGTTTTGCACAGGGTATAACAACCCTGGAAAAAATTTGAAATCTTGATGCCCCATCAACTTCAGCTGCTTCATCAATTTCTTTGGGTATTTCATCAAAAAAACCTTTCATTAACCATATAATAAGAGGAAGATTAATCAAAATATAAGACATCACAACACCATATCGGGTGCCAACCCAGCCGCGTTCAACAAATAATAAAAAAAGTGGCAGAGCAAAGACAATATATGGCACAAATCTCAGGGCAAGAATAAAAAATAATATGCCATCACTAAAGGGTATTTTAAGCCGCGAAATAGCAAAAGCAGCAGGAACTCCAAGTATCATTGATAAAGATACAGCGCTAAAAGTTAATATTAAACTGTTTTGTAAATATCTAAAAAAATTAGCATCCATAATTACTCTAAAATTATCTAAAGTTGGAAAAAATATTATTTTAGGAGGTAAGGATTGTATATCTCCCATGCTTTTAAAAGCAGTCAGTAAAAGCCAGAGAAAAGGGAAAAATGCTATAAAAACCGCAATCCCAATAGCTATAAATTTCAGATATTTGAGTAAGCGGGGTTTAAATTCTGAATATCCCGGAGTCTTAGTTTTTATTTTAGAATCATTACTCATGCTCTTTCCCCTCCCCTTATTAAACCAAAATAGGCAATAATACTGCAAATAATTGATATTATAATCATCATTAGGATAGCACCTGCATTAGAATATCCCATATCACTAACTCTTAAGGCTTGATTATATACCCAAATACTTAAAAGTTGAGTTGTTCTTGCAGGACCCCCACCAGTTAGCACATGAACTATATCAAACATGCGAAAATCTATTGTTATTCTTAATAACAAAGTAAAGGCAAAGGTTCTTTTAAGAACTGGGATAATAACATAAATTATCCTTTGCCAGTAACTTGCTCCATCTATCTTAGCAGCATCCTCAATTGGTTGAGGAAAACTGGCTAAAGAAGCATCCATTATTATCATAACAAGGGGAGTCATAAACCAGATATTAGTGATTGCAGCAGCAATGAAAGCATAGGGAACAGAAGAGACCCATGCTGGACCTCGAATACCTACCAAACGTAATACCCAATTTATTAAACCGTAATCTGGCTCCCACATAAATACACGCCAGTTAAGGCCTATCACTACCTGGGTCATTATCATTGGTACAGTTAATAGGGCTCTAACAATATTTCTGCCTTTAAAAGGTTCCCTTAAAAGTAAAGCCAGGAGAAAACCTAAAATCATAGTTGATCCAACTGTAATTGCGGTGTATAGAAGGGTAATACCTGCTGAGTTGACATAAGTATAATCAGTGACTAGTTTAACAAAGTTGCTAAAACCCACAAATTCCCGGGCAGCAGGCCTATGAAGATTCCAGCTATAAAAACTGCTTCTTACTGCATAAATTACTGGAAATACTGCTACCAAACCTAATGCAACCAGGCTGGGAGTCAAAAATGAAAATTTTGATATATTGTCTTTGAGCTTATCTATCATATTAGATTTACCTCCACTTATATGAGGGTATAGGAGGAAACATATAACATCGTTATTCTGGAATGTCTGGTTAAAACTGTTTTTAAAAGTTCTCCGGCATACCCAAAAACAGGGAATGCCGGAGAACGAGTTATCTTTTTCATCTGGAAAATTTCAGATATTTTTATATCTTTTTGTCTGGGTTCTATTGCCTGGGTTCTAATATATCATTTAATCTTTGATGGGCTGTCCGGACAGCCTCTTCTGGAGTCTGGGCACCCATAGCCACATTATGCCACATTTCCGAAGTAACCTCGAAGATAGAGTGAGCTTCGGGTAAAGTTGGCCGCTGTTTAGCCATATTCTCCAGGGCAAAATTGGCTACAGGGAAGAAGTCAGTTGCCCAGGGATAAGTTTCCTCTACAGCGGGATCTTCTAACACTGCAGGCATGGTAAATCCCCCAGCTTCCAGAAACCACTCTACTGCACGGTCCTGGTCGGCAAACATCCATTTTAGATACTCAAAGGCAGCATCTGGGTCTTCAGAATCTGCTGTAATTGCCAGACCTCCGCCTCCCAGTACAGTCTTACCAGTCTCCAGACCACTATCTGGTGCATAGGGCATGGTAACATAGCCAACATCTCCAGCTACATCAGAAATATCAGGGTCATTAACTTCCAGACCCATATGGAACCAGCCGGCAGACATGGCTAAATCTCCCTCAACAAAACGAGTAAAATGTTCTCCATATTCCCAGCCAAGTACTCCGGCAGGTTGATATTGCTGCAGTTCTTTTGCAAATTCTACAGCTTCCAAAACCTCTGGTTGATCAAGGGTTGAGTTAAATTCGTCATCATAGTATTCGCCACCAAAAGTCCAGATCCATGGCATGATATATAAATTACCATAAGCTACTCCAATTTGAGGGTAACCGAAACCATATAAATCTATATTTCCATCACCAGTAGTATCTCTGGTGAAAAACTCTGCTGCGTCTAAAAATTCATCAGTAGTTTCAGGAACATCTAATTCATATCCATATTCTTCTTCAAATTCTTCTTGATAGTCAGGATCATTGAACAGATCTTCCCGGTAAAACATTACTGTTGTATCAGATAAATAAGGGAATCCCCAGGTTTCATCACCTACATGCCTGTTAATTTCAAAAGCTGCAGAAAGGAATTCATCAGGATCTATATCATATTCTTCAAAATAATCATCCAGTTGCAGGATATAATCATTTTCAATCAATGTTCCCATGTATCCTGGAGAATTATAGACAATATCAAAATATCCAGTACCAGCGGCAAATTCCAGCATCATCTTATCATGGAGACTGTCAAAAGCATGCTGTTCCATATAAATAGAGGCCCCGGTCTCCTCTTCAAACTCTCCAAAATATGGTCTTAAAGCATCGGATATACTTCTATCAAGCAGGCCTAAAGATAATTCTACACCCTCATAAGGCCTCTCTGCCAATATAGAACCATTACCAGACAGAATAAAAAGCAGGAGAATCATCACCAAAATAGTAGTAATTTTGGAATTCTTTCTCACAGTTTTTCAGCCCCTTTCTGGAGTCTTGATAATTTTAAAGCAAAGTCTCATCCTTTTTCTCAACTAATACAGTAATTTCCTGTCGCAAATTCTCCTTATATCACCTCCCTTGTAATTTTGCCCGGAAAATTTTAAAATACATCATGGAACACAATGCTCTTAGTTTCTGTCATTTCATCAATAGTGTGGTGAATACCTTCTCGTCCCAGTCCACTCAACTTTTGCCCTCCAAATGGCAGGTTTGCTGCCCGTAAGGCTCCTGACCAGTTAACTATTACTCCACCGGTATCAAGTTTATGAGAAACTCTAATAGCTCTGCTGACATCATTAGTAAAAACTCCTGCCTGCAAGCCATAAACACTATCATTTGCTAATTGCAGAGCTTCTTCTTCAGTTTCAAAAGAAACCAAAGGAACAACCGGACCAAAAATTTCTTCTTTAAAAATATCCATGTCCGGATTGATCTGATTAATTACGGTAGGATGATAGACAGCATTTTCTCTGGTTCCACCTACTAAAACTTTTGCACCATTTTCTATATCTCTTTCGACGCTTTTTTGAACTGCAATAGCAGAATTTTCATCAATTAATGGTCCAACATCAGTATCTCTTTCTAAAGGATCACCAATTTTTAGGGAAGAGGTTTTCTCAACGAGAAGATCAATAAATTCCTCAGAAATTTTATCTTCAACTAAAACTCTTTTAACAGCACAACAAATCTGGCCATTGCCTCTTGAAAGACGTCCTTCAATTATTGCCTGAGCAGCTTTTTCTAAATCAGCATCGGCAAAAATTATAGTTGCATCAACAGCTCCCAGCTCCATTAAAACTCTTTTTACATTTTCCATAGCCATTTTACCAACACGTTTTCCAGTTTCTGTGCTGCCAGTTAAAGTAATAAGATCTACACCAGAAGAGCGGGCCAATTCTTCACCTACCACAGAACCCCTGCCCGTAATCATCTGAAAGGCTGTTCCGGGAATACCAGCTTTCTCAATTATTTCAGCTATTTTTAAAGTGGTTAGGGGACAGGAAGCTGGTGGTTTAGCAATAACAGCATTACCAGCAGCTAAAGCAGGAGCAATTTTATGAGCAGAAAGCTCAACCGGGTAATTAAAGGGAATTATTGCACCAACAACACCCACCGGTTCTTTGACTACAACAGAAAAATTATTTTCAAGTCCCGGTTGGGCATCCATGGGTATTGAAGAACCCATAATTCTTTTAGCTTCTTCAGCAAAGCTTTCATAAATATAAGCAGCGCACTCTACCTCTTCTTCAGTTTGAGTAATTGGTTTGCCATTTTCACGGGCTAATAATCTGGAAAGCTCTTCTTTGTCCTTTCTTATCAATTCTGCAACTTTAATTAATATATCTCTTCTTGTATGAGCAGCCATGTTTTTCATTTCTTCTTTGCCTTCCTGGGCTTTCTTTATGGCATGCCTGGTTTCTTCTTTAGTTGCTGATGGAACTGCATCAATTTTCTCTCCATTATAAGAGTTATAAACAGCTATTTCTTCACCACTTTTTGATTCACTCCATCCGCCATCAATATACATTTTCATGTTTTGATTCCTCCTTATTAACTTATTAGAGATTACTATTATATTTAATTAATCAAAAAATCAACTTCTTACCAGATTAAATTAAAAGTTATCATCATAGGCTTATTATATCCCTCCTATTTATTTTTTATAGTGTAAAATTATGTTTAGTTTTATAAAATTGTGTTTAGTTTTGCAGAATTTATTTTAAAATTAGTTAACATAGTCCACATCTATTTTGCTATATGACTGATTACTTGACATCTTTAAAGGTGGTTTCTTTAATTAATTCATTGTTAATTTATCAATTAAAATTAAAAGAGGGAAGCTCTATAAATCATTTTGTTTTTCATTATAAAATAGTATTTTATTTCTATTTATATAATTTAATAAAGAATCGAAAAATCCTGCTTAATTTTTTAAAAAATCAATAATTAAAAGAAAAACCCCGAATACAGTACCTAATCGGGGCAGATAAGATATATATTATATTAAAGACAAATAAAAGCTAAAATTTACCGCCTATGCAGCCTCCGGGCCGCAATAAAAGAAAGTCCCTTCTCTGTCAGAGCTTCCGCCGTCTTATTAACCGCTAGATGCTTATCCAGATAGTTTTGTTCCAGGTGCTCCATCTCTCCCTCTTCCAGGATTTCTTCTTTATCCCGGAAGTAGTCCAGTAGATCCGAAGGGTGCTCGCGCTGATCCTCAAGTTCAATTTCTCCCCCCTCATGCTTGGCAGCAATATTGGGCACTTCGGGAGCTACCTCCAGCAAATCGTCGCGGCGGTTATAGGGCTGGCGGACAATGCTCTTGCGGGTTTCGGTGATGTGGTGCTCAATCCGGACATTATTTTCCAGACCCAGCTGCTTGCGGATTTTGGAAGTCTTCCGCAGGGTTTTGGCGTCCACTGAATTGCTGAGATTAAAGCCCACCAGCGGGGTGGAGCCGTCATCCCGGGAGAGCAGTTTGGCCATCAGCAGTGTCCAGTAAACAGCATAGGGATTGTCATTTCCCATAAAAACTGAGATTTTAAAGGTGATATCAATGCCCATTTTATAAAGCAGATACCCCAGCAGCACGGTTCCAGGATTGACATTAAGAACCTGATCAATGCCGTAATTGGTATAATAGTAGAGCAGCTCGTCCACCCATTTCAGAGCATGGTCATTGGGCATGCCGACTCCGCCGAAATAACCGGTAATGGTCTCCGGACCACCGAGATGAACATTGGAGCCATCGGTTCCCCGGGTATCCAGGGTTTCCACATAACTGGCCCCGATAATCTGCATGGCGGCGGCCACTGCCAGTATATCACCATTATCTTCTTCCTGCTCTTTCATTTTCCTAACCCGGATATAGCGGCCGGGCATAATCTGCTGATTGGCAATGGCCTGTTCTGCTTCTTTGATTAACCAGGGAAAATACTGCAGGGCACTGATTTCCAGGGTAACGGCTTTATCCTCATTAAAATAGGTCCGGTCGGCTTCTTCTCCCATAATCTGACGGCGGTAATCGGAAATTGAAACGAAAGAACCTTTGTCCCTCTCGGCCTTCAACCACTGCAGATCTTCATAATAGGTTGTCCCCAGGTTCTTCAATCTATCCAGCAAATTATCAAGTTTTCTGGCCTGCCGGGCTTTAGCATTGATCTGCTCAGGGGTTCCATATTTCCCAACCACTCTTTTCAGATCATAAACCAGGTCATTATCCAGTTCAACCAGCAGATCATTAACCTCTTTCAGAACCTTGCTGTCAATTTTCAGGCTGTCTTTCATGCTGAATTCCCCCTTATTCAAAATTATTTTTGCCCGGATTTATCTTTATTTGCTGGCTATCCTCTCAAAAAAATCATCTCAAGGAGATAATCTTCTCTACCATTGCCAGACGCTGTTCCGCAATGTGATCGACTGCTTCAAGCGGCAGGATTCCCTCAGCCTCAGCAACTGCAAAAATCTCCAGCAGAGTGTCATAAATATCCTCACACTTTTTATTGATCGCAGACTTGATGCTGTGCTCATAGTCTATCCCGCTGGCGGCATGGATAACTCCCCCGGCATTAATAACATAGTCAGGAGCATAAATAATACCTCTTTCCAGCAGTCCTCTGCCGTGAACTTCCGGATCTTCCAAAATATTGTTTGCAGCTCCAGCTATTATATCACAGTTAAATTCTGGCAGAGTTTGATCATTTACAATTCCACCCAAGGCATTGGGAGAAAATATATCACAGTCCACTTCATATATTCTGTCCGGCTCAATTGTTTTGCAGCCCAGCTCCGGGCCTGTTTCATGAGACTGCTGACCAGATCGTTGGCTATTACCCTGGCATCCTACTCCAGGCGGAGCACAGTGCCCTCCAGAACGGGCAGCTCCAGCTGCATTTCTCCGGTGGTGTCATCCAGCTCGACCTCAATCTCATTGAATATTATCTCATAATCAGCTGCTGCCAGCTCAGCCCGGTCCAGGGTAATAGTAGCTTCATCACCGGCATTGACCAGCACCAGCAGTCTTTCCTCCTCATGCTCCCGGAGAAAACCATAGACCAGCTGATCGCCGGTAGCAACCCTGGTGAGCTCACCGCGGCGCAGAGCTGCCTCTTCATTGCGCAGAGTAATAAGCTCCTGAACATAGGAGCGCAGCTCCTCATCGGGAGAGATATAGTCCCGCTCCTCCCAGACCATGGTGCGGCGATTATCGGGATCGTCGCCACCCTCCAGTCCAATTTCATCGCCATAGTAGATCATGGGGGCGCCAAAGTAGGTGAACTTCAGAAGCTTGCTGAGTTTAAAGCGATCCCAATCGCCATCGACCATCGTCATGTAGCGCATGGTATCATGGCTCCCCAGCAGATTCTGCAGGGTATAGACAGCCTGCTCGGGATAATCAAAAAGCAGCCGCATCATTTCATGGTGAAATTCATCGGCAGTGGAGCGTCCCTGACCGATAAAACTGTTGACGGCATCGCGAAAACGATAGTTCATGACTGCATCAAACTCATCGCCCTCAAGAAAGTCCCGGGCATCACCCCAGATTTCACCGGAAAGATAGGCCTCAGAATCCAGTGATTTAACATGTTTCCGCCAGTCCCGCCAGAACTCAGGATCACTGGCCCTGACATCGGTGGGAACATCGAGCCGCCAGCCGGCAATTCCCTTATCCGTCCACTGTTCTGTAATTTCCCAGATATAATCCCGGACCTCGGGGTTATCGAGATTGAGCTCCGGCATATGACCGAAATCCCACCAGCCATCGTAGTTAGGCGGGAGTTCTTCCTGCTGCTGGTCATAGAGATGCAGCACCGGGAAGTCATGAATATTAAACCAATCCAGGTACTCGGATTCCTCTCCCTTTTCCACCACATCCTGAAAGGCCCAGTGTTCAAAGCCCACATGGTTGAAGACCCCATCCAGGATTACCCGGATTCCATGATCATCGAGTTTCTCCACCAGTTCAGCAAAATACTCCCGGGATTTTTCCTGCTCACCCCGGTAGGCCAGGGCATCATCGATCAGCTCAAAACCTGCGGTATTATAGCGGTGATAGGCGCTGGCTTTAAAGATCGGATTAAAGTAAATGGTGTTAATGCCTAGTTCTTTTAGATAGGGAATTTTTTCCTCNACGCCGAAGAGATCGCCACCGTAGAAGGCATAATAACCTGCCTGAGGATGAATGGAGGGATCATCATCGCTGAGATGCTCCTCCTGAAGCACCGGGTCGTCCGAAGGCCTGATACCCTGATGCCATTCCGGAATCAGAGCTTCCTCCCGGTTCTCCCGATCCCGGTAAATTTCAATAACTTGGGGATCATTATCCGAAGTTCCCTTAGCAAAACGGTCGGGGAAGATTTGATAAAAAACGGCATCCTGAACCCAGTCCGGAGTGGTGAAGACATCCCATGCACCCAGATCAATCTGAAAATAATCCAGGTCCTGATACCGGGCAGTTTCTCCCTCTGCTCCATAAAAGTGTCTTTCTCCGCCGTCTCTGATCTCAAAATAATAGCTGAATTCAGAATCGGGAACTTCCACGATCCGGCGGTAATATTCATAGGGACCCTGGAAGAGAAAGCTGTTAAGAGATCTGCTTAACTCTTCGTCCTCTGCCGTAACAATCTTAACCAGAACCTCTTCTACCTCCTGACCCCGGGTCTGAAAGCGGAAGGAGACCTCTTCCTCTGACAAGGGATTAAAATAGCGGTGATCCTGATAATTGTGATTCAGCATATCGACCGTTATCTCACCATCACCACGCTCGCCGGGATCATCAGGCAGATGGGCATCCTCACCTACCCGGATAACTGCATTCTGACCTCCAAAACCATCAGGGGCATAGTCATCGGCTTCTTCCGGTGTAATCCAGTCCTGGCCATCCAGGACAAACTTATATTCATATTCCCCGGGTTCCAGGTAGACTGTCACCCGGTAGACCCCATCGTCCTCCTCGTCTTCCATCAGGGTACCGGTGGGGTTCCAGTCATTGAACTGGGCAGCCAGATAAACCTCCTCATATTCCACCTCAGGCCCAAGCTCGGCAGCCGGTTCAAAGCTGAATTCCACCTCCACCAGACCCGGTTCCGGTTCATAGATGGCCGCAGCGGTCTGTGGCAGAAGAGAGATAAAAGCAGCCAGCACAGCAATAACAATAAGTGTTAACAGTCCGGTAGAAAAGTGTTGCGAAAAATTGGTTTTAACAGATTTAAATTGCATAAATTTCTTATCCCCCTCAGAAATTTTACATTTCTGGTCTGGAAAACTTTGAAAGTAAATTTCCAGCTCTATACCTATTTCCAGCTCTATTCTGATAAATATACTGATTTTATGTTTTAATTAACAAAAAAATTAACAAAAAAACTATTTTTGCCAGAGAACATATTTTTCCTCTCCAGTTTTTAGCAGCTTTAAAGAAAATTTTTCAGTTATCCAGGCCAGAGATTTTTTGTTAAAAAAACCAACATGAGTGGGGTCCTGATGATACCACCAGCCGTGGAAACTGGTAGGCCCGGGATGAAAATGAGTCATTACCGCCAGATAACCACCCGGTTTCAAAGATTCCAGCAGCCCGTCAATTTCCTGCCGAGGTCGATGGAGATGCTCAAAAACCTCGGTGGAAGTAATTAAATCATATTTTTTCTGCTGATAACTTTCTCCAGGATAAAAAATAGGGTCATAAAGGTCCACCTTTAGCCCTCTTTCTTCCATCAGTTCAGCCAGCACCGGACCGGGTCCGCAGCCAAAATCCAGTACGGTCTCCACTTCCGGAAAAAGTTCCTCAAGACCCCAGCTGATAAAATCCTCAAACATTTTAACATAACCTTCATTTTCTCTGGTATTATCATGCTCCCGGTACCTGGCGGCCTCCTCGGAAAACCCGGGCAGACAGCCTTCATCCAGCATGATATACTCACAATTCCGGCAGTAATAATAATTTTCTATTTTCAGTTGCTTCAATTTCTCAGAGCCGCATAGCCTGCAGTTCAATAAACATCCACTCCCTGCCTTAAATCAATTCATGTTTATACTACCAAAAGTAATATTTCAATAAAATTTATTAGCAAGATCGTTGTTATGCCTGTGATTATAAGTTAGATATTTTGTCAAATTTGATTTTATGCGGTGGAACTATTTATTAATTATTTAGAGGAATTATTCATAAATTATTTCTAGTTTCAAGGTTAAATAATTTGCAGTCAATTTGCTGGCTAATTTGCCTGCAGAGTTTACCCGTTTTTCAGCTCAAAGTCATACTCCACCAGCTGGCGGTTGGGACTGAACTCAAGCACTCCTATACTCTCCAGCCGACCAGAAAAAGGGAAATCTACCCCGGAAAGCAGGCGGCAGGCTTCATTCAGTTCATCATATTCCAGTCCCAGGGCCAGGGTACAGTGGGGAACCCATTCCTCGGGATGATAGTATTCCCAGAGTTCACCATCGTAATCACTAAAGTGCTCATGAAACTGCTGATGCCGGTCAAGCAGCATGTGGTTAACCTTGGGTCCCAGGAAAAACACCGGTTTCTGATTGAGGAAAATACCCAGGCTGACAAATTTAATTTGAATTGGCGGGATGCTGGTGCTGTAACTCCAGAGATCACGGGAAAATTCCTCCAGTGAAAGGGTGTCATAAATGGCAAAGGAAATGTGCGGACAGGTTTCTTCATCCACGGGTATTTCTTCAGAACGAAGAGTATCCTTGATAGCCTCAATTCGATTGTTAGTTTTTTCATCCAGGTAAAGCTGAATGGCATATGGCATTACCAGCACCCCTTCACTCTAATTTTTTTCCTAAATTCCCGGTTAAAGTTTGTATTTTGACAATAATATTATATAATATTATCAGTGAGTCTTAGAAAAAACATCCGGGTGGGCTTTAAATGTATAAAAAAACTGTTCTAAAGATATTTTTAACCCTGATTCTCTTCTTCCTCATCTATAGTTACTGGGAAAATATTCAGGCCCTTGATGTGCAGGAATTTATAGCAGGTCTAGACAATCTCTTTTATGCTGTCTTTATCCTGCTGGGTTTTTATACTGCCAAATCCATTTTTTTTATCATACCCCTGCTGGGCCTGCATATTGCCTCAGGAATGATGTTTCCCCTCTACCTGGCCATACCGCTGAGCTCGCTGGGCTTCTTGCTGGAAATATCCTTAACCTACTTCTACGGATATTTTCTCGGCAATGATTTTGTAGAAAATATCATCTCCCGGCATGCCAGATTTCGCCAGCTCCTGGATTATAATATGGATAATGACCTTTATATTCCTTTTCTCCTGAGAATAACTCCGGTGGCAATCGAACCGGTCAGCCTGATTCTGGGAGCCAGCGGCAATTTTTACTGGCATTTTATTTTAGGCTCTTTGATGGGAGCTCTGCCCAAAATTGTTCTCTTTACCATGATAGGAGATGCTATCGTCAATCCTATCACCAGAGGCTCGCTGGCCACCTTTATAATTATTGTGCTGCTCTGGCTGCTGGCTGCTTACAAATTGCGAAAATACTGGAAAGAAATAAATGGGAAAAAAGATTTAAGCCCGCTGTCAATAATAGAAAATTGAAATAGAAAAAAGAGATATAAGCGTCATCTCCCTGCTTTTTATCCTCAGGCTATTGCTGCATTTCTTCCACTATCCGGCTAAATCTTTCCAGATAATCCAGGACTTCAAGTTCAAAAACATCGGCCAGATATTGATAATCTTCATTCTGAAAAGCTTCCAGTGCCCTGTTGAGAGCCTTTTGCTGTTCCTTTAACTCCACATGAAACTCCTGCTTTAAGCTTTTATCATCCTGAAGGCTTACTATTCTGGTTAATGTCTCCAGAGTCCACTCAATCCCCTCCAGTACCTCAAGGTAAAGCTCCCGGGCTGGTTCAATCTCCTGATTGCGAAACATAAAAGCCATCTCTTCAATCCCGGACATCAGTCGGGGCAGGTAGTCAGAAGCAGCTGTCAGGGTTTCTGATACCAGTTCAGAGGTATCTTTGAGCATAAATTCTGCTTTCTCAGCTTTTTCCCCGCTGTCCAGTTTATCCTGAAATAAAACCAGGGAAACCTCCTCTCCATCCAGCCTGATCTCCTCAATAATCTCTTCAGGCCATTCCTCCCGGATTTTAGCTGCAATTTCACTGCCGGTTAATCCGGAAAATTCAGCTGAGGGCTGTTTTTCATCATTTACATATATATCCATGCCATCACTTCCTCTGCTTTGATTTCCTCAACTAATTTGCCCTCTCAACTCTGATCTCTTCCCCGCCGGAAAGGCTCTTTAAATCTTCAAGACCCTCTTTTACTTCACCAAATACCACAATCGGGCTGGCCGCCCTCGGTTCACTGCCCCTGCTGGAAGGAGTTGGNCCNAAAAANAGACAAAAAGCTNCCCCCTGNTCCCAGTATCCCAGTTCNCCAACCTTNACTTCTGCTCTCTTCTCTCCTGCTCCCTCTTCAACACCTGCTGGAAAATAAATTTCATCACCCCAGGTTCTCACTTTGCCCTCAAGGGGCAGACTGGACCATATGTTATCAGCCATTTCATTTTGATAAAGTTCTCCCAGAAGTTCAACATCTCCTGCTCTGATCCTGATCTGTCTGTCCATAGGGAATACCTCCTTAAAATATTTTACCTGTTAATCTGCCCGGAACCCCGCAGTTATCAATTTCTACAAAAAGATATATTGTCCTGCCTTTTGCCCTCAATTTCTTCAAAAGAGAAAAAGCAAAAAACGACCAATAAGCTGCAAAAACCCCCGTTTGCACGGGGGTTGGTTGCTGTAGTTTATTATTAACTGCCTCAGGATTAATCAATTAAAAGTTATATTAAAAATCATAGGAAATACCGGCGCTTACCTCAAAACCGGAAAGGCTGACATCAGCATCAAGAACTCTGTAAGCCAGACTGGCTCTGATGTCAATATCATCAGCCACTTCCTGAGCTGCTCCGGCGCCTACTTTTACTCCCATACCACTCAAGCTTACATTATCCAGATTGCCAAAATAATAACCCAGGCCGCCGAGGACAAAAAGTTCAGGCAGATCCTGATCCAGGGCTAACAGCGGAGAAAAATCATAGGCAAAGGTTCCTACAATTCCATTAAGTGCTAAATCTGCAGTAAAAAATCTTTCATATTGACCGGCAATCAGAATTTCCGGGGTGGCCTTCATGCCCGCTCCCAGATAGATGCCAGGCCCGTCAGAGGCTCCATCAAAGGTGTTGTAAGTAAGTCCGGCAACAGCAACAAGATCCTCCACATCAAAATCCTCAAATTCCTGAGCATTTAGACCTACCGGCAAAGACAGAATTAAAGCCAAAACAATAATGCCAGCTAATACTGATTTTTTCATCAATTTACCTCCTTTAAGATTGGTTTGCCTTGATCTTCTTTCCCAAATCAACCTCATCACATCACATAATATACTTCTATATTTTTTTAATTATTCCTTTATTAGAATTGATATTTCTAGCAGATTCTGCTAGGATATACTTACCTTTTTCAGGTTTTTTTAAATTTATTTTTTTCAGATTTAAACCCATATGACCATCAGGAAGATTTTAAACTGGTTTCGGGTTATTTTAATAATAACTTTGAGTCAGAAAACTAGAAAATTTCCGCAGCTCCGATCAGGTTAAAACCATGAACGTCAAATCAGTTCTGCTATTCGGGCTAATCTCTGGTAAAAAAACTGATTACAGCTGTTAGAATAAAAACTGCCCCAAAGAGATAAACCAAATTTAACAGCATACCGTATCCTGTTATGCTGTAGGCCAGTGAAAAAAGCAGAGCTGCAATTAACAGGTTAAAAAGACAACCTGAATTATCGTCCATCTTATAAACCTCCCGACACCTGAGCTTGTATGTAACAGGACAGATAAAAAAACAGATAAATCTGGCAGAGCAGAACTAAATAAGTCCCAAAAAAAGATGACCTGCAATCCGAAACTCTATCTATTAATTTCAAGATAATTAATAAAATTCCTGCAATAAAGAGAAAAACTGGCATAAAACTGGCATTAAAATAAAAACAGATATAAAAAAGCTGTTCCGGTCAGGCAAAAATTAATTCAGCCGGACTTCAGGAACAGCCTTTTAAAAACAACCTGATTCAATTTACAGAAAGCTTATTCTCAACAAAATCTTTCAGCCTGATGGGATAAAAACTCATAAAAGTTTATAAAAAACCCGAACTTATCCAGACAATAAAATCAGTTAAAATCGATAATGGAATCCGGTTCTCAGCTGAACATTAAAATCAGCCAGTCCATCCCGGGCTATAACGCCTATGTCAGCATTTAAAGATATCGGGGGCAAGGTGCCATCCATTCCTCTTATATCGTACTCTACTCCAATGCCACCACCCAGAAGAAATCCGGTGCTGGGGCCGCTGTATATTCCGGCAGAACCAAAGGCATAACCATCCCAAAATGCTTCCTGACGAAACCTGTGAAGATACCTGCCTTCAAAGGATTGTCTCCGGGCTCCTATACCGAATATGCCCTGAATAGAGGCGTCGGGACTCATATCATATATTACACTTAAACCTCCTGAACCCCAGAAGGCATAGGAGGACTGCAGGCCAATCCCGATACTGCCCGGCTGTGCTTGGGCCTGGGCCTGAAAACCAGTCAGAAAAAAAGCTAAAACGAGAACAAGCGAAATGATTAATCCCTTTTTAATCATGAAATATTCCTCCTTTAAAAAATTGCCGAATTCAATGAGCTAAAAAATCTTAAAAACTTTGTCCAGAAACTGACTGCATTTAATCTGACAATCTAATCCATTATTTAATTAAACAATATCATTAATCCCGCTTTTTGTCCAGTAGTCATTTTACTTCAAATCAGACTTTTCAGCAGTCAAAATTTCATCATCAGTATGAGCCTGGTGGTACAGATTCAGTTCGGCTGGACATAAAATCTCAGTTTAATATATAATAATTACACAGTCACCAGGATGGACGAATAAAAAAGGGTTAAGCTATAAGAACTATAGTCATACATTTAATAATCATGCATTTATTCAAGGAGTTTTTAAAATCATTCAAGGAGTTTTTAAAATGGAAACAGAAAGAATTAAAGCTGCGCTAATAGATGGATATCTTGATGAACCCTCCTGTCTGGGGGTGCCACCCTATGTTTCGCCTCATATCAGATACATCTATGGGGCATTAATTGCGGGGGGGATTCTTCCTGAGAATGTTGATTTTTTGACCGCCGATCACTACCGCAATCAGAAAGAGGATAGGCTGGCAAATCTGGAAGAAAAGGATCTGGTAATAATCCTGGCAGGAACCACCGTTCCCGGCAACTATCTTGAAGGCCAGCCCCTGAGCCTGGCCGAGATCAGGGAGCTGGGAGAAAGGCTTTTTTATCCCACTCTGGTGCTCACAGGGCCGATTACCCTGGTCTGGGAAAATCTGCCGGGTGCTGCCGGCCTGGCAGAAAACTTTGATATTATCACCGGAGAAATAGGGGCAGCCCGCCTCTACCTCCGGCTCTGTGAACAGTCTGGCAGTCCGGGTAACGTAGCCCCCTCTCATTTATCGGATTCTTTGAAAAAGGGAGGCGGAGGTTTTACTGCTGAAGCCCTGAGCCGCTGGGCTATAAAAGGGGCTGAAATATTCGAGCGGCATCCCGGATACCCCAGATTGCTGGCGGAAATTGAAACCTTTCGAGGCTGTCCTCGGCCCCGGGGCTGCAGCTTCTGCAGTGAACAGCTGAAACAGGTTCACTATCAGCGAAGGCCTGAAAATATTACTGCCGAGGTCAGGGAAATTGCTGAAAAAGGTATTCATAATTACCGCCTGGGCTGCCAGACCGATCTCCTGGGATATACCGGAAGGTCTGATTACAGAAAAACCGGCAAATCAGCTGTCAGTGGAACAAAGACAGCTGATCTAGATGCCATTCTCGCCTGGAATAACAGGGCCCTGAAAAAACTGTACAGCGGTATTCGGAAAGCAGATCCTTATCTCAGGGTGCTGCACCTTGATAACATCAATCCCGGTCCGCTGGGTAGGCAGAGCTCCCGCGCCCGCAGATCCCTGGAGATTATCTGTCGTTATAACACCCCCGGTGATGTGGCCGCCTTCGGTCTGGAGTCTGCTGATCCCGAGGTAATCCGGGCCAACAACATTGATGCCAGTCCAGGGGAAACCAGAGAGGCAATCCGGCTTGTCAACGAAATCGGAGGACGGCGAAAAGATGGAATTCCCAAACTACTGCCGGGACTTAATTTTCTCCTGGGACTCCGGGGAGAAACGGACCGAAGCTATGAACTTAATCTCAAGTTTTTGGAGAGCATAAAAGAAGAGGGTTTACTGCTGAGAAGAATCAATATCAGGCAGGTTAATCCCCTGGGAAGCTATCAATCCCGGAAAGTTCAGCGTTCAAAACTTCTGAAGTTTAAAGAGAAGGTCAACCAGAAAATAAATCAGCCCATGCTGAGAAAGGTTTTCCCCCGGGGGACAGTGATTAAAAATGTCTGGCCGGTTCAGGCAAAGGGCAGCCTGACCTTCGGGCGGCCATCGGGAAGCTATCCCATTCTGATTGGAATTCCAGGAAATTATCTGGAACAGCAGGAAATGGCGGTTCAGGTTATCGACCACGGCTATCGTTCCATCACAGCCCTGCCCTACCCCTTTTATATTGATAGAGCCGGCCTCAAGGAACTGACCCATATTCCAGGAATAGGAGAAAACAGAGCCCGGAAAATCATCCTAGAGAGGCCCGATAATTACAGCGAACTCCTGAAAATCCTGGGGCCTTCCTTTCCCGGAGAAGAATGGCAGGCAATCTTTCAGTTTTCCAGCAAATAGTCCGGGAAGCAGATTCCAGTCCGGCGGGAGCTAAATATACTTTAATATCCCCTGCTGTAGTCCACCTGGTTTATAAGTTCCCGATCATTGAGATAGCGTTTTAAATTCTCACAAACAATATTAAGGGCCCGGTTATAATAATCAGGAAAACTGCCGGCAATATGGGGAGTGATAATAACATTATTCATTTCATAGAACGGTGAGGTTGCCTCCAGAGGTTCATCCTGAAATACGTCCAGGGCAGCTCCAGCCAGTTTTCCCTGCTGCAGGGCAGATATTAGAGCCTTTTCCTTTACCACCCTTCCCCGGCCAACATTGATAAAAACGGCTTTATCCGGCATGGCGGCAAATTCATCCTCGCCCAGCATCTGCCGGGTCTCGGGTGTCAGAGGCAGGACAGCAGTAATAAAGTCGGCATCCTGAAAAGCCTCTTTCAGCTGATTGGGAAAATATATTTCAACAACTCCGGGAACCTCCTCCGGACTGCGCTTGACCCCGACCACCGTCATGTTAAAGGCCCCGGCCCGCCTGGCTATTTCTTTCCCGATTGCTCCCAGCCCCAGGATAACAATCTTTTTATCTCCCAGATAATCAACTGGCAACCTTTTCCAGATGCGGCGCTGCTGCTGACGGTAAAATTCCGGTAGGCGCCTGGTAAAGGAGAGCATCAATGCCAGGGTATGTTCAGCTATAATATCCCGGTGTAGGCCCCGGACATTGGTGATGGCAACTTCCTTCTGCCTGAGTATATCAGCATACTCCGAGGTCATAATTCTGTCCACTCCTGCACTGAGAACCTGGATCCATATCAACTGCGGTGCCCCGGCCAGCAGATCCATCTCCATGCTGCCGGTAAAGCCCAGCACCGCTTCAGCCTCCTGAAGAACCGTCTGCTGTTTTTCCCGGGTAAGGGCTTTGATTACCTTGAGCTCCGGATTCTGATTCTCCAGTTCCCGGGAGTATTTTTCCTTCCAGTCCTGAGTTAGCATCATTTTCATAATTTGTTTTTCCACCCCGGTTAGACTTTTTTTATTGTAAAAAAATCTGGATATCAGAAAATCTTTAATAATAATCTGCAGTCAACCATCATAACCTGCCAATAACAGGAGTCCATCAGCCTAACAGTATTACACCCGGGATGCAGCAGAAATTGCTGCCGGTTACTCCCGGTTATTGTCTTGCTGGTAACTGGCAAAAATCTGCTGAAGATTTTCAACTGTTTCAGGAGTAATGCTTTTAAGATGGAGATCCCGCTGGGGAAAGGCAATATTGACATTATTTTCATGCAGTAGATCCCAGATATCAAGTAAAACCTCGCTCCTGATATTATCAACCCCTACCTCAGGATCCTGGATCCAGAAACGGAACTCAAAATCTACGGTATTATCACCAAAGTTTTTCAGCAGACATACCGGTTCGGGATTTTGCAGGATTCTTTCCTTATTTTCCATTGCTTTAATAATCAATTTCCTGACAAACTTGAGATCGCTATCATA
>SL_4KL_010_BRINEDRAFT_10000556_pt1 | contig 19387 bp, 23 predicted proteins | sample SodLak_010_BRINE_2_FD_10664 | JGI IMG/M metagenome (IMG submission 10664)
GCGTACAGATGAAAACGTATCAAGAATCTGGACACCAAAACAAAACGATACCTCGGGGGAGGAAGAAAATGAAACTACTAACAATAACTGACGAAGATCATTTAGAGAAGCTAGAGGACTACTTTGAGACACATGATCAAACAACAATGGACAAGATAGCTCCAGAAGTAGTAAATTCAAAAGCAGATGTGAAAATTGAAGGAAGACCAATAGACGAATACGACTGTATCTATGCAGAAATACCTAAGAAAAACGCAGTATTCGGGAGAGTAATGCTAGAAATGGTTGAAGAGAAAGGAATACGAACAAACTATTCTTCTACATCATTCTTCATAATGGCAAAGAAAAATTATCTGTACTATATACTACACGAACAACAGATACCTACTCCGAAAACAGTCACACTAGCTGATGAAAAAGCAGGAAGGAATATAGAAAGAGAATTAGACTATCCTTTAGTGGGAAGAAGAATAGAAAACCTAGAACCTCACGAATCACAGAAATTAGAAAATGAGGAAGAATTAAAAACATTTCTAGACGGTATAGAATACGATGACGAAGTAATTATCCTTCAAGAACATGAAGAAACTGAAAAATATCGGTGTTTAGTAGCCGGAGAACAAATCATTTCTGTAAAAGAAGATGACGATAACTGGAAATTCTCAGAAAAAAACTTGAAGTACTCTACAATTTCAGACAACCAAAAGAAGATAGTAACTAATGTAGTCAAAAAAATAGGAACAAACGTTGCAGAAGTATTACTAAAAGGACAAAAAGTTTACGATGTAAATCCTAATCCTAATCTTGAAATGTACATGAATATATCGGGTAAAGACTCGTTCAATGCTGTGGCTGAAGCGATAAAAGAAGATTAACTTAAGAGGAAACCAAATGAAATTATGCATAGTATACGGAGAAATATCCACAAAACATCAATTACTGATGGAAAGAGCAGAAGACATATTTGATTCAGTATTGGCTGCTCCTGTAGATGGTTTAAAATTTGTACATAGCGAAGAAGAAACTAAGGTTCTTTACAAAGATATTGACATAACAGAATTTGATGCAGTATATGTTAGAACTGATGATCGGGACATGTTTTTTGCCGAGCATCTAGTAGAAGTTCTAAACGCACAAGGCGTTGTTACTCAAGCAGAAAACGACACATACAGTATAGAATCCAACAAATTTTACAGCATGAAAATACTGAATGAGAATAATATTGCTGTACCTGAAAGCGTATACACCTTATCTCCCGATGTTGCAGTGGAAGCGGCAGAAAGATTAGGCTATCCCGTAATTATGAAAACTGTGAAAGGTGTTGGAGGAACTGGAGTAATGAGAGCAAGTTCTGAAAACGAATTGAAACCAGTTATGGATACTATGAAGTCCTTTGAACAGGAAATATGTCTTCAAGAATATAGAGAACATCAAGGAAAGGATACACGAATGATCGTAATAGGTGACTTTGTAACTGCATACTCAAGAACTAGTGGCGGCAATGACTGGAGATCGAATATATCTGCAGGCGGAGAACGAGTAGAAGCCGACATCACTGAAGAAATGAAAAAATCTGCACTAAGAGCAGCTAGAGCAACAGGATTTGATATATGCGGATGTGACGTGATAGAAACTGACGAAGGCCCATGTGTTCTTGAAATAAACGGGTCTTTCGGACTATCTGAAGAAATGAATAATATAATAGGTCACGACGTAGTATTGAAAGTTATAGAGAGAATGCATGAACGCACATTAGATAGGAAGTTAGAAAGTTAAAAATCATCTAAATAATGTTTCATTTGCTTAAAGAGCTCTTCTATCAAAGGTTTTTCTATTTCAGCTTGTTTAACAGGCTTGAAACAGTATACTGCTGGTTTAGAGTTTAATTCCATTATTTTGGGCTCCTGATTATCATTAATCATGAAATCAACACTATACAATCTTGGCTTATCCACTTCTATTTTTCTATCAACTTCTCTAACAATTTCTTTTACTTCATGCGGAACACTGCTTATATCAACATAATTTAGAGATCCTCCCTGATCCACATTACTCCTAAAACCTTCAGAAGGCTCTCTTATATATGCGTTAACCATTTCATCATTTATCAGAACTATTCTCAAGTCATGATAACCTCCCACATCAAAGCTGGGCATCCCTTCAGTAGTAACAAGCTTTTGAATAATGTATTCTTCTTCATCGACAGATTCAATATCTGACAAATTATCTGTTTTACTTATTCCTCTACCCCCATAACCATAACGAGGTTTCAGAACTATTTCATCATATTTTTCTAACATTCTTTCGGCTTCTTTTTTTTTGCTTTAGCAGTTTCAGGCACTCTATTTGGAAACATCTTATGCGTTTTATACTTATCCATACAGATTCTTTCTAACTTCAAGCTGTTCAAAATCTCTTTTTCAGTGTCAATAAGCTCTTTAATATCTTTAGTCTCTTCATCGTACTTGAATTTATCATAAACTAAAGAAACACTTACATCTTCTGCTAAAACCCATTTATCTCCATTCCAGTGCCATGCTTTCCTGATTTCTCCATCAGAATACTGTGAGAAAGATGCGTTGTAAAGTTCTATCTGGTTATCTCTAGCGATTTCTGTGTACAATCTAAGATCTTTATTTCTCCATTTTTGTTTTGCCGGATATTCTCCATTTACGTCTACTTCCTCATCCCATAAAATAGCAACTTTATGATTCACTTTTTGTTTAACGCCCTAAAATATAAAGAACGCTTATGAAGAGTTTTAAACCTTTTTGATGGATTTAACGACTTTTTTCATCATAGGAAGCTCGTGTTCTTTGTCTTTAACATCTTGATGATAGAATATCCCTGGCTGAGAATTAAGTTCTACTATTTTCGGCTCATCATCTTTGCCAAACATGAAATCCACAGTATATATTGAAGGTTCAAATTTGTTTAATTTTTCTCCTACTTCTTTCACAATATTTTTAGCTTTTTCAGGTATTTTTTCAAGATCAACATATTCTTGATCTCCCCCTAAGGCATTATTGCTTAACAAACTATCTTCTCCCGGTGTTCTAACGTGACTTCCCACAATTTCGCCGTTGATAACAAATATTCTTACGTCATGCGGTCCTTCTATACCTAACCAATCTGCTCCGTTAGTTTCCATGAATTTTTGTATTAAGTAATCTTCTTTCGGACTGAAATCATTTAGTTCTTCTTTAGATCCAATTATTTTGATTCCTTCTCCTGAAGAGCCATAACGTGGTTTTAAAACCACTTTAGAATATTTGGACAACATCTCTTCTAAATTTTCATCATCATATTTTCTGCTTTCCGGAATATGTTGTTTAAACAGTTCGTAAGTTTGTAGCTTATCTTGGCAGATATCAGTAAGTTCAGGATCATTTATGATTCCTACTTCTTCCTTCATTTTCTGCTTTATCTTCAATTTCTCTTTATCATGCCGGAATAAATCGTAAACTCCATTTATCTCTACATCTTGTTTTTTCTCCCATTCTTTTCCGTTCCAATACCATGCTTTCTCAAGCATGCCTTCAGAATACCATCTATACTCTCCGACATATATTTCTAAATCCTCTTCTTTCCCTAGTTCAGTATATTTTGCATAATCTTTGCTTTTCCAGTCTTTCTCGAAAGGCTGAGAAGTATCTTCCCAGTTAACTTCATTTTCCCACCACAGGAATGCTACAGATTTCATTTTTGTTCAACTCTTTTTTTCAGTGTTGCAATAATGTTTTTGATTTTCGGCATTTCTTTTTCTTTTTCCTTTACAGGATGATGATAATACGTTCCTGGTTTTGAATTCAATTCGACAACCCATGGCCTCATATTTTCATCGAACATGAAGTCTATGGAAAATATTGAGGGTTGAAACCGCTCAAAAGCCTTAGAAATTTCTTCAATCTTTTTTTGAGCTTCTTCAGGGATTTCGTCCCTATTTACGTATTTTTGCTTGCCTCCTCTTGAAATATTGCTTATAAGTCCTTCTTCTGGTACTCTGATATAATTTCCTACTTGTTGTAATTCTCCATTAATAATTATTGTTCTAAGATCATGAGCTCCGGTTACATCCCACTCCGGTACGCCTTCAGTGCCTATAAATTGTTGTATAATGAAGTTTTCAGTTGGCTTTGACTCCGTGAAGTCTTCTAAGTTATCTATAATTTTGACGCCTTCTCCTGCAAAACCAAATCTGGGTTTAAATACTATCTTTTCGTACTTTTCAAGCATTTTTTCTGCGTTTTCTTTAGTTGCTTCTTTAGTTTCCGGGACGTGTTCCTTGAATAATTCGTAGGTTTTTAACTTGTCTTTACATATTTCTTCAAGTTCAGGATCATTCAGAACAGGGATTTTTTCAGACACTTTTTGTTTTAATTTTTGTGTCTCAAAATCGAACTTGTATTTATCATAAAGCCCATCTAATACAACATTTTGTTCTTTATGCCATACCTCGCCATCCCATTTCCATGCTTTTTCTAGCTCTACTTCTGAATCACTGTCTAACCATTGAAAATTTGCAACGTATATGTCGAGATTTTGTTGTTTGCCGAGTTCGGTGTATTTTGCGAAATCTTTGTTGAGACCTTCTTTAAGAAACGGTTTTTCACCATTCCAATCAACTTCTTTGTCCCAAACTATTCCTATTACTTTTTTAGAAGACATTCTTACGATAAAACTTTGTATTCTTATTTATTTTAAACGTTCTGATTTTTATTGATAGAACAACAATCTTTATTTTATGATTCTCAACTTTGCAGAAAACTCGGTTGCGGAGGGAAAATTAGACGAACTTCTAGAAAAAGACAGAAATATCTCGTTCGAACTTGAGTTAGAGGAAAACAAGGTGGAAAAACTTTCTAATGCTTTAAACTTGTTAGTTGGAAGAGCAAGCTTTGTGAAAAACGTGAAGATTTTGAATAAGTCGGAAGAGCGAAAAAGATTTAAAAAATCTAGAAAGAACGGAGAAAACTTCAAACCCGACTTTAAATTTAAAGAATATCCTTACAACCAAAAAACTTTCTATAAACTAATAGAACTACTAAAAAAGGAATCTAAAAGCCTAAGAGAAAAAGATATTGCAGAATACAATTTCAAACATGTAGAAGTTGACGATATATCTAAACTTTTCGTCGAAACCTTTGAAGAAATAGAAAAGTATGTGTCACTTGCCTCAAATATAGAAGATAAACAAAAATGGAAGAATAATTCTCTAGAAATTTGGCCTATGGTTGAGAAAGAAACGATAGAACATTCTAAGGAAAAATTAGAAGAATTAAAAGATATTAAAGACGCTTATAGCGACTCAAAAACTCTGAAAGCTAGTCAAGTGAAAGAAATGTGGGAAGAGGAGTTAGAAAGAATTGATATAGACTATGATGTTGAAGTAAGGCCTGTTGGAGGTTGTTTTAATATACCTGAGGAAAGGACTGTTGTAGTTGCTTCAGGATCGGAGGAAGAAAGATTATATTCTATGGATGAAGCGCAGCTCCTTACTATGCACGAGTTATTCCATGTTGTAAGAGCTCATAATGGTTTTAACGCAGGAAAAGAAAACAATTTTCCTCCCGTACTAGGTTTGCATACTCCATTCTATGATAAAACAGAAGAAGGTGGGGCAATTTATAGAGAACACGAAACTAACGTTATTACCCCTGCCAAGGAGTTTGACTACCATCTTCGTCTTTTAGCAGCATACTATCATTTCAAAGAATTCACTTTTGAAGAAATAGTGGAAAAACTCATAGGTTTAGGCGGATCTGTAGATCGTAGTTTTTATTTGGCTGCAAGGAATAGAGAGGCTTTGAGACACCATATTTACCAAGGAGGTTACTATGAACATTGGAAAGATAGAGAAGAATTATGGCCTCTTCTAGTGGGTAAAGTAAATCCAGAATATGCAGAAATTTTCAGAAAAGAGGTAGAGGACGGTGCTTTGAAAATGCCTGACGTAGGTTCTGAGAAACTTTTCAACTTTAGCTTTGACTAAAAAAACCTAGTATTCAAACTATAATTATTATGGAAACCAAAATCATTTTGGATACAAATTTCTTAGTAGCACCTTTTCAGCTATCTATTTCATTATTTGAAGAATTTGACAAAAACTATCCTCAAAACCAGTTGTATGTTTTAGAGGATGTGATACAGGAGGCCAAAAGTATTGAGGAAGGAAAGTATAAGGATTTAATTGATAAGTTATTGGAAACTCAGGATATTGGAGTTTTACAGACTGAAGGAGAAGGTGAAGTTGACGATTTATTAGTTGACTTGTGCGATGATTTCGTTATTGCCACTAACGACAAGGAATTGAAGGAAAGATTATTAGAAAAAAATGCGGAGGTTGTTATTATCAGAAGCAAAAGTTACTTGAAGATTTTGAACCCCTCCTCGGTAGGGTTTTAAAAATTAAGTATCGATTCAATTATTAAGTCTCACAGAGGTTAAGGATTCTATGTACAAAAGACTAACAATTGAGGACTCCGTAAGAGTCCCACCCGAATACTTCGGGGAAGACGTGGAAGAAAGCGTAAAACAAGGATTAAACACAGAAGTAGCAGGAAAAATCTTCGAAGACATCGGCGTAGTAGTCACCATAGAAGAAGTACAAAACGTAGAAGGCGGAGATATTAAGCCGGAAGACGCAGGCGTACACTATGATGTAGAATACAGCGCACTAGTATTCGATCCAGAACTGCATGAAGCAGTCATTGGAGAAGTAGTAGATGTAACAAGCTTCGGAGCATTCATTAGAATTGGACCTTTCGATGGTCTATGCCACGTCAGTCAAGTAATGGACGAATACGTGAACTTAGATGAAGAAAACAACATGCTAGTTAGTGAAGAAAACCAGTTCAGCATCCAGATAGGCGATCAAGTAACTGCTAGAATTATTGCAGTAAGTCTTGGTAAGCAAGAAAGTAACAAGCTAAACTTAACAATGCGACAACCAGGTCTTGGTAAACAAGAATGGGTAGAGCATTATGAAGAAGAAAAACAAGAAAAGCAGGAAGAAGAAGTTGAAGCGGAGGAATAAGACATGGTAGAAAAGGCATGCAAAGCTTGCAATAGAATAGTTGAAGACAGTAGCGAATGTCCTGTATGTAAGAACAACGATTTATCGACTTCTTGGAGCGGACTAGTAGTCATATACAACCCTGAGGACTCAGAAATCGCTGAAGAACTAGAAATCCAAACACCAGGAAAATATGCAATAAGAACTAAATAAAAAAGTTAACAGGTGAAAAAATATACTATGGATACTCAAATAATCAAAGTCAAGGAAAACAATCTTCTAGATAGAAAAGATTTAACAGTAGAAATTCAACATGCTGGAGAAGCAACACCAGCAAAAGAAGATGTTAAAGGTCGAATCGCAGCAGAAAATAACATAGATGAAGAAGAAATTGATGTTAAAAATGTTTTAACAGGTTTCGGTCAACAGAAATCAAAAGCATTTCTACAAGTTTACGAAGACTTTGAATACGACGAAGAACTGGAAGAAGATACGGAAGAAGCAATGGAAGATTCTAAAGAAGAAGTAAAAGTAAGTAAGGAAATAACTGAACTAGTTAGTGGCACAATAACAGATGTCAAGAGCGAATTAGAAGATGCAGATTCCAAAGAACTTCAGCAAGCTTTAGAAGCAGAAAAACAGAATAAAAACCGTACAACTCTTACAAAATGGATTAATAACAAATTGGATTAAAAGGTGACTAGAAAATGACAAAAGGCGAAACAGTTAATTTATACGAGAAATACAACGAAGATGGATCACACAATGGAGAAAAGTGCCCAAGATGCGGTTCTTTCTTAGCTGAGCACGATGATCGTAAAAGTTGTGGCAAATGCCAGTATACGAAACATCAATAACTAATTTCTTTTTATTACTTTTCTGAGTTTTTATTTAATTTCTAAATAAGGGTTTCTCTATGCCATCATTTTAGCGTTTTGTTTAATATTTTCTCTGTTATTCCAGATAGTTTCTAATTTTTGTTTTCTTTTCTTTTTCTGTTTTTCTATTTGTTCTGGACTAGCTCCGTTCATTTCAAGTATCTTTTCAACGTTTTCTTCTGTTTGATTTGCTAATTGTTCTGGGCCTCCAAGTTCTTCCATTTTTCTAAGATCTTCTAGTATTATTTCCTGACTTGAAGGTTGCTGCTGTTGAGGCTGTGGCTGTGGCTGCTGAGGTGTAGGTCTTGAAGGTTGCTGCTGTTGAGGTTGCATCGGTTGCTGTGAAGACCATTCTGTTGCGTCATACCATGCGTGATCTTCAACTACTCCGTTGCTGATTCCTGCTTCCATGTAATTTCCTTCACCTAGTCTGTATGAGTCCACGCCCATTACTTCTTCATGTCCTTTACTATGTCTGTGGCCGAAGAACATAGAGATGTTTTTCTCATCATTGTAATCTTGAATAGCGTCTCTTAAAGCTGGAGAGCCTTTGTTTTCCTCTCCTAAAACGTCTAAGTCTGATTGGCCTTGAGTGTCAAATGTGAAGTGATCTAATATTATTACATCATCTCCGGCTTCTTCTAATAGAGATGTCATTTTGTCGTATTTTTCGTTGTATTCCTTAGTAACTTCTTCTACACTGTTCAGATATTCTTCGTGTTTTTCAGACATTAGTTCTTTTTTCATGCCTTGTGAGAGGTTTTCGATATCTTCTAATGTAATTTCGTCAGTTGATATAGGCTCTGTTCCATAGTCTAGGAAGTTTTCAGCTACGTAATCCCATGCCGATCCTATTACTGGTATGTTGCTTAAGAAATTGCCTAAAGACCCGTATTGTTTGCTATTTTGCTCCTCTAATACTTCAGAAACTTTTTCAAGATCATCTTCTTCGTATAAATCATCAATTTCCGGATCTGGTATTTTGCCAGGATCTGCTTCAGGATTGTAGAAGTGAGATCCTCCTATTATAGAAGTTCCATTAACTTCGGTTAAGCCATATTCTAGATTATTTACGTTCTCTTTTTCGTTTATAACATCGTCAAATATTGATTGTTCAATTTCATCATCGTAGAGGTCTTCCATTTGGCTTATGTATTCTTCGTTATTTGGATGTGCTCCTTTGATAGGGTCATGATTTCCTGGAACTACGTATACTGGAGCATCTGCCTCTTTCCCTATCTCATCAAGTAGGTCTACAGTATATTCAAATTCTTCTTTGGTTTGTCTAGGGTCTTTTGTTTCTACATTCTTTCTGATGTCTGTGTTTGTTATGAGGTCTCCTGTAGCTAGAATTGCGTCAGGACTTTCTTCGGAGTATTTTGATTTCAGGTTTTCTTTGTAACCTTCTAGATCAGATTCGTGAATATCTCCTAGAATCTCTAAGTTAGCATCATAGTCGCCTTCTAAAAGTTTAGAAGGGTCTTCAGAAGAGTTAATTGAAGGTTCTTCTGGAGAAACTGTGGAACTCTTTTTTGGGATTTGAGGGTTTTTTGCTTCCATAATATATTATTGGCAGCCAAGAAATATAAAGTTTTTGCCACCATAAAGTAACACTTATTTAATTTGATTGATACAAAACTTCAAACAACCTAGATCAAATACATTTTATTAGAGTATAACAACCTTCTACAAATTATCCCATATGAAAGTCCTCGGAATAGAATCAACAGCACACACACTAGGAATTGGAATAGTAACCGAAGAAGAAATACTAGCCAACCAAAAAAGCATGTTCTCACCAGAAAAAGGAGGCATACATCCTCGCAAAGCAGCAGAACACCACTACCAAAATGCTCTCAACCTACTACACAACGCAGAACAAGAAGCAAAAATAGATTTCGAACAACTGGACGGAATAGCATTCAGCCAAGGACCAGGAATAGCACAATGTCTCGACATTGGAGCTCTAATAGCAAGAAGACTTTCACAAAAACACCAAATACCCTTAATAGGCGTAAACCACTGCCTAGCACACATCTCAATAGGAACAAGAACAACAGACGCCAAAAATCCTACGACCCTCTATGTTTCAGGCGGAAACAGCCAAATAATACAATACAGAAATAAAAAATATCACGTAATCGGAGAAACACTAGACATAGCACTAGGTAACGCACTAGACAAACTAGCCCGTAAACTAGGTCATCCGCACCCCGGCGGACCCGAAATAGAAAAACTGGCAAAACAGACAGAAGAAATAATAGAAATGAGCTACACCGTGAAAGGAATGGACTTCTCCTTCTCAGGCCTAGTAACCGAAGCACAAAGACAAATAGACAAAGTCGAAAACGAAATACTTGCAAACTCCTTCCAAGAACACGCCTACGCATCCATAATAGAAGCACTGGAAAGAGCAATGAGTCAAGAAGACAGCAATGAAGCATTACTTACCGGAGGAGTAGCAATGAACGACCGACTAAGAGAAATGATACAAAAAATGTGCGAACAACGAGGAGCTCAAGCATTCATCCCGCCAAAAGAATACTGTATGGACAACGGAGTAATGATAGCTCATCAAGGAATGCTAGAACTTAAAGCAGGAAAGAAAACAAAATTAGAAGAATCAGAGAAACAACCGAACTGGCGGCCAGACGAGATAGAAGCAAGCTGGATAGACGAATATTAAAAAACTACTAAATAACAATTCTCTTTCATGGACGACAAACTCAAGAAGGCAAAGAAAGTAATAGAAAATGGAGGAATAGTGATTTACCCTACCGAAACAGCTTACGGTATAGCCGCAGACGCCACCAACGAAGAAGCAATAGAAAAAGTCTATCAAGCCAAGAACCGTCCAAAAGAGAAAGGAATAACTACAATTGTAAAAAATCTTGAACAAGCTAAAAAATACGGCAACATTTCTGAAAAAGAAGAGAAAATAATAGAAGAGTTCATGCCAGGACCTCTAACACTAATAACCTCTAAAAAAGAATCCTCAACTCTACCAGACAACCTAAACAAAGACTTTGTTTTTAGAATATCTTCTAGCAAAACTGCAAGAGAACTTGCAAGTAAAACTCCTATAACTGCTACAAGCGCCAATATATCGGGTAAAAATACTAGTTACTCTATCGAAAGTATTTCTGATAAATTAAAAAACAAAGTAGACTACATTATTGATGAAGGCGTATTAGACCCTCAGCCTACCTCAACAATCGCTCGAATTGAAAACAAAAATATTAAAATTTATCGAGAGGGACCAATAGCGAAAAAAGAACTAGAAAAAGTGCTTTAAAATATGACAACAGGTATATCTACATTAGTAACAGATTTTGGTCTAATAATTGCTACAGCAACAATTCTGGGTATACTGGCAAAAAAAACAAAGCAGCCAACCATTGTTGCATATATTCTGACAGGTCTAATACTAGGTCCTGTAGTTTTAGGAATTGTTGAAGAATCTGAGTTAACTCACTTGATATCTGAACTAGGTCTTGGATTTTTATTATTTCTCTTAGGATTGAAATGAATCTTAAAGAGATAAAAGAGATTCTGAGACCTGTAACCAACATAGCAATTCTTCAAACAATACTTCAAACTTCTCTTGCCTTTGTAATACCTCTTTTTCTTGGTTTCACATTTATGGAGACTGTAGTAATTGCTTTATGTACTGTTTTCGGAGCAACTCCCGTAATTGTGAAAATCTTAACCGATAAAGACGAAATAACTAGTTTACCAGGAAAAATTGATGTCGGAGTGCTGATTTTACAAGACATTTATCTTGTGATAATTTTAGCCCTCTTCTCTGCAGACGTTCTCGCAGAACCTGAACTAGCAACGATAGGATTAACACTTGGCAAGATTTTCTTGCTAATGGGTCTTATAACAGTTTTAAGCCTAGCTTCTTCAAAGTACTTGCTGCCAAAGATATTCCAGATATCAGCATCGAACAGACACACCTTTTTCATTCACGGAGTCACTTGGGCATTCCTCTTCATTTCACTAGCACTACTTCTTGACCTATCTGTGGAAGTAGGTGCCTTTCTAGCAGGACTAGGTTTAGGACAAATAACATACAGAGAAGAACTAAAAGAACGTATCAGACCTCTTACCAACTTTTTCATGGTAATCTTTTTCTCAAGCATCGCCCTAACCATTACCAGAGATAATCTTTTTGCCTATTGGAAAGAAGCAATTATTGCATCAGCAATACTAATGGTCGGAAACTTCCTTATCATGTTCTACCTCATTGACAGAGAAAACTTTACACCCGAAACAAGCTTCTTAGGTAGTCTGAACATGACTCAAGTATCAGAATTCAGCATAGTCGTAGGAGCTCTAGCAGTACAACAACAATACATTGGAAACGATATTCTAGGCTATTTATCTCTAATGGCTCTTTTGACTATGTCTACTTCCTCCTACTTAATACAGTACAATCAAGAGTATACAACAAAGCAAAACCAATTCTAAAACGCTTTGAGTCAGAACATAAAAAAGACATAGAACTAACTACTCTAGAAAACCACGTAGTAATTATAGGTGCAACCCAGTCGTCTAAGCACCTAATACCTATTCTAAAGGAAACTGAGAAAGAAATAGTTGTAGTTGATAACTCCAACGAAAAAACCAAATCTCTAAATGCAAAAAATGACATACACTATATCTACGGCGACATATCTCACGGCGAAATAAGGAAAACAGCAGGCATAAGCAGAGCAGACATCATAATATCTCTAGTACCTAATAAAGAAATAAACCGGAAAATCTTGATGGAAAACAAAGAAGCAACAATATTCGTCAAGTCTAAAAGATTTGAAGAAGCTGCAGAACTCTACGAAGAAGGAGCACACTACGTAATATTGAAAACCGAAATAGCATCAGACCAAATGGCAGAATACCTGGAAGCATATTTAGAAGATCCTGAAATCTTCAAATCAGAAATCCAAGAAGACATAGAAAGGATAAAATGGAGTGATCTAGACCAATGGTAGAAATAATAAATACACTAACAATAATTTTCATTGCAGCATCAATAACTCTGCTACTAGGAAAGAAAATTAACCAACCAGCAATTCCCGCATACATAATAGCCGGTTTAGTAACAGGATACTTTTTTACAGGAGAAGAACAACTCCTAACACTAGTTCAGCTAGGAATAGCATTTTTAGTCTTTATATTCGGTCTAAAATTCGACCCAGAAAAAATACAGACTGTTGCTTCAGACGCACAAATAGTCACAGTCACACAGCTAATTATTTTAGGAAGTCTTGGATATATGACAGGTATCTTTTTAGGACTTGACAGCTTTAATGCTGCATTGATAGGTCTTGCAGCATCATTAAGCTCAACTCTTGTAGGAATTCAACTTATAGAAGATGAAATCGACTTCAAATTAATTCACGGAAGATTAGCAGAATCCATACACTTGCTTCAAGATTTTGCAGCAATAATAGCAATAATTATTTTGAGCGACTCATTCTTCACCAGCACATCAATAGCCGCCAGTTTAAGTTATGGCTTTGGTCTTCTGCTAGCTGCTTTTGTAATCAGAAAGTACCTAATGGAATTTATTGCTAAACAAGCTCAAGGCTCCAGAGAACTGCTAATGTTAATCAGTATTTCAATTCTTACCGGATTCATGGCGATTTCAGACCATATAGGGCTTTCTATAGTAGTTGGGAGTTTCGCAGCAGGAATAGCAGTAGCAAAATACCCTTATAACCTAGAGATACTTGACACTGTTTCTAGTCTTAAAGATTTCTTTGCCGCCATTTTCTTTGTAACTCTGGGCGCACTGGTTACTATTCCCAACCCTTTTGTACTAACATTAGCAATAGTAATAGTATTTTTCACAACTTTACTGCAGCCTTTCCTAATCTCTGCTATCTTGACTCTCCTAGGATATGATTCCAGAACAAGTTTCGCCACAGCATACAGTTTAGACCAGATAAGCGAGCTAGTCCTCATCTTAGCAATTCAAGCTCATCTTACCGGAATAATAAACCCTGACTTATTCCAAGGAATTATTCTAGCCTCAATAGTAACGATGACATTATCTAGCTACACTAAAATTTACGAACAAAATCTCTACAACCAAATGAGATCTTTGAACCTACCGCTAACGAAAATCCAGAGCAAAAAATTCCAGAAGAATGAACCCTTAGAAAATCACGTAATTCTAGTCGGCTACGATATACAAGGAAAAAGACTTGTAGAAACCCTAGAAAAACTCAATCAAAAATACATAATAATAGAGAACGACCCTGAGAAAATCAACGACATCAGAAATAAAGATCACAATTACATCTATGGAAACATTTTAGAGGAAAACGTATGGGAAGAAGCCAATTACAAATCTGCCGGATTGATAATTTCAACACCTCCATTCCTCAACGTATCTAATAAAATAATCGATCTAAAAACTAATGCAGATAAAATATTAACCGCCAAAGAAGTTTCAGAAGCTAAACAACTCTTAACTAACGAAGAAACGCTATACGTCAATCTGCCAGAAATAACTACAACCGACCAAATAATAGAACATTTAATTGGAATATTAAACGAAGAAGATTATCGAGACAAGCTGAAAAAAACGAAGCTAGATGAAATAAAAGACTATCTAAGCAGCAGAGAAGGTTAACTCATATTCCAAATATTCTTCTATCTAATAGAATAGCTTAAAGCTATAAAGAATTTGACATATTCAACTTTATCATGACTGCTGGCAAAAAATTAAAGCAAGGTGCAGAAGCAACTGTCGAAATAGAGGAGAAACAGGTAGTAAAGAAACGACATGTTAAAAGCTACAGACACCCTGTTCTTGACGAAAGGATTATAGAAGAAAGAACAAAGAAGGAGGCGCGTATTATTGAAAAAGCTACAAGGTACGGTGTAAGCCCTGCCTTAATAGAAAGAAACCAGGACACGCTTAAAATAGAAAGAATTATCGGCAGAACAGTCAAAGAAGTGATTGAGAACAACACAGAAATTATTGAAGAAATTAGTAGAAAAATAGCAACACTCCACAGAGAAAATATCATTCATGGAGATTTGACAACTAAAAACATGATTTTAGAAGATGAAACACAAGAAATCTATATAATTGATTTTGGATTAGCGAAGCACTCCCAGAAAGCGGAAGACAAGGCAGTAGATCTTCGCTTATTCAAAGAGGTTTTGAAAACTTCTCATTCCCCTATATTTGAAGAGTGTTGGGAGATCTTCGTCCAAAAATATCAAGAAAATTTTGAAGACTCAAAAAGAATACTAGAAAGATTGGAAGAAATTGAGACACGTGGAAGATACAAGTAAAGTACTTTATCTAGTTTTCTTTATCTAGTGACTTGAAAAAATTCTCTAAAATTTGCTTTCTTTCTACTTCTGCGTCCTTTTCATCTATGTCTGTTGCATTGCATGATGCTCCAAGAAGTCCGCTTCCTGCCGTATCCAAAAGTACTGTGGAAAGACGCCATTTCTTTTGAAGTATTGTTTGAGAACAAATAATGTTCTGTATTCTGTAATATGGCATTATAACAGTTTGTCTTCTCCAGAAACCATTCATGGTTATGTAATGTTCTTCTGCTCTATAGTATCCTTTGTTAGTCCATTTGAGGTGTGCGCCTAGAGCAGCTATCACTACTAGCAAGATGGCAAATATGTATGTTAATCTAGTTAGTATTGTAAATTCTACTAAAGCTACAAAAAGTACTGACAAAACAATCATGTATCTTGCAAAGTATCTGTACCTTGCTCTTGATGGTATACCTTTCATCTTGATATCTTCAAACTTTCTTATAGACTTACCTAATTCAATTGCTCGTTTTCTTGTTGTTAAAGGAACTAAAGCTTCTGTGCTAACTTCAGACGAGCTACTTCTAGAGTAGCCTGCAGTTTCTAATCTCAAAGTCGTATAACTGAAAATTCTCTTAAGAGGGTTTTCATCTAGAACTATTACCTGTATTTTCTCTTCAGGTATGCTTCCACTATACCTTTGGATTAAACCTCGCTCATATTCGTAAACGTCATCGGATTTATAGAGTTTGAAACCATAGTATTTGGAGAATATTCTAACCGAGCTTATTATCCATACCACTAGTAGTGCTAGAGATATCATTACTGTGCCAATAGCGAAACTTGAAGCACCTAATCTTTCTAGAGCTATCCAAAAATTACCTGCAAACAATGTAAATAAGAAGAATATTAGTGCTACAGACCTATTGTCTACTGTAAAAAGGCTTAACAATGTAAGCTCCTTAGAATCTAATTCAAAAAGTAATTCTCTGTCGTCTTGCGAACTTTCGCTCTCCACTTCATCTTCTTCCTCTTTTACTTCCTTTTTAAGAACTCTTATTTGCTTTTGTATTCTTTCAGCTTCACTAAATCCAACAAAACGTAAACTTGCTTCAGTATCTCCTCCTCCCGCAGTTTCCAGATTAACTTGAGCTATCCCTACTAATCTTTGAATCAGATTGCTCGAAATATCGACGTTTTGTATTCGATGTAAAGGTATTTCTCTAGTTTTCTTTCTTAGAACACCTTTTTCGATATCAAAACTGTCATCCGTTATCTCATAATCATACCTAGTCCAATAAACGTACGAATAAATCACAGAAAACAACATTATAGAAGATAAAATAGCTAAACCTGCTATAGTCTGTCCCGGACTTCCTGCTATTAATGGAAAAGTTAAAAAAAGAGCTAAAGCGAAATTTCTACTACCTAGTCCTTTGTACAGTATAGATGCTTTGTGAAGTTTCATACTGCATCGCCAAATTTATCCTCACTATCTATAGCTACATCTCTTAGATGCTCTTGTATTTCTTCTGCTCTGTCAGGTTTTAGGCCAGGTATTACTACGTCAGCTCCTCGACTTCCTGCAGTAAAAATAACAACTCTAGATAATCCAAAAACTCTGTCTAATATTCCTCTACGAGTATCAACGTGCTGTATTCTAACGAACGGGACCATAGTACGTATTTTAACGATTACTCCTCTTTCAATATGGACATTATCTTTTTTTATCTCAAAGTTCCACAGATCATATCTTTTAATATTGTAAACAACCGCTATTCCAGAAAATACTGCTAGAAAACCTAGCGCAAACAAGGAAGACTGAAACGGAAGCACAATTATAGCAGAAGTTATTACAAAAACCAACAAGAGATGTTTTATTATCCATACAGTTCTTATTTTAGAATTTAATTTTTCCATAATAGTATAGTTTGAATGAGTAAACGGATATTTTTAATCTTTCAGCCAATTTTCCAACATATATCAATCCCGTTAATAAAATTTGCCTACAAATTGGGTTTTAGACCAAAAAAGTTCAATTATACTAGACGAGCTTATTTGGATCGGTGAATAATAAAATGGCACGAATGCACTCAGAAAAAAGAGGACAATCTGGAAGTACAAAACCTGTAGAAAAGAACGTACCTGATTGGGTAGACTATGACGAAGAAGAAGTAGTAGAACTAATTAAGGAATTAGCTGAAGAAGGTCACGACCCAAGTCAGATAGGTATTATTCTCAGAGACAAACACGGAATTCCAAGCATCAAAGAGTTAACAGATAAGAAATTAACTGAAATTCTCGAAGAACACGATTTAACTTCAGAACTGCCAGAAGATCTCAAGAATCTAGTAGAGAAAGCAGAAACAATTCAAGAACACATTGAAGAAAATTCAAAAGACAGACAATCTATTAGAAGACTGGAACTTACTGAAGCAAAGATCAGAAAAGTTGCCTCATTCCACAGAGAAAAAGGCAATATCGAAGACGATTGGAAATATTCCAGAGACTAGTAAAAACATAAATCATTTCTCTTTTATTTACTTTCTATTGAATTAAAATGGTAGATGACATATTAGAAGCTTCTAAGCCGGCAGCAGAAAAGTTAAGACAAACTGACAAGAAAATCCGATTAATAGGACAGTACGACGCAGACGGTATCTCTGCAACAACAATAGCTGTTGAAATGTTAGAAAGAATGGATAAGGACTTCGAATATGAAATTCTCAAGCAGCTTTACGAAGAAGACGTCGAAAGAATAGCAGAAGAAGATGAAGAACTTTTGCTCTTCGTAGACATAGGATCCGGACAATCGGATAAAATTGAAGAGCATATTATCGAAAAAACAGATAAGACTGTAATAATATCTGACCACCACGAACCGAAAATTGAAGGAGACTTTGTCCATCTGAACCCTCACTTTCTCGGATATGATGGAGGAGAACAAATATCCGCAGCAGGTATGACGTATTTACTCTCCAAACAAGTAGATGAAGAAAACGAAGACCTAGTAACTTATGCCCTAATCGGAGCTACTGGAGACGTGCAAAAACAAGACGGAGAATTTTTAGGTATAAATAAAGAAATTGCCAAAGAAGCTATCGAAAAAGAATACATCAAGAAGCGGAAAGGCTTAGACCTTTACGGTAGAACAACCAAGCCATTACAGAAATCGCTAATGTACACTTCAGATCCTCATTTAGAAGGCGTTTCCAACGACGAATCTGGAGCAATACAGCTTATCAAGTCCTCAGGAGTCAAATTAAGAGAAAATGGAGACTTTAAAACACTAGCAGACTTGAAACCTGAAGAAGAGAAAAAACTAATTAATTCCATGATTAAGAACGGCTATCCTGTTCAAGAACTATTGAACAACATCTATACACTACCTAACGGTTACGAGATAGACGAATACTCAACAATCATCAACGCATGCGGCCGGCTAGGCGAACCTAGAAGAGGAGTGGAAATTCTAAGAGAAAACGAAGAAAAACTAATCAATAGGATAAGCCGCAAATATGGTAGAAAAATAAGTAAATCACTAAGATACGTAGAAAACAACAAAGATAACGAAAAAGTAATATTTGAGAAAAACATCGGCGTCATAGATGCAGAAGATAACATAGGAGACGACTTTATTGGAACAGTTACAACTATTTCAATGAGCAATGGTTTCTTCTCAACTCCTGTAGTTTTAGGTGCCGCTCACGCCGGGAAAGACCAGATAAAAATTTCTTCCAGAGGAACTAAAGAACTAGTAGAAGCAGGACTTAATTTAGGAGAAATCATAGAAGAAATTACCGAAGATCTAGGAGGAGAAGGAGGAGGCCACAACGTGGCTGCCGGAGCTAAAATACCTAGAGAAAAGAAAGAAGAGTTCATAGAAAAAGTAGACAAAGAAATAGGCAACCTGGTATAGNCTACTGCAACCTATCTGTTAATCCATTCTTTTCCTTTTTACTGCACCTAATTTAAACCAATCCAGCAACCACATCCTACGGACTACCTATCGTTTATAAAGTTTATATCCAAGTTGAACTTGTATGGCTAAAGCAGTTATTCAGAAAAACTGGTATGAAATTCAGGCACCAGAAATATTCACAAAAGACGTAATTTCAGAAACACCTGCAGAAACAGAATCACAAGTAATAGGAAGAAAAACAAAAGAAAGCCTAACAGAAATAATGGAAAACAGTGACAA
>SL_4KL_010_BRINEDRAFT_10000559_pt1 | contig 19302 bp, 18 predicted proteins | sample SodLak_010_BRINE_2_FD_10664 | JGI IMG/M metagenome (IMG submission 10664)
CGCTCACCACGTCGGTTCTCCAACCAGTAGAGGAGTTTCTCAGCCCACGCGAGCTTTTGTGCTTTCATGTTGTCAACGGTTGGGTCATCAAACTCCCATCCAACAAATATCAACTCCGATGCACCAAATGCATCGGCGAGAAATGCTGCCCGATCGCCATCGGTGAAGCCACCAAAATTGTCTACTGTCTCGATCGGGGCTGCTTGGGTTGTTGTGAGTACGTTCGATCGGTCCGCTGTCGGAAACCACGACTGAATCGCAGGGATGTTATCTCCATGCGCATGTGCAGCAACGATCGTTCCCTCGTGTGTCAACTCGGCTGCAGTATCGTTGTTTTTATCCAGGTCTGTGACCATGATATCGACCGCATAGCCTGCCTCACGAACGACATCTGCCGCTGTTGAGGCTGCAATAGTCACGTCCGCACCAGAGACGCGCTCTACAGTGTCAGTCAGTGAAGGTGCCGCGCCAACGATCGCAACGGTCTGCCCATTGATACCCGAGAGCCGATCGAGATCAAATGCCTGAGCGTACTCGGCTGCAACATCGCGCGCCCGCTCATCAGCTGCGCGATCGAAGCCGAAATCACGCAGGATTTCTTCATACACCGGTTCCCATGTTTCAAATTTCATACGACTCAGTGAGCTGTGCGGCGACGTACTGAAGCGCACTGCTTTCGGCGGTGATCGCGTCTGCAAACCGATCGACTGCACCGTCGGTTCCAATCACAAGGATTGAGTCGCTACGATCGCCCGTTACAACAGCGACACCACTCGCATCCGCAGCGGTTGTTAGCGCAGGGCGATTGTCACTCGATACTCCTTCCAACTCAAACACACGCGTGACGCTCTGTGCTGCGGCTGTTTCGTCGCCACCAATCCGATCGAGATGACGGCCAGCCTCCCGTGGCGTTGTAATATCCAGCTCTTCAACTGACAGGTCGGACCGCGAAGAGCTGACTCGATCACGAGCAAACTCAGCACCGATGAGTGCTGCATCCTTCGTCTCTCGAACGTCGTGGGTTCGGATCACGTGTGCACCACGTTCGACAGCCATCGAGGTTGCAGCAAGCGAGACCGCAAGGGCATCCTCTGTCCCTCTGCCTGCGACCGATCGCAAGAAGTTCTTCCGGTTAATTGAGACCAAGATTGGAAGCCCATAGCCACGGAACTCACGAAGCCTGTGGAAGGTTTCCTGATCGTCTTCGATCGTCTTCTCCTCGCTCCACCCACCGAAGGCGGGGTCAACGATCGTCTTGTCAGTGAGACCATTCAACTCAAGCGCATCATAAATATCATCGACCGCTTCAATTGCACCAGGGCGCTTAAGATCCGGTGGTGAGGCCATCTTTGCAACGGCAACATCGTACTCACGACAGATCTCAGGCATCTTCGGATCGGCAAAGCCACAGATGTCGTTTACCATATCAAACCCACGAGAGAGTGCTGCATCTGCAACCTCATGATAGCGTGTTTCGATCGAGAACACAGCATCTCCGGAGACGCTTTCGATCGTTTCAATTGCAGTATCGAGCCGCTCAAGCTCTTCGTCAGCCGTGAGTACCTCGAATTTTTTATTCGCGGATTCAAGCCCGACATCAACAATGTCTGCACCCTCATCAATCAGCTCTCGATCGACATATTCTGCCGCCTCACCCGGGTTATCAAACACACTTGGTTTGTATGGCGATTCGTCAGAAACGTTGAGTACACCCATAATTCGCGGGGGGTATTCATCACCAATGCCCAACCCTGCAGCGTCCACGTTTCGCATATCTAAATAGACGGTCGGCAGACACATAGACCGTCCGGTATCGGCGACACAGCAAGTCACGCGCTTTTTATTAGTACAGCCATTACCTGCCCGTATGAGCAAAGTAAGCGTCGGGCTTCGTGGATGGCGCTTCGAGGAGTCAGAAATCTTCGCTGAGGATGGGACCTTCAAGCCGCTGGAGGAGATTCCACTCGATCCACGACAACGACTCGTTCGGCTAACCACACTAATGGACAAGCCGTGTGATGCCTGCTATCTTGAGCACGGTAATGAGAACATTCGCCGCTGTCGTGAGGCAGCGATCGTGTATGGTGAGCCAATGGGTGAGGTGATTCTCTGTGCACAACATGAGCCGGACTTCATGTATTGGTATCAACACGAAGANGGGAGCCAGTTCCGNGGCGAAGAGGAGTTTGCTGATGCGTTCCACGAGTGGTACGCAGCAGGGAACCGATCGCCGGCGGAGTATGGCACCGTCGAGCATGTCGATACAGACCCGGACGATCTCCCAACACCTCCCGGTCCAGAGGAGATCTACGCCGAGCTACAGGAAGACTACGAGCCACGGCGAATCGATCTCCGTCAGTACGATGATGAGCCAAAAGGTGACGAGCGCGAGCCGTTAACAGACGAAGATCTTGATGGACTTGATCTCGGGACACAGTACCCAAGCAAGAAATGAGCGGCGAAAACACAGAATCTGAGGTGTTCAAAAAGCCGGTGGTCGTTGTTGTCGACCCAAAAACGCCTGGCAATATCGGAACGATCGCACGGGCGATGAAAAATTTTGGACTTGAGGAACTGCTCTTGGTGGACCCGCCTGAATTGCACCGCGATAGCGAAGCGTATGGGTTCGCTGGACATGCTCGTGAGGATATCCTTCCAAACGCGCGTGAGGTCACATTCGATGAAGTTGTCAACAACTACCATACAATCGGCTGTACGGCCATCACCGGTGAGGATAGTCGTCGACATATCCGCTATCCGTTCAAAACACCTGTCGAAATCAAACAGGATCTCCGAACGCTTTCGGCGCCGACGGCGATCGTGTTTGGTCGCGAAGGGACTGGACTCTCAAACGAGGAACTTGCACAAATCGATCAGATCTGTTCGATCCCTGCGAGTGATGAATATCCGGTGCTTAATCTTGGGCAGGCAGCGACAGTACTTTTGTACGAGCTTCGTGAGCTAACGATCGCTGAGACACAGCTTCCAGACGTAACCCAGACACGTGCAGCCGAGCCGGATATTGAGCGGCTCTATGGCTATCTTTCGGAATTCCTTGCTGCACAGGGGTACAACGATCGAAAAACGGAGAAAACGACACGGCTCATTCGACGGTTGATCGGCCGCACACACCCGACCGATCGAGAGGTGCACACGCTGATGGGAGTGTTTCGTCGTGCAAACGCACAGCTAAATCATCGACAGGAACTGCTCGAGCGATACGATGAACCGGATACGTTGAGCAGCCACACAAACCCATAACGAATGGACATTCGCTCGCTTGTTCAATCGCTCAAAGCCGAGGCCACGGAGACGAACGAGCGGCGAATGATCGTGTTCTCCGGCACACAATCTGCAGGTATTGATGCGGCATACACTGCAATCGACGCCTACGGAACAGATGACGTACACCTCGTAACCGAACAGGAAGGATTTCGGTACGATCGACACCATCCCGATCAGGCAGCCACCCTGCTTGGACAAACCAAAGAGATTGTCGTTGTTGACTGTCACGGGAAGTGGACACCGGATACGATTGGGCAAACTGTCGGTGCAGTCGATGGTGGCGGGCTCTATATTATGTTGACCCCTCCGCTTGATGATTGGAACCAACAGGAAACCTCGCTTGCGACGGCTGTGGTGTCACCGCCGTACACCAAGCACGATGTTGGCTGTCGATTCCTCAATCGACTGATCCGATTGCTTGAGACACACCCCGGTATTTCGATCGTCTCAGTAGACGAAGACACACGTATCGATCGGTATGAGCCGACGAGTACGAACACAGCACCTCACCTGCAGCCACGAGTGCCAACACAGCCGCAGTTTCCCCTGCGTGTCTATGAGCAGTGTCTCACCCGTGACCAAGTGCGTGCAGTCCAGGCGCTTGAATCGCTTGCGACGCCAAACACAGCGATCGTCATCGAAGCCGATCGAGGCCGAGGGAAATCGACCGCATGTGGCTTCGCTGCGGCTGCGCTCTGTGCTGACGGAAGCGATGTTACAGTTACCGCACCAACGAGAGATCATGCAGCAACACTCCTTGCAGCCGCAGCCGAAACGATCGAGAACCTCGACTCACCCGCGGACGGATCAATCAGCTTCCAGCCGGTAGAGGATGCAACAAAAGCCGCAAACGAGACGTCGGTGCTCTTTGTTGAGGAGGCAGCAGCAAAGAGACGCTAACCAAACTCACTGCCGCCACCTCGATCGCCTTTTCGACAACGGTTCGCGGTTATGAGGGGACCGGAAGAGGATTTACCATCCGCTTTCGTGAACAGCTAGACGCAAGTAGCCACCACATACAGTACTGCACGCTTTCGGAGCCAATACGATACGCTGGAGATGATCCGATCGAGCAGTGGAGCTTTCGGACGCTCCTGCTAGATGCATCCCCACCCGTTGAGCAGGCCGTTTCTGAAGCAACACCGGAGACGGTCCAGTACCAACAGCTCACACAGGACATGTTAGCAACCGATGAATCGCTCCTTCGATCGGTATTCGGACTGCTTGTCTCTGCACATTATCGAACAACACCAACCGACCTTCTTAGGCTTCTTGATGCACCGAACGCCTCAGTGCACGCGCTATTGCACGCTGGACATCCCGTCTCTGTTGCATTGGTCGTCGAGGAAGGTGGGTTAGATAGCCAGACACGAGAACGGTTGTTTCGAGGCGGTCGCGTCGCCGGAAACCTTGTTCCGGATATTCTCACAAGTCACCTTCGAGATGCGGAGGCCGGAGCGCCAATCGGAAAACGGATCCAACGAATTGCAACACATACGAGCACGCAGAACCGGGGCCTTGCAAGCGCACTCCTTGCGGAGATTCGATCGACATATCAGACACAATGTGATTATTTAAGCGTCTCATTTGGAGCGACACCGTCGCTTGTTCGATTTTGGAGCCGAAATGGCTTTCAGACGATTCACCTCGCAACGACACAGAATGCGACGAGCGGAAAGTACTCCGTCCTGCTTGTTGATCCATGTTCTGCAGCTGGTGAACAACTTGCAGATCGCCATCGGAACTGGCTCCTCGATCGGCTTCGAGGGACGCTTTCAGGGCCGCTTTCTTCGATGGATCCGGATGTCGTTGCAGAGACGCTGGGTGGAATCGATCGGTCGACCTCAGATTCAGTTCCAGTGTCACTGACCGATCGCCAGTGGGAGCTTGTCGGGGCAGTCTTGTATGGCCCCGGATTGCTCGCCGCGAGTCCAACTGCGTTTGAGATGCTGTTGTGTGCTGAGTTGATTGACCCTGCCAGCGAACTCACATCGACTGATCGACACATCCTCATCAGACGCGTCCTGCAAGGGTGGGCTTGGGAAGACATTGCTACGGAGGTTGGTCATTCAACAACGCGGCCAACAAAACGGGCAATTGCCCGTGGCTTTCGGCCGATCGGGATGCGATTTGGCGGCGATCGACTTGCGCGTGAACAGGCTCGCTACATGTAGGTCGCTGAGCAGGCGCACTTTTTATTCTGTACACCCAATCATAGCTATGGTTGAGATTGTCCTCCTCGTTGCGATCGGCTTTCTACTGTTGGGTGTTGTCGGAAGTGTTGTTCCACTGTTGCCATCCGGATTACTCTCCCTTGCAGGTGTCTACGCATATGTGTTCTTTGGCGAGGGGTCGATCCACATCCTCATACTCCTGGGACTGACGCTTGCGGGAGTCTTGGCAGCAGTGCTCGAACATTTTGGTGGGCCGTTGGCAGCAAAAGCAAGCGGGGCGTCAAATCAGGTCGTCGCAGCGGCCGCGATCGCAGCCGTCCTCCTATTTTTTGTTGCTGGCCCAGTCGGGATCGTTGCTGGTGTATTAGGGGTCGTCTTCTCCCTCGAGATGCACAAGGGTGCGTCGATCGAAGTGGCACTCAAGCGGGCTCTATACACCGGTGGTGGAATCTTGGCCTCAACCGTTATGCAGCTGTTGTTGACAATCTGTATTCTTCTCGGATTTCTTCTCGCTGTCGTTGTCTTCTAACCACTACGGGTGAGTGTAGTACGTGACAGACTCCTCATCGGTGTGCGTATCAACACGAGCAAATCCGATCCGCTCAAACTGAACAATATCGTCTACGCTAGTCTCCGTAAACTCGGGCTCTGCGTGGCCAGTTACATCTCCGTCTGCGGTTCGCATTCGTACTGGGACCGAGCCATTGTCCGGTGTCCAGTGAATCACAGCAACACCATCCTCTCGAACGGCGCTAATATCCTCACCAACGTAGACAAAGCCATCATCAGTGTATCGGACACAACCGTAGCCTTTGAGCCAGACGCGATCGTCGAGTGCGGGGACATCATCTTGTTCGATCAACACAGCATCCGAGACAGGGATCGTTCGTGTCCCACGATCGTCATGGTCTGGATGTAGTGGCGGATGACCCGCTTGTGGACCCTCAATCACCGGCACCGAGACACCATCGCGGACGAAGAAGTAGCGATTTGCCGTGTCGTCAACGAGTTCGCGGTTATTCGCATAGATCGAGGACATTGCGAGATCGACATCAGAGGTGGACATCCCAAGCCCGATCATCGATTCGACGATTGCATCGCCACGAATGCCGCGTCTTCGAACCGATCGAAGCGTTGGTGCACGCGGATCATCCCATCCATCCAACTCACCGTCTTCGATCAGCTGTTTGATTGTGGATGTCGAGATCTTCACGTCATACGCATCGAGTTGGACGTGACCCCAGTGAAGCACTTCTGGATACTCCCAATCGAAATAGTCATACAGGAACCGTTGTCGCTTCGCGGAGTCTTGGAGATCGATCCCACGAATAATGTGGGTTACACCGGTAAGATGGTCATCAATACCGGATTGGAAGTCCAACATTGGCCAACAGCGATAGTCTGCTGCCTCTTCACGTGGGTGTGGCGTGTCAATCATCCGGAACCCAACCCAGTCACGAAGTGCTGGGTTCTTGTGGGTGATGTCGGTTTTGACGCGAAGCACCATCTCGCCGGAGTGATACTCACCGTTGACCATCGCCTCAAACTCCTCGAGAACGGTCTCAGAATCTTTGTCTCGGTTTGGCGATGGCTTGCCCGAGTTCTTGAGTTCGGAGAACTCCGCTCCGGGAAGGTCACAGGTGTATGCCCCGCCCATCTCAATCAGCTCACGGGCATACTCATAGTATGTTTCGAGCCGATCGGATGCACGAAGCACCTCATCCGGTTCAAAACCAAGGTACTCGATATCATCAAGGATGAGGTCATATGCAGCCAGATCCGGGCGCTTTGTCTCCGGATCGGTATCGTCAAACCGAACGATAAAGTGCCCATCGTAGCGCTCTTTGTACGTCCCGATCACGGACGGCATTCGTGCGTGCCCAAGATGCCATGGTCCATTCGGGTTCGGTGCGGCGCGCATCCGTATCTCCTCGTATGCATCCGCATTTGGAAGTGATGGAAGGGTATGTTCATCTTCTTCCTCCTCTGCATCGAGTTCGGCTGCCAACTCAGGGTCTAGCTCTTCGAGCCGATCACGACGCGCATCCGCATCCATCGCTGCAACCTTCCCGACGATCTGTCCGGCAATTCCCGGGATTTCGCCACCGTGTGGCCGGAAATCCGGGTTATCACCCATAAGCGGGCCCATGATTGCCCCAACATCGGGATCGCTCTCATGTTTTAGTGCATTAAATAGCGCGTGTTTTTCGGCTTCCGCCTTTACACGTGCTTTGAAATCTGCGTCCATTAGCTATCGGTTTGATTGGCGGCGGCAAAAACAGCGTGGATTCGGCCTGTTCTATCGGAGCGAATACGAAAGTAAATTAAACAGGAAATATGTCAGTACCCGGTATAGTACTGTTGACGTGGGGCTCAAAACCCGTTGACGGGTTTGAGGCCGTGATCTGTTGGATACGAGGACACGATTGGCCAGCCGAGGGGAACGAGGATGATCATACTGAAAGATCCCGCTGTCAGCGATGTAATACGGAAAAGTAACCGCGTCAGGGATATTCTGGGATCGCTCTGCGTACAGCGCTCACGTCAGCAAAAATTGCTACTCTTCGAAGATTCCGAGATCGTCCGCAGCCATATCTGCAATGTGTTCGACAATCGCTGGCTCGACGACTGCGATCTGTTCACCATCATGGACGCGATCGTTGTGCGATGCAAGCTTGTCAGCCAGTTCTGAGAGTGGAATGCGAGCGTTGGTTCCACATTCCTCACAGACGATCGGCACCGATGGTTCATCATCGGACTCAGTTGTCATTGCACACAGTTGGAGGTGCGATTGATAAAATAGCCTCGTTTCAGCCATCAGCGGCTGAAACTTCGATAGCCAAACTGATTATTGGAATGCGCCACCGAACTCGCTTTCTTCGCGTTCAACGTCGCTCTTTTTGAACCGCTGTTCGATCTCATCGTAGCGTTTCCGCGTATCATCGGTTACGCTTGGGTTCACTTCATCGAGTGCATTTTCGAAGTGCTGCATCGTCACACGAACGTTGCCGACTGATTCACCGATCTCTTCGGGCTTGACACTGCGAATGAACTCACGCGAGGCAGCCATCGAAGCCTCACGGCAGAGCGCCTCAATATCCGCACCAACGTAGCCATCTGTTCGCCGAGCGAGCGAATCAAGATCCACATCTTCTGCAAGCGGTTTGTGCTCGGTGTGGACGGCGAATATTGCCCTGCGAGCCTCCTCGTCGGGCACTGGGACGTGGACGTGGCGATCGAGCCGCCCCGGCCGAAGCAGCGCTGAATCGATCAGATCCGGGCGGTTGGTTGTCGCGACAACAACCACATCTTCGAGCGTCTCAAGCCCGTCAAGCTCGGTCAACAGTTGGCTGACAACGCGCTCGCCCACGCCGGAGTCGGTTGACCCGCTTCCACGCTCGGTTGCGATTGCATCAATCTCGTCGAAGAAGACGATCGTTGGCGCGTTCTCACGTGCTTTCGAGAACACTTCACGGACGCCTTTCTCGGATTCACCGACGAACTTGTTGAGGAGCTCTGGGCCTTTGATCGAGATGAAGTTTGACTCGCTCTCGTTTGCCACCGCCTTCGCCAAGAGTGTCTTTCCGGTCCCTGGTGGGCCGTAGAGCAAGACCCCCTTTGCTGACTGCATGTCCATCGCTTCGAACACTTCAGGATATTCGAGTGGCCATTGAATCGTCTCACGGAGCCGTTCTTTGGTGTCTTCTAACCCGCCAACGTTCTCCCATGAGACGTCTGGTACCTCGACAAACACCTCACGGAGTGCCGATGGCTCGATGCCTTTAAGTGCCTCCTTGAGATCGTTTTCGGTCACCTGAATCGACTGGAGCACATCCGCATCGATCTCATCGCTTTCGAGATCAAGCTGTGGACGAATTCGCCGTAGCGCGTTCATCGCAGACTCTTTTGCCAACGATTCGAGATCCGCGCCAACGAATCCATGCGTATTCTCCGCGTAGAGATCGAGATCGATCCCCTCGGTTAGCGGCATGTTCCGGGTGTGGACCTGCAGAATCTCTTTTCTGCCGTCCCGGTCCGGCACACCAATTTCGATCTCACGATCGAAGCGGCCACCACGTCGAAGTGCAGGATCGATCGCATCAACACGGTTGGTTGCGCCGATCACAACGACTTGGCCACGGTCTTCGAGCCCATCCATCAGGCTGAGCAGTTGGGCGACAACACGCCGTTCAACGTCCCCACCTGCTTCTTCACGTTTTGGGGCGATCGAATCCAACTCATCCATGAAGATGATCGCTGGGGCCTCTTGAGACGCCTCTTCGAACACATCACGGAGCTGTTCTTCGGACTCGCCGTAGTATTTCGACATGATCTCCGGCCCTGAAACGGTGTGGAAGGACGCATCAATCTCGTTTGCGACCGCTTTGGCGATCAGCGTCTTTCCGGTACCTGGCGGCCCGTGGAGGAGTACACCCTTCGGTGGCTCAATTCCGAGCCGCTTGAACAGCTCAGGATGTCGCATTGGCAGTTCAATCATCTCACGAACCTGCTCAAGTTCGCTATCGAGACCACCAATGTCTTCGTAGGTGATGTCCGGTGTTGGTGCGGCTGGCTGCCCTGCGGCGGTGCTTCCGTGGATCTGCTCGGCTGGCTTTTCGGAAATTTTGACCTCAGTCTCGTCAGTGACGACAACGGTCCCAGTTGGACTGGTGGACGCGATTTTGAGTGGGACTGCTTGGCTCTGTCCGCCCATAAATCCAAATCCGAGCGGCAGTTGGACGTTCTGGCCTTTTGTTACTGGCTGGCCGCCTAGCTCGCGCCGAATGAGCGAGTCAATGTTCCCACGGATGCCGAGCCGTTGTGGAAGTGCAATCGTAATCGACTCTGCACGCTTGACCTCCGCTTTTTCGATCGTGACCTTATCATCGATACCGACATTTGCTTCCTGTCGAAGCCGTCCGTCAATCCGGATGATTCCGGTTCCATCATCTTCCGGATAGCCGGGCCATACACGCGCAATAGCAGTTCCTTCGTTCGCATCAATGCGGATGAAATCACCACCGCTGAGCTCAAGTTCTTCGGCTGCGAGGCGATCGACCGCCGCAAGACGGCGGTTTGCATCCTTCTGTTTGAGTGGTTTGACAGTGAGTTTCATTGTTGTCCCGTAATAGTGAGTACGCCGTTTTTCATATCAACTGTTGCCCCGGGACCTGGGAGCGTAAACTCAGTCTCGGAGACCTGATTGCCGTGGTCAATCACAACAATTGCTGTTGCTCCGACGATATCAACGTCGACCGATTCATCATCTACTGGTAGATCTGCCGCAATGACCCACCCGTCGTCGTACTCATAACGACGGAGGAAGCGTTCATCACGACCAGACAGTTGTGCTGAGTTCATCTAACTAACTCGTAGTTAGTCTTGTTAGTATTAAACCTTATCGCTTAGAATTCGCAATACGGCGCCTAGATTGTGTTAAAGACTTGTATTGTGGTTCACACCTATCGTTGTTACTTCGTGAGCTGTTGACCCCGATAGTTTATTTTGGCTCGTCGGGAGTATGTGGTATGGAGCGGGTTACACACCACGGACGGGAGACTGCGTATCGAGTGTTCGATCGAGACAGTTCAGGGGAAACAGTCCTGTGTGTCCACGGAAGCGGTGGCTCTCATGCGGTTTGGAAGTCACAAAGCCGCCTCGCAGACGAATATACCATTGTTGGGCTTGATCTCAGTGGACATGGTAACAGTGATGATGTTGAGACTGATCCAGGATATGAAGCACTGAGTGCGTACGTAGATGATGTTGTCGCAGTTGCAAGCGCAGTTGATGCGGATATTCTTGTTGGTAACTCTCTCGGCGGTGCAGTGGTGCTTGAAACGGTACTCAACCGTGAGTATGAGCCATCGAAATTAGTTCTTACAGGAACCGGTGCTCGCCTTGCTGTGCTTGATGATCTTCTTTCATGGCTGGCGGATGATTTCGAACGGGCGATCGAATTCTTACACGCCCCCGACCGGCTCTTTCATGACCCATCCCCACAGCTCGTNGAGATGTCACTGGCTGCAATGCAGGACGCCGGACAAGCAGTTGTTTCCCGCGACTTTCAGACCTGTCACACNTTTGATGTCCGGGAGAAAATTGCGACGATCGAGACCGAAACGCTCGCTGTTGTTGGTGAGCATGATAAACTCACGCCAAAACACTACCACGAATACTTTGTCTCCGAGATGCCCGACTGCTCATTAGCGGTTATCGATGATGCAGCGCATCTTCCGATGCTTGAAAATCCAGCCCAATTTAATGAGACGCTCCGATCGTTTCTCTCCACCTAGTACTTAGTAGAGTTCATCTAGTTCTTCTTCAATGTGGCTTTGCTCTGCAGTTGGGAACTGCCCGTTTTCGACCGCATCTTTGTATGCCGTAACTGCGTTTTGAATTTCAGAACGGACGTCGCCAAACTGTTTTGAAAATGGTGGCGACCACTCATCTAAGCCAAGTACATCTGTAATCACAAGCACCTGCCCATCACAGTCTCGACCAGCGCCGATACCGATCGTTGGAATCGAAATCTCCGATGTAACCTGTGCTGCCAAGTTTTCCGGGATATGTTCTAAGACAAGCGAGAATGCACCCGCAGACTCATGTTCGCGTCCGAGCGCAAGGATTTCGCGTGCTGCCTGTTTTGTTGTCCCCTGACGACCGTATCCACCAATCTGATTCACATGCTGGGGTGTCAAACCAAGGTGTGCCATCACCGGGATTCCAAGCTCTGTCAACCGCTGTGTCGTCTCGACAGTGTGTGCACCACTTTCGAGTTTGACTGCATCAGCCCCGGCTTCTTTCAACATCATGCCCGCGTTTCTAATTGTCTCTGCTTCATCAACCCCGAACGAAAGAAACGGCATATCCGCAACGACAAGTGCGTTCTCTGTGACACGGGAGACTGCGGCGGTTCGGCTTTTGACCTCGTCGATAGTTACGGGAAGCGTTGATTCATGACCCAATACGGCGTTGCCCATGCTATCACCGACAAGAATGATATCAATTCCAGCCTCGTCAATGAGCTTTGCTGTTGGCGCATCGTATGCGGTGAGCATCGTAATTGGCTCCGAGCCGGCCTGTTCTCGGAGGCCCCGTGTGGTGACCATAGCCGCCATTCTATCTCAAATAAGTAAACAAATCCGATCTGTCCTGGTCTTTCACGGAAAACCGCAACGACATTAACCACCGACCAGCTACTATCGGATGTGCCGGAACTTATCGAACGCACAGACCCGGAGGGTGTTGATTTCGGCTGGGTAATGCAAATGACGTTCGTCCTCACAATACTCATTGGCGCGCCGATCGTCGCGATCCTCTCGGCATTTACAGTACTTCCTGGATGGGGTGCACGTGCGAGCTTTGCGATCCAAGTTGGCGCGCCCATTTGGCTCTGTACGTCGATCGCACTGTTTCTGTATGAAAAACGCCGCGTAGGAAACGAAGCAGACACAGAGGAAGAACGTGAGCCAACTGATACGGACACAGACACCGCCTAAGCAGCTATGGAACGTAGCGAAAGTCGGTCCCAGCCCTCTCAGCGGTTGTTTTATCACTCTCTGAATCACCAATAAATAGTGTTTCTTCTGGTGTTGCACCCAGCCCATCGATCGCTGCGAGCAACGGCTCTGGATCGGGTTTTTGTTTTGGAACGGTATCTCGACCAACAATGGCGTCGACATCGCTGTGGAGGGTGTGCGTCTCAAGGGCAATCTCACATGCCGCCTCGCAGTTGAGCGAACAGACCCCGACGGGAACAGAAAGCGAAGAAACATCATCCGCGAGCGCAAGTCGATCGGATGTCCGAGCACCCTCTCGTTCGTGTGCGCTGATTGCATCCTCAACAGCGCCACCCAACCCAACCGATGATGCTTGAGCTGTGAGCGTCCACAGGTCTTCGCCTGCGACATCAATATCTTCCGCAGCATACACTGCAATAACATCACGGGCGACCGCAGCCCAATCAACCTTCAAATAGACGAGTGTTCCATCAAGATCATAGACGATCGCGTCATATCCATCGTACTCCATACAACAGAGACGTGGTTCGGGCGAAAAACTGCTTTGGCTACAGTAGCAGTCTAATCAAGCACTCCACGAGCGATGATCTCTTTTTGAATTTCAGATGTACCCTCGTAGATCGTTGTAATCTTTGCATCACGGTAGAACCGCTCAACATCGAACTCGGACATATACCCATAGCCGCCGTGGATCTGAACTGCCTCGTTTGCCACATCAACAGCAGCCTCACTTGCAAAGTATTTCGCCATTGCCGCAGTCACTCTGTTATCTTCACCGGCATCATCCTGTCGCGCGGCCTCATGGACGAGTCCGCGTGAGGCCTCAATCTGGGTTGCCATCTCTGCGAACTTATGCCGAATTGTCTGGATCTCCGAAATGGGTGCATCAAACTGCTCTCTTTCATGCGCATACGTTCGTGCCTGATCGAACGCCGCCTGTGCGACACCAACTGCCTGCGCCGCAATCCCTACCCGACCACCAGTGAGGATATGGAACGCTGCTGACAGCCCTCGTCCCTCCGCAGTAAGTCTGTTTTCGGCAGGAATACGAACGTCATCAAACGTGAGTTGGGTGGTATCGCTTGCGCGGAGTCCAAGCTTTTCCTCTTTTTTGCCAACCTCAACACCGGCTGTGGATTTTGGAACGAGAAACTGTGTCACTGACCCGTCGTCTTCCGGGTCGGTTTTTGCAAAGACGATCGCAACTTCGCCTCGCTGCCCGTTTGTGATCCACTGTTTTCGCCCATTGAGGACGTATTCATCACCCTCCCGAATAGCAGTTGTACTCATCTCTGCAGGGTTTGATCCTGCCTCCGGCTCTGACAGGCAAAACATCCCAACTGGACGGCCAGTCGCCATCTCCGGAAGCCACTGCTCTTTCTGTTCGTCAGTTCCGAACTCGGAGAGACACGAAGTCGCAAGACAGTGTACCGAAAGCGCCGTAGCAACCGCAAGTTGGCCGTACGCAACCTCCTCATTAACGAGTGCATAGGTAACCCGATCGGCCTCATAGCCACCGTATTCGAGCGGGACAGTTAAGCCAGTGAGATCAAGTTCTGCAAGTCCATCCCACAGATCTTCAGGAAACGTCTCCGTTTTGTCCGCCTCCTGTGCACCCTCACGTAGTTCTTCGACAGCAAACTCCCGAACCACATCACGGATCGTTCGCTGCTCAGCAGTCAGTTCCATACTGCTGTTTGGAACCTATATGAAAAAAAGTGATTGTTTCTCCGACTACTCCCAGAGCGGATACAATTCGTCTTTTCCAGGGTCGGTAATCCGTGTTCTATCTAGAACGACTGCACCGGTCTCATCGTCTGTGGGCGATCGAGCCGTTCCAATACTCGTTGCGTCAATTCCATTTGTTTGCAGCGATGTCAGCGCAGCGTCAGCGCTCTCGGATGGAACCGCAGCAAGGAGTGCACCGGAGCCGAAGATCGACAACGGGTCCACGGCCATTGCGTCACAGATTTGTTTGGTTTCGTCTCGGATCCGAATCTGTTCACGTGAGATATGTAGATCAACCGCTGATGCGGCTGCCATCTCACAGAGTCCCGCGCGGACGCCTCCTTCTGTTGGGTCATGCATTGCGGTTGCAACCGATCGCAGCAGCCTCGATTCGGGCAACACGCTAATCTCATCAACAAATGTTTGTGCACGCTCGATAATTTCGGGCTCAACGCCTCGATCCAAAAGCGTCGATTCGAAATCGCTTGCTAAGATCGCCGTCCCTTCAATTGCCGCCCCTTTTGTCAGTATAATCGTGTCTCCCGGAGCTGCGCCGCCCGTTGGAATGAACCGATCGGTCCGACCAAAACAGGTGATCGAAAGCGTCGGGCGGGACAGTTCGGGGAGATACTCAGTATGTCCGCCAACGATCGTTGCACCGATCGCTGTTGCCGCCTCATCTAGTTGTGTTGTAAGCGTTTCAAGCAGCGCTGGGTCATCGCTTGGCAAAAAAAGAACATTTGTTAAAAACTCCGGATCAGCACCCGACGCGGCGACATCGTTTGCCGCAATGGGGACGGCAAGCGTTCCTGCGGATTCGGATGCAAGCGAAATTGGGTCGCTACTGACGACCAAAATCGCATCGCCAAGATCGATCGCTGCAGCATCCTCCCCATACGTTGCCCCGGTTTGCACCGCGTCGTTCGGTGCACCAGTCCGTGCGAGCACCCGTGCGAGCACGTCTGGGTCAAGCTTTCCGATCATTGTCTACAAACTGTAACGGCAATCGGTTGAACGTACCGAAGTTAGCTATTTGCAGGTGTGCTATTCGTGGGCGTGCGATGCTGCACACTCGGTGAGGAACGACACAACCGCATCAAGATCGCCGCTCAATCCGCCACCCTGTGCGAACGTCTCGCTTCCGCCACCGCCGCCACCAAACTCCGATGTAACATCGTTTACTAGTTCGCCCGCACCCGGAGACCCGGTGGATGCGATAACCACAAACGGGGCACTGGCACTCCCAACAACAGCAACAACAGGCACCTCATCTCCAACAACATCTTTGGCAACAGTGCCGGCGTCGGTCGCGTCAAACCCACCTACGGTCCCGACCGCCCACCCATCGCCAACTGGATCGAATCCGCGTATGTGTTGTTTGAGGAGCCTTGATTTGAGTGCTGTAACTTCGGCACGTAGCTCATTCTGCGTGGTGGTGAGTCGATCGACTGCGTTCGGTAACTCCGTAATGCCCGTTTCGGCAGCATGAGCCGCGTCGATCGCAGCCTGATGCACCGTTTTCCGCTGTTCGATCCCAACTGGACCAACAGCAAACTCCACGCGAGTCATTCCTTCACCAGGATTCGATCGAGAGAGAACTGAGATCGGTCCAATCTCGTTCGTATTCGCCACGTGTGTCCCACCACACGCCGCAACATCCCACGGATCATCGCCGTCACCAGTTCCGTGAATCGTGACGACGCGAACGGTGTCTCCGTTGGCCATTGCGCCATCTTCAGTTTTTGTATTGAATGCAATCTCCTCCATCTCTCGAGCAGTTTCAACGGGAACTTCCTCCCACGATACCGACAGCGAGTCCCAAACAACACGATTCACAAGCCGTTCGAGTTCAACCAGCACTGAGTCGTCGATCTTAGTTGGTGTAACAAAATCAACCCGTACTTTTTCAGCGTCAATATCAAACCCGCCGTACCCCAGATCATCCAACAATCGTCTTCCGGCTCCATAGAGTGCATGGCTAGCCGTATGTGCTCGCATACAGTATGTCCGGAATGGTGCATCGATCACACACGGAACCGTCTCTCCAATAGCTGTGTCGATCGGCGCAGAGAGCGTATGCACATGTCCTTCTTCCCCTTCTTGAACTGCTTCGACGGAGATGCCTGCGATCGTCCCCCGATCGGCCGGCTGCCCGCCACTTTCGGCATAAAAATATGAGTGATCTAACACAACATCTGTCCGATCGATCGAACGTATTTCAGCATCGAATGAACGCACGGTCGGATCTGCCGCAGCACGTTGCCCTGTCATTGTATGCTATGTACTCACGCAACAACGCACAAAAAGATACAGCAGCCAACGCCGATCAATAGCTACCCTGGGTTTGGGTCACTCGTCTACGAGTGCGATCTCAAGTTCGTCTTCGATTGCTCGAATGACAGATCCACCGACACCTGCGCGTGTTGCCCGACCCTGTTCAACCGCGAGAAGGTCTTTCTCAGAAACATCAAGCGTCTCTGCGAGCCCTTCAAGCGTGTAGCCTGCATCTTGTCGCGCGGTCTCGACAACCTCGCCATAGCCGGAGATGAGATACGGGAGCCGATCGCGCTCGTAGTTTGTCCCCTCTTTTTCCCAATGTGTCGAGTCGCCTTTCCCTGCGTCATACATTTTTGCAGCGCGTTGGGCGGCTCGCTTTTTTCGACTCCGCTCGGAGTCAGGGCGATCATTGCCTTGGTCCTGCTGTCGGTTGGCATTCTTTCGGTGTCGGTTTTTGTTTTTATTTTGGTTTTCTCCGTGTGGGGCACACGATTTACAGACTAACAGCTCCGCTCCTGCGACGTTTGCCCGGCGGAGCTTTGCGCTTTCGCTTCCGCATAGCTCACAGGAACCACCATCCCCACCACCACCCGATCGACCTGTTGAGTATTTTGCCATACCGACGATGTACTCACTGCGTGATGTTAAATCCGTGGCTGTCAGCCGTCCGTGAAATCTCATACTACTCGCTGCACCAGCCGTTTCACCCGACCTATTGGTCAGGGTTGTCGTTTTTGGAAAATGTGCGTGGGTGCTGCCTGAGAGCAACACCTGCATCGGGTGGGTGCACCACCTAAACGATGCGTGGGACCGGATTTGAACCACGGTCACTACACTCACTCCGTTCGTTTCGCTCCCTGATTCAACAGCGGCACGCCGCTGTTTCACCGGCGGACCACTGTGGTTTGACCTGCTGGTCAAGGAGAATTGTTTTTGGAAAATGTGCGTGGGTGCTGCCTGAGAGCAACACCTGCATCGGGTGGGTGTACCACCTAAACGATGCGTGGGACCGGATTTGAACCGGCGGACCTCTACAGGACAGCGCCCTCAACGCTGCGCCGTTGGCCTGGCTTGGCTACCCACGCTCGTTGCGTGTTTTCTGCGTTTTCTCGTATCCGTGGGGAAGATAAAAGCCCTTCCTTTTGCTGGCGCTGTGACTCTGTGTGACATCGCCACGGCGATCGAATCTATCAACTGACGGCTCACACAAGCCAGAACCATTTTCGATCGAGCATCCCAATAGCTGCCATGGAACGTTCCACGCTCAAAAATAATGTCCCTGCACTTACTGCACTCTTGAGCATCGTCTCGCTTGCACTTGTCTTTGGGGCTGTCCTTCAAGCAATCCCACAGTCAGTTATCCCCCGGTTCGACCCATTGCTGGCACTCATTCCGCATCTTAATGTTGTGCTGAGCCTTGCGGCGATCGGCACAATTCTTGCAGGATGGCGCGCAATCAGACAGAACCGTGTTGGAACACACAAAAAATTCATGCTTGCATCGTTCGCCCTGTTTGCTGGATTTCTCGTGTTCTACCTCTATCGTGTTGCACTTTTGGGACCCGGCGAGTTCCCGGGGCCGGATACAGTCTACCTCTACATCTATCTCCCAACGCTTGCGATCCACATACTGTTGGCCGTAATCTGTGTTCCATTCGTCTTCTACGCGCTATTGCTCGCAGGGACACGCCCTGTGGCGGAGATCTATGATACACGGCACAAGACAGTCGGAAAAATTGCGGCTGTTCTGTGGTTAATCTCGTTCAGCCTCGGAATCGTCGTGTATCTGTTCTTATACGTGCTTTACTGACCGTATACTTTGCCGTCACTGTCACCATCTACGTCTCCAGGATTGTAGACAAATTTTAACAGCACTGCAAACAGCGCTGGTGACAACAGTGCAACAATCCCTGCACCGCCAATTAGATACGCAGGTGGGATAGGGAAATCATCAAGAAATCCGGCTGCCGGTTCGGCTTCCTCGTCGCCATCACCATTTTCAGCCGTATCTTCGTCCGTGTCTGCATCGATGAGTGCCTCCTCATCGATCGCATCACCAACCGCAACGGCACCCTTCATTCCAAGCGCTTCATGCGGCGTACAGACGTATGTGAAGATTCCCGCTCCTTCAAAGGTGTGCTCAAATGTATGCCCATCATCATCGACAATTTCGCTCTCAAATTCGCCATCACTCTCAACGACGTTATGACCACCGCCTTCGCCGGTCCACTCCCACACAACTGTTGTTCCCTCGTCGATCGCGATCGCTGGAGGATCGTACAGTAATCCGTCATCACCGGCCCCAACAGTGACTGT
>SL_4KL_010_BRINEDRAFT_10000565_pt1 | contig 19125 bp, 16 predicted proteins | sample SodLak_010_BRINE_2_FD_10664 | JGI IMG/M metagenome (IMG submission 10664)
AGTGAAAGAGAAGGGTGAACCAGTCGAACAGTACCCATCTCCGGGCGAAGGGTGGTAGTTACTCCATGTGCGAAGGTTTCTGAGCTGAGCGAGGTCAAGACGAGCGCGACACTGCTGTCGGGACGGTGGCCGAGGAAACGTCACTCTCAATCAGCTTCGAATCAGCTAACCGGTAATCAATCCAGCGGTCGCCAAGCTCAAATTTTCCGAATAGCGGCTAACGCTGTCCCCCAGCAATAGTTATAAACCTCCGACACAAGTTGGGTCATATCGGTCCTGAAATGGGCGATTTGGCGGTAAATTGGCTCAATGGGACCCTCTGCGTTGAGGGCGCTGTCCTGTAGAGGTCCGCCGGTTCAAATCCGGTCCCACGCATCGCTGGGGTCCACACCCCGACCGATGCACGGTGTTGTCTCTACGACAGCACCCACGCACAATTCCTTTCGACCGCTACGTGGTGAGCGGTGACGCTGGCGTGTCAGTGTCGGCAGTGACTCGGTCTGGGTGACCCAGAAAGGAAGCCACGGTTTTCAGCGCGAAGAGCGTATCAGTTCACGCTACGCCCGGGTGAGGACCGGCCGTAGAACTGGCCGTGAAACCCGTATGGAAGGCGATGAGGGAGGCGGGCGCGACCGCGTTCGCGGAGGGTTTCAGCGTCCAAACAAACGAGTTCGGATCGGTTCGCCTTGGGATTCAGTATCACTGAGAGGAGGACACCGTCATCCTCCCCGGTCTGAGTCGGGGCTGCGACGAACAGCGGCTCTCCCGGATAAGTGGGCGACCCCCGCCACCGACGAACTGTCCCGGCCTCCACGTCGACCTTCGTGATATCGGTCGGAAGACTTGTGTTTCCATCGGTCTCTGTAAGGTAGACGTAGCGGTGGCGCTCGCCGTTCACCGACCCGTAGTTGATCGTCGGGAATTCGACAGGCCCGGGGTGGAGACGCTCACGACTGGCATCATTACCGGACAGCGGCAGCGTGTAGCGATAGAGGTCCCCCGTCGGGAGCTCCGGATCGTCGCTGCGAAGGTTCGATAGAGTGAGTCCGGTGACTGCACGCTCGTTTGCATACGCGACGAGATCGACGACGATCGCATCCTGACGCTCGTACGCGTTCGCGTGATGGTAAACAAACGCCGGCGGTGCCGTCACCGTCGTCACGTGATCCCCCGTCGACCGATCAACGACGACGAACCGTGTCGGCGCGTCGAGCGGCCGGAACGCGTCGAGGAGGGTTTCCCTCGTCACCGCGCCGCGGAGTAGCCGAGTCGTGTCCAACCCGAACGCGTTCACGGTGATGACGGCGTACTGATTAGTCAGGGCGAACGAGTGAACGTACGGTGCGTCGTCGAAATGAAGCCGGGTCAGCGGCGTCGGCGTGCCGCCCTCAGCCGGTCGACGAAACAGCGTATAAACCGTCTCGCGGCCGTATGAAACGCCGAGGTTGAAGAACGCGTTCTCGTCGCGATCGTGGTGGACGTGAGCGAGCGTGAGGTCGCAATCGAGCCCGGCCGTGAGGTCTCTTCTCCCGGTCGTTTCGAGCGTGTCGAGATCGACCGTCAGTGCTGTCGGGGACTCGGTCACCGCCGCGACATCGTCGCCGAACCGCTGAACGCCGATGACCGGATTGTCCGGAAACGTGCCGTTGAGAACCTGCCGGATCCGCGTCCAGACGGGCCGATCCGGTGGCGTCCCGGGGAACGGCGTCCGGACGCCGCCCTCGCGTTTCGCGAACTCGTAGTCACGGCTCCGGACGAATCTGTTCGCGTACGTCACCGACCCGTCGTCGATCCGAAACCGACGCAACATGGCAAACGGATCGAACCAATGACGCAGCTCCGTGTCGCCGGCCTCGAACTGTCCCGGTCCGTTTCCGACGAAGTCGCCCGTGAGCCAGTGTGGAAACCTCCCGTCGACGGGGAGTCGTTCGTTCGCGATCTCCTCATTCTGCGTGCGGAAGCCCGCACGATACTCCGGGGAAGCGTTCATACTCAGTAGTAGTGTCGGAGGATCTTATCGTTGTCCGCCGCCGGCAAAGCCGGGAGCCGGTCCCGGTCACCTCCCCAACGGTCCCGAGCGGTCGACTACCAGCGATGATGCACGTAGTCGGCCACGTGGTTCTCGTAGATGTCTCGCACTGCGCCGTGCGTTTCGTGAGAGAGCGGAGAGAGGCCGGCCGCCGCGGCGTTCTCTCGAACGTGCTGTGGCGAGGTCGAGCCGGGGATCACGGTCGAGACCGCGTCGTGGTCGAGGATCCACCGAAGCGTGAACTGGGCCATCGTCGCGCTCTCGGGAACGAGACGGCGCGCGTCGGCGACGGCGGCCAAGCCGTCCTCGAAGGGAACGCCGGCGAACGTCTCGCCGCCCTTGCGACCGACGCCGGCCTCCACTCCCTGTTCGGCCGCCCAGTGGCGGTGGTCGCTCTCACCGAAATCATCGATCCCGTCGAAGACATCCGCGAGGAGCCCGGATGCCAGCGGAACGCGGACGATGATACCGATGTCTTGAGCGGCGGCTCGCTCAAAGAGCCGCTCGGCCGGACGCTGACGGAGCGGGTTGAATACGATCTGAACGGATTCGATGACGTCGTACTCGATCGCCTTGGTCGCCTCCTCGACCTTTTCGACGCTGACGCCGGCGTGGTCGATCAGTCCGTCAGCCTGCAGGTCTTCGAGGACGTCGAACGTCTCGGGCTCGTAGAACGCCGCGGTCTCGGGGCAATGCAACTGGAGGAGATCCAGCGACTCGACCCCGAGCCGATCACGCGATCCCGCCACGGACTCGCGCAGTCCTGCCTCTGAATGGTGGCCGTCCTCGTCCGGTGCGGCCTTTGTCGGGACGAAAACCCGCTCTGCGTCCTCGGGCCGGTCCGCCAGAAGCTCACCGATCAGTCGTTCTGCGCGCCCGTCGCCGTACACCTCGGCGGTATCGAAGACGGTCACGCCCGCCTCGAGGGCCGCTTCGAACGACTCAAGAACGGTTTCGTCTGTCACGTCGTCCCAGACCGGGCCGACATTCCAGGTGCCTAACCCGACTTCGCTGACCGCCATCCCGGTGCTGCCGAGACGTCGTTCGTCCATACACACAGATCCGAACGACATCGCTAAAACGTGTGGATACTGGCACCGATCGACGCTCGCGCGAACTGCCACCCTTTTAGTTCCGCGCCGTCGGAGTGAGGCGTAATGAGTACGGACGCGACCCCCGAGTACGATCACGAGGAGCTGGGGCTCGTCGCCGGGTTAGAGATCCACCAGCAGCTCGATACGGCGACGAAGCTGTTCTGTGACTCTCCGACGGCCGAGCGCGACCCCGACGACTCCGAACGAGCGATCACCCGTCGGCTCCACCCGACCAAGAGCGAGCTGGGCGAGCTCGACGACGCCGCGGTGGAGGAGAGCCGCGTCGACCGCGAGTTCACCTATCTCGCGTACGACACCACCTGCCTCGTCGAGGAGGACGACGAACCGCCTCGGCGCGTCGACAGCGAAGCGCTGTCGGTCGCACTTCAGGTAGCCGACCTGCTCGACATCACCGTCGTCGATCAGGCCCACGTCATGCGGAAGCTCGTCATCGACGGCTCGAACACGTCTGGCTTCCAGCGGTCGATCCTGCTGGGACAAGACGGAGCGATCGAGACGAGCGAGGGTCGCGTGTCGATCGCCGATCTGATGCTCGAAGAGGAGTCGGCGAAACGCGTCGAAGAGACCGACGACGGCGTCGTCTACTCGCTGGACCGCCTCGGCGTTCCGCTCGTCGAGATCGGAACCGGTCCGGACATCCGGAGCCCGGAGGGCGCTCGCGAGGCCGCCGAGCGGATCGGAATGCTGCTCCGCTCGACCGGCGCCGTCAAACGCGGGCTCGGCACGATTCGGCAGGACGTCAACGTCTCTATCGCCGATGGCGCTCGCGTCGAGGTGAAGGGCGTTCAGGACCTCCAAGGGATCGAGGACATCGTCCGCGGCGAAGTCGGCCGACAGGCCGAACTTCTCGCGATCCGCGATACGCTCCGCGAGCGATCCGCGAGCGTCGGCGACGTGCGGGACGTGACTGACATCTTCGCCGACACCGACTCCGGCGTCATTCGGGGCGCCCTCGACTCCGGTGGGAAGGTGACCGCGGTCCCGTTGTTCGGCTTCGACGGGCTCGTCGGCCGGGAAATCCAGCCGGACCGCCGGCTGGGGACGGAGTTCTCCGACCACGCGAAGCGACACGGGGCCGGCGGTATCTTCCACACCGACGAGCTACCGGCGTACGGCGTGACCGAGGAGGAGGTCACGGCGCTCGGGAAGGCGGTCGGCGCCGGCGACGAGGACGCCGTAGCGATCGTCGCCGCCGACCCGGAGACGGCCGACCTCGCTATCGAGGCGGCGGCTGATCGCGCCGCCGCTGCGATCGAGGGCGTTCCCGAGGAGACCCGCGGGGCGAACGACGACGGGACGACCCGGTACCTCCGACCCTTACCCGGCGCGGCGCGGATGTATCCGGAGACGGACGTGCCCCCCGTCGAGCCGGATCCTTCCGACGTTGACCGGCCGGAACTGTTAGACGAGAAGACGGACCGCTACGTCGACTCGTTCGGTCTCGACCGCGGGCTCGCCACGCAGGTCGCGTTCGGCCACCACTTCCCGTTGTTCGAGACGGCGGTCGAGCGCGGCGTCGACCCCACGTTTGCGGCAGCGACGCTGGAGTCGACAACGACGGAAATCCGACGCGACGGCGCGCCGACCGAGAACCTNTCCGATGAACACTTCCTCGCGCTGTTCGAGTTAGTTGAGGACGGTGGCCTCGCGAAGGAGGGCGTTCCCGAGGTACTGATGACGCTCGCGGAGCATCCCGAGCTATCCGCCGCAGAAGCGGTCGATGAGGCGGGTCTCTCCGGCGTGAGTGAGGCTGCGGTCCGCGATGCAGTCGTCGACGTCGTCGAGCGTAACGCGGACCAAATTGCCGCGGAGGGGATGGCCGCGTTCTCCGGGTTAATGGGTGAAGCGATGGGGGCGCTCCGCGGGAAGGCCGACGGTGAGGTGGTTTCGGACGTGCTCCGCGAGGAGATCGGGAAGCGATCGTAGCGGGCTCGGAGCCGCGGACCGCTGTTTCTATCTGACAGTAACGCGTGAGAGGTATCCCACCGAGCGAGCGGGACTCACGGCCGCGATAGGCTCTAGAAACGCCGTCTCTATCCGTTTCGATTCGGATAGCGATACAGTCGGCGAGAACGAGTACATCGTCGACGGCAAGGACGAGGAACGGTCGGAGGCCGAATCGGGCGGCTGACTGCCGGCCGTGCCCCGCCGTTATAACCGTTCGAGCGCCTCGTTGAGATCGAACTGCTCGGTCGAATCGGTTCCCTTCTCCAATCGGTCTGTCTCTGTCTGAGACTGTCTGTCGACCAACTGTACGAGATCGTGATCTATCTCGTCGGCAGTCACCCGCGCGTCGAACCGCTCTCTGTCGGTGGCGTACCCGCCAAACGGCTCCACTCGCTCGACGCCGTCGACAGTCTCCTCGACGACCAAACAGACGGTCTCGCGGAGTCGATCCGTCGTATCGGCCCAGCCTTTGGGCGGAACGCGAGGGAGTTCTAGTTCGCGGAACTCCCACGTTTGTATCTCGATCTCACGGTTGATCTCCCCCATTCTCGCCCGAAAATACGGTCCGTTTCGACAAAGGGGTTCCGCGTGGCGCGGGCCGAAACGCTGAGGCTCCCCCGAGAGAAAGGGCCGAGTATGAGCGCCACCGAGCCGGACCAACCGAGCCTCTTCGTGGTTCGCAGCGAGGTCGACCCGGACTGCGAGTACCACTGTGACGCGCTTTCCGGATGGTTTCCGGCCGCGACCGAGATCGATTTCGTCGCCGGCGACCGGTTCCGGCTGGCTGATGCCGACGGCGTCGTGCTGACAGGCAGCACCGCAGGCGTCTACGAGTCCGACCGACGTCCGTGGATCGTCGAACAGGAAGCGCTGGTCCGCGAACTCATCGATCGGGAGATCCCGACGCTCGGTGTTTGCTTCGGACATCAGGTGGTGAATTCCGCGCTCGGCGGAACCGTCGAGAAGATCGGAACGACCGCGACGCTCGTCGAGGCCGACCTCGGAAACGATCCGCTGTTCGACGGCGTCGAGCCTGTCGTCGTCTCGTTGCACGGCGACGCCGTGACCGAGTTGGGCGACGGAATGGAGGTTATCGCCTCGGCGGACCACGCTCCCGTCTTCGGCACTCGTCACCGGAGCGCGCCGCTGTGGACCGTTCAGTTCCATCCGGAGATCGCCGCCGAACATCGCGAGGAGCTGGCCGACCACTTCGAGTGGGACCCGGAGCGGTTCTCGTTCGACCGGACGACCCCCGGGCGGGTGTTCGAGAACTTCAAGCAGCTCGTGAGCGCGTTCGCCGACGGGGGCGATGTCGCTGATGGAGGCGATATCGCTGAGCCGATGGAGTGAATGAGGTAGCCGGCCGGATCACCCGCCTATCGTTCGCTTCTGACGACGACCGTCTCCTGCTCGAACCCGTCGTCGCCCTCCCAACGCCACGAACCGACGAAAGGGTAGCCGTCGAGCGCGCAGATGACGTACGAATGCTCGGGCCACGTCGCCCGCGCGGCGTCGGTTTCGCTCGGCTCCGTCGGGCCGGTCGGATGCGAGTGATAAAACCCAACGAGGTCGAGCCCGGCGTCTTCGACCGCCTCGATGAGTTCGAACTGTTCCTCGGGATCGATCAGGTAGCGGATTTCAGGGGTCTCAGCGACGTTCTCTGCCTTATAGCTTCGCGTAACGATGCTCGGCTCCCCCTCGGTGCCGTGCGTCCCCGCCAGCACGCCACAGATCTCCGCCTCGCCGCCCTCGTATGCGTGGTACACGATGTCGTCGTACGTCGCGCGAGTGAGCTCGATCATACCTCGTTTAAGACGCGAGACGTTCATAAGTTCGTCCCGAGTGGCAACTCGCACGCCGCCTCAGAGAGAGCGGCAGTCGTTCGCTGCCCGACAAACCTTTTCAGCACCTACCAGAAGCGAGCCGTCTGCGTGACGTAGCGACCGACTCGTCATCGCCACCGGCTGACAGCGTGATCCACACGGCTTTCGACGAGCCTGTCGAAAAGACTGGCGAGCTGCTGACCGTCGTTTTGGAGAACACCGAGGAGCACGAGCAAGCGTAGTGCGGCCGGTTTACCTGCCTTCGACGCGGTGCAACCGATCGCGAACGCCCCCCGGCGTCGCGTACGGACCGCCCTGTATCCGATGGTCCGGTAACAGGATCGGAATCGGGTTGCCGTCGAGCGCGCGAGTCACCAGTTCGAGGTTGTCGGGATCGTTCGGGTCGAGTGCGGCCAGTCGCGCGAGTCGGCTTACGGAAACCTCCTCGCCGTACGGAATCGTCCGGAGCGCTTCGAGGACGGCGCGTCGATCGGTCGGCACCGTGAGCCCAATGGCGACTTCGGTGAACTCGTCCGGCTCTCCACGGAGGTATTCACCGATCCTGTCGAGAAGGTCGTGGTCGTCGCTCGCGTCCGAAGGCGTTTGTGCCGGAAAAGACACGGAAAGCACGCGACCGCCTGCGAATCCGACCTCCACGGCGCGGTCGATCACGTCGAACTCGCGGGCGAAGACGCCGGAGGTACCCGTATTATGCATATTCGTCATTAGACGGGCTATTAAATAAATCACGGGCTCCGTCCGACACGGTGGACGCAACCGCTCTGTGCCTTCGTCGTACTTGCCTCCGTTCGAAAAGACGGAATCATGCTGTACGCGGCCGACGGTGGTGTTGTCACGGAGCTGTCACCGACCGAGTTGATCCGGCTCTCACTCAGCGGTCGCCCCGTGGCAGGGTGCGGCCCTTGTGGTAACTGTGGCCGGTTCGTGTGGCCGTCAGCGGGAACTCCCCGCAAGCCTTATGAACATATGAGTACATTAGTGTATAGTAATGGACGATCCAGACGAGTTGGCGCCGGCGGTCCGATCGATCCTGTCGGCCGCTCGCAATCGGGCCGGTGAGGGCGGTGAGGTCGGCAATAGCCGCCTTGGCGGCACCAGAGTCGACGTCGACCCGCGTGACCTCCGCGCCGCGTTCGACGCGGCGGCGGCCGACGGACGCGTCCCGCTCATCGCGGAGGTGAAGCCCACGAGCCCGACGACCGACGGTACCCGCGACGACGACCCGGTCGAGCTCGCCGAGTCGATGGTCGCCGGCGGGGCGGCCGCGCTGAGCGTACTCACCGAGCCGGAGCATTTCGGCGGCAGCGTCGAGACGCTCGACCGCGTGCGCGAGGCGGTCGACGTTCCGGTCCTGCGGAAGGATTTCGTCGTCACGGAGTCGCAGCTCGACGCGGTAGAGAGCGACGTTATCCTGCTGATCGCCCGGTTCGTCGGAGACGATCTTCCGGCCCTGCTCTCCGCCGCTCGCGACCGCGGCTTTCAGGTGCTCGTCGAGGTCCACGACCGCGGAGAGCTGTCCCGTGCGATCGACGCCGGCGCGACTATCGTCGGCGTGAACAACCGCGACCTCGCAGAGCTGGTCGTCGACCTCGGAACCTTCGAGTCGGTGGCGCCCGAAGCCCCGGATGACGTGACGCTGATCGCCGAAAGCGGGATCGCGACTCCCGATGACGTTCGCCGGATGCGCGCTGCGGGCGCCGACGCCCTGCTCGTCGGCAGTGCGATCATGGACGGCGACGTCGAGGCGAACGCGCGCGAGCTGACGCGAGCGGAGACCGCCGCGGAAGATGACGTGACTACGGACCATCCAACATGAGCGAAACCGACACACAGACGGCAGACCGAACGGAAACGACACGACGACCCGGTCGCGAACGAGGTCGCGAAGACGGGAAGTTCGGCCGCTACGGCGGCCAGTACGTCCCCGAGGCGCTGATGCCGGCCATCGAGGAGCTGACTGACGCGTATGAGCGATACGTCCTCGACAACGAAGACGGCTTCATGGACGAGTTTCGCGAACGGCTCGCCGACTTCGGCGGCCGACCGATTCCCCTCCAGCGGGCCGACCGACTCTCGGAGCGGTACGATAGAGAGGTGTACCTCAAACGCGAGGACCTGCTCCACGGCGGCGCGCATAAGCTGAACAACGCACTGGGACAAGCGCTGCTAGCGAAGTACATGGGGAAAGAGCGGATCATCGCGGAGACGGGCGCGGGCCAGCACGGCACCGCGACCGCGATGGCGGCCGCTCACCTCGATATGCCCTGTGAGATCTACATGGGCGAGCGCGATATCAACCGTCAGCGCCCCAACGTGTTCCGGATGAAGCTCAACAACGCCGAGGTCAACCCCGTCACCGCGGGGCGAGGCACGCTCAAGGAAGCCATCTCGGAGACGATGCGCGACTGGGCGACCACCGTCGAAAACACGCATTACATCATCGGGTCGATCGTCGGCCCGCATCCGTTTCCGGTGATGGTTCGGGACTTCCACGCGGTCATCTCCGAGGAGGCGCGAGCGCAATCGATCGAGAAAACCGGTGACCTCCCGACCGACGTCGTGGCCTGCGCGGGCGGCGGATCGAACACGATGGGCATGTTCACCGAATTCGTCGACGACGACGAGGTGGCGCTCCATGCGGTCGAGGCCGGCGGATCGACCTTGGAAGTCGACGAGGAAGCGGGCGTCGCGCCGAACTCCGCGTCGCTGTACACCGGCGACGAGGGCGTCCTTCACGGCGCGCGGACGAAGCTCCTGCAGGACTCCGACGGGCAGATCATGGAGAGCCACTCCATCTCCTCCGGGCTCGACTACGCCGGCGTCGGCCCCGAGCTCGCCTACCTCGTCGACGAGGGGCGTGTGAACCCGGTCGCCGTCGACGACGACGCGGCCTTGGAAGGATTCCACCGGCTCTCACAGACCGAGGGGATCATCCCCGCCTTAGAGACCGCTCACGCGTTCGGCTTCCTCGAAGAACACCACGAGGAGCTGGGCGAGCGCATCGTCGTGAACGTCTCCGGACGCGGCGACAAGGACCTCGACGCCGCCATCGAGGAGACGGACAAGCGCGACGTCCCGAACGCGCCGGACATGTCGATGTTCACGGGGGGGATCTGAGATGGCGGAGACGGGGAACTCGGCAGCCATCGCAGAGGCGTTCGCGGACGGTCCGGCGTACATCCCGTATCTCGCGGTCGGTGACCCCGACTACGACTCCTCGCTGGAGTACGTCGAGGCCCTCGACCGCGGCGGCGCCGACATCATCGAGCTCGGCCTCCCGTTCTCGGAGCCGATCGCGGAGGGGCCGACGATCCAGGGCGCGCTCGTTCGCGCGCTCGACGGCGGTATGACGCCGGATCGATTCTTCGCGTTCGCGGAGGAGTTGGACGTGGAGGCGCCGCTCGTCTGTATGACGTACTACAACCTGATCTACCAGTACCGGGGCGAGGGGGGGAGCGCCTCGGATGCGAGCGACGGCCCCCGCCCCTTCGTCGAGCGCGCCGCCGCGGCCGGCATCGAGGGGCTCGTCGTCCCCGACCTCCCCGCCGAGGAGGCCGACCCGCTGCGCGAGGCCTGCGACGAATTCGGGCTCGACCTCGTCTTCATCGTCGCTCCGACGACCGTCGGTGAGCGGCTCGATCGAATTATGAGCCACGTCTCGGGGTACGTGTACGTGCAGGCACGACTCGGCACGACCGGCGCGCGTAGCGACGTTTCGGATCAGACCACCGAGAGCCTGGACCGACTCGCCGAGTACGACGTGCCGAAGGCGGTCGGGTTCGGTATCTCTGCCGGCGAGCACGCTGAGCGTATCGTCGCCGGCGGCGCCGACGGGATCATCGTCGGCTCGGCGCTCGTGGATATCGTCGCTGACGGCGTCGAGAACGACCGATCGACCGACGAGGTCGCCGCCGATCTGGAAGCGCTCTCCCGAGAGCTGAAGGAGGGAGCCGAGCGCGGATACGCCTCTCGTATCGGTGCGGCCGGGTCACAGTGACCCTTCGACACGGTTCGAGCCAATACGTCCCCGAACGAAACCGATTTACCTCCGATTGCCACACTCTCACACAACGACCGAACCCACTATGACAGCAGGACTCTCAGCACGACTCGACCGCATCTCCACAAACGACCGATACCTCATCGTCCCGATGGATCACGGGATCACGATGGGCGCCGTCGACGGCCTCGTCGACATCGAATCGACCATTGACGGCGTCACGAGCGGCGGCGCAGACGCGGTGCTCACCCAGCGCGGGATCGCCGATCGTGTACATTCGAACAAAAACGACGCGGGATACATCGTCCACGTTAACGGATCGACCACGATTGGCCCCGACGAGAGCGACAAGCGCGTCACCGGCACCGCCGAGGATGCGGTCCGCGCAGGCGCCGACGCGGTCTCTTTTCACATCAACGTCGGCTCCGACCACGAGCCCGACCAGATCGAGGACCTCGCGGAGCTGACCGCCGACGCCGAGCGACTCGGGCTCCCGGTGCTCGCGATGGCGTACGCGCGCGGCCCGGGCGTCGACGAGACGGATCCGGAGGCGCTCGGGCACGCGGTCCGGCTTGCGGAGGAGCTCGGCGCCGACGTGGTGAAGACCGGATACTCCGGCGACGGCGACTCGTTCGAGCGTGTTACCGAGTCGACCCGGCTGCCGGTCGTCATCGCCGGGGGATCGAAGGGGACCGACCGGGATACCGCCGAGATGGTGCGCGGTGCGATGGACGGCAACGCCGCCGGCGTCTCGATGGGCCGGTCGATCTTCCAACATGAGAATCCCGAAGGGATCGCTCGCACCGTGTCGGCGATCGTCCACGACGACGCGAGCGTCGACGAGGCGCTCGCAGCCGGTGGATTCGTCGAAGCGTAACCGGACTCACTCCGCGCCGACGTTCTGGTCGCCTTCGAACGAGTCGGGATCGGGTTCGATGTCAGCGTACTGGACTGCCCGGCGACCGAGAACGAGCGTCCGCTGGTCGAGTCCGTCATCACGGAACACTCCGTCCTCGATCTGTGTGCCAGCGTTGGGGATCGCAACCTGATGCGGTATCACCCACGCGTTGAGCGCCCGACAGACCGAACGAAGGTGTTCAAGCGACGTAACGGGAAACCCGCCGCCGGCGACGGCCAGTAGACCGACGGTCTTGTTTTCGAACTCGTCGAACCCACAGTAGTCGATAGCCGTCTTGAGCGTCGACGAGTACGAGCCGTGGTACATCGGCGTCCCGAGCACCACGGCGTCTGCCGCTCGGATCCGGTCAGCGAACGCCGATGCATCCCCGGCCTCGGCGCGGTCGGCGTCGAACGTCGGGAGCTCGTACTCGCGGAGGTCGATCAGCTCGGCGTTTCCACCGGCTCGGCGGACGCCGTCGAGCGCGCGGCTCACCGCCACCCGAGTGTAACTTGCGTCCCGGAGGCTTCCGGGAACACCGACGACGTGTGTCGTGCTGGACATAATCATGGTGATGGTCGGGGGTCTCAAAGCTTTCACGCCCGCTGGCCAGGAGCCTCTCGCTCCGCTATCCGTTCCGCAGTTTTCAAGCCCACCGGCCGTGAGTTCCTGAGTATGACACGCACGGTCTGGGTCAAAGCCGACGGCGACGTTGGCGACTGGGAGACGCGCAAGCGACGGATCACGGCCGCGATCGAGGCCGGCGCTGACTGGGTACTCGTCGATGAGGCCGACATCGGACGCGTTCGCGAACTGGGTGACATCTCTATCGCTGCGTTCCGTTCCGAGGCAGATGTCATCGACGACGCTGAGAGCGACGCCGAAGCCGACGCCTACTTCGTCGGCAAGGGCGGTGAGGGCGACGGGACGATCGACCTCCCCGAGGAGTTCTCCGGCTCCGCGGACCTCACGACGGTCCGCCGGCGTGACGACCGCGCCCAGGGCGTCTACGTCCGCGTGCTCGGCACGGAGTACGAGCGGTTCGCCGAAGAGGCCGCCACCGACGCCGAGTTCACGATCATCGTCGGTGAGGACTGGTCGATCATCCCCTTGGAGAACCTGATCGCGCGGGTCGGCGAGGAGACTCACCTCATCGCCGGTGCGACGACTGCCGCCGAGGCACAGACCGCTTTCGAGACCCTCGAAATCGGTGCTGACGGCGTCCTCCTCGACACCGACTCGTCCGACGACATCCGCGGTGCGGTCGACGCTCGAGACGCGGCCGACCGCGAGTCGCTTGACCTCCGGTACGCCGAGGTGACCGCGGTCGAACGCACCGGAATGGCCGACCGCGTCTGTATCGACACCGGCTCGCTGATGGACGACAATGAGGGGATGCTCGTGGGGTCGATGTCCCGCGGGCTCTTTTTCGTTCACGCGGAGACCGCTGAGTCGCCGTACGTCGAATCACGCCCGTTCCGCGTGAACGCCGGTGCGGTCCACGCGTACGTCAGAAATCCCGAGGGCGGTACCAACTACCTCGCGGAGCTATCGAGCGGCGACGAGGTACAGGTCGTCGACACCGCGGGCCACACGCGGGAGGCGATCGTCGGGCGCGTCAAGATCGAGAAGCGCCCGATGTTCCGGATTCAAGCTGAAGTCACAACTGAGGAGAGCGTCGACCGAGTAGAGACGCTCATTCAGAACGCCGAAACCGTAAAAATCGCGACGAGCGACGGGAAAAAAGCCGTCACCGATCTCGAGGCGGGAGATGAGGCCCTCGTCTACTACGAGGACGTTGCGCGCCATTTCGGCGAGGCCGTCGAGGAAAGTATCATCGAAAAGTAGCGGGACCGAGTGCAGCGAAGTCCCGTTGAACGAGCGGCGCAGCCGTAAGTAGCGAAGCGAAAGCGGCTCGTAGTGAGCGGACGAACGGAGCGGAACCCGTGTGTGAGCGCGTTGGGGACGGCAAAAATGGAGCCGACAAACCTCACGTGAACCCTTATCACTGATGGGGAACGACTTGGCGATATGGACACTCCGGTTGAGCCGACCGTAAGCGATTCGAGTTCGGTCGGCTCCTCGGGCACGGTCACGACTGAGAACCCGCTCGATCGGCCACTGGTCCGGATGCGAGCGGTCTCGGTCGCGCTCACGTTCGCGGGGATGGTGGCGGGGCTGCTCGGTGGCTGGTTCGGCGCGCCGTCGTCTCTCGTTTGGGGTAGCTACGCGGTCGCGTACGTTTTTGGCGGCTGGCACGGCCTCGTCGGAAGCCTCAAAACCCTCCGCGAGCCCGCCGTTGAGATCGATCTGTTGATGATCCTCGCGGCCCTCGGCGCGCTGTTCATCGGCGCGCCGTTCGAGGGCGCCCTGCTGTTGTTCCTCTTCTCGCTGTCCGGCGTCTTAGAGGAGTACGCGATCGGGCGGTCGCGCACCGCGATCAAGTCGCTCATCGAGATGCGACCGGAGTCTGCCCGGATACGACGCGGCGACGAAACCGCCATCGTACCGATCGAGGACGTCGGTATCGGAGACGTGTTCGTCGTACGCCCCGGCGACCGCCTCCCCCTCGACGGCGTCGTTGAATCAGGCGAGAGTACGGTCGACCAGTCGTCGCTCACCGGCGAGTCGGTCCCAGTAGCGAAGGAGCCGGGCGACGAGGTGTTCAGTGGGACGATAAACGAGGCGGGAAGCCTCGAAGTTCGCGTGACTCGCGAGGCACAGGAGTCGGCAATCGCGAGACTCATACATATGGTCGAGGAGGCCCAGAGCAAGCAGGCGCCGACCCAACAGCTGATCGATCGCTTCGAACAGCCGTACGTGCTGGCGGTTCTCGCGATGACGGCTGTCGCGATAGCCGTGCCACTGGTCCTCCTCGAACACGCGTTCGATCCGACTTTCTACCGTGCGATGACGCTCATGGTCGCCGCCTCTCCGTGTGCCGTGATCATCTCGACACCGGCGGCGGTGTTGTCGGCCATCTCCGCAGGTGGACGGCAGGGTGTCCTATTTAAAGGCGGTGAACACATCGAGACCGCGGGCGACGTCGACGCGGTTGCCTTCGACAAGACGGGGACGCTGACTGAGGGGAACACGCGATTGACGGACGCGACTGCGCGTGACGACGGCCTTCCCAGTGATGAGACAGTGAGCAACGACACGCTTCTCGCGCTCTCGGCGGCCGTCCAGTCCCGGTCTGAGCACCACCTCGCTGAGGCGACCGTTGCGGCCGCCGAGGAGCGCTCGCTGGACGTGCCGGACGCGACCGGATTTCAGGCTGTCGTCGGAAAAGGCGTTCACGCCGATCTCGACGGTCAGACGATACATATCGGCAACCCGCGATACTTCGAGACGGTAACGGCCGACCGACCGATCGAAGGGCTTGACGCGGGTCTCGATGCGATCCGGCGTCTCGAATCCGAGGGAAAGACGAGCGTTCTCGTCGTGAGCGATGGCCAAAGCGCCGATGGCGACCGTAACAGCCACGGTGGGAATGACCTCCGCGTGCTCGGCTGGCTCGCGTTCACCGACACCATCCGCGCGGACGCGGCCGAGACGATCACGGCGCTCCGCGAGCGGGGTGTCAAGCGGATCGTCATGCTTACTGGTGACAACGAACGGGTCGCACGCTACATCGCCGACGAGCTCGGCATCGACGAAGTGTACGCTGAGCTGCTCCCGGAAGAGAAGGTCACCCATATCGAGAACCTCAAAGAGACGTACGAGGCGGTCGCGATGGTCGGCGACGGCGTCAACGACGCGCCCGCACTCGCGACGGCGGATATCAGTATCGGGATGGGCGGCGCCGGAACCGACGTCGCGCTCGAAACCGCCGATATCGTGCTCATGTCCGACAAATTAGAGAAGCTGCCATATGCATTCGCACTCAGCCGAGAGACGAAAAAAACGCTATACATCAACTTTGCAATCGCGTTCGGCGCGATCGCGATCATGATCGTCGCGATTCTCACGGCGGGAATTCCGCTCCCGCTCGCGGTCGTCGGCCACGAGGGATCGACCGTGCTCGTGAGCCTGATCGGATTGCGGCTGCTCGGGTTCGACGGGTGATCGGGTCGCTGATCCGGAGCGACCCCTTGGAATGGGGCTTCGTATGCTCACGCTGGCAGAAACGTAGTAACCGGCTGTAGAACGGCTAATCGTACAGTGAATCGAGAACGAACTCGTCGAGAGCTCGCCGCATCTCCGCGGGAGCATCCTCGTGACCGAGCGCGATTCGCCGGCCACGGGCGGCGTGTATCAGGTCGGTGATGAGCTGACCCATCAGGTCGGCGTCGACGTCGCGAAATTCGCCGGTCTCGATTCCCTCCTCAACGACTTCGACGATACTTCCACGGATCCGTTCGTAGTGTTCGTTGAATATCTCGCGGTGCTCCGCGTCGTTTTGGGCGTAGGTGTACAGCTCGTGATACACCTTCATTCGGTCCCAGTGTGAGAACTCCTCGAACTCGGGCCCGAACAGACACTGGTCGATCCGCGCGTCGAGTTCGGTGCGCGGGTCGGCGTCTTCGTCGACCTCGACGCTTCCTTCGTACTGGTCGATGACGTGCTCCAAGAACGACGAGAGCAGGTCGTACTTTCCGTCGAAGTGGTAGTGGATCACCTGTCTGGTCAGCTCCATCTCCTCGCCGATATCGCGCATCCGGAGGTCGTTGTACCCGTGTTTGCTCAACGCCCGGAACGTCGCCTCCATAATCACCTCTTTCGTGTCCTTGGAGGAGACCGCTTCGGGGGATTCGCTCATACCGACTCTGGGAGAGAGAGGTATATAATACGATTGCTCCGGTGAGTGGTATTCCGACCGTACTTTACCATACGGTAAATTTTTAACCTACTGGTCAAACGGTACACCTGCGCATGACACGAACGATCATACAGAACGGAACGATCGTCTCGCTCGACCCGGACATCGGGGAGCTCGACGACGGCGATATTCTCATTGAGGACGGCGAAATCATCGATATCGGCCACGGACTGTCGACGACGAACGCGGACGTGATCGACGCGGAAGGACAGATAGTCCTGCCCGGCTTCGTCGACTCACACATTCATCTCGCACAGACCCAAGTCAGGGGCGTCGCCGGAGACTGGTCGCTGATGGGCGAGTACTTCGATCACATGCTCGGCAACATCACCGGACTCTACCAGCCCGAAGATATGTATCTCGGCGGTTTATTCGGCGCGCTGGAGAAGCTCCATACGGGGACGACGACCGCCTTAGACTGGTCGTATCCCAATACGCTCGAACACGGCGAACGGGCTGTCGACGCGCTGAAGGATGCCGGACTGCGCGCAGTGTACACCTACGGTCCGCCGGGCGACGACGCGGCGAAGTGGTGGTACAACAGCGACGTCGGCCTCCCCGAACAGAACGTCCGTGAACTCTACACCGAAGAGATCCGAGACGACGATCTGCTGAGCCTCGCGCTCGGGCTTCGCGGACCGGACTTCTGTACCGACGGAACCGCCCGCAGTGACTTGGAACTGGCACGAGAGCTGGGCGTGCTCTCGACTATCCACATGGGTGCGGCGCTGTGGCCGTCATCGGTGTACGGCGAAGAGTATCAGGGATTCGGCTGCATCCGCGATATGCTCGGCCCCGACGTCAATGTCGCCCACGGGAACCACTTCTCACAGGAGGACATCGACCACGCCGTCGAGCAGGGCGTCTCCTTTTCGTCGACGCCTGAAGTCGAGATGCAGATGGGCCACGGGATCCCCGTCACCGGAAAGGTACTGGAGGCCGGCGGCCGCCCGACGTGGGGTGTCGACGTCTGCTCGAACATCAGCGGGGACATGGGCAGTCAGATGCGGATCGGTATGCAGCTCCAGCGCATGTTCGATAATCAAGCGATCCTCGAGGGTAACGAGGAAGTCGGCTCGGTCTCGATCACCGCTCGCGACACGCTCGAGATGGCGACGATCGAGGGCGCGAAGGCGCTCGGCATGGAAGACGAAATCGGAACGCTCACTCCCGGGAAACGCGGGGATATCATCACCATCGACGCGACAGACTTCATGACGGCTCCGTCCCACTCACCGATTCAGACCGCCGTGTTCCAGTCCGACCCGTCACACATCGACACGGTGCTCGTTGACGGCGACGTCGTCAAACGCGACGGCGAGCTAACGAACCCGAAGGTGACGGAGGAGTTCGACCGCTTCGTCGCCTCCGGTGAGCGACTGATCGACGAGGCCGGCATCGAGCTCTGAAATCGCATGCGAATTGGACAATATCAGTCATCGTCGCAGCCGAGTGACTCCGAGGAACCGTGGTGCGGCGTCCGGATCGACGACGGCGTCGTCGATCTCGAAGCCGCCGGAGCGGCTGCTGGAATCGAGGTTCCTCGCCGGACCGTCGACCTCCTCACAGACTGGGAGTGGCAACGGAAGGCCGAACTCGCAGTCGAGTACGCCGGTGAGACGGGTGTCGGCGTCCGCGATCTCGACGATCTCACTCGGGCGGCACCCGTCACCGACCCTGAAAAGATCGTTTGTGTCGGCCTGAACTACCGCGATCACGCCGAAGAGGGTGACAATCCGATCCCGGACGAGCCCGTGCTGTTCTCGAAGTTCCCGACGACGGTCACCGGACCCGACAGTACCGTTTCGTGGGATCCGGCGTTCACCCAAAAGGTAGATTACGAGGCGGAGCTGGTTGCTGTCATCGGTCGAGAGACGCGCCGGGTCGATCCGGACGAGGCGATGGAACACGTCGCCGGGTTCACCGTCGGCAACGACGTTTCGGCCCGCGACATCCAACACGGCGACGGCCAGTGGGTCCGCGGAAAGAGCCTCGACACGTTCGCTCCGACCGGTCCCGACCTCGTCACGACCGACGAGGTCGACGATCTGCACAACCTCGACATCTGGGCCGAGGTGAACGGTGAACGGCTTCAAGAATCGTCGACGTCGAACCTGATTTTCGGAATTAACGAGCTCGTCTCGGTCTGCAGTCAGGCATTCACGCTGAAGCCGGGCGACCTGTTGTTCACGGGAACCCCGCCGGGGGTCGGCGTGTACCGCGATCCGCCGGTCCTCCTCGGAGACGGCGACCAGGTGACGATCGGGGTCGACGGAATCGGTGAGCTGACCAACCACTGCGCGTTCGAATAGTCGCTGCAGTCGCCGCAGTTAGTTCGGTCGTCGCGGTTGTCGCGGTCATCGTCGTCGCGGTTGTCGCGGTCATCGTCGTCGCGGTTGTTGCGGTCATCGTCGTCGCGGTTGTCGCGGTCATTGCGATCGCCGTACTCTCGGACTGTTCGGCCCGGCTC
>SL_4KL_010_BRINEDRAFT_10000566_pt1 | contig 19113 bp, 19 predicted proteins | sample SodLak_010_BRINE_2_FD_10664 | JGI IMG/M metagenome (IMG submission 10664)
TCCTCGGGCACTACTTCGGACGCGACCTGCGCGCGGGACTCACCGAAACCGTCGACGACTGAGAGGAGCGAGCGAGCCGCGGTACAAGCGAGCTGCGGTACAAGCGAGCTGCGGTACAAGCGAGCTGCGGTACAAGAAAGGCGACTACGGAAGCGAGTATCCGGCGTCGAGACCAACGTACGCAGCGATTTCGTGGCGTTCGAGCGCGAGGAAGCCGGCGAGGATGGCGACGAAGCCGACGATCGCCTCGGCCTCGATCAGGCTGCCGAGTAGGACCCAGCTCCCGGCCGCGGCCACCACCGGCTCCGCGTAGCCGACGAGGTGAAGCTGCGTCGGTCCGACCGCGTCGAGCAACGCGAAGTAGATCAGGAAGGCGACGACGCCTGACAGAACCGTGAGGTACGCCAGTGAGACGACAGCGGTCGTGTTCCAGACGATCGCACTCGGAGATTCCCCGAGCGCTCCGGCGCCGACGAACAGCATGCCCGCGCCGAGCACCATCGCCCATCCCTGCAGGGCGGCGATGGGGAAATCGGTCCGAAGCGGCCGGAGCAGCACCGCACCGAGCGAGAACGCCACTGCGCCGGCGAACACGAGCGCCGTACCGAGGAGGACCGAGCTTCCGAGCCCGGTCCCCACCGGATCAGCGATCACGAGCACGCCGATAATGCCGAGCGCGAAGCCGCCGACCTCGATGGGGCCGAGCCGATCGTTAGGAAGGAGTACGGCCGCAAACGTGGCCGTGAGCACCGGCGAGAGGCTCACGATCACCGCGGCGACGGCGCCGGAGACGTGAAGCTCACCGATGTATAAGAACCCGTGGTACACCGCGATCACGAGCGTTCCGGCGATGCCGACACCGAGCCATTCGTCGCGGTCGCGAGGGATCCACCGATCGGAGACGACCGCGGCGTATCCCAGCACGACGGCGCCCGCAATCGCGTACCGAATCCCCGCGAACAGGAGCGGCGGGAAGTGGTCGAGCCCGGCCTCGATCGCGACGAACGAGGTCCCCCACAGCGTCGCGAGGAGGAGAAAGGCGCCGACGATCGATTCGGGAGTAGAGAGGAGGTTACGGAGTTCCATTGAGTACTAATTCGGAATCGGCAGAGAAGTTTAAATGATTCTCTCGAATAGGCGTTCCTTTGGAATGAATAATCAGACATACGAACACGCTGCAATACGCTTCCGAACAGCGCTAGAATCTTGTACTCGAATCCAAGTGTATCGGTCGAAATATACAACAATCCCTCACGCGAATCAGTGATATGGACGAGCGCGACGTGCGGCTGTTGAAAGCGATCTCCGACCTCGGCACTGGGAGCCCGGATCGGCTCCACGAGGAGACGGGAATCCCGGTGTCAACGATCCACTACCGGCTGAACAACCTTCGGGAGGCCGGCGTCATCAAAAACGATCTGTACGACCTCGATCACGAGGCGCTCGGACTCGGTGTTACGGTCATCGTCGAGGTGCATGCCGACTACGAGGGCCCGTACGAGGAGTTCGCTGAGAAGCTCCTCTCCGTGGAGGGCGTCACGGAGGCGTTCTTCACGATGGGCGAGACGGATTTCGTCGTTCTCGCACGGCTCTCCTCATCGGACGTCGTCGAGCGACTCATTAGCGATTTCGAAGGGATTCCGGGAGTGGAACGCACGAACTCGACGTTCACGATTGCGACGCTGCGGGACGAGTCACGAGCGCCCGCGACGTACGACGTCGAGACGCTGATCGAAGAGCTGACCGACTGATCGGCGCGTCGCTGGCGTGTCAGGAAAAAGCGGTTAGACTGACGGTTAGAGGCCGAGCTCACGGCCGAGCACGACGTGTTGAATCTCGCTCGTCCCCTCACCGATCTCCATGAGTTTCGCGTCGCGGTAGAAGCGTTGCGGCGCGAAATCGGTCGTGTATCCGTACCCGCCGAGCGTCTGGACGGCCTCCTCGGCGACTTCGCGGGCGGCCTCACTGGCGTCGAGCTTCGCCAGCGCGGACTCCCGCGTGACCGGCTCGCCGGCGTCGTACGTCGTCGCCGCCTTCTGCGTGAGTAGTCGCGCCCGCTCCGTCTGGCGGTGCATATGGACGATCTTGTCGCGGATCGCGTCGAACTTCGCGATCGGTTTCCCGAACTGCTCGCGCTCCCCGGCGTACTCTTTCGCCGCCTCGTAGGCGCCCTGTGCGAGCCCCACAGAGAGCGCGGCGATAGATATCCGACCGCCGTCGAGCGTCTTCATCGTCTGTGTCCACCCCTCTCCCTCCTCGCCGAGCAGCCGGTCTTCAGGGATCCGAAGACCATCCAGCTGGATCTCACAGGTCGGCGAGCAGTTGAGCCCCATCTTCTCCCAGACGGTGGTCACCTCGAACCCGTCGTCGGTGTCGGGAGAGACGATAAACGTCGAGATTCCGCCGTATCCGGCGTCGGGGTCGGTGACGGCTTTCACGAGCACGCTGTTGGCGACGTTCGCGTTCGTGATGAACTGCTTTGTCCCGTTCAAGACGTACTCACCGGCGTCGGCGTCGTACTCGGCGGTCGTGTCCATGTTGGAGGCGTCAGAGCCGCTTCCCGGCTCCGTGAGCGCCCACGCGCCGATCTCCCCGCCCTCGGCCAGCGGGCGGAGCCATTCCTCTTTCTGCTCGGGCGTGCCGAACAGGTCGATCGGCTTTGCACCGAGTGAGGTGTGTGCGGCGTAGGAGAGGCCGATACCGCCTGAGACGCGACCGAGCTCCTCGGTGACGAGCGCGTACATGAGCTGGTCGCCGCCGAGTCCGCCGTACTCCTCGCTCACCGGCACACCCATCATATCGAGATCGTTCAGCTCCGCAAACACCTCGTCGGGGAACCGGTGCTCGTCTTCGATCTCTTGGGCGATCGGTCGGATCTCTTCCTCGCAGAACTCTCGGACGGTGTCGCGTATCATCCGGTGTTCCGCGGGTAGCTCGAAGTCCATGGGCAAGATTTGCGACCGGGCGGCATAAACGATGCGAACGACCGTGAGGGTTCGACTCTGTGCTGCGGGCGTGATCGTCTCGACCGACACGAAACGGCGTCCCGGACGGTGAGGATATCATTTATCAGTCGTCGACGCGTCCGACTCTGATATGGAGCTCCGCCAGCTCGTTCGCGGTCGCGTCGACTGGACCGACATCAAACGGGTCGTCCGCGAGCTGGCAGATCGGTACGACCGCGATGAGATGCGAGTGCGCTTTCTCGACGCCGACAACTGGCTGTCGACGCCCATGGTGATCGACGACGACCTCTTCGTGAAGGTGATCACGAAGCAGAACACGCTCGTCCATACCCTGTTTACTACCGGCCGGAATCTCGGCGCCTTCTCCGCCGGCACCGAGGGCTTCTTCGAGCGCTACGAGACCCCCTACGAGATGGCCCGCCACGAGCTGGAAGCGACCCGGCAAGTCCGGGATATCGGTGTCAACGCGCCCGAACCGATCGAGGCGCTGGAGATCGGCGACCTCGGCGTCGTCGTGTTGGAGTATCTCCCCGAGTTCCGAACGCTCGACGAACTCCCGCCCGAAGATGTCGAAGCGCTCGCGCCGTCGCTTTTCGATACTCTCCGTCGGATCCATGACGCCGGCCTCGCGCACGGCGACCTCCGGGCCGAGAACGTCCTCGTACGCGACGGCGACCTGTACGTCATCGACGCAACGAGCGTGAGCGACGACGGTCGAGAGCCCGCGCGTTCGTACGACCTCGCAAGCGCACTCGCAGCGTTGGAACCCCTCGTCGGTGCTGCGACCGTTATTGACGCTGCGCTGACGAGTTACACGGCGACGGAACTGCTGGCCGCGAGGCAGTTTCTCGATTTCGTCGCGATCCGGCCGGACCACGAGTTCGACGCGGCGGGGTTAAAAGGGGAGCTCGAGAAACGAGCGGCCTGAAAAAGGGATATCGCCGGCGTCAGCGCCGATTCCGTTCGACCGGCTCCGGCGGTCAAGCTGCCGACTCACCCGCCGAGGTACAGCTGTGAGACCTCCTCGTCGTTCAACAGCTCCTTCGGGGTTCCCTCGAACCGGACGGTCCCCTGATCGAGGACGTAGCCGCGGTCGGAGATGCCGAGCCCCTTCGTCACGTTCTGTTCGACCATCAGAATCGCCGTATCCATGTCGTTGACCGCCTGCACGTCCTCGAACACGTCGTCGGCGGTGTTGGGTGCGAGCCCCGCAGACGGCTCGTCGATGAGGAGCACGTCCGGCTCCATCACGAGGGCGCGAGCGAACGCGAGCACCTGCCGTTGGCCGCCCGAGAGCGTCCGTGCCTTCGCCCCGCGCTTCTCGTCGATGATCGGGAACCGGTCGTACAGCTTCCCGATGACNTCGTCGAGGCCGCCCTTGCGGGCGACACCACCCATTCGAAGGTTCTCTTCGATCGTCAGCGAGCCGAACACGTTGTCGGTCTGAGGGACGTAGCCGATCCCTTCACGAACGATGTCTTCGGGAGCCATCCCACCGATATCGCGCCCGTGGTACTCGACGGTCCCGGTCCACGGCGTTAGCATGCCGAACGCCGTCTTGAGGACGGTCGACTTGCCCGCGCCGTTCGGACCGACGAGACAGACGATCTCTCCGGCGTCGAGGCGCATAGAGAGGTCGTCGAGTACCTGCACCTCACCGTAGCCGCTGTCGACGTTCGACAGCGAGAGGACGGTGTTGGATCGGTTTCCGTCGGTATCAGTCGCGTCGCTCATGCGCCACCTCCGAGGTACGCGTCGATGACGCGATCATCACTGCGAACGCCGTCTGGTGTCCCTTCCGTCAGCACGCTCCCCTGATCGAGGACGATGATCGGATCGGCGAGATCCATCACGAACTCCATGTCGTGTTCGATCAGCACGAACGTCGTCCCCTGCTCGTGGAGCCGTCGGATCTGCGATTTGAGCTTCTTCGCGAGCGTCGGGTTCACTCCCGCTACCGGCTCGTCAAGCAGTAACACCTCGGGCTGGGCTAACATCGCGCGAGCAAGCTCGACGAGTTTCATCTGCCCGCCGGAGATGTCGGTTGCAGGCTGCGTGGCGAGATGGTCAATTTCGAACTCTTCGAGTATTCGCTCGGCGTCGGCGAGATTTGCTGACTCGCTTTCCGCAACGGTCCCCGGCGACGTAAACAGCGTCAGAAACGATTCGCCGGGCTGGTTCCGCGGACCGACCAACATCGCCTCGCGGACGGTCATTCCCTCCAGCTTCCGGGGCGTCTGGAACGTCCGGATAAGGCCGTGTTCGGCAATCTCGTACGGCTCCATCCCGGTCACGTCGGTTCCGTTCACCGTGACGGTACCCCCGTCGGGCTCGTAGAAGCCGGAGATCAGGTTGAACAGCGTCGACTTGCCGGCGCCGTTCGGACCGATGAGCCCCGTGATCGTTCCGCGTTCGACCTCGAACGTGGCGTGATCGGTCGCCGTGAGCCCGCCGAACGACTTCTGTAGGTCGTCGACGCGGAGGACCACGTCCTCTTTGCCTTCGACCGCCCCGACCTGCGGCGTCGCGGTCGGGACTGGATCGTCGTTCCCCGCGGCCGAGCCAGGATTGTCGTCCCCCGCGGCCGGGCCCGGATCGTCGTTCTCCGAGTCGGTCGCCTCGCTACGCTCTGTCGTCGCCGTCGTCGATTCGGGTTGCTCACTCATCGTTGTCGCCTCCGTTACGGCCCGCTTCATCGCTGCCCTTCTGTTCGCGCACGCCGCTGGTCGGGCGCTCAGGCGTCCCCGATCCCTCGATCGCACTCGGCCAGATCAGCTCCCGCTGTGGCGGGAGCACACCCTGTGGCCGGTATCGCATCACGAGCACGATCAGCAGGCCGATCAGTAGCAGCCTGAGCGGTGCCCCGTCGATCGGGAACCAGGCGAAGTCGTTGACGAACCGCGACCCCTCTCGGATCGCGACGACGACGAAGCCGCCGAGGAGCGCCCCGCGGTTCGATCCGCTCCCACCGAGGATCACCGCGACCCACACGTAGAACGTCGTGATCGGATCGAGGTCACCGGGGTTAACGAAGAGGTTGAGATGCGCGTAAAAAACGCCCGCAAGCGCCATGATCATGCTGCCCAACACGAACGTCTGCATCTTGAACGCGAAGGTGTTTTTCCCCAGCGCCTTCGCGAGGTCTTCGTCTGACCGGATCGTCCGCAACACCCGACCCCACGGTGACTGCTGAGCCCGGCGAAGCACGAAGAACGTGGCTCCGAGGAACGCGAGCAGCAGCGACACGTTGAGCAGTTGTCGCCAGAACTGCGTCCCGAGAAGGATCGGCGACCCCGGCACGATCACGACCTCGAGGCTCGGCATCGTCTGCGGGAGCGTCCCGAGCACGGGCCACCCCTCGAAGAAGCTCGGAATGCCGCGGATCCCGGCGCTCCCGTTCGTCCACTGTCGCTCGTTGCGGAGGAACAGCCGAATGACCTCCGCGAGTCCGAGCGTCGCGATCGCCAGGTAATCAGCCCGGAGCCGCAGCGTCGGAATCCCGATCGCGACCGCGACGAGCGCGGCGACGACGAGTCCGACGATCAGCCCGAAAATCGGATTGAATCCCCCCGCGATGGGGGAGTTTCCGGCCGTCATCAGCGCCGCGCCGTACGCGCCGATCCCGAAGAAGGCGGCGACGCTGAAGTTGATGAGTCCGCCGAAACCCCACTGCGAGTTCAGCCCGAGCGACAACAGCGCGTACATCCCGGCGAGTCCGAACAGGAACAGGAAGTACGAGGCGCCTAGCGCACCGGTCACGAGCGCGAGGAACAGCGCCAGCACGACGAACCCGACGACGACGCTCACGGCGGTCTCCGTGGTCGTCATCTCGTCGACGTATGCGCGCGGATCGAATCGTGACACGGTCAGACACCCCCTCCGTCGGCGTCACCCGCGATCCCGGTCGGCCGCACGAGCAGGATCACCACCATGATCAGGAAGGCGACGGCCTCTGCGTACTCGATACCGACCGGGATGCCGACGCGCGAGAGCAGTGGCGTCATCTCGACGACCATGCCGATCAGGAACCCCCCGAGAACTGCGCCGTACACCGAACCGATCCCGCCGAGGATCACTGCGGCGAACACGACCAGCAGGAGGTTGAACCCCATTCGCGGAGCCAGCTGGTTGAACAGGCCGAGGAACGCGCCGCCGGCTCCGGCGAGTCCGGCGCCGATGACCCAGGACCAGAGCTTGACGCGGTAGGTCCGAATTCCACTCACACGGGCCAAATCTGGGTTGTCAGCCATTGCCCGCATTTTGCGTCCGAGGTCGGTGTGTTGTAAGAGGAGGTGAAGGCCGATCACGAGCACGGCCGCAGAGACGACCGTCGCAAGGTCGTGAGCGGTGATCAGAACCCCGTACGCCTGGAGGCTCTCGATCGGTCGCAGCGACGGGATGTCGTACCGAACGGTGCCAGCACCGAATCCCATCTGGATCAGCGCTCGATAGATGAATGCGACACCGATCGACGTGATGAGCAGTCCGATCGAGCCGACGTCGAGCGCGTCGTACACGATCCGCTGTGTCCCGACGGCGACGATCGCGGCGACGGCGATACCGACACCGGTGGCCACGAAGAATCCGAGCGGCACGCCGAGGATCGTGAACCCCAAGCCGCCGATAAGGCCGAACGCGACCAGCGTCGCATAAGCACCGACGGTCATCGTATCGCCGTGCGCGAAGTTCGCGAAGCCGGCGATGCTGTATATCAGCGAGAGGCCGATGCTCGCGAGGACGATAATGCTGCTGTACACGACCCCGTTTGCGACGAACTCGATAACGGACATGTGCGGGAGGGGTTACGACTCCCGGAATTCGATCGAGACGTAATCGTGGTCCTGAACCTCGAAGACGACGAGGCTCCCACGCGGGTCGCCGTTCTCGTCGAAGTCAATTGGACCGCTAACGCCTTGATAATCGACGTCGTCCGGCGTTCCGCCGTCTTCGAGAATCGCGTGAGCTTCCTCGTAAGTGAACGCCTCCTCACCGTCGGGTCGGGTGACGTCGCGGACGACCTCCCCGAGCGCTTCGCCGGTGAACTCGTCGGCGGCCTGGATCGAGAGCGCGGCGGTGACGACGCAGTCATACGAGAACGCCGACCACGCGGTCGGTGACTCGCCGAACTCGGCCTCGAAGTCGGCCGCGAACGCCTGGTAGTTCTCCTGGTCTTCCGGCGCGGCCGGCTCGACGAGCTTCATTCCGTCCATGCTGCCCGTCGGCGTGTTCTCGAGGACCGTGTCGCCGCGGTTGGAGTCGGCGCCGTACAGCTGCGGCTCGTAGCCGCTCTCGAACATGTTGGTCACCATCGTCGAGAACTCCTGCTGATAGGTGATACAGAGCCACGCCTCGGTGTCTGCGCCGTTCATCTCCGAGACGAGGCTGTTGTAGGACGCCTGTTCGCCGTCGTGAGAGCTGTCGTAGACGATCTCTCCGTCGTACGCTTCTGCGAACGCGTCGTAAAGGCTCTCACCGAACTCATCGTTGATGTAGGTGACGGCGACCTCGTCGTAGCCGTCCTCTGCGATGATGTCCGCCAGTGCGACCGACTGGGTGCGACCGCTCGGTGACATCCGCAGCAGTCCCGGGAAGTCGGTCAGCCCGAGGCCCGTGGAGTTCTGGCTGAGTTGGACCACGTCGCTCCCCTCGATCACGCTCTCGTAGATGGACAGCGAGACACCGGAGCCGACCGCCCCGATGAGGAACGGAACCCCGTCCTGGTTGACGAGCTTCTGTGCCGCGGAGACCCCACCCTGACTCTCGCTTTCAGAGTCTTCGACGATGATGTCGAGGTCGCGTCCGTTGACGCCGATGTCGTTGACGTCGTCGAGGGCGAGCTCGACGGCGCGTTGGTTCCGCTCGCCGAAGTCCGCGAGCGAACCTGTTAGCGAGTCGACCATCCCGATCTCGTAGTCGTCGTCCTCGTCGCCGCCGGTTCCGCTGTCATCGTCGGCGGCGCTTCCATCGTCGGTACTCCCACTGCCGGAGTCGTCATCGTCGTCAGTCGTGCTCACACAGCCCGCGAGCGCGAGGATGCCTGCTCCACCTGTCGCTTTGAGTAGCGTCCGCCTGTCAGCTGATTCCGTGATATTGCGTGTCATACACACTCTGTATTTTCGGTTGCGATAAGAGTACCTCAACCCCTGCCCGTCCATGGTCGGTAATCGCGTACTTGTTCGGGAGATAACGCAACTTTTGCCACATATTTATTCACCCGAATATTTGTTAAATAATTGGTCGGGTGGCCATATATACCAGTACGGATCCGTAGTGGTCGTATGTTACCGCCGATCGCGAGCAACTTTGTCGCCGGAGAGACCCCGGAAGCGGCGCTCGCACACGCCGAGACGCTCAACGACCGCGACGTGGGCGCGATTCTGAACCTGCTTGGCGAACACTACACAGAGCGACCCCCGGCTGACGCAGACGCGGACGCGTATGTCGACCTCGTCGAGGCGATCGCTGACCGGGGCGTCACCGCCTGCGTCTCCGTCAAATCGAGTCAGATCGGCCTCGATATCGGTGACGGTGTCTTCCGAGAAAACCTCGCGCGGATCGTCGAAGCGGCCAATCCGACTGGCTCCGATGAGGAGACGACCGCCACCGACGGCACCTTCGTCTGGATCGACATGGAAGATCACGAGACCACCGACGTCACCCTCGACGCCTTCGAGCGTCACGCGCTCGCGACCGACGGCAACGTCGGCGTCTGCGTCCAAGCGAACCTCAAACGGACCCGCGAGGACCTCGAACGCCTCGCCGACCTGCCGGGGAAAGTCCGGCTGGTCAAAGGAGCGTACGACGAGCCCGCCGCGATCGCGTATAAAAAGAAGGCGCGTGTCGACGAGTCGTATCGCGACTGTCTCGCGTACATGTTCGAAGCGTTCGATGACGGGATCGCCGTCGGCAGTCACGACCCCGCGATGATCGAGTACGCGGGCGAGCTGCACGACGAGTACGGAACGCCCTATGAGGTGCAGATGTTGACTGGTGTCCGGGAGTCCGCGCAGTTCGACCTCGCGGCCGATGGCGTGGCGGTTTATCAGTACGTCCCGTACGGCGATAAGTGGTTCTCGTACTTCTATCGCCGGATCCGCGAGCGAAAGTCGAACGCCCTGTTCGCGCTGCGAGCGATCGTCGGAAACTGAGCTCGAGTTAGCACCGGCTTTGCACGGCGAGCGGTCTTACTACGGATCCAAAAGCTTCGACTCCGCTTTCCGAAGATGCTCAAGTAGCGTCGTCTTCGACACCTCTAGGTTGTCCGCGAGTTCGCGCGTCGACGCGCCCCGAGGCCACTCGTAGTATCCCTGTTCGCGAGCGTGCTCGTACACCTCTCGCTGTGTCGTGGTCAGCGTGTCGAGGCGCTGTTCGCGGGGGGTCCGTCCGGCGTACCCGGTCGACGACATCGACTCGACGCTCACCTCGGCGCCGGAGTCCGCTTCCACGGCGTCGAGTGACGCGCGAATATCCGTCCGCTCGCCGACGAAACACACCTGCCACTCCTCGTGGCCGTCCTCGATCCGAACCGGGGCGCTGTGAACGAAGCCGTGTTCGAGCAGGGTCGGGCACACCATGTCACCGGGATCGTACTCCAAGAAGAACTCGCGGACGACGTTTCCGGGCGCGTCGCGAGCGCGACCGAACCGCTCTTGCAGTTCGTGGAGCTCACCCGCGCGATCGGACTCCCGTATCGCGTCGAGCAGCGCCTCTACCTCGTCGTTCGTGTCAGCAAACGCAGTGAAGAGACCGTTTACGGAGTTCGGCGTTCGAGCGTCCACCTTCGGTGAGTTATAGATCGCGTGTGCGAGCACGCCACCGCCGGTCTGACCGGTCGCTTCGATGGCCCAGCAGTTCGGATGCCATAGATCGATCGTCAGCCGCGTTCCAGACCAGTCATCCATTCCCGTCGCGTCGGACGTAGCCATTACAACCACTTCTATGCCAGGCCATGACAAAGACTCTACCGACCATGGTCGGGTGGGATCTTTGGCCGGATGGCTGTGTCAGATGATCCATGGCAGACGCCTATCAGCATTATATCGACGGCGAGTGGGTCGACGGCGACGGCGACGAGACCTTCGAGAGCGTGAGCCCCGCGACCGGCGAGACGCTCGGCGAGTTCGAGCAGGGAACCCCTGCGGACGTCGACCGAGCGGTCGCGGCCGCCGACGAGGCGTTCGAGGAATGGCGCGAGCTCTCCCGGATTCAGCGCGCGGAGTACCTCTGGGAGGTGTACCACGAGCTCCGAGAGCGAACCGACGAGCTCGGCGAGATTGTCAGCAAGGAGTGCGGCAAGGAGATCTCAGAGGGGAAAGCGGACGTCGTCGAGGCCGCTCACATGGTCGAGTGGGCCGCCGGCGACGCCCGTCACCCGAAAGGCGACATCGTCCCCTCGGAGATCCCGGCGAAGGACGCGTATATGCGCCGGAACCCTCGCGGCGTCACCGGCTGTATCACGCCGTGGAACTTCCCGGTCGCGATCCCGTACTGGCACATGGCCATCGCGCTGGTCGAGGGTAACACCGTCGTGTTCAAACCCGCCGAACAGACGCCGTGGTGCGCGCAGATCGTCGCGGAGATGTTCGACGACGCCGGGATTCCGGACGGCGTGTTCAACATGATCCAAGGGTTCGGCGACGCCGGTAACGCGATAGTCGAGAACGACGACGTCCCCACGGTTATCTTCACGGGCTCCGCAGAAGTGGGACACCTGATTCAGGACAAGCTCGGCGGCGTCGCCGGCAAACGCGCCGCCTGCGAGATGGGTGGCAAGAACGCGATCGTGGTGACCGAGGAAGCCGACCTCGACGTCGCGGTCCACTCCGCGGTAATGTCGTCGTTCAAGACGACCGGCCAGCGCTGTGTCTCCTCCGAGCGCCTGATCGTCCACACCGACGTGTACGACGAGTTCAAAGAGCGCTTCGTCGAGATCGCCGAGTCGGTCGCGGTCGGCGATCCCCTCGACGAGGAGACGTTCATGGGGCCGCTCATCGAGCCCGAACACTACGAGAAGGTCGCGGAGTACAACCAGCTCGCTCGCGACGAGGGCGTGAACGTGCTCGTCGACCGGACCGAACTCGACGACGACGAGATCCCTGACGGTCACGCGGACGGCAACTGGATCGGTCCGTTCGTCTACGAGGCCGACCCCGACGCCGACCTCCGGTGTACCCGCGAGGAGGTGTTCGGTCCGCACGTCGCCTTGCTCGAGTACGACGGCGACATCGAGCGCGCGGTCGAGATCCAGAACGACACCGAGTACGGGCTCGCCGGCGCGATTATCTCGGAGAACTACCGGCAGATCAACTACTACCGCGACCGCGCCGAGGTCGGGCTGGCGTACGGGAACCTCCCGTGTATTGGGGCGGAGGTACAGCTCCCGTTCGGCGGCGTCAAGAAATCCGGTAACGGCTATCCCTCGGCCCGAGAGGCCATCGAAGCGGTCACCGACCGCACCGCGTGGACCCTGAACAACTCGAAAGAGATCGAGATGGCGCAAGGGCTCTCAGCGGATATCAAAACGAGCGACGACTAACGCCACCGGTCCGTCCTCCCGCTGTTAACTGAGCCCGTCCCGCACCGCCTCGACGACTGTCGGCGGATCCAAGGCCTTCCCGTCCGCACGGGCGAGTGCTCCCCGAGCGACGAGTCGCTCTCGCGGCCGTCCGACCGGCTGTGGAACCGACTCCGTCGTGAGCAATCCGGCCTCGCGAAGCTCTCGTTTTATTCGCGTGAACGTCGACCGACTCCCGAGACCGGCGTCCTCACAGGCGCGACGCAGGTCGCCGTCGAGTGCCCCGTGAGAGACGCCGACCGCGTACGCCCGCGTTCGAGACTCGGCGTACTGGTCGTCACCCGCCGGCTCCGGATCGACACCGAGCGACCGGATCACGTCGTCCGCGAGCTCGGCGCCACAGCGGCTCCGAAACGCGCCGTACACCCGATGCCGGCTCGGGGTTCGGATACCGTACTCGGAGATGCCGTCGGCCTCGTCGACAAGAGACGTATACAGCTCTCGGAGAGCGGGATCGTCGCCGATCGAGGCCCATCGGTCGACGTCGCGGGCGACATCTATCGCTTCTTTCGGATCACTACCGTCGGTGTCCACCCCGATCGGCACAAGGACGCATCCCTCCGCTTCGCCGACCAAGACGGGGTTTGGCTGGGTCGCGATCCCGGTCAGGACTCGGCAGACGCCGGCCTCGATGAGCGCGGCGAGCCGACTCGCGGAGCGAAATCGATCGGTGAATCGGTCGACGACGCGCTCGTCGGCGAGGACGGTGAGCGTCGGGAGCTCTGAAAGCGGCGCGAGCGGGTCGCCACCGGTTTCGGCGGCCGTTCGCAACTCGTCGAGAGCGGGATCGACGAGCGCCGGCGCAGCGGCTCGATAGGCCTCGACGACCGCTGCCAGAAGCGTCGGCTCGGGGTCGACGAGCATCGGCTCCGCGATGGCGTCGAGCGACGGCGCCCCCGGGACGATCGGGAGTACCGAATCGGCTTTCATATCGGTAGCCTGCCACTCCCCTGAATTAAGCGTAGTGGGTGCGACGCCGCCCGAGACACAACCTCTACTCGAAACACAACCGCCGCTCGAGACGAGACCTCGGTTCGGTGGCCGCGTTTTTCCTGCGATCCGTTCCGGCTCGCGCGCCCTTTTGAGGCTCGGTGAAGAACGAAGACACATGCCACCGCTCAAACTCGGCCTCGGCCTCGGCACGTCCGGTCTCGACGACGCCGCAGAGTGTACCGATACCGTTGCCGCCGCGCTAGAGGCAGGGTACCGTCACGTCGACACCGCCCAAATGTACGACAACGAGGCCGCCGTCGGCGAAGGATTAGCCCGCGTCTTTACCGACCCGGACCGCGACGTCGACCGCGAGGACGTGGTCGTCGCCACGAAGGTCCACCCGGACAACCTCGCGCCCGACGACGTTCGCGAGACGGCCCGTGAGAGCCTCGACCGGCTGGGACTCGACCGCGTCGACCTGCTGTACGTCCACTGGCCGATCCGGAGCTACGACGCCGGAGCGACGCTCCCCGTTTTCGACGAGCTTCGCGACGCGGGGGTCACCGACCACGTCGGCGTCTCGAACTTCACTCCGGAGCTGCTCCGTGAGGCCCGCGAGCTGCTCGACTCACCGATCGCCGCCCACCAGGTCGAGTGTCACCCGCGATTCCAGCAGCCCGAGCTCCGCGGGCTCGCAGCTGAGTTCGACCATCACCTCGTCGGCTACTCACCGCTGGGCCGCGGCGACATCCTCGACGATCCGGCCCTCGCCGAGATCGCAGAGCGGAACGGGGCCTCTCCCGCGGTCGTCGCACTCGCGTGGGCGCTCGCTCGCGACGTGGTTCCGATCCCGAAGTCGACCGGTGACCACGTCGCAGAGAACTTGCAGGCGATCGATGTCGACCTCCCTGAGGTTGACCTCGCGGAGATAGACGCGTTGGAGCCGAGCGACCGGAAGATCGATCCGGACGACGCGGCGTGGAATCGGTGAGCTACGTCGTAGTCGGTGGGTCGCGATCGAAGCGCGCGGTCGAACCGGTCGACCGCACGGCAGACCTCGTTATACCGAGCTGAGCCTGGTCTGTAGCTCCGCGTCCGCACGAGCGACGAGGTCGTCGATCGGCTCGTCGAGGTACGTCCCCCACTGGTCGATGAAGCCGGACCGACCGAGCATCCGGACGACTCGATAGATCGGGGCCCGCTCGGCGAATCCGACGGGGAGTCCGCCGGCGCGTTCACGGTATCCACCGTACAGCGCTGCTGCGAACCGGTCGGGACCAGTGGTGTCGAAGCCGTTGAGCAGTTGGTCTTCGGCGCGAACGAGGTCGCGAGCGGGGTCGCCGACGTGCGCGAGCTCCCAATCGATCGGGACGACGCCGTCAGGGCCGATCCCCGGCCCGGACTCCGCGGAGCGCCCCCCAGCGTCGGCGACGAAGAGGTTGGGCTTCGCGACGTCGCCGTGAAGCAGCGCCGCCGGCGCGCCGGCGAGCCGGTCGCGGTTCGACTCGACACAGCCGAGGACGGCGTCGTAGTGGTCCGCGAGCCGCTCCGAGGTACCGATCTCCCGGGTCCGATCGATGGTCGAACGGAGCACGTCGGGCCATGGCGCCGAATCGAGGACGAGTTCGACCGATCCGTCACTCGCGGACGCCGCCCCGGCGATCTCACCCGCGCGCTCGAATCGGTCGGCGTGGAGCGTCGCGAGCGTCGCACCGACCCGACGGAGCAGCGCTTGCCGGTTCGTATCGTTCGCGTGCTCCCACGCTCTGAGGAGCTCTTGACCAGGTGCTGGTCCCGTAACGAGATACGGCACCGTCGCATCCGGGTCAGCAGCGAGAACCTCGGGGACGGCGAGCGCCCGCTCGCTATCGACGTATCGCAACACGGCGAGTTCGCGGGCGATTCGACTCCCGTAGCCGTCCGTTGCGACCTTGCAGAACGCGCGCGATCCGTCGGTAAAAACGACGCCGAGCGTCCCGTTGCCACCGTTCCATGACGGACCGGTGTCAGTAAGCCGGTCGACCGAGCGGTTCGGAACGGCGTCGACGAGAGCGGTCCTCACCCGGCTTTTCATATCTCTCTGCTGTATCGCGCGGATGTTAATACCACTGTCACTGGTGTTAGCACGATGCAGTCAAGAACAGCTTTCTCAGCCGGAGAGAGCCCGATTCCGGGAAACACCGACACCCTCATATCTGTTCTAGATCTATCAAGTCCCGTTGATAGACGACGAAACAAGCGAACGGGTCGAGTTCGAAGCGGACGGAGAGACGCTCCGTATCTGCGACGCCTTGGAAGGCGAAGAGCTGTTGCTTCGGGCGGATCGCGAAGTCGATTCACAGCCGGCGCTGCCGGATCTGTTCCCGTTCCCCGTCGACCGAGCGATCAGCTTCGAGACCGAGTCGCTCTCTATTCCCGTCTACTCTGCTGTTTCGGTCCGGGACGACGGCGGCGAATTCATGGCACAGCTCGACGAGACGATGGAGCTGCCCCACGGATCGTACTGTTTCGACATCAGCGGCGTAACGAAGGCGTTAGTGCGGATTACCGATGCTGAAGTAACCGCGACAGGGATGGCGGACTCCGGACCCGTCGAGCTGACCTTCGACCGTCCGCAGACGGTGACGGTCGGCGCGCGCTCGCTCCATACCCGTCCCGAGGCGACGATCACGGTTCCGGACGATCCGGCCGCGCTGGCCGAGGCCGTCTCGGTGTTCGGTTCGTCGATCAAGGAGTTCTCCCCCGAGCGGTCGTGGCCGACCCTTCGCGGCTATCCGCCGCGGATCGAGCGCGGTGACGAACTCGACATTCCGAGCCCGTTGGTCGCACCCGATACGGGCGTCGAAATCGTCGTCAAACCGATTTACGCCGACATTTACCGCCTCTCGACGCTCGCGTACTACCTCGGTGCCCGAATGGTCGTCGGCGACGGACCCGCGATCCGGCTCGACACGGGATACGTCGAGACGCTACCGACTGACGGAGTCGCGCTCGAGAAGCGCATCGAAGAGCTGTTGCGAACGTGGTTCTTTCTCGACACGCTCGCGTGCACGGAGGGGTACGTTCCGTCCGATCGATACGAGTACGAGCAGGTCGGTCCGGAGCTTCCGTTTTATCCGCCGAACCTTGCCGGCCTGTCGATGAGCGAGCGGCTGATGGAGTACTTAGAGGTCGACTCTCAGACGGTTGCACCGTACACTCCCGACTGGCCGACTGAGGCGGTGCTCAGACCGACCCCAGACAGCATGGATCTGCTTTCGCATCTCGCGCATGTCCTTGCACCGGTTCGCGTGCGCGGAGCCACCGAGTCGAGCCGACCAGACGCGCCGAACGCGCTGGCGACATCCCCGTGGATGGCTCCCGAAAACGGGATTCCCGACCCGGACGCCGACCCGCTTTCGGCGGGCGTATCGGTCTTGATGCCGGCGGGCTATGAGAACCTGCTCCGGCGGACGCGAACGGCGAGCGGTGAGGCTCGCGTGGTCGTCATGGTCGATTCGGCACAGCGAGCCGGAGCTGTTCGCCGAGCCCTCTCCGAGCCGGCCGTCCCGGACGGTATCGGGTCGTGGGAAGTTATCGATCGCCCCGACCGAGAGACCGCCACAGACGTGCTCGGAGACGAGGGTATCGATATCGCGTACTGCGGGCTTCCGGTTGAGGGTGACCGCGTGGTCGCAGGCGACGGTGCCGTCGCGCTCGACACCCTCGGCAGTGCTCCTGCGATGACGGTGTTTGAGGAGACGCGTCGGTGGTCGATCGGATCACAGTGCCTCGCCGACGGCGCACTACTTACAGTCCTTCTCGACTCGACACTCGAACCCGTACAGTTACGGCGGCTCTTCGCGCTGATAACGGCTGGCAGTCCGGTCAGCGTGAGCCTCCCCCTCTCGATACCGATGGGGCGATCGTCAGTCCAGATTGTCGGTGACCCGAGTATCGTGGTGGCCACAAACAGAGGATTATCGATGAACATCAATTCGATACGGTCCGTGTCACCGACGATACATGAGGTAACACGGATTGGCGTGCTTTCTCAGTCAACGAGGGTGGGAGGTCAACAACGGATGCTTTTTGACGGCTTCGACGGACACGATCAGTTGATCGGAGTCGAGCAGAATCTCGGAGAGAAGCTGCGCAGTTCACAGGTTGTGGATCTGTTCGATCATTCGGACGCGATCGTCTGTCTCAACGGTGAGTTGATTCTTCCGAGTGACGGGGTTTCAGAGGAGTCGATCACTGCGGCGGCTCGTCGGGCGCTGTCTGAGGATTCAGCGGTCGACTGTCTTCTGGCGGACGGACTCATCGCGTGTGACGGGTCGATTCAACCCACCACAGACCACAGCTCGACCGAATAGCCGCACCCGTTGCGGTCTGTTACTCCTGATACGCGACGCGGACCTGTTCCCACTTCCCGACGTCTTCGAGGTGCGCCTGCAGCTCGTCGGCGTACGCTTGAACGAGCCGTTCGGCGGCTTCGAACTCCTCGTCAGAGGGTCCGTCGCTGCCGCCCCCGCCGAGCCCGAGCGCGCCTTTGATCGAATCGACGATTCCCCCGCCCGAGCCGCCGGAGCGCTGCTGTGACGGGGCACCCCCCATTGCGGCGACCTGCGATCGGACGTTCTCCAGTTCCGGCATGATCGCCGGGAGACTAGAGGTGTCGGCGACGATCCGGGCGGCCTCCGGATCGTCGGCGTCCTCGATCTCGAACTCGGTCGCTGTCATGATGAGCCCCCACTCCTGACTGGAGAACTGAGACCCGGCTACGCGCTCGTTGAACTGGTTGTCGACGGTCATACGCTCGCCGACGATTGCATCTGTCCACTCGCTCATACGCGTCAGTTCGACGGTGACAAACAAAAGGCGTTCCCACCGGCGTGGAGTTCGCGAGGCCCTTTATATCGCGCGTCGCTTGGATCGGACATGAGCGACCGAACGCGTCGAGAGGCGCTCGCGGCTGGCGGTGTTGTGATCACTGTCGCCCTCGCTGGCTGCGGGGACTCCGAACTCCCCGGTGACGGAGACGAAGAGCGAGTCGACCGGACCGGTGAGCAGACCGTCGACGTCGTCGTCGGCTCCGACGGCGGGTACGGATTCGATCCGGCAAACATCACCGTGGATCTCGGTACGACGGTTCACTGGGAGTGGAACGGTGAGGGAGGCAGCCATAACGTGTACGAAGTAAACGACGCGTTCGAATCCGAACTCATCGATGAGGCGGGGTTCACCTTCGAGCACACGTTCGATGGGACGGGCACCTTCGAGTACGTCTGTACGCCACACCAGACGCAGGGGATGGTCGGCGTCGTCGAAGTCGTCGAATGAGCTCACAGCCAGACGAGCGACTTCGCTGACACTCACCGCAATCCGTCGAACGCGCCACCGGCGAGACCGACACCCTCCGGCACCGGTAGTTGACCCGCGTCGACCGGGCACGGATCGGCGGCGAGGTCCTCGGCGAGAAGCGGGCCGGTGGCGAGCCCACAGGGAGCAACGTCCGGGATTGCCGCCGCGACGTGGACCGCGGCGGTCCGGGCAACGACCGCGTCGATCGTCGTGGTAACGACCGGCTCGACGCCCGCCGCTCGGGCTCGAAGCGCAGTCGCAAGCGCCCGGTCAGGCCCGCCGAGCGCCATCGGCTTT
>SL_4KL_010_BRINEDRAFT_10000567_pt1 | contig 19107 bp, 15 predicted proteins | sample SodLak_010_BRINE_2_FD_10664 | JGI IMG/M metagenome (IMG submission 10664)
CGACAGCGTCGACCCACGCCTGCTGCGGCTGGCGGCGCACTGTCGCAATCCCAAGCCCCAACGGGGCGAGTCAGAGTTACGACTGTGCTGTTCCCATCGGAAGGTCGTCGACGCGTGCGTTAAGAGTTTTCCATTCGTCGCTGACAGCCGTTGGCTGCTACCGAGTGATCTGATATGAAAAGAGTCGGCCTCGAGTCGCGTTAATCGTCGCCGGCCGCGCCTTTGCCGCGAGTCATCAGATCATCGGAGACGACCCAGCCCTGATCGTTGGCGACCTCGGAGATTTTCGGCTGGAACACCCACGCCGAGAGCGCGATAATCGGAATCATAGACGCGCCAACGATGGTGTAGCCGACATGGAGATTCGGCAGCAGGGCATGCGAGAAGGCGATCGGGTAGACGACGCCGCCGATAGTACCGATCCCGCCGACGATGCCGGCCACCGAGCCGGAGTTGTCGGGGAACATCGCGGGCACCTGGGCGAAGATCGCGCCCTCTGAAAAGGCACAGCCGAGGCCGACCAGAAACGCGGCGACGACGGCGACGTAAATGTTTCCGGTGAGACCGGCAGCGGTCATCCCGAACATCGTGAGCATGACGTACACCAGCGTCGTGAACGTCCACTGGTTGCGGTACTCGCCTTCGAACCACGGTAGGAAGTCGATCTCGTGTTTGTAGACGTAGTCGCTGATGTAGCCGCCGAGCGGTCGCAAGAGGCCGGCGGCAATCGAAAAGGTCGCCGCAAACGTTGCGGCGATGACGATATCGCCCTGACCGAACGCCTCACGGTAGTAGGTGCCGAGCCAGCCGTTCATCGCAAGCTCGAGGCCGAAGGTCATAATGTAGGCTACCGACAGAACCACTGCACCGTAACGGGTGACAATGAACGTCCATTGATCCCAACTAATGCCGGCTTTCGTTGCCTCGCGTTTGGCTTCTGATTTTGCCGCCTGTCCGAAAATGTAGTAGACGACACCGAGAACGATTGCAAGCACGCCGGTATAAAAGAAGGCTGCTCGCCAGTTGCTCGAGGTTGCGAGAAACGCCGACCCGAAGATCGGATCAACGTAGCTCTCTCCGAAAATTCGCGGCAGTGTGAAGTACGCACCCAGACCGGCCCCAGCGTTGCCGATGCCAGCAAAGATCCCCTCAGCAGTGCCGAGGTTTTCCTCTTCGAACCATTCGGCGACGTGCTGGATGCCGATCACGAACGTGATACCCGCCAGCGAGGCGATGATCCTCGAGCCGGTAAACACGGCGTAGGTCGTCGCGTACGCGCTGATAATCGAGAAAATCCCGACCGTGACCAGCGTGGCACCCGCGGTAACCGGCGCGCCATACTTGTCGGTCAGCGGGCCAATAATAATTCGGCCGAGCGGCACTGCAACGATTGCGGCACTGGCGACGATTCCCAGATCAGCAACCGAAAGGCCGAACTCCTCGGCGATCTCGCCCGTATACGGGGCAAACGAAAACCAGATGGTAAACCCGAGGTTGAACATCACAGTCGCCAAAACCAGGTTCCAGTATTTTCCGTCCAGCAGGTCTGTGAGCTTCATCGGTTGTCATCCTCCAGAAAACAACTCGTTTCTGTCGTCGGAGACTGTCGGTTCACACCTTCGTGTACGATATACAGTCGCTTGGACTGTTCGATACACGATTGGCCACAGCAGCCAGACGCTTAGCTGTCAGTTGATCTGCTCTTCAGTGATGACTCGCAGGGCAGCTCAGTGCTGTTCGGGGCCGAAAGTCTGACCGCACACTGTTTGTAGTTCGGTTCGGCGGACACAGGATCGACTGTCGACAGTGTGAGTGTGTTAACCGCCGCGTTGTGAATTGGCAGCCAGACGATACCTGGCGGAACGCCGTCGTCAGCCTCGACGGCAACTGTCACCGCCCCTCGTCGGGATTCGACCACTGTCCGAGTTCGTTCGAACGCCGACAGCCGAGTGGCTACTGTTTCCGAATGCATCCGGGCGGTCGGCAGTTGGCTGTGCTCGGGTGAGCGACTGCGGACACCGGTGTTGTACCTCTCGGCCTCTCGAGCGGTCGTCAACGTCAGTGGGTACGTCTCGTCGGTTGGTTCAGCCAACCCACCGTGGTTTGCAGTCGAAAACCGTGCTCGTCCGGAAGGCGTCGGGAACGCCCATCCGTCCTCGCTGTAGTACCGATAGCCGCCCTGTGTCTTGGCGTCTGGTGCGGGCCACCGGACGGCCAACTCCGCGTCAAGTCGCTTATAGGAGATTCCAGAGAGATCAGCGTTCGTACCGGCGGTCAGTGTGGCGAACTCATCGAACACTTCGGCTGGCTCGAGCGTCGGCTGGTCGAACAACTCACCACAGAGCCGTCGGCCGATTTGGGCGATGATATCGATATCCTGCCTGACGTTTGGCGGCGGCTCGCTCGCGGCCCGAACTCTCGAGACGTTCCGTTCCATGTTGATTGCGGTGCCGTCTGACTCACCCCACGTTGCGGCTGGCAACACGACATCAGCGATTTCGACGGTTTCGGTTCGGAAGGCGTCTTGGACTACGACAAACGTCTTTTCGAGCGTTTTCCGAACCCGGTCGCCATCCGGCATGCCGGCGAGCGGATTGGTTGCGACCGTCCAGCAGACTTCGGGCGCTCCGTCGGCGAGTGCGTCTATCATCCCAACTGGCCCTGGGCCGGGGTCGTCCGGAAGCCGACTAACGGGGACGCCCCAAGCGTCGGCAACGGTCTGTCGATGCGCTGGGTCACCAAACGACCGCTGGCCGGGCCAGGTGCCTTTCGACGAACAGACTCGCGTTCCCATCGAGTTAGCCTGGCCGGTGAGCGAAAACGGGCCGCTGCCGGATTCGAGGTTGCCAGTCGCCAGACACAGATCGATCAGCGCCCGGGCGGTTGCGGTTCCCTGGACGCTCTGGTTGATACCCATTCCCCAGTAGACGAGTGTTTTGTCGCCAAATGCGTTGGCGACGGCCTCGAGGGGTTGGCGACTGACACCTGCGGTTTCGGCAGCCGTTTCGACTGCTGGCAGTGTCTCGAGGAGTTCGTCGTAGCCGCTGGTGGCCTGCTCGATGAACTCGTGGGCTACGGCGTCGGTCTCGACGAGGTGGGCCAACACGGCGCGGGCTACGGCGAGATCAGTGCCGGCCTCAAGTTGAACATGACGGTCAGCGTCCTCGGCGGTTTCGGTTGTGATGGGATCGACGACGATCAGCCGGCTGTCGTCATCGTCGGCGCTGTCGGCGATCCACCGATACATCACGGGATGGGCGACTGCCGGGTTGGCACCCCAGATGAGGTGTGTCTTCGCCTCGGGAATGTCGTTGTACGTCGGCGGCGGGCCGTCGCTGCCGAACGTCTGGTAGTAGGCAGTCACTGCCGAAGCCATACACAGGGTGGTGTTGGCATCGTAGTACCGGGTGCCAAGCCCACCGCGGGCGAGTTTGCCCAGCGCGTAAGCGGCCTCGTTGGTCTGTTGGCCGCTCCCGAGAATGGCAACTCCGTGGGGGCTGTTGGTTCGTGCCTCTTCGAGGCGGCTACAGACGACCTCGAGGGCCGTCTCCCAACTGGTCGCAACGAGTTTTTCGCCCTCTCGGAGCAGTGGTTGGCGCACCCGGTTGCCGACTGGGTCGGCCGTCTCGTTAATACCGCGCCGACAGGCTAGCCCGCGGTTGACCGGATGAGTTCTGTCCGCTCGAACGGTCTCGAGTCGCTGCCCGTGGTCTGAGCTGTTCTGGAGGAGCCCGCAACCGACCGCACACCGCATGCAGGTTGTCGGTTTCCAGGTCGTCATCGGCCGTCCCGGTAGGTTTTAGCAGTCTCGAAGCGTGGTCTCTCTGTAGAATATCCGTTCGATCCCACTGTATTGGTCATCTGTGGACGGCTGGTAGTGTGGTCTGGGGGGTGACTCATCAGTCTCTGGTCTGCTGGCCACTACTGTGGCGATCCCGATATTAATGGTTTCCATACCGAACCCTCAGATCTCTGCGTTGAATGTCTCGAGTACAGACGTGTGCTCACACGCTTTCGGCCTGGCAATGTTGTCTGCTTATAGCGGGGGTTATCCCCGCCAATAGCTGCGTGTAGCTACTCGCTGCCAATGCGTTTCTGCGAGCAGGCGATGGGACGTCCCGCAGCGACACCTCTGAGACCGCTATGCGTCGGCGGTGTGTCGTTGATTGTCTCAGGCTTACTGAGTCGAAGGCCTTAATACCGAAACCGGAAAACGACCATTTGCAAGTCGGGCTCGTAGATCAGTGGTAGATCACTCCCTTGGCATGGGAGAGGCCCCGGGTTCAAATCCCGGCGAGTCCACTTTCTTTCGTTTCGCTGCGCTCAAACCCGCTCAGTGGATTCGCCGTACACCCACTCGCTCGCTGCGTTCGCTCACGAGAGTTCCGGTGAGTTCATTTGTTAGTTACACTGTGGAGACGATTTAACACGTCTCATAACTGGCCTTCTCACCACTTCTGAAGCTTGTGTCACCAATTAGTGGGTCTCGTTCGGCAACCGATTCGCACCTGGAATCAGTGGCCGGTCTCCACTGTCGGGTACTCTTCTACAGCAACATTGCAATAACCGCAAAGTGCAGAATAATGATGATGGCAATGGCGACCAGCATCTCATCAGAGAGACCGTCGTCTTTGTCTGGGTCGTCTTTGTCCGTCATATCCTCGGCTGTAGTGTCGGCAGTCGACTTGCCATCAGCACTCACGTCCTCGTCGGTTGTCGTCTGGTCGGCTGATTCGGCGTCTTCGTTTCCATTGTCGGTTGCCGTCGGTTCGTCAACCGAGCCGGTGTCAGTAGTTGTCTCAGCTCCTTGCTTGCTTACATCGGCGACTCGCAGCGTATCTCGAACGAGTGGAATCCTCGAGGCTGTTTGCTCGGCGAGTTCGGCAATAGAGGCCTCCTCGTTCTCCGTGGCGGCTACAATGATTTGCTGTTGTTTCTCGGTAAACGTTGGTTCCGCTGTCGAACTCCTCGAGGCCGTCTCATCGCTGTCGTCTTCAGCGAGTTCAACGCCGTCTTCGTAGGTGTCTCGAGTGTCTCGGACGAGCGGCAGACGTCCACCCGTCCGGTCGGCGATTTCGCGGTTGGTTAACTCGGGGTTCTCGAGGGCAGTCTCCAAGATTGCTCGCTGGCGGTCGGAAAACACATCCGAGGCAGTGGTATCGGGAAGCTCGATCTCGTCGTCATCATCGACGATGATTGCTGTGTCTTCGGCTTCGCCGTCTTCGTTGTCCTTGTCGTCGGTTTGTTCTTCAACGTTGCCGACCCATGGCTTTTCGTCGTACTCATGTTCGTAGATTGTATCCCGCACGAGCGTGATTCGAGTGTCCGTTTTGGCGGCGATTTCAGCAGTTGTCAACTCGGGATTCGAGAGTGCGGCCTCGAGAATCCGGATCTGCGTTCCTGAAAACGCGGCTGTGTCGACTGCTTCCAACACAGCCGGTTCGCCGTCACTGTCACCGCTGGAGTCGTCGGTCGTCTCTGTGTCGTCCGATTCGTATGCTGCCAGCGTATCTCGGACGAGGGTGATTCGCGACCAGGTCTGTCTGGCAATCTCGCGGTTGGTCGCCTCCGGGTTGGCCGCTGCGGCCTCGAGAATCTCAAGTTGTGCGTCCGACCAGTTTTGGGTATCGATCTCTGCGGTCTGGTCGGCTGTCGTCTCCTCGCCAGTGTCGCTTGGAACGTCGTACTGATCAAGCGTATCTCGAACCAGTGTCACTCGAGCGTTTGTTTGGTCGGCAATGTCTGCGTTTGACAATGACGAATCCTCGGCGGCGACTTCGAGAATGTCTTGTTGGACAGCCGACGGCTCGTCGGGGACGCTTGGTGGTGAGTCGGGGTCAGTATCGTCAGTCTCGGTACTATCGGTGTTGGCCTGTTGGGTATCAATTAGATGTCCGTACACATCGCGGGTGTCTCGAACCAATGTGAGACGTGCACCTGTTTGTTCGGCGAGTTCAGCGTTCGTTATTTGTGGGTTTTCAGCGACGAGCTCCAAAATCACCTGTTGTGTTTTACTGAGGGGTTCGCTGCTGTCGTCAGTTGAGCCTTCTTCTGTCGCGGCTTCAGCAAGATCTTCTGGGAGTGTGACATCGTCTTCGTACTGCTGACGCGTGTCTCTGATGAGTGTAAGACGATATCCAGTCTGCTCGGCGATTTCGCTGTTTGACAGTTCGGGCTTCTGTAATGCGAGTTCCAGAATCTCACGTTCGGCATCTGAAAAAATAACCGAATTCGTTGTTTTTCCCATTACTGAACCCTCTGTGTGGTCGGAACACGGTTGGTTGACTGGCCAACGATACTCGCAGTGATGGATTCTACCCCACTGAATCCGGTTATCATATGACTTACTTACTTTGACCTACAGTAATTAATCTACCCCTTCTTATATACCGCAAGGAGAATACCCGCGTCTTTAGCCGCGAGATGAATCCGACAACTCCACAGCCGTGAGTGATCTGGTGGATAAACCGGTGTGCGTGTCTCTCCACGGCGTGGCCGAGGGTTGATATAGGTCGGCCAGCAACTATCAAATACTTGTCTATGTACACACAGGGTGACCAATGACAACCGACCAGCCGATTGCTGACAGTGACGACCATCCAATTTTACTGTTCGACGGCGTTTGTAACCTCTGTAACGGCTCGATACAGTTTATTATCCCGCGCGATCCTGACGGCACGCTTAGATTTGCGCCGCTGCAGTCCGATATAGGCCATCGTGTTCGAGAGGCGACGGGGCTGTCGACTGACGATCTCGAGACGGTCGTACTGATCGACGATGGGATGGCCTACACCAAATCCGACGCAGCAATCCGGGTTGCCGAACATCTCGGGGGAATCTACCGGCTGCTATCGGTCGGCCGACTCGTTCCACGGAGCGTTCGTGACCAGATATATGATTTTGTTGCGGCCAACCGATACGACTGGTTCGGCCGAAAAGACCAGTGTATGCTCCCTGATGAGGATGTTAGTGATCGGTTCCTCGAGTAGTAGGAGCCATGCCGATTCGTTCATAACTAAAACAGAACGTTCAGTATCGTTGGCGGCAACACGTAATTCATGTCTCGGTCGATTCGAGTGCTCTACGTCGACGACGATCCTCAGTCGCTCGATGTGATCCCCAACCGGTGTGAAGCAGTCTCGGAGCTCCGATTCGAAACCGAATCGCATCCTCGAACCGTTATCGAGCAAATTCATTCGGACCTTGATTGTCTCATTACTGACTACCGGATGCCGACAATGGACGGTATCGAACTGCTCACGGAGGTCTCCGAACAGCAGCCAGATCTTCCGATCTTGTTGCTGACCGGACATGGTGGTGGCGAAATCGCCTCCGAAGCTCTCCAGAAAGGTGCGACCGAGTATATGGAAAAATCGACTGCCATCGAACAGCCGGATCTGTTGGCCAACCGGGTGCGGAACGCAGTCGAACAGATGCGCCGCGAGCAGACGAACCGTGCGCTGGCAGCCGACGCCAACCGATTTATTCGAGCGGCCTCGCCGACAGCCGTCTACGAGGCGGCTATCGATCTGACCTGTGAGACGCTTGGCTTCGAAGACGCTGCTGTCATCGAACATACACAGGACGGCTGGGCGGTTGTCGCTCACAGCGGCCTCTCGGAGTCAGTTCGAACAACACTACCAAGTCTCGACGTTCTTCAGGAGGCACGTGAGGCCACCAACCCCGTCGTCGTCGATGCCGGTGTTATTGAGTCACTCGAGACCGCGAGCTGCTGGGTCTCGCTTGGGTCCGACAGTGTGCTTGTCGGTCGAACTGCTGTTTCCGATACGGCTGTCGAGTATCTCCGGGATGCGATCTTGATTTTGGCTCGCAACGCCGAAAGCGCACTTACTCGACTCGAACAGGCTGCTTTGCTTGATGAGCGCAAACGCGAACTCAAGCGTCAGCGGAACGAACTCGCCTCACTGCGGCAGACCAACGAAGTGATCCGCTCAGTTAACCGCGCAATCACCAGTGTGAGTTCACAACGAGAGATTGAACGACTCGTCTGTGAACGACTCGTCGGGACGGATCGATACGAGTACGCCTGGGTCGGCGAGTACGACCTCGAGACCAATCTGGTTACCCCACGAGCCAAAGCTGGAGTCGGTCCAACTGTGACTATCGACTCGCCGGTCTCGTTGTCGGATCGGTTTCGACCCGAAACTCTCGAGACCGTTATTGACCACCGACAGGTAGCGGTCGAAACAACCGACCGTACTGACCAACTGGAGACGAACCTCCGGTATGCTCATCCAACAGGGGCCGAGACGGACACTGGAACAGCGGCACTTGTCCCAATTGTCCATAACAACGTACTGTACGATGTGTTGATTGTGTATGCTGCAGATCACGCCTCGATTGGCCACCGTGAACAGGATGTATTGGCCGAACTCGGCGAGACCATCGGCTATGCACTCCGAGCGGCCGAACAGCGACGCGCGCTGGTCGGAGATGCGACGACAGAGGTCGTTTTTGAGATTGACTGTCCGGACGAACCGTTGATTGAACTGTCGGCAGTCGCCGACTGCACAGTCAGCCTCGAGAGTCTAAGCGCACGCTCAGATGGCCGGCTCCGACAGTTCATTCTCATCGAAGGCGCTGGCCCTGAGGCGTTCAGAGAGTACGCCGAACGCATCCATATAGACCAACCGACAGTACTGGTCGAACGAGACGACTGTTTCGTTGCGACACTGACGACCGACAGTAGTCCAGTCGTTGACTGCATTGCCGAACAGGGGGCCTCGTTGTCGGCGTTCAGCGCAACCGAAGGTCGTGGAACGATTTCGATGACAGTTCCCAAAACAACTGATATTCGAACGCTGGCCGAGCAGTTCAATGCAGCATTTTTATGGGCGGAACTGCGCGCAAAACGACAGCTCGATTCAACTGCTGATACACCACAAGGATTCCGACAACAACTTGAAGCAACACTCACCGACCGGCAACACGAAACACTGCAAGCTGCCTATCATTCTGGCTTTTTCGCATGGCCTCGAGACAACACCGGCGAAGCAATCGCCGACAGACTCGGCATCAGTGGGCCGACGTTTCTCCAACATCTCCGTGCTGGCGAACGAAAACTGCTCGAGGCACTGTTCAAGCAGGATCAAACCGTCTACAATTGATTTTTGTTCTACTGTCACCGGAATCCCGCTGTTGGAGTTCAAGCCGACTGCGGCCTTTCGCGTTCAACACCTAGCCGTTATACACGCCCGTTGATATGTGTCAACATCGTCTAGTTAGCCACGAGCAACGGCACCGTTCGTTGCGGACGTCTGTGACTGTCGCTGTATGCACACTTGTGGAAAAACCTTGCTCAGGGGCGCTGTAAAGACTATTCAGTGTTTGAACCTATGTGAATAGGAAAACTCATAGAACAAAACCTATCTACATAGGTATAATCGTTAATGACATGGGCGGCTTGGTGATGAATGTGTCAAAAGCGGCGGGCCGCAGTTTGGCAGATTACTGCCACAGCGGGTTCCGTCGTTCAGTCGACACATGCAATCCCACCACAACCCACACACCGACCGCCAGATAGCTCATCCACCCACCCACCCACCACCCACCCACTCTGGCCGTGTTACGCCCACGGCTAGGATGAGCAGCGGCGGTCTTTGCTGTTAGTTGGTTACCGCTGTCACTTCTGCCCTCCATACCACACTTCAGCCTGTGAGGCTGTAGGCTACCAGTGCGATGCGGTTTTACCTCACAGGCCACTAAGAGCGACAATGAGCAAACCGAGCCCTGAAGTGTACGAAGATGGGCGCGGAATGGACGCACACAATGCAGTGATGCGTGAAATCCGCGGTCTCAAAGAGAAACACTACGATCCTCACGAACCTACACGCGTCTGGGTTGATGAGGATAACACCCCCGATGGCGTCTATGAGTCGCTGACGATTATTCTCAACACTGGTGGCTGTCGGTGGGCCCGTGCGGGCGGCTGTACGATGTGTGGCTATGTTGCCGAAAGTGTCGAAGGCGGCACAGTCGAACACAGTGCACTGATGGATCAGATCCAGGCCTGTCTGGATCACGAAGCCGAACACACTGACGAGCCCGCAGAGCTAATCAAAATCTACACCTCGGGGTCGTTTCTCGACGAGCGTGAAGTTCCAGCCGAGACTCGCCGAGCCATTGCTGAGACCTTTGGTGATCGAAAGCGGATCGTCCTCGAGTCGCTCCCTGATTTCGTCGCCGCCGAGAAACTTGCTGATTTCACCGACGAGGGACTCAGCGTTGACATTGCCATCGGCCTCGAAACTGCCACGGACAGAATCCGCCATGACTGTGTGAACAAATACTTCGATTTCGCCGACTTTGAGGACGCCTGCGCGACTGCCAAAGATGCGGGAGCCGGCGTAAAAGCCTATCTCCTGATGAAACCGCCGTTCCTCTCAGAACGCGAGGCACGCGACGATATGATCGAGTCGATCCGGCGGTGTGCGGCGGTTGAGGGCTGTCATACAGTGTCGATGAACCCCTGTAACGTCCAGCAGTATACGATGGTCAACGAGCTGTTCCGCGAAGGCGGCTACCGGCCACCGTGGCTCTGGTCAGTCGCGGACGTACTCGAACAGACAGCGGATGTTGAAGCTATCGTCATCTCCGATCCGGTCGGCCACGGCTCGGATCGGGGCGCGCACAACTGCGGCGAGTGCGACGACAGAGTCCAGAAAGCGATCAAGGACTTCGATCTCCGGCAAGACGAGAGTGTGTTCGGCCAAGTAAGTTGCGAGTGCAAACGCACGTGGGAACTAGTCATCGAAGAAGAAACGAGCTATGCGATGCCGTTGGCGCGCTGAAAAAGTGCCCTAATCGTCACCTGATTTGTAGACACCGGATCGATGTTCAATCGGGTAGACATCTACAATCCGTTCGCGGTGATTACAGTCGGCACCAAATCGAAACTGACCGATCCAAAGCTTCGAGTGCGGGAAACCAGCGAGGGTTTGAGGCATCGAGTCTCCGCTACTGGTCAGCCGCGATCTCGTCGAGTTTGTCGGTGATTCGCGTCTGTGGGTGACTATCCAGATCATCGTAGCTCCGCTTTGCGGGCGCACGAAACTGCCACGTCCACTCGCTGTCTTCACTCATTGCGGATTTCGTCGCGGCTAAACACCTCGCTGTCGTCTGTTCGGCGAGCGTATTCGACTGCAGCGATCTCTTTCCAGCTTTCGCGCGTTAGACCTGGATGTTTAACCGCATCACGAAGCGCGTTGCGGACGAACTCACTGCGACTGTTGTATCCTTCCTCCTGCCATGTCGCGTCGACGTCTTCGAGAAACGATTCGATCAGGCGAATATTGATGTTCGCTTTCTCCGGCTCGTCGGTCGATGTATCTGTACTCGACATACACGTGAATTACACATAACGGATAAAACGCGTTGTCCAGCCGAAACAGCAGCTCCGTCGTCAGGACTGAAACCCGGCTAAAATTCCCTGTCCGTCAGTGCCACCGATATCCGGCAACGTCGACCGCTCTGGGTGCGGCATCAACACAGCCACCGAATCGGTCTTGCCGAGAATCCCGGCGACGTTGTGCGTCGATCCGTTCGGATTCGCCTCCTCGGTCAGGTTGCCGTCTTCGTCGCAGTACCGAAAGAGGATCTGGTCGTTTTGTTCTAGATCCTCGTATCGTTCGTCAGTGATCTCGAAGCGACCCTCGCCGTGGGCAATCGGGATCTCGATGATGTCGCCTTCGTCGAACGCCTCAGTCCAGGGTGTGTCAGCGTTTTCGACCCGCAGATGGACGTGTTCGCACTGAAACCGCGCGCTTTTGTTGGTCGTAAACGCGCCGGCAGTCAGTCTCGACTCCGAGCCGACCTGCGCGCCGTTGCAGACGCCGAGAACAGGGGTGCCGTCGTCGGTAGCCGCGCGAACTTCGTCCATAATCGGCGAGCGGGCAGCCATCGCCCCCGCACGCAGGTAATCGCCGTACGAAAACCCGCCGGGAAGCATGATGCCCGTGGTGTCTTCGGGAAGGCCGTCTTCGTGCCAGATGCGTTCGGCGTCGACGCCGAGGTAGTCTAACGCACGAACGGCGTCCCGATCGCAGTTCGAGCCACCGAACTGAATGACGGCGACGGTCATTTTGCGTTCGCTGCCTCCGCTACCGAAACCTCATAGTCGTGAATGGTCGGGTTCGCCAGCAGGCGTTCGGCCATCTCTTCGGCACGCTCGGTGGCCTCATCGGCGCTGTCGGCCTCGAGGTCGAGTTCGTACTGGTCGGCTGCCCGGAGGGCCGACAGCTCAAAGCCGAGTCGCTGGAGGGCTCCTTTCGTTGTTTCGGCTTCCGGATCGAGCACGCCGCCTTTCAGCCGAACAGTTACGGTCGCGGTGTAGGTACTCATAGCCGAACCTCTGCAAGCGTGGTCAAAAGCTCTTTTGAAACCCACCCCAGCGGTTCGGGTCATCTCAACGGATTGTCGACCATTCGCCGGATGGACACGTTTTTGCTTGCGGCTTGCTTTCGGCCGGTAATGACCGCACTCGACTGCAGCCTGGAGGTGTTCCGATGACGACTGAGCGCACCGAGATCACCGTTATTGGTGGAGATAAAACCGGACTCATCGCTCGAGTCACAACGCTCTTGTTCGAGCGCGGAATCAATATCGAAGACCTCGATCAGGCAGTTCGCGATGGGCTCTTTCGGATGTCGATGCGCGTCGATACCGGCGAGATGACTACCGAACGTGACGAACTCCGGGAGGCGCTCTCGGAGTTGGGCCGGGAACTCGGCGTCGAAATCCAAGTGCGGTTTCCAAGCGATCGGCAAACCCGCCGCATCGCAGTGTTTGTCACCAAAGAATCTCACTGTCTGGAAGCACTGCTCGAGGCCGAAGACACAGCGGAACTAGACGCCGAAATCGCCGCTGTTATCGGCAACCGTGGCACGCTCCGTGAGGTGGCCGAAGCCCACGATGTCCCGTTTTATGACGTTGGCGACGGCAAGGGATCGCCGGACGAAGACCGGATGCTCGATATTCTGGCCGAACACGACGTTGATTTAATCGTGTTAGCTCGCTATATGCGGATTCTCGGCCCGAAGATCGTCTTCCGCTACGAAGACCGGATTATCAACATTCATCCCAGCCTGCTGCCGGCGTTCCCCGGCGCAGCCGCCTATCGGCAGGCCAAAGAAGAAGGTGTCAGGATCGCCGGTGTCACCGCCCACTATGTAACAACGGATCTCGACCAGGGACCGATTATTGCCCAGCGCGCGTTTGATGTGCCGGATGATGCGCTCATCGACGAAATCAAAGCTCGCGGCCAGCCACTCGAGGCCGAAGCGCTTCTTGAGGCGGTCGAACTCCATTTGGACGATGCGGTCTCGGTTCACCGTGGTCGAACCAGTCTCCGAGACGGAGCCGATCGGTCGGCGTATCAACTCGGACTCTCCGAAGCGGCCCAAAACGCCAATCCGACCGAACCAGTTGATGATGCCATCGAACAACGCGATGCACCGACCGTAGCCGACGACTAACGTCTCTTTTAGCTCAGAAAACCCTCGCAGCTACGCGGTTGTTACAGTTCTGTAAGTCGTTCGACCGCATCGACAACTGCTGGTGCCTCGAACCATTCGTCGTCGGTGTAGGCGTTGGCACCAGCGGTGTACATCGCCGAGACGGCCTCGATGACTTCGTCGGGCAACTGGATTGGTTCATGCTCACAAAGCGGTCGCCAGTCAGCGACCTCGGCGGTTTCGACAGCACGTTTGGCATCGCTAACCGACGCAACCCATTCGGGCTGTTCGCGCTTGTAGTATTGTCGAATGACCTCTTTCGAGAGCTGTCGGTCGCCGACTGCAAACCGGTTTTCGTCAAACGTTCCGACAACGTCGGCAACCTGTAGCATCCCGCCGTGGTACAGACACTCTATTTTGCCATCCTCGTGTCGAAAGCCGACTGAGTCGGCGTGTTCGGTGATGAGTTCGTTGACACTCAACGCAAGTGACTCGAGTGCCTCAATCGAGGCTTCGCCTGCGATCTCGTCGGCTTCCTGGCGTGTGAGATATCGATCCTGTTCTTCGTACTTACTCGAGAACTCAACAACCGGTTCGGGCAGTTCGACGGCTTCGTCGGGCCATGAGTCGCTTTCGAGGCCGTAGTCGGCTGGTTCGCCGCGCGTCCGGAGACTCGAGCCAACGGGGACGGTGTTTCGAAACACAACTTCCAGTGGGATAAGAAAGTTCTCGCCGGCTGCTTCGTGGTAGGTTTCATAGTCGTACCCCCCGTTGCTGTCGTAGGGGAGATCAGGAACCTGCGTGAGTGCGATTGTCATTTCGGTTGGTGGGTTCTGACAGTCCGAGAGATTACCGATCTCGTCGCTTTCAGGATCGACGACGCCACGGTAGTGGGTCGGAACACCGTGGGCCTCGAGCAGCTCGAAGTTGAACGCACCCATCGTACAGAGGCTTTGGCCTTTCTGTGGGATGGCATCGGGCATCTGGCCCCAATCGAAAACGGAGTAGGCATCAGTAAAGACGAATCGGCCCGCACCAAGAGCGTTCGCCGTCGGCTTGTGGTCGACACGGAATTCCTTTACGCTCGTCATGGTCGTATCGGCGGCTGCCGGCCGTATCAATGTTTCAGTTTCACGTTTCGATACCCCCATGGGGGGCCGCGACCGACCCCTTTTTACTCGGCACTCTCTTTCTGTTGGTAATGACGCGCCGGTCGGCCGCTGGGCTCTCAGCCGAGGATATCGAGTTCGAACACGTTGCTGAGACCGATCAGTCCTTCGAGAATGCCTTGGCGAAAGCCCGAGACGGCACTCGCTTGGCGATTGACGATGCAGTCGAGTTGTTGACAACCGGTACTGACCGAGAGGAAATCGATCTTCGACGCAAAGAACAGGTACTCGAGATCGCCGACCGCAGACGGGCCGAACGCGTCGGCGAGGACGTGACGTTCGTCGCTAACCTCAACAACAACGTTACGACCGCCTGCAACGTGGGTTGTTTGTTCTGTAATTTCAAAGACTCCGCACATGCCTTCGAGGCAACAAGCGACCTCGAGCATGCGGGGTTTACCAGAACGCCGACCGAGTCCAGACGAATCGTCGATGAGACTCTCGAGAGGGGTATCTCGGAGGTCTGTTCGGTCTCGGGACTCCATCCTGCGTTCGCACTTGACGACGAACACCACGAGATCTTGGCAACCTACGACGACCCAGCCAGTACGGTCAACTACAAGCCGCCCGAACAGTACAGCACTGATCCAGGTACATACCTCGAACAGATGCGGGCGATGTCGCTCGAGGGCGTTCATCTACACTCGATGACTCCCGAAGAGGCCTACCACGCCCGCCGTGGAACCGACTGGTCTTACGAGGACGTCTACCGCCGACTCCGCAAGGCAGGAGTTGATACCGCACCGGGAACTGCCGCCGAGATTCTCGTCGATGAGGTTCGGGACGTGATTTGTCCGGGCAAAATCACCACTGCGGGTTGGCTCGAGGCAATGGAAGGGGCGATGGCCGCCGGGTTGGGAACAACGGCGACGATCATGTACGGCCACGTCGAAACCGAGATGCACCGGGCGATCCACCTAAAAAAGGTTCGCGACCTCCAAGACCGAACGGGTGGAATCAGCGAGTTCGTTCCGCTTTCGTTTGTCCACCAGAATACGCCGTTGTATACACACGGCGTGGTTGACGGCGGAGCGAGCGATGCCGAAGACGAACTGATGGTCGCTGTCTCGAGGCTCTTTCTCGACAACATTGAAAACATCCAAAGCTCGTGGGTCAAATACGGCAACGCCAAAGGACTCAAACTCCTCAACTGCGGAGCGAACGATTTTATGGGGACGATTCTTTCCGAGGAGATCACCAAACGTGCCGGCGGCAGCTACGGCGAGTTCCGCAGCGTCGCAGAGTACGTCGAGATGATCACCGCAATTGGCCGCCGACCAGTCGAGCGATCGACCGACTACGAAACCAGACGGCCCATCGAGATCGACGGTGGCCCCTACGGACCAACAATCGGCCCACGAGCGGATGGCACTCCGCTGTTGGCTCCAGTCGACCAAACCGAACCGTTGGCGGCCGACGACTGACGCCTCGACGCACTCGTTTTAGCTGATTTGGGCTACTGCGTCGCAGCCGGCCGTTCGCGGGTAGCGACCGCCCGGTACCGCTGGCCGGCTGCGGAACGCTCAAAGAGCGCCGAGCGGATTCGCTTCGAGAGCCACCCCTCGCCGGCTGCAGCCTTAGGTGGCTGTCTGGCAGCCTCGAGTCTCTCGCGCCGAAGTGACTCGGGCAAATAGCGTCCGTACACCGGCAGGCGCTCGAACAGTGGGACGCCAGCGTCTTCGGCAATCGACTGTAGTTCCTCGAGAGCAGGCCAAGCATACTCGGGGTTGATGTAATCGTCGGTGATCGGCGAAACGCCGCCCAGATCATCGATGCCACACTCGAGCAATGCTCGAGTCGGCGAGAGGTTTGGTGGTACCTGTACGGAAACCGACTCAGGCAGTGCGAAGCGAGCCATCGCTACGATACGCCGCATCGTCTCGACCGGGGGCGTCTCGAACGACGAGCGGTCGTTCGGGACGACGTTCTGGATAATGACTTCTTGGATGTGGTCATATCGGGCGTGGAGTTCAGCAATCGCCAGCAGGCTCTCGGCACGGTCGTGCCATGTTTCGCCGATTCCGACCAGCAGGCCAGTCGTAAAGGCAACTCCCTCCCGTCCAGCCGCCCGAATCGTATTGAGCCGCTGGCCGGGGGTTTTCCGCCGCGAGCCGGCGTGGGCCGCAACATCGGCGGTGGTCTCGAGCATCACGCCCATCGAACAGTTGACTTCCCGAAGCCGACGGAACTCCGCTTGGGTCAGATCCCCTGGATTCGAGTGTGCAAGCAACCCCTCTTCGAGTGCCATCTCACAGGCTGCATACAGATATTCGGTAATTGAGTCATAGCCCCACTCCTCGAGTTGGTTGTGAATTGCCGTATAGCGCTCGTCGGGTTTATCCCCGAAGGTAAACAGCGCCTCCGTACAGCCTGCATCGGCCCCTGTCTGGAGTATGCTCCGAATTTCGTCGGGGCTCATCAGTGTGGCCTCGCCGGGTACATCGTAGTATGTACAGTAGCTACAGGTATAGCGGCAGGCAGTCGTCAGCGGAACGAATACGTTCCGCGAAAAGGTGAGTTCGGCCGCCGGATTAACATCTACGGGCCGCACTGCCAGCAGCCTTTGGCGGGCCTGCTCGTCGATCGAGATATCGATGTCATACTGGTCGGCCGCAGGAAACATACGCTCGACTCAGCGAGCGACAGGCAAAAACCGCTCGGCTCCCGACGCTTTCGGCCGCCGACTCCGCTACTCGCGGACAACGCTGACGCGCCCGTCGGTCGTCTCGAGGTCGAAGCCAGCCGAAGAAAGCCAACTGGCGGCCCCTCGAGTGCTGTGGATCAACACTTCGGCGAGATCCGCCGGCTCGTCGATATCAGTTGCCAACCGGCGTGAATCAATCGTCTCAACATTCGCTTGGATCTGGGTGGCCGCCCGGCAGTGATCGAGAAACGAAAGGCCGTGGTAGTCGACCCGAAACGCTGGTTCACGGACAACGAGTGCGTTGGTACCACCGCCTAACCCTGGGGCGATTGTTACCCCCGCGTCGCTTTCGGTGAGCCGCCGGACGTCTGTTGGCTTGACCAACGGGAGGTCTGCCATTACAACGAGCGTGGGCTCGCCGTCGGCCAGCCGGGCGTTGATTGCTGCGGTGAGCGGTCGGTCGTCGACTGCAACTGTCGTCCGGTCGGGGAGGGTTTCATCGTCAATACGAGCGGTTGCCACTACCGTGGGCTGACAATCGGCTGCAGTAAGCGTCGAGACAACATCTTCGAGCATCGCGCGGGCAAACGCCTGTCGCTCGGTCGGCGACAACACGGCAGCCAGTCGGCTCTTTGGAGCCTCGAGATCAACAGGGACCAAACAGCGCATGGGGAAAACAGCCCGCCTAGAACGATTAGAACAGCGATTCGAGTTCGTCGCTGTCTTCGTTGACGAGATTGCTGAGGTTTTCTTCGCTTTCGTCACGAATCTCGTCGATGTTATCTTGGGCCTCGATGGCGACCTGCTGGAGTTCTTTGATCCGTGGGACGTTGGTGACTCCCGAAAGCAACACGACACTCGAGACGCGTCCAGAGCCGTCTGTCGGGTAGTCCCCGCCGCGGACTTCCATACTGCCGGTTTGCTCTTCGAGCCATTTGCGGCCGCGTTCGATTCCTTTGCGGTTGAGATACTTCGAGGGGCCGGCCATCACGAGCAGTGCACGTTCGGTGCCTTCGACCTCACACGGGAGTGTGAGCCGACCGAGCGTCGCTTTGCGAACCAGGCTGGTAATTCGGTTGGTCGTATGTGCGCTGTCTGCGGTATCCGGATCGCTCCCGCCGCCGCGGAATCGCGAGAGTAGCCCACCGCTTGAGGTTTCTTCGACTTCTTCTTCGGCAAACCCAACCGTCGAGACACCGCCGCCGGCGAGCGTGTTGATGATTTCGGAGGAATCAACAACCGATTCGGCGACTTCTTGGCCTCGTTGGACTTCACCGGCACCGAACAGGATCCCAAAGCGGCGGACGATCTCGCTGTTGATTTCGTCGTAACCACTCTGGACGGATTCGCCGGTTTTGCGCCACGAGTCGTTGTCGAACACCAACAGATTGTCTACCTCTCGGACGAACGTCTGGAACGAGCGAGCGGCGTTGAGCGTATAAATGCCTCCTTCGTCGCTGCCAGGCAGTACGCCGAGCCCATAGACGGGTTCAGTATAAATCCGTTTGAGGTGTTTCGAGATTACTGGTGCGCCACCGGATCCAGTGCCGCCGCCGAGGCCGGCGACCACAAGAAAGGCATCGACCTCGTGGACGGGAATCGAATCAATCGAACCTTGGATCTCGTCGATGTCTTCTTCGGCAATTTCTGCGCCGAGTTCGTTGTCCGCACCGACACCGTGGCCCTTGACGCGCGATTGGCCGATCAGTACGCGATTTTCTTCTGGGATCTGTTGTAATCCCATGAGATCGGCTTTTGCAGAGTTGACCGCGACAGCCGCTCGAACGATGTTCGAACCGGTTTCGGCATCGTACTCGAGGAA
>SL_4KL_010_BRINEDRAFT_10000568_pt1 | contig 19099 bp, 19 predicted proteins | sample SodLak_010_BRINE_2_FD_10664 | JGI IMG/M metagenome (IMG submission 10664)
GTTATCAAAGTCCTCTCTTTGTATTTTCTTAGCTTCTTTATTCAGATTTTTAACTGGTCTACTTATCAAAACCGATATAACGAGTGCTACTCCGACACCGCCTATAACAGTAAGAACTCCTGCAACAAGTATTGTAGTACTTAAGTCTCCAAGTTCTTCCGTCAAACTAAGTAATTCTGAAGATTCAGAGTTTAACACTCTTGTACTTACAGCAGTTGAAGTTTCAGTTATTGTATTTAATTCTTCTTGAGAGTCTTCAATTATTGTTCCTGCTAAAGCAGTTCCTTGTTGCTCATATGCTAATGTTTGCTGTATAAGAGCCTCCATTTCTTGCTGACTGCTTCTTATAGCCTCTTCTTCTTCAGTAAAATCTTCTTCACTCTCTTCCATATGATCAAGTAATTCATTAGTTGTGGAAATAAAGTCTTCAAAATTTTCCGTTAGCTGATCAGCTTCTTCGCTTGCTGCACCTTGTTGAGATTCATCTAAATAGTAGCCTACATTTTCAACATTCTGAACTACGTTATGAGATGTTTCAACACTTTCTTCAGTAAGATTGGTTACTCTTATCGAATTTTCTATTAGTTCTTGTGACTTCTCATCCGTATCTTGTACTGCTTGATATGTCACGCCTGCAAATACAGGTGTTACAAGCGCTACTGCTAGGAAAGCTACTACCAATATTGTTCGTGTTGAAAGTTTTTTACCCATCTTGTATACTAACTAGTATTATTTGTTTTTAGTTGTTTTTTTCCTAAAATAAAAAGAGGAAAAGTAAAGGGTTTTTTAGTGTCCGAGTTCGTCATCCTCGGCTATTCCAAATTCTGCTCCAAGTGCTGTTGCTGGTGATGAAGAGTGTTTCATCCAGTGTGTCCAGATTGTCATGTCTTCTGGCATATTCTCTACTGCTCCTGTGCCACCCATTCCTTCAAGAATTTCTTTGTCTAGGTTGGCTCCTTTGTTGACAGCGAGCACATTTTCGAATCCTTGGTTGGTCATGTGTCCTGCTAATTCCCATTCAGCAATCACTAGAGAATCATGTTGTTCTTGTAATTCTTCAATGGCTCCTGGGGTGTAGTGATCCAAGTGGCCGTGCGTTAGTAGAATTATATCTACTTCAGGCCATTCTTCAGGATTGTTTACCCATTCTTCTGGTGCGTGTGGATTTGTGTTAATCCATGGATCTACCATGATGTTTGCACCTTCAGGATCTTCGAAGAGCATTGTAAGGTGTCCAACATAGTGGACATTTACTCCATTATGTTCCCATTCTCCGCCTTTCTCTAATTCCATTGGCTCTGTGTCTGTTTCATCTTCATCTCTGTATTCGTTCACGGAGTCTTCAAAGTCTTGATAATCTTGATCTAGAAAGTCAAATGTTTTGTAGTGTACAGGAATTGAATAGTCATTAGCGTCTACTAGACTTGCCATCCATCCTGCTGTTTCTAGATCAGGAGTGTAAACGTTTCCTCCTGAAAGATAAGATACATCAGGGTCAATATGTTCGTTGATGTAGTTCTCCATTTCCCAGTGTGCATGAGTATCTCCGCTGATATAGTGTCTGTCTCCATTTGAGAATTCAATTGTGAATCCCATTCCTGTTCCTGTATAAAGCGGTTCTCCATCACGAGAATAGTCTTCCGCAATTTCAGTTGCTAAATCTTCTACTTCTTCTTCGCTAAGTGCTTCCGACTCTTCTGGAGCAGCATCATCCATAGTGGTTTGATATGCTGCAAAACCTGCTAGCAAAAGTGCTAGCACACCGATTCCAATTGCAACTTGTGTCTCGGTTTCCATATAATAAACCGATATAGTTTAGATTGTATATAATACTAATTAGACTGTTCTGTTAGAAAAGTCGAACCACTACAGCTTGTGAGTTTCTTAAATTTCTGTGAAGATTAAAATAAAATCTTTAACAGTATTTCAATCAAATCTTTATTGTGTAAAATGACTGAATGGGAAACCGAAATTTCAAGCTCAGGCAAAGATAGTGTTGTAAGAGGAGTTCCTCTAGAAGAGGTTATGGATTTAAGCTTTACAGAGGCAATATGGTTAACTCTTACAGGTAAAAAACCTTCTGAAAAAGAAGAAAAGATGTTTAACGTAGTCTTATCCTCTTGTGTAGATCACGGCTTAGGAAGCCCCTCAACTATCGCAGCACGAACAGTTCAAAGTGGTGGAAACCCCATGAACACAAGCGTAGCAGGAGGGATACTTGCACAAGGCGAGTCACACGGCGGCGCAGGAGAAGAATGTATGCGTCTTTTACAATCAGATAAAAGTGCTGAAGAAATAGTAAACGACCATCTTGAGAACGATGAAAGAATTCCTGGATTAGGACATAGAGTCTATGAAGAAATGGATCCGAGAACACAAAAAATGTTTGAGACAGCAGAAGAACTCGGAATTTCAGGCGAAAACATTGCTAAAATTAAAGAAATAAGAGATATATTGGCTGAAAAGAAAATAGAACTTGTAATCAATGTTGATGGAGGTATAGCCGGAGTTATGAGTGATTTAGAAATAGAACCAGAATTAGGTAAAGGTATATTTATCATAGGGCGTGTTCCCGGACTTGTAGCTCATGTCAGAGAAGAAATGGATGAAAAACCTTTTAGAAGAGAAAATGGTGTCTATAAAGGTAAATAAGACCTATTTTTCATCTTCAAACGGGAATGGACTTTCAACGCTTAGAAGATCGTAGATAAAACATTTTTTAACACCGGCAGAATAAATCAGGTAAATTGATGTTAAGATTACTAGAGCATTAACATAATGGCTCCAATTAAAAGCAAAGAATGAAGCTATTACAGCTATGATTAGGCCTGTACCTGCTAAAAAACGAGTGTTAGCTTCTTTATCATTAATATTTTGTTCTATATTCTCTCTCTTAAACCGTTTTAGCTTTTGCACGTTATAAATCGAATGAAACGATACTTAAAAACCCTTCTACCTAAGCAAACCCTAATATAGTCCAAAAACAAAAAATCTGTTATATGAAGCGTAAAGGTCTAACACCTGTAATAGCAGTAGTGTTACTTATATCCGTAACAGTTGCTGCTGCAGGCGTAGTAGCACAATATCTAGATCTTATAGGAGAAGTAACGCAGGACACAGATGCTGACCAGATTGTAACAGATTTACATATAAGTATGGAGAGCTGTTGGGAAGTAGAAGAAGGAGAGGAATATCATGCACAATTTAGGCAAACACACAGTAACGATGCCGTTGAAGTCTCCGAACATGTTATACTTATAAGCGGTGGAGAGCCCGACGTCTCATATTCTTATGACGGTCAAGACGGTTTGGAAGAAGATGTTGTAGTAAATCCTGGAGACACATTCACTCTTGAAATTTCAGAAGGGGACGAAGTCTCAAGTGAAGACTTAGAAACTCCTTTCAGCTTTGAAGTAATAAGTGGTAGCGACGACGAAGCGTACACCTGCAACCCAAGATAAACACTTTCTTACTTTCTTTTTTATCTTAAGTCATCATCAAAACTTCTTGGATTATAGATATCATCATAGTCATTTAAGTCGCCTGCAATACTCCATTCTGCTCTAGCTCCTTTATCAGGTCTTGGAAAACTATGGTCATACATCGGATACATTCCAGGCACATCGAAACTTAATTCAAACATTTTTGCAGCTCCAGCCGGAACAAGAACGGTTTCTTCATTTTCTTCAATTAATTCAAAATCTCCACCGTAGTGATCCATTTGATCTCCAACAGCACCTCTATAACTAGATGCTAAAGCCGGGCCACCATTACCGAAAAATACTCTTATATCATCCTCTGGTTCTATTTCGTTTTCATATTCGCCTAATGCTCTATCTCCTTCAATAGCCTCTGGTCTTCCATTAAATGTTACAAATGAAGGCTCTTCTTTGGCTAAGTATTCTCTAGAATATTCAAGATGTCCTTGATTTTCTAAATCTGCAGCATATTGATCTCCTCCTTCTTCAGTATAGAAGTCCATTTGTAATACCTGGAATTCATGGTCAACTTCTGGCAATCCCTCTTCAGGCTCCACGACTATTATACCATTCATACCCATTGCTATATGATCGCTTATAGCAGGGAATGCACAGTGGTAAATATAAACACCTGGATCAAGCATTTCTGTATCTAGCTCTGCAGTTCCATCAGAGGCTACGTCAGTATGCAGTGCTCCTCCTCCAGGTCCTGAAACACCGTGTACTGCTATATTGTGTGGGTGGGCGTTATCCTCGGGATTGTGTAGATTCCATTCGATTGTGTCTCCTTCTTTGACTCTAAATAAAGGTCCTGGTACTTTGCCATCAAAGGTCCAGTATTCCATTGATGTTCCATCCACGACTTCGGCATTTACTTCTTCAAAAGTGGAATGTATTTCTACATTTCGTGTTTCTCCATCTTCACGTTCCTCATAATCTTCATAAGTGCCGTTAGCATAAGTCATGTAGTTTGGGCTTTCAGGCATATCTGTAGGATGTCTTGAGATTTCATCAACATCTAATGATGCCATTTCGGTGTTAGAATTGGTTTCTTCTTGATTATTGTTGTTAGTATTTTCGTTTTCATGTTCGTGAGTTTCGTTGGATTCTTGACTGTCATCTTCTACTGTTAGTTCTGCTTCATGTCCTTGGTGTAGTGTACAGTCTACAAGAATGTCTTCTACAGGCTCATTTACCTGTATTGCTATGCCTTCTCCTGCTTCCACCTGTTCATCTATTCCTAGTTCTGGTATTGTTACAGTATGCATCATATTTCCATCGTTATAGAAGTGTATCTTATCTCCTACTTCTGCTTCTAAAACTCCTTCAGATAAATCATGTTGCTGGAAATTATATTCGTCAATTGTTACTTCCACATCTGCTTCTTCTCTTGTAATATCAACTACGCCGGTTTCACCAGTATCTTCATTATCTATTCCGTTTTGTGTTGGTTCTTCTCCATTTGAGGAAGTATCTTCTATTACGTGAAATCCTAGGAACCCAAATGCAATTATCAGAAGAGCTGCAGAAATTCCAGTTAGAATGTATCCCCATTTGAAACTTGAATCTATTGGCGGTAGTTTTGACATCTTTTTAACCCACTTATTACATGTTAAAGGTTCTTTTAGCTCATTTAAAAATAATAGTATTGGCTTTAGTGCCTATCCAGCATTTTTTACAAGTTCTTTTCTATTCTTTCAGGTAACTCGGTACCTTCTAAATTCTCGCCAAACACATCATTCAGTTCTTTGGCTATCAAGGCATCAACAACCGGGCCTGAAACATCTTCATAACTACTAACCAGTTCTTCAAATAACTCTAAACCGTCTCCCTCGAGATTAGTGATTTCTCCATCATCGTTCACTTCCAATCCTTCGACTTTTCTAGCTTGCCTTAGAGCTACTGGATCACCCAATAAAGTCATTTCTTTCTTAATTGATGTCTCTATTATCTTCTCATAACTCATTTTCATCCTTTCCTACAACCTGTACAACCATGGTTTCTTCATTGAAACGAGCTTTGCCTGTAGTTTGAGCAATTTGCCCAAAACCATAAAGACCTATAACTTCAGTTTCATCATCCAACTTGCTCATTACGTTTTGTACTTCCTCCTCAGTTAATTCTTCATCATTATATATAGCGTGTCTTCCTACACAGCTGAAAATAAGTGCTGCTTCTGTTTGTTCTTTCTTCAAACCCCCACTTTCTACTGCTTTTGATGATGCTGTTTCTGCAGCTTCCAAAAGCTTCTGTTTATCTCCTCTAAGAAGTGTAATATTTTCATCTTCAGGTACTGAGGCCCCGCAGACATAGCAACCATTATCCACACTAATAGTTACTCTTATTTCTGGCTCATCTCCTCCAACATCCACTCCAAATGGGGTCATAAGCAAAAAGCCTGGGTCTTCAGATTTTTCTTCTCCAAAAAGATCTGCATATACCTCTGCAGGTTTACGACCTCCTAAGCTTTTAACAATATTCTTGTCAGCTTCTTGTACGTTAAAGCTTTGCTGCATTTTTTGGAAACCATGGGCTTTGTTTAAACCAACATTTTCTTCTGTATCATATATTACAGCAACTACAGCATTATTGTATACTTCATCATTGTACGCCACGAAGGTTTCCTCAAATTCTAGATTATCTGCAGCAAACTGTCCTGCAGTTTTAAATCCTTCTCCAAGATAGTCGTTTACAGCCTCTAATACTTCTATTCCAACACCGTTTAACGGATCTGAGAAAATATTAACAATTGTGCTTTGTTTCTTAAGAGGATCTATCTCTATGCCATCTTCTCGTGTTTCTATGAAATCGGTTTTTTCTGCTGCTTGTTTGATTGCAGAGTTACCCGCCTTGTAACTATCTTCGTCAATATTTTTACCTACTCCTACACCTACGCTAATATTGTTTACTGCACCTATGGCAAGCGATTCTGTTTTAACTCCATCTGAAGTAACTTCTACAGCACTAGAACATCCAACTACTTCGCTATTGCCGTATTTTTCTTTGACTTTTTCTACTACTTCCTTCATTTCATAGGCATATGATGCGAATACGTAGACCAATTCTGGGTCATCAATATTGATGCTTTTTGCGGCTTCTTTTACGGCTTCTTCAGCGTTTTCTTTTTGGGACTGTCCTACCTGTAATTCCATAATATTATTATATTGTCTTCTTGAAAATAAAAAAGGAACTCAAATAAGCACCTCACAGATTTACAAATTTAATACGGCAACTATATCCATAAGCGTAGAATTTTATTGAAAGAAGGCTTGCGGCCACCGGGATTTGAACCCGGGTCGTCGGCTCGAAAGGCCGACATGATTGGCCGGACTACACCATGGCCGCAAAATGTACACTAGGCGTGTTAACAAGAAAGAATGAGAAGGTTAATACTTTTAAACATGTTCTAAGTTAGGTCTTTTTTTCATTCAATCTTACTGTTAAGCTTTTCTAACTCCTCCAAAATTGAGTGTAAAAGCTCTTTCTCAGAGACTTCTTCTGTGTTTTGAGCTTTATCGTTGTTATGTATCCGTTTTCCAATTATTTCTTGTACTTTTCTAGGGCTTGGTACTGATCCGAATCTCATTTCGACTTGTGAACCTCCTGCTGTTGAGATATCCACATTTCCGTATTCGAACGTTCTGCCAAAGTAACCCTGTGTGTAAGAAGTGTCTTGTATCTTGTCAAAGTTGATTTTTTTAACTCTACGCCCAACTATACCTGTTTTTTTGTATATTCCTTCAGTTGTAACAAGATAATCCGTGTTTTCTCTGTTAAGGTATGCGAAAAGCATTATTAACAGACCTAAACCTAGCGCCGGTATTAAAACTATTCCAATTGCAAATGCTGGGTATAGACTGTTTTTATGTGGTTTTCCACGCCAAATGATTTCTTCACCTGTTTCTTTTTCAAGCCAATCCAAATCTCTTTGAGTCATAAAATTATACACTTTTGTCTAATAGTAGTTTTTAACTTCAAGGAATGTTAAATACATTAAGTGATGGATGTTGAAGAGTTTGAATCAGACTTAGGTAAAGTGGCGGTTACCAAATCACATATCGAACGTGAAAAAAATGAGAATTCTGAGGACTGGGAACGGATTGAGAAACATTTCAGTGATAGGAAACTTACGGACTATGCTCATTTTGAGGAAATTGAGGACCTGAAGTTTGAAGAAGGTTCAATTTATCCTAATATACGCTTGAAAGTTGACGGTGTCTGGAAGCGAATGTTTTTCCATGTGGGCGATGAAGCTAGAGAATGCTTCAACGAACTTGAATACAGAATTAAAGCATATCGACAAGTTTTCCAATAAGGAAATCCGTGTTAAGAAGTTGATTTTTAACTTGTAAACTACAATATTAATGTTATTATGGTCAGTATATTAAGCAAGGTAATAGACAAATTCACTAAAGACGATCAAATAAGTCTAGAAGACATGGATACAGAAGACTTACAAGAGGAACGATCAGAACTAAGAGCTGAACTAGAGCTTAAACGAGATAAACACGAAGGATTGTCGGAAGACAGGCGGGTAAAGTTTGAGAAACTTCAGCAAGCCGACAGTGAGATGCTTAAAGAAGAGCTTGCAGAAGAAATAGCAATTATTGAAGACGAGATGAGTATCTATCACAACGAGCATTCTCAACTTATGGAAGCACTAAGAGTAGTAGATGGCTTCATTGCACTAAAACGTAAACAACAACTAATGGAAGATCGTGGTATAGTCCAAGAAATAGAAAACATGGATAAAGAAGATCTGGTTGAAACCTTGAAGCAGGAGAGAGTACAAGAAATGATTAAAGACGAGAAATGGAGCGATCTAGAAGATGTATTCCGTGGAGAACTCAAACCAAAATACAGTGGCAACAAGAGAGTAAGAGAAATAATTGAGGCTGCTGAAGAGCATAAAGGATCAAATATCGATCAGGCTCTTAATAGAAGAGATAAGAAACGAAAACAACCTAGAAACTAAAATTCCTTTCCTTTTTCTTCCTTTAATATTTTCTCAGCATTTTTCAATGGTACAGCCGCTTCTTCAATTTTCCCTTTTTGTATAGCTTGTTCAGCTTTCTCAATATTATTTAATGCCTTATATCGTCTGGGAAAATCTTTATCTTTTTCTAATTGATTTCGAATATACTCAGACATTTCATTTAGTTCAGCCGCCATTTTCTTGGACCTATCTTTTTCGAACCTCGGTTTTATTTTATAAGCTGCGATAAAAGCTATTGATAACAATAAAAGAGCTATAAATACATTTAATGTACCTCTATAGCTTCTTTCCGTATCAGATTCTTCTCTAGATAGCTGGTCTAGTCTTTCACTAGCTGATTCTAGCTCTCCCTTCTCTATCATTTCTTCTGTGTCTTCATAAAGCACAGATTCTTCTTCCTGTACCTCTTCCGAAACATTATCCAATTCTTCTTCTAGTTCTTGTTTTTCTTCCCATTCAGCACAATCAGAAACCTCATCCCATTCATCAGGGATAAACTTCTTGTTATCAAAATCCCTACACTCTCCGCTAGTCGGGCTAATAGCAAAACCTTCTTCCGGCTCTCTAGCACCTATGATATAATCTCCATCAGTTATTGTTGATTCATACCGGTGATTTCCAGATAGTTCTGCAGTCTTATTAGTCTGTATTCTTTCACCATTAGAATACAAGTTTAATTCCTCACTTGTAAGATTACTATCTTCCAGCCAATCTGTATCAACATTAAAAACAGCTGAATGGTTTTCAGAAGTCATATTATCTGTGCTAACAGATATTCCCTGATATTTAACTAATTCTGTATCTGGCGAGGTTTTCTGTATTTTTATGCTACCATTTTCTGTATTCTCCGGTATTTTTAGTAGCAAATCGCTGATTTTGAGAGATGTTTCATCCGTATTGATTTCCAAATCTTCCTCCCTATCTTGATCCGAGAAAATATTGAATATCTTAATACTTTCATCTTCTATTTGTTTTGATATTTCATCAGGTTCATCATCTGTTTCTTCAGACTCACCCGAACCTTCCAATCCTTCTTCTTGTTCATCTTCTTCAATAGTGATTTCTCTTGAATCATGAACCTCTTCATTATCATTATTCACAATTATTTCCCAAGAGTGAGTTCCAGGTTCTAACGTTTCTGTAGTACTGAACTCTTCACTTTCTTGGTCTTCAAGCTTCTTCAATTCTTCACCACCAATGTAAAAGGATAAATCATATTTTACCGGTGTTTCTATTGATGCTTCGAACTCTACATCATCACCTTCTAACTGGGCATTGTTTTCAGGATTTAAGAGTTCTAAATCTATTTCTTCAGTTATTATTTCTATTTCCCTAGTTTCTGAATTAAAAACTCTTCCGGTTTCATCCTCAAAACCTACGTACCATTCATATTTGCCGTGTGTAAGATCTGTGCCTACGCTATAGTTTTCCTCGCCTTTTTCATGTTCGTCGGAAAATTCGTCGACATCCTCTATCTCTAAATTAGTAATTCCTGAGGCGTTGGACCAAACTTCATATTCAAAGTTGATTTCTTCTTGTTCAAACTCTTCTCCATTGTCTGGACTAACCAAGTCTATATCTGCATCAGTGTAAGGATGAACTATGAATTCTCTGTTTTCTGTCTTTTTTTCCGTACCGAAATCTGTTTGTAGGCTTAAATTCCAATTATAAGTACCGTTTTCAAGATCTAAAATTTTTTCAAAACTATTTTCTCCCTCATCAATGTCAAATATCTTTTCTGTATCGTTTACAGTTATTATTCCTTCTCCTTCATCATCAGAATCAAAAGATCCGTTGAAAATAACGTCTTCATCATAACCAAACTCTTTAGCATCTGCTGGACGTACTTCTTCAACATTTATTTCTGGTTCTTCAATAGTGAAAGATTTATTATCTGTTTCTTTCTTCTTATTAGTCTCTTCGGTTTCCACAATAATCGACCAGTCATAATCATCTGGCTCTAATTCTTTCTCAAATGATAACTCTTCTAAATCATTTCGTTTAATCTCCCATTCTTCTTTTTCCTCGTTATTTAACAATAGCGAGACATTACTGTCTTCGTTAGCCTCTATTTCAAAACTAAAACCAACTTCTCTATCTTTGTAATTTATCGTATCTTCTTCAGGACTGATTTTGTCTATATCTACTTCTGTTTCTTCTACACCAAACTTTGACTTATTAGAACTGAATTTGTTACCTGAATCCGAATTAAAATTAATGCTCCAATTATAATTACGCTTTTCAAGATTTTCTAAAGTTTTAGTATAATTTTGTAAACCTTTATCATGATTTGATTCTTTGATTACTTCTGAATCCAGTAATAATTCTTTATCACCCGAATCCTGGGTTTCAATACTGTAGTTTAGTTCAACTTCCTCTGTTCCAGGTTTGAACGTAGTCTCGTTTATAGGATCGATAAGGTTGAATTCCGCTACTTCTTCAACTTCAAATGTCTGGGTTTCGGTTTCATCTGTAACGTCTGTTTCATTGGAATTAGCACGTATAAACCATTTATATTCTCTAGTTTCAGAAGGTTCAAAGTCAAAATTGATTGTTGTAGGTTTGTTACCGGATTCGATACTTTTTGCTTCTTCTTTTTCTTCATCTATATAAAGTTCATAAGTCGCATCTTCTTCAGAATCTACTTCTATCTCAAATTCAAGATCTCTATCATCCCAGAATATTGTTTCATTATCTGCGGGCGCTATCGGATCTAGTTTAAAATTATTTAATACTTCAAACAACTTTTTGTCAGAAGAATTGATTGTTTCTGACTCATATCCTTCTATTTCGAACAACCACTCATATTCTCCGACTTCGGAAAAAGATTCAACAAATTCAAGGTTATCGTCTCCTTTAGATACATTCTCATTATGTATGACCTCATTTTCAACTAGAACAGAAGCGTTTGCTTCTTCATCCGTGTTTGTAACTATATCAAAGTTGATCTCTTCGTCAGTGAAGAATTCTGTCTTATTTTCAGGCCTATCCACATTGTAATCAAGATTGGACTCATTTACAGTTAATTTCCGTTCATCAGATTGTTGCTGATAACCTGATTCTATTGATTCCAGCTCAATATACCATTCATATTCTTTTGGTTCAAGTTCTTCTTTAGTTTTAAACGTGTGTTCTCCTTCATCTAATGTTTGAGATTCTACAATCTCTTCATCTATTATAAGCCTAGCTTCAGCATCTTGATCAGTTGAAATATTTGCTGAGAACTCGGTCTCTCTATCTTCAAAGCTTAGCCCAGTATTGTTAGAGGGTGTAAAGTCTGAAATTGACATTCCTGTATCTTCAAATTCCACATCTCTGATGCTTGAAACTGTCGAGTCTTCTAGAAATTGGACTTCCCAATTGTATAAACCTGGATCTTTAAGCTGTGTTGTCGAATATGATTCATCTCCTCCATCGTGATAAAAATCATCTACCACCGTATCATTTAATCTCAATTTTATCTCTCCTGAGTCTTCATCACTTGTTTCAACAGAGAAACTGAATTCAGTATCTCCTGAAACGTTAGAATCTTTCCCAGGCTCTTCTAAGTCTATATTGACATCGTTACTAGACTGATTGTAGGAAACAAGATTAGATCGGGAAAATCCGGTTTTATTATCTTTAATATTAATTTCTCCGAAATAAGTACCTTCTTGAGGGTTTTTATCAACAGCTACGTTAATTGATTCTGATTCACCGGGCTCTAAAACTATATGTTGTTTATCCAAATCTAAAATCGAATATTGCTTATCATCAAACATGTTACGACTGTTCTGTGAGGATAAGTTTATCTCTAGTTTTTGATCATAAAGATTTTTGACTTCAAAACTTTCTTCAGGATCTCCTGAAAAGTCTACTTCTTTGAAGTTTATTACCGGCTTATCTGTTGCAATAGAAGGTTTTTGAAAAGCATTTTTCATGTTTAATCTTCCTGTACCAACTTCAAAACCCGTATTTTCCATTTCAAAAGCAGTATTCATAAGAACTGACTTAACTTGATTAGGTGTCCATTCATCTTGTTTTTGTATCATAAGGGCTGCTGCACCTCCCACAATAGGCGCAGACATAGAGGTACCATCAGCAGATGTTTTTCCACCGTCTAAATCAGCACTTATGATATCGACACCAGGCGCTACAATAGACGGTTTTAGAATCATATTGTTGTCATCCCATTCTACTGGGCCCTTTGAAGAAAAGCTTGCTAGGTTATCTTCTTTGTCTGTTGCTCCGACAGTTATTGCTTTCCTTGATGTTCCCGGAGTTCCTACAGAATAGTCTTCTCCCCGGTTTCCTGCCGATACCGATGCTACCACTCCGTCTTGTACTGCTTCGTCTACGGCTCCAGATAATATATCATCAGGGTCGCCACCATCAGCACCTAGACTTAGAACCATTACGTCTGCATCGTCATCTACCGCTTGTTCAATCCCATCCATTATATCGTAAATGTCGCCTGTACCTTCTTCATCCAATGACTTATATGCAAATATTTCCGAATCTGGTGCTATACCTTGTACATCTCCTTCTCCAGAGGCTATTCCAGCAACGTGAGTTCCGTGGCCTCTGTCGTCCGCAGGATCTTCAGAATCGTCAACGAAGTTATATCCTTTTGGTACTTTTTCACATGTTCCTTCCTCCCATGTTTCACTACAGTCGCCTAAGCTTTCATGAGTATAGTCAACTCCTGTGTCTATAATAGCTATGCTGGTGCCAGAGCCTGTAAGATTTTCTTCACCTGTTTGTTTCTCCCATACTTCTTCTGCACCTACTATATCGCGGGCGTCATCCATTTGTGTTTCTATTTTTCTATTTTTAACAACATTTTCAACTATTTCTAGTTCTTTTAGTTTTTGGGCTTCTTTTTCAGATAAATCGTTTACTGCCGCTCCGTTGAACACATTCGTGTAATTTGAGATAATTTTTCCATTGTGTTCATTGGAGATGTGTTGCTGTAGTTGCCTCTGTTTTTGTTTTATTTCATTTGTTCTTTGATTTCGTGCCTCTTCTGATGTTCTAATTGTTTCTCCTAAAAAAGCTCCCGTAATTTTATCTAGGTTGCTTGGTTCTTGGTGTTTTTGCTCTGCAGTTATAGCTGTATCTCCTTTAAATTCTATTAGGTATGATTCTGCAGCTGTTAAACCCGAAAACATTGTAATTAGGAACAATATTATTAGATATTTCTTTACATCCACAACAAACAAAATAGGAATAGTTTAATATAAACGTAACAACTGCAATCCGCCAAATCTAAATTTATTTGAAAAACCATAACCAAACAACATATACAATGACAGAATGCATCTTTTGCAAAATTGTGGAAGGCGATATACCCTCTCATAAAGTGTACGAAGACACGAACATTCTAGCTTTTCTTGATGTAAATCCTGTTTCGAAGGGTCATACACTAGTTATACCTAAAAACCACGTTGAAAACATACATGAGGCAGAAGATATGCGTTTTATGTGGAACAGTATTAGAAAGGTTGCTGACGCAGTTAAAGATGCTTTTGACCCTGAAGGAGTACAAATCGTGCAAAATAATGGTGAAGCTGCCGGACAAGAAGTATTTCACATGCACTTTCACATCACTCCTGTTTACGAAGATACAGTATTGAATGTAGAGTATGAGCGTTCTGAACTTGAAAATGGAGAAGAAATAAGCGAAACCATACAGAATAATCTATGAGTGTTTAAAGTGATTGAACTAGCCGGAAATGTAATAATAGAAGACAACAAAATACTCCTTTTACACAAGAAGAAAGAAGAACACTGGGAAGTACCAGGAGGAAAAGTAAAAGAGGAAGAATCCCCTACAGAAACCGCAATTAGAGAGGCTGAAGAGGAAATAGGAGTTCAAACAGAGCTTAAAAAACCATTCTACTCTGGTGAGTTCAGTAAAAAAGACAAACTTTATTTGTGGCACGGATACTTAGCTAAAATTGATCAAGAAGCTGAATTAAAAGAAAACAATAAATTTGAAGAACTGAAATGGATAGGAATTGAAGAAATAGATGAAGTAGAACTTGCACCAAATCTAAAAATGATCGAACCAGCTCTAAGAAGAATTTTGTCTCGAGAAGAGTAAACTCTACGCTTTAAGTTGGACTAAATCCTCTTCTAAAAATATGATACCTTGTTTTAAAGTATGCTCAGCCTAATTAGTTTACATAGTGTTTCAGAGATTCAAGACTAACTCGATAAACCAGATTTACGCATATGAAATACTTCAAAGATTTGTACTTGGTATAATAGGGATATTTATACCGATATATATTCTGCAAACAGGCGCTCCTTTAAGCTGGGCTTTAGCATTTATAATGGTTGAAGCATTAGCCTTTATGCTTGCTTCAGGTCCTGCATCATATCTTATAGCTCGCATAGGTTTTAAACACGCTTTAGCACTTTGTTATCTTTTTTACTTCCCAGTTTTCTTACTTTTACAATTTTTGGATATTTCAATACACCTAGTATTTGCCGTAGGAGTATTATACGCCATGGGTAATGTATTTCACTGGTTAGCTCTTCACGCAGAGTTTGCTATAGACTCAGATGAAGAAAATAGAAGCGAAGACTCAGGAAAGATGATTGGTTTACCGATGATTAGTGAAGCCACAGCACCATTTGTCGGAGGTGCTATAATGACTTATTATGGTTTCAGTATTTTGCTAACTACTGCTATGTTTTTCTTATTCTTGTCTGTAGTTCCTCTAGCAATGTCAAGAGATCACAGAGATCCTATGGATTATGAAATTTCTTCGCTGTGGGATGAAGAGCATAGGAAGTTCTCCGAATTATTTGTTTTGAGAGGTGCTGAGATTTCAGCAGCTGTTTTCTTATTCCCGTTATTTGTTTTCTATATTGTAGGAAGCACTATGGATGCTGGTGGTTCCAGAGCACTAGTAAGTGTTGGAGGTATTGCTTTTGCTCTTGTTTCAGGCATCATTGCTCAGAAAGCTGATAAAAAGCATATGATTGCTTTAGGAACTATTGCTTCTGGTATCATTTACTTCCTTATACCTTTTATTGAGACTGCAACAACAGCATACATTCTTTCATTTGCTTTAGGTGTCTTATTCATGATTTATTACGTGCCTCTATACTCTATATACGCCGATGTAGCTGAGGATGAGGATGTTTTGGAATTTTTCGCATTCAGAGAGATATTCTTAAATCTTGGTAAGTTTTTGGTAGTGGCTATAGCTTCTTTAGGGATTTTTATTTTAGAATCAGATAGTGTTGGTTTCCAGATTGCGTTCGTTATTGCTGGTTTATCAACTGCAACTATTAGTCTTTATGCCGGCTGGTTGGAAGATGAAGAAACTTAGTTATTAATTATAAGAAAAGAGAGAGGATAGAAATTGTATAGCTTTTAAGCTATTTTGTGTTTTGCTGCTTCTTCTGCCGTGTCTACGTGTGTCAGGAAGATTGTTCGGCAACAGTACTTTTCTACTCCTAAATCATCTAGTACTTCGCCTTTGTCTTCGTCGTCCTGTACTCTTTCTTGGAATTCATCCCATTTATCTGATAGGACTTTTCCACATGAGAAGCATCTAACTGGGAACTCCATAAGTAATAATCACCGGTAGGACTTTTGTTGTTTGTGCCTTGCTCCCTTTGAGGATTGGCTTGGTTTTCTTGTTTCTGTACGTCTTGGATCTTCTACCATCATGTTACGGTCGTATTCTCGGAATTCTCTTTCTAATTCTTCGCTATCTGTCCATTCTACTAGTGCTCTTGCGATTGCCATTCTTGCTGCTTCGCTTTGTCCTTGGATTCCTCCTCCGTTAGTGGTTACTTCTATATCTAGGTCTCCGTAAATTTCTTCTCCTGCAATTACGAGTGGCTCTTTGATTTTGTTGCTTTGTTGTTCGTCAATTACGTGGAGCGGTTTTCCGTTGATTCTTAGTGTTCCTTCTCCTTCGTTGACTGTTGCGCGTGCTTTTGCTGTTTTTCGTTTTCCTGATGTGTGTACTGCGTCTTCTGCCATTAGTTTTGTCCACCTCTGAAGTCAGATCCTAGGAATTCTGATATTTCGGTTAGTGTTGTGTAATTTTTGTTTTTCAGGTCTTCTCCTGTTTTTACATCCAGTGTTGTTATTTCTTCTTCTTCGAATTGTGTTGGTGTTCCTAGGTATGTTTTGACGTTTTTTCTCATTTCTCTTCCGTCTGGACCGTTTGGAAGCATGTTTTTGATTGTTCTCTTGAGTATTTTGTCTGGACGTTTTGGGAAGTATGGTCCTCTGTCTCTTCTTCCTCTGTCGTGTTTTTGTTTGTAGTCTTCTAGTACTTCTTTTTTGTCTCCTGAGACTACTATTTTTTCGCTGTTCAGGACGTGTACTTCTTCTCCTTCTTTTGCGATTGCTGCGATTTGGCTTGCTGCTCGTCCTAGTATTTGGTTGTCTACGTTTACTACTTTCATTTTACGATTTTCACCTCTGTTCCTTCAGGGTTTTCTTCTAGAAGGTCTTGGATGTACATGAATTCTCCGTTTTGGTTGATTTGTTGTTTTGCTGATTGTGATGCTTGGAATGCTGCCACTTTCACGTTTTTGCTTAGTCTTCCGCTTCCTAGTACTTTTCCTGGTACTACGATGGTTTGTCCGTCTTCTGTTACTCTTTCTATTTGTGATAGATTAACTTCTGGACGTTTTCGGTTGACTTTTCCAAGGTTTTCAGCTACGTCTTGCCATATGTTGGCGTTTTGTTTTTCCAGTGTCTCGATAGTTTCGAGAAGTACTGGGTTTGTTGGGTCTGCGTTTTTATCCATTTTAAGTTGGTTACACCTCGCGGCGGTTTAAGGCCACTCTATTCGGTTTGTAACATTAGGTGAAGTGTCTAAACTTTATAAATGGAAAGTTATGTTCTAAGGTTCTATTCTTGTATCGCATTTATTTTTAAAGAAAAGGGCCACAATATCTTTTCTAAATATGCGACTTGCCTTAGCTTCAGCATTCACACTTTCATTACTTTCGGCATTCTTATTAGCTGTTGTTACAGGCTTAATGCTTGCTACAGGGATTATTAACTTTCCTTTAGCATTACTACTGATAGCAATTATCAATTTTGTTATATGGCTAGTAAGCCCTAAAATCAGCGATTTCATCTATCGTTATTTCTATGACATGGAGTGGATTACAATCGAGGAACTACGTAAGAAAAGCTCTCAATCCGCAGACGTTATAGAGAGAGTGACAGAAAAATATGATTATAACCAGCCCAAATTAGGTTTGATAAAGGATAACAACCCCAATGCTTTCACATATGGTTCAGGTCGCTGGAACGGCCGCATTATTGTTTCAGAAGGTCTTTTCAAATACTGTAACGATGAGGAGGCTTCTGCAGTTTACGCTCACGAATTAGGACACATAACCAACAGAGATTTCATTATAATGACTATTGCCAATACAATAGTTCAACTACTTTACATAATTGCTATAAGAGCATATCGAATGTCTGCTGAAGCAAGAGATCGTGGCGCAGCAATGCTTGTAGGAGTTGCAGTAATTTCATTTATTTTCTACTATCTCGGGAACTACTTAGTACTATATCTTTCAAGAGTAAGAGAATATTATGCAGATAAGTTTGCAGCAGAACATACCGATGGAGATTACCTGTCTTCAGCCCTGATAAAGATTTCATACGGTATAATGGCTGAACCTAATGACAAAGAACTTGTTAAAGCTACAGAAAACATTGGGCTAATGAATTTTGAAGATGCAGAGGATACAGGCGCTCTTTACTACAATTGCGAGAATCTTAACAATTTTGAACCGCTAAACAAAGCATTTTTATACGATTTAAAGAATCCTTGGGCCAAAATACAGGAGATTAAAAGCACTCACCCTTTAACAGCTAAACGAATAAGAGCTATGATGGGTAGGAAAACCGGCGAAAAAATGTTCGATTTCGAAGGAATTGAAGAAAGATACCCTGTTGATACAGGAAAATTGTATAAGCAGTTTTTCAAAGATTTATCCGTTCTAGGTGTTCCTCGAATACTTGCATTAGCATTTCCTCTAGCTTATGGCGCGGGTCTAATGCTTAATATGTTGCCTGCTTCAATTTTATTGTTCCTTGGAGGATGGATCAGCCTCTATGGAGTTTCAAAAATAGTGCAAACACTATACAAATACCCTAGAAAAGAAGCAGAACAAAAAACCGTAATAGACCTTATGAGCGATATATATGCTTCGCCAGTAAGAGGAGATAAAGTCAAACTTGACGGAGAAATAATAGGTAAAGGTCAAGCAGGATACAAGTTCTCAGAAGACGTTATGTTTAAGGATGATACAGGAATAATGTTCATTAGATATGAATCTTGGCTTCCTTTCTTCGGTAACCTAATTTTTGCACTAAACAAAGTACCAGATCTTATCGGTGAAAAAGTTTCACTTAACGGATGGTTCCTTAGAGGACAGATGCCTTGGATAGGTATGAGAACCTTGAATTCCCAAAATGATGTAATGAAGGGTTATATCCATTTAATCGGAATTATTGGCGGATTCTTAATGGTAATTGCAGGAGTAGGAATGATTATAGCTTATCTGTCCGGTTTTTCCCTATTGTAAAAGAATAAAGGAGTTTAGAGAGGTTCTAAGAGAAAACTCTGGCCTAATTCTTCTTTTT
>SL_4KL_010_BRINEDRAFT_10000571_pt1 | contig 19068 bp, 21 predicted proteins | sample SodLak_010_BRINE_2_FD_10664 | JGI IMG/M metagenome (IMG submission 10664)
AACGAAGTGAGAGAAATCACCAGACGGAATTAAACCCTATCAGTCGCGCGCAGCGGAGCGAGCACGTCTGATTCCGGTTCAATTCCCGGACGGTGCAGTTCTCGAACGAAGTAAGAGAGATCAACGGAGGAAAATTGCTGAGAGAAATCGCGGAACGACTGCAGCCCGAGCGGTCCGTTATCGACCGAACAGCGACCCGAGGAATCCGCCGCTGCTCCCGCGGTCGCCGTCGAACGAGTCGAGCGTCTTGTTCAACGCGCGGGCCAGCGAGCCGAACGCTTTCCTGGTGTCCATATCGACCTCAGCCGCGAAATCCCCGCGATTGCGCTGGAGATACGCGGCCGGGCGTGCGCGGTCGAAGGAGCCGCCGGCGAGACCGTGGTCGGCGAAGTACCGTTCCAGCCGCTCGACGATCGGTGTCTCGCGGCCGTAGTCGGCAAGCGCGTCAGAGCGGATCCGATCGGGTGCACCGCTCGCGTCCGATAGCTCGGCGGCGTACGTTCGATTTACCAGTTCGAGATAGAACGCTTCGGAGAGCACGTCCTCGATTGTCGCCGTACCGCCGACGCGAGCGTGCGTACCGATCCCGACGACCGTGACATCTTCGGGAGCGTCCCACCCGACTGTCTCGGTACCGTCGTGAACCACGGCGACCTCACCTTCGGCAGTGTCGAACACCGACCGTACGGTCTGGGTGTTCTCCAGTGTGCCGATCGGAATCACGGTCCATCCACGGTCGAGCACGGCCGCGTCCGTCTCTTCTAACAGTGCCGAGACGTTGTAGAGGTACTCGTACGTCGTTCCGTCTCCGACGAATAGGAGTTGTGACCGTGACACCAGCGTCTCCATCACATCGAGTTCGAAGACGTTCTGAAGCGGGTATCGCGTGTACTCGTCGGCCGCTGCGGGGTCCGAAAGCACCGTCGTGCCGTCGACCGGGCCCTTACTAACCATCTTCGTCTGGTGAGCCCTGTCGAGATCGATCATGAACGGGGAGTGGGTGCTGTACACGAGCGTGTCCTCGGCCGCGATCTCTCGATCGAGGAACGAGAGGAACTCGCGTTTCGCCTTGGGGTGGAGGTGAAGCCCCGGCTCATCGAGCAGTAACACGATATCGTCGCTCGTTTCTCGAAGGTCGTAGACGGTGCAGAACGTCGAGAAGAACCATTGGAACCCGCGAGAACGTCGATCAAACTCAACGGTGACGCCGTGGTGCGGGTTCTCGACACGAAGCTCGATCGTCCGCGAGCCGTCGTCTTCGTGGCCGCGGAGGTGAATCTCGACGTCATCAGCCTGACTCCAGTATTGAGTTACCGAGTTCGTGATCTCGCTCGATGCCGCCTCGAGCTCGGTGACCGTCTCCCGCCAGTCGTCGGCATCGCGGAGTACGTCGATGTCCAGGTTCGCAACCGACAGCAGCGACTGGAACACGCTGTCAGAGGGCGTCGCGTCGCCGGCCTCGCGCCGCTCGATGAAGGCATCGAGGTCGATCTCGGCGTCGAGCGTCGTGTACTCGCCCACGTAGTGGAACGTCGGGAGTTCGGGACGCAGGACGTCGTTTCCGAGGTCGTCGACGGCGACCGAAACCGACGACGGAGCCGCTTCGGCGAGTGCGTCCGCCTCGTCATCGGCTTCCCCCTCGAGGCGGCCGTCAAGCGCCGCCTCCAACTCCGCGATTGACTGCGCCGCGAGGATCGCTTCGCCGGCGTCAGTCTCGCCGTCGATGTCGTACTGCGAGACGAGTCGGTCAACGTAGCTCGCCTCGTCGATGTCGAACTCCCAGTGGAGATCGTTTGCGTAGTCTTTCGTGACGACGACTTCCGCACCTGACGCACGACCGCCGCGTTCTTCGAGCCGGGACCGCTCCTCCTCATCGAGCTCGAACCGGACGCTCACGACCGGATCTGGCTCGTCTTCGTGACGGTGTTTGTATTCTGGCCACCGGCGCCTCGGGTAGTCCTCGTACGGTGTGAACGCCCCGTCGCCGTGGGCCGGGTTGAGATGCTCCATCGCCTCCATGAGCACCGTCTTTCCCGCTTCGTTCTTTCCGATGAGACAGGTGAGTGTATCCACCTCGACCCAGCCGGTGTCGTCGATGCATTTGTAGTTTCGTGCGCGAACGTGTCGTGGGTTCATAGGGTATGAGTGGATTGAAAACGCGTGGGTGTTGAATGCGCGGCGGCTCGTCTCTATCCGCCGTCGTGGAACGACGTCCGTGACGAGTCCGTTCGACTACCGCGGACGCTTCTCCTCGGGCGTGTCGAGCTTCGAGGCATCGAACTCGACGTCTGGCGCTTCGATCTCGTCGCCGATGGCCTCGAAGACGTGAACGCGGTCACAACGGAATATCCGCGCGCTGAAGATGTTGTCTTGGACGATCGTCGGCAGTCCCTTGTCGAGCGGGACGACTATCACCATGTCCTCACCCTTATCGACGATCAGCTCAACGAACGCGACTTCGCCGCCGGCGACCCCCGCGATCACGTCACCCGGATAGAGCTTCGGGTTCTCCATGTTATCCGGGATGAAGGCACCACTGTTTGACACCGGCGGAAGATCGTACGTGCCGGTCAGCGGGAGGTCATCGAGCGTCGCGTTCGAGTGTACGTAGATCTCTCGTCGCTTGTCGGCGTATCGTTGCATACACTCGTTTATATGGGGGAATAACGTATAACTCACATACCATCCTAGTAAGGTGATCGGGGGGATGGACCGTAACTCCCGATCGGTTTCGGGCGTCTGACAGCGTTTGCGATCAGAAGATGTTCGCCTGTCCGTATACCGATATTCCGGTGTCAGTGATCTCGTACGGCTTCATCTCTCGGGAGTGATTCGCGTCTCGGATCTTCTGTATCTCGACGGCGAGACGCGTCTCTCGGAAATCTGACCCGCGGATGTACTGCAGCACGAACACCGCATCAGTGAGGTATTCGACGAGCCCGTGCCGAGACGCGTACGGGTTCTTCTCGCTCGCCTCAGAGGTCAGAAGCGTCGTCACGCCAGCCGCTTTAAGCGATCGCGTGAACCCGAACACTTCGGACCGCCGCTTCGAGGGGTGATCGTACATCATCTCCAAGAGCGAGACGGAGTCAAGCACGAGTCGATCGGCACCAAACTCCGCGATTAGCCGCGTGAGGTCGTTCCGGATAGAGGCCAGCGAGTTGGCCATCTCGATCGGGTCGATCGCGACGATCGCGAGACGACCCGCCTCCGCGTGCTCTCGGAACGCCCATCCCTTTTCTTCGGCCGTCGAGAGGATGGACTCTCGCGTCTGTTCGAGGGTGATGTACACGCCCTTATTCTCGGATTCGAGCGCCTCGTAGAGGAACTGGAGCGCAAACGTCGTTTTCCCTGTCCCGGCACCGCCGATGACGGAGAGGAGCGACCGTCGTGGAACACCGCCGAGAATCATCTCATCGAGTCCCTCGATCCCGATATCGGTCCGCTCGATCGATGATTCGAACTCGTCAGGATCGACATCGAACCCTGAGGAGCCGAGACCGCCGCTCTGCCCATCACGATCCTGGTCGTCGCTAAGCTCTCCGAAGCCAAACTCGTCAGGCGGCGATGGCCCTGAATCTCTGTATCCGCCGAACGGATCAGCCGAGTCCTCGTCGAACGAGTCAGCCGAGCCGCCACCGAACGGGTCGGAAGAATCGACCTCTGACGGGTCGCTATCGGTGTCGGCGTTCTCGGCCATCGGGTCGCCGTCTCCGAACGCTTCGTCGTCAAACGCCTCGTCGTCGAACGCTTCGTCGTCGAACGCTTCGTCGTCGAACGCTTCGTCATTGAGGGAGCTATCGACGTCGTTCTCCTCAGTCGGCTCGTTGGCGAACCCGTCTTCGACTATCGATGGGTCGCTGCTCGTCATCGGATCGTCGCTACCCGTTGCCATCCCACCAAACGGGTCGCTCTCGTCTCCACTCTCCCGCTCATCACCGGTCTCGGCTGGAGTGTCTACGTTACCGCTTCCCGTCGTCTCGCCTGTACCGGGACCCGCGTTCTCGTCGTCCGCCGCCTCGTTCCCCCCCACATCGGCTGCGCTCGTCTCAGCGTCGCTGTCGCCGTTGACTGAGCTGTCGGACTCCTCGTCACGGTCTCGCAGCGCTTGCTCAAACCAGTCGTCCTCATCGCTCATCGTTTCAGCCGGCCGTGGGCGGTCGACATGTGACGAGCAACGCAGGCGGGCGGCTTGAAACTTTCCGGTCCGAGTGTTTGAGAAATAGCCGGCGCTCGGAGCTGATACAGCGGTCGATGTCCGCACGCTTTTGGTCGGGGGAGTGGAACCGAGAGCGTATGCAAGTCGGCATCGTTGCACGGAAAGGGAGCGAGCGCGCGGTCGCAGTCGCAGCGAAGCTCCGTGATGCGATCGGTGACGCCGGAGCGTCGGTCTGGCTGGACGCAGAAACGGCAACGACGCTTGACCGGAAAGATTCCGGCCGGCCGGTCGATGCGCTCGCCGACAGCGACCTCGCCGTTTCGATCGGCGGCGACGGCACCTTTCTCTTCGTCGCGCGCAACGCAGCTGAGACCCCGATCGTCGGCGTCAACCTCGGCGAAGTCGGGTTCCTCAACGCGGTCCCACCGGAGAACGCGACGGAGGCCGTGCTCGCAGAGGTCGAAGCGTTCGATCGCAACGGGATGACTGTCCGCGAAGTGCCGCGTCTCGTTGCCCATGCCGGCGACTGGAGATCGGTTCCCGCGGCGAACGAGATCGTTGTGCAAGGCGGCCGTCGAGGCCCCGGAGCCGGGATCGACTACGAGATCCGCGTAGACGGCACCCGATACTCCGGCGGCCGTGCCGACGGCGTCCTCGTGGCAACGCCGACGGGCTCGACCGCGTACAACCTCTCCGAGCGAGGGCCGCTTGTCCACCCCGAGGTGAGCGGACTGATCATCAACGAAATGGCCGCGGCCGACGGGATGCCCCCAGTCGTTGTCGATACTGATGTGACCGTCACCGTGACCGTTGAGCACGCGGACGAGACCGTCGTCGTCAGCGACGGTCGGAGCTCGGCGGCGCTCGACGCCCCGATCGAGGTGACCGTTGAGCGGACGACACCCCCGATGCGGATCGCCGGTCCCCCCTCGAACTTCTTCGAGGCGTTAGGAAAACTGTCGTGAGNTTCNTCCGACGGTTCCGGTTCGAACTCACAAGGTTCACCCCATCGCTGAACAGAGCTGTTTTCCATGGGACTACCACTCGGAGTTGAACCGTTCGCTAGGCAATCGCGGACTGAACACGCCGCGGTGCTCGTCGGCGGCGCGCTCGCGTGTCTGGTCGCGTACGTCGGCATCGCAGCCCTCTTGTTCGGCGTTGAAAGCCTCGCACACGGCGAGCCCACCGGTCCGCGTTACGTCGCCGCTGTGTTCGCGTCGCTCGCCTGCTGGGGATTCTACAGCGTCGCGTTCATGCGTGGCAAGGGTGGTCCGGTGACGAACGTCGTGGCGTATCCCCTGGTGACGGTGCTGCTGCTCCCGTTTCTGTTCCGGTGGATCACCTTCGGCCCGGTGTGGAGCGCGGTTCGCGAACGGATCGTCTTCGTCTTTTTCGAACTGTCGATGTTCGTCGAGGCGGCGGCGCTGGTGATACCTGGTCTCGTCTTTTGTGTCGGACTGCTCGCGCTCTGGGCGAGCCGCCTCGGTGAGGATGGGGTCAGTGACTGGCAGCGAACGCACCTCTCACCGGAGTTCCGTGACGAGTTCGTCGACGATCGGTAGCTGACTCTCGTCTCCCACAAAGCGTTTATCAGCCGAGAGCACACTACCTTCCGTGAATCGTCGGTCAACTATTGGCGGATACGTCGTTGCCGGCGCAGCCGTTGCGGCTCTTGTGGCGGTCGCTCTGCTCGCTTCACCCGACGTCGTGCTCGGTACGTTGGAGTGGCTCGCCGCGCATCCGGTTCGATTCGGCGCCGCGCTGATCGCGATGGCCGCCGTCAGACCGTTTCTCGCGTGGCCGAACACGCTGCTCGCCGTCGCGGTCGGATACGGATACGGTTGGGTCGGCGTCCCGTTCGGCGTCGCGCTGCTCACGCTGACGGCGTTGCCGGCGTTCTGGCTTGCGCGCGCTGGACGACTGCGAACTCGAACCAACTTCCGCGTGGCCGAACGGATCTGCGACACCGGTGAGCGGCTGACCGACGCGACCGGGAGCGTCCGAGCCGTCGCGGCGACGCGACTGTTTCCGATCCCGTCCGACGCGGTGTCGATCGGTGCCGGCGTCTCCGGGATGCGAACTCGTCCGTTCCTGCTCGGGACGGTGATCGGAGAGCTACCGTGGACGATCGTCGGCGTCGCAGTCGGCGTCTCGCTCGGGCGACTCGCGACCGACGGCGTCTCCGGCGTCGAGCCCGCAGTGTTCGTCGCGATGGCTGGAGTTGGAGTGCTGCTGCTCGCTGGGCCGTTGTATCGCATGGTCATCTCCGGTCAGCAGTCGCTGACCGTGCGATAACTGATCGTCGGGAGACGATTGACCGACCCGCGTGGATCGCCGCTGCGGGACGGTCAGAATGGGATGTGTGCCTCTGCTCGGCGACCGAACGCAGGCGTGCATTCCCCCGGTCCCCGAATCCCCGGACCGATTCCCCGCCCTAACCCCGAAGTGTCGGCTGNCGGTCGGTCTCAGATCACAGGGATCCAACTCAACCGGGCAGCCGAAACTCCAACGGGGGACCGTGGGGGTGTACCGCACTGATTCGCTTTTATTGACCAGTATACGCCGCTGTTCACAGCAGTGCCGTCGGCTCAGTCGTCTTCTTCCTCCTCGTAGGTAACCTCGATACCCTGCGGAACCGGCCGGAGAAGGTACGAACCAGTGCCGCGGCGGACCGGTGCGAAGTCGGCCGTGAAGCTCGTTCGGGTGTTCTCGCGCACTTCGAACTCCGCGTTGAAGGTGAGTGGTGCGTTCCCGGGTCGTTCGACGGTCGCCTCACTGCCGTCCTCGAGCGTGCCGTCGACGTTCGAGACGTTGAGTTGGAGGAACTGGTAGCTCGCGACCGACAGCTCTCGCTCGTCTATCAGCTGCGTCTCCTCGCCCTGTAGCTGGACGAGGTCGGCCTCCTGCGGCTCGTCGAGCTCGTAGTACTCGCGGCCGGCGGGTTCATTCTCGTCGTCAGCGTCGCCCGCGTCGTCGCTCTCGCCGTCGTCCGCGTCGCCCGCGTCGTCGCTCTCGCCGTCGTCCGCGTCGCCCGCGTCGTCCGCGTCGCCCTCGTCGTCACTCTCGTCGTCACTCTCGTCGTCGTCCGCACCACTGATGGCACCCTCGGGTCCGAGCCAGATCCCTTCGATTGTGACAATCAACGATTCGAAATCCCCGATATCCGCCGGCTGGTCGGTCACGTGTGTCGCCAGCGTACCGGAAGCACGGCCGACACAGCCGGCGAGTCCGGCAGTTCCGAGCGCCGCGGCGCCGGTCGCTCGCAGGTAGCTCCGGCGATCCAGCCGATCGAGGGGTGCAGTCTGGTCGGACACGTTATTCACCCGCCTCTGCGGGTGCATCGTCGGCCCCGTTGCTGGCGCTGTCGCTTACGGCATCGCCGAGGTCGTCGATACCGTCGGAGAGGAACTCACCGACCGAATCGAGGATATCGCCGACGAACTCCGGTACCGGATCCGGAAGGTCGCTCGGAGGTCCAGCATCGTCCGGTGCGTCGGCGGCACCGGGCGCGGCCGCAACGGTACCGGCCAGTCCGCCGGTCCCGATGAGTACCACCGCGGCGAGTGCTGCAATTACCGTCGTTCTGATTGCGTTCATGACGACTGGTCATCAAGGCGCTACCCCCTTTAATACCACAAACCGTTTAACCGAATTTGGTCCGGTTTTATCCGGTTCAAACCGGAGCATTCGGGACTCTCGACAAATCAGACGGAAACCCGACCTCATTGATAAATAAGCGGCGAAAGCGCGGTCGAAAAAAAGAGCGCGACAGGATGTATTCGGTTCGGGGCTGTGTCGGCGTCGGCGGCGATGGAGTTCCGTAGCGTCGGCGGCGTGGGGTTCTGTGGCGTCGGCGGCGATGGAGCTCCACCGACTGTGGAGTCCCATCAGCGGCGGTGGAGTTCCGCTGACCGAGCCTACGGTTCTAGGCGGTTCGGATCACGTGGGAACATGATCGCCTCTTTGATGTTGTCGAGGTCGGCGACTTTCTGGACGAGCCGGTCGATTCCGAGCCCGTAGCCGCCGTGAGGGGGGGTACCGAAGCTCAGGGCCTCGATGTAGAACTCGAAGTTGGCCTGCTCGACGCCCTCTTCTTCCATCACGTCGGTCATGCGATCGACGTCGTGTTCCCGCTGCCCGCCCGACGAGAGCTCCTGGCCTTTATATATGAGGTCGAACTTCCGGGAGGCGATCTCGTCGCCCTCGACGTCTTGCATGTAGTAGAACTTCTCGTCGGGGTAGCCGACGACAAAGAAGGCCGGATGACCCTGTTCTTCGAAGTGCTCGCCGAGCAGCTTCTCGCCTTTCGTGTCGAGGTCGGTCGGGTCGTCGGGGAAATGGCCATACTCGGTCTCGAGGATATCGAGCGCCTCGTCGAAGGTGATCCGCGGGAAGTCGTCTTCGGGGACCGCTAAGTCGACGCCGAGCAGATCGAGCTCGCGCTCGCCGTCCTCGGCGGCGGCTCGTAGCGCGTACCGCAGCGACTCCTCTTGGACGTCCATCACGTCATCGTGGTCGTCGATGTACGCGAGTTCGACGTCGAACATCGCGATCTCGGAGACGTGTCGCGAGGTCGCGAAGTCCTCCGCGCGGAACGCGGTGCCGTTCTCGTAGACGGCCTCGTAGCCGGACGCCATCAGCATCTGCTTGTACAGCTGCGGGCTCTGCGACAGGAACGCGTCCTTGTTGTAGTAGAGAATCGGGAACAGCTCTGCACCGCCTTCGGCACCGCCCTTGGAGATGCGCGGCGTCTTGATGTCGACGAACCCCTGGTCGTCGAACCACTCTTCCATCGCCGTCATCAGCTTCGAACGAAGCGTGAACACCGCGCTCGTCTTCGGCTTCCGGAGGTCGAGTGCGCGGTTGTCGAGCCGCGTCGACAGATCGACTTCGATATCTTTGGAGATCTCGAGTGGGAGCGGAGAGTCGGCCTCGTCGATGACCTCGTACTCGGTCGGGGCGAGCTCGACGCCGCCGGGAGCCTGACCGCTCTCCAGCGGTTTCCCGACGACACGAACAACGTACTCTGCACCGACGTCCTGTACCGCCTCGAACAGCTCCGGCTCTCGCTCCTCTTTGAAAACGACTTGGATGAGCCCCTCGCGGTCGCGCACGATGAGAAAGACGAGTCCCCCCAGATCGCGGATTTCGTGAACGTGGCCCGCGATAGCGACCTCGTCTGCGTCCGGTTCGACTGCCGACGTGTGAATTCGCTCGATCATAAGCTGGCTGAGTTACGTGCAACTGGTCGGGCGTTCATCATAGGCCTGTCGTCTCGATGTCGGTAGACGTGCCGGTACTACCGGCGAAGGCCCGCCTCTTCGTCATCCTCAACGAACCGGACTGTAAAGTAGTCGTAGCCGCCGTAGGCGACGTCGAGCGCCCCGAGCCACCAGTTCCAGCGATCGACGATCGACGATCCCTCGGGAGCGTCTTCGAGGTGATCGATCACGCCGGGGACGGTCAGGGCGTGGCCCCGATCGTGGGAGGGTCGTCCGGAGTCGGCGAGATCCTGGGCCGCTCGGGAAACCGCCAGCCGCTCTGCTGTGGTCCCGCCGAACTCCCGTTCAAGCGCGCCTTCCAGACGCTGTCTGTCCATACGGTGTCTACGACTGCCGAGTATTTGAGTCGCGTGGTAGGAACTCTCATATCCGGGGTCACGCACGAGTCGGGTGACCACACCGCAGGGCGATTGCAAAGAGTGGAAGTCACAACCGTGCGGCGAGCGCGAGAAACAGGAGGCTGAACGGTCCCATAAGTATCGCCAACACGGAGCCCGCTGCTCCTTCACCGGCGGCGAAAGCGATAGCGAGACCGACAATGAGCGACGAGGAGCCGACCAAAGCGAGTACGACCCGTTCCGGGACGCTCGCCCGATCCGGCCCGTCGCTGCGTGCGAGTATCCCCTGGAGAGCGTCCTCGACGTCGTCTGCCACTTCGGTCGGTGCGAACGCCCACGGCGTCGACCGATACCACGCGTTTCCGCGGTATGCGAGCAGGAAGAGCGTGGTCCACGGGAGGTCGATCCGTCGAACGCGGATCACGGCGTCGAGGTTGTCCGAGCGGGTTCGACCGCTCGACGCACCAGTCCGCTCAAGGGTCGCTTTCGTCGGATCGAGCTGGTGTGTCGCACCGGGCTGAAACGCGAGCAGTGGGACGATCCACACGGCCGGGACGAGCCCGGCGCCACCCGCCGTGAGCCAGTCCGGACCGAACCACCACGCGGCGAGGGGAATCCCCACACCGGCCAGGACCCACACCGGACGGAACGACGAGAGTGTGAACCGTTCGTTTCCAAGCGACGAACGATCGAATTCCGACTCCGTATAGTGGAGGTAGGCGTACGGGAGAACCAGTATCGCAAGCGCACCGAGAAGCACCACGAAGACGAACGCGTCGCTCCCGCTCACGCCCGCAAGCAGCACGGGAAGATCCGCCACGATCAACGCGCTTCTCGCACCCGCGATCAGGAACACGAGTGCCGCGACAACAGCAAGCGCGAGGAGCAGTCCGAATCCCGCCGCGAGCGAGCGGAGCCGCTCGTATCGCACCGGCCCCCACTCGATCGGCTCGTTGCCGACTGGCTCAGAAGTCGCAGCGGAACCGCTCTCGGAGGGCATACGATGTCGATATGCCGTCATATCGTATAAATCGTGGTGCGCCGGTCGACCCCCCCCTTTCCCGTGGCCTCGCGAGCTGATCGGTCGACGTATACGGACGGACCGTCTACAGCGGGATATGACTGACTGGCGCGCGGTCGGCTACGGATTCGTCGTGATGTTTATTGTCGGGCTGCTCGCGTCGTTTGCGCCCGTGATCGGTCACATCGGGGCCGGACTGATCGGCGGGTTCGTCGCCGGCTACGTCGCGGGTGGAGGGCTGCTCTCCGGGACGTGGCACGGTCTCTTAGCGGGCTCGGTCACCGGAATCGCGATCACGCTCGTCCTCGCCGCGTTCGGCGGACTGGTCGGACTCGTCGGCGGGCCGGTAGGGAGCCTGCTCGGCGGCGCGGGAGTGCTCATCGTCGGGCTGTTTCTGACGTTCCTGTTCGCGATCGACTCTGCGCTCGCGGGAGCGATCGGCGGCGTGCTCGGAGACTGAGTGAGATAGCAGAGACGGGGCGTTCGGTATCTAGGCGGACTCCGCAGCGTCGAGGACGGCCTCGTACTCCGGCTCGTCTGTCGGCTCGTCGGCGATCCAGCTGTAGACGACCTCACCGTCGGCGTCGAGCACGAACACGGCTCGGTTCGCGATGTCGTACAGTCCGAGGTCGGGGATCTCCATCTCCAAGTCGTACGCCCGGATCGCGTCGCCGGCCATATCGCTCACGAGGTCGAACTCGAGGTCGTACTCCTCGCGGAACGCACCCTGCGAGAACGGGGAGTCGGCGCTGATACCGAACAGGGTCGCGCCGGTGTCGTCGAACGCGTCCGCGTGTTCTTGAAACGCGACCATCTCGTTGGTACACGGCGGCGTGAACGCGCCGGGGAAGAACGCGAGCACGACCGGCCCGTCACCGAGGTGGTCGTCGAGATCGAACGGCTCGTGGTCGCTCGTGCCGATCGTCGCGGTGAACGTTGGTGCGGTGTCGCCTGTCGAAATCATCAGTTAACCGTACGGTCGGTTCGGTGAAAAAAGCTCGTTTCATCCACCTCGCACGAAACGGATAGCACCGACGACCGCGAGCGACCGAGGCGGCGGCCGGCTCACTCCCGGTCGAGGTACTCCTGCTGGATCGCGACAATGTCGGCGGAGTCCTCGCAGTCGGCGTATCGCCGAAGCGGCTCTTCGTTGAGTTCGAGGAAGGTATCCCCCCACGTGAACTTCGCCATGATCCGCTCCGCGTGATCCCGTTCGCCGAAGATCGCGAGCGCGGCCGCGAACGCCTCGACGGTTGTCAGCTGCAGTGGTCGGCCGAAGTTCACCGGGTTGCCGGCGACGAGGTAGGGGAGCGCTCGGTGTTCGCCCGGCAGCGAGAACATCTTTTCGCCGGCCGATTCCCACGAGCAGTCGAGCGCCACGAGCGCGTTTTCGCGGGCGAGGTCGGCGTCGGCGGGCGAGAGCGCCCGCTCGGCGTGGGGGTTTAACACGACGCCGTAGGGGGTGGCGCGGTCGGATTGGTGCAGTTCGACGAGGTCGAAGCGCGCGAGCTTCCGGGCCGTGCACTTGTCGGGGTCGTCGTCCCCCTCGTACCGGACGTGCAGATCCACACGGACGAGTTCGGGTGAGTCGTTTATAAGACGTGCGGACGGAGTCAGCAAAAAATGCTCGGGGCCGTCGGTCGCGCCCGATCACGGGGCGCGCGTCTGCGTCACCATCGACTCGGGGTCGTCGCTTTCCGACGGGACGCGCGTCTGCGTCGCGATCGGATCCGATTCGTCTTCGGGTGTTGGTTCGCTCATCGCGGTCGTCACTCGCGTTTCACCGTACAAAAGAGTTCAGCTAAAACAACAGTTATTCCGCCGATCTCCTAATACACGTTTACTAGTATGAGATTTATTACTGTATTTGGGTCTATATTTCTGTCAGACTCGGACTCTCCTTGTATTCGACAACGATCGTTAGTCGTCTCGCACCGCGCTCTGGATACCGTCAAACCGACCCGGTACCGGCGGGGTTTTTCCTCGTTGCCGCGCAGTGTAAGGTATGGAGCTGTTCGCCGTCCCGGACCTCCCGGAGATCCGGGAGGGAGACGACCTCGCGGCGATGATCGACGAGCGCGTCGACCTCCGCGAGGACGACGTCGTCGTCGTCGCCAGCACCGTCGTCTCCAAGGCTGAGGGCCGCACCCACGACCTCGACGACTTCCCGCCGAGTCCGCGCGCGAACGAGGTCGCCGACCGACTGGCGGCGATCGCGGACGAAGAGAAGGACCCGCGCTTCGCGCAGGCCGTTCTCGAGGAGTCGACGGAGCTGATCATGGAGGCCCCGTTCCTGCTGACGGCGACCCGCTTCGGCCATATCGGCGTCAACGCCGGAATCGACCGATCGAACGTTCCCGACGGCGATCTGCTGTTGCTCCCGGAGCGACCGTCCGAGAGCGCAGCACGCATCCGCGAGGGGCTCTCGGCCGACCGCGTCGTCGTCAGCGACACCTGCGGCCGCCCGTTCAGACACGGGCAGCGCGGCGTCGCGATCGGCTGGGCCGGAATCCCCGCGAGTCGCGACTGGCGCGGCGAGCCCGACCGAGACGGCCGCGAGATGGGCGTCACCGTCCAGAACGTGATAGACGAGCTGGCGAGCGCCGCAAACCTCGTCGCCGGCGAAGGCGCGGGCGGTACCCCGGTCGTCGTCGTCCGCGACTGGGCGTTCGGCGACCACGAGGGCTCACAGAATCACTTCCGCGAGGTCGACGGCGACTTCGTTCGTCAGGCGCTCCGCCAGTGGGAGTTTCAGGAGTAACCACGGACCAGATCATGCTCGGAATCGAACTCACCCCCGAACACGAGTTGCACCGCCTCGTCGACCTCGGCGTCCGCGCCGAGAACGCCGGCTACGACACCGTCTACTCGACGTGTCACTACAACAACCGCGACCCGTGGGCGTTCCTCTCACAGCTCGCGACCGCGACGGATTCGGTTCGACTCGGTCCGGGCGTCGCCAACCCCTACGAGACGCACCCCGTCACGCTCGCCTCGCGGGTCGCGACCCTCGATGAGCTCTCCGAGGGACGCGCGGTCTTCGGGCTCGGTCCCGGAGACCCGTCTACCCTTCGGAACCTCGGACTGTCTGACCAGCGCGGGCTCCGCTCCGTGCTGGAGGCGTTCAAGACCGCACAGCAGCTGTGGGCGGGCGAGCGCGTCGACCACGAGGGGACCTTCGACGCCAGCGAGGCCGGACTCAACTACGAACCGCCACAGGGCGCAGAGATTCCGGTCCACGTCGGCGGCGAGGGACCCCATATGTGTCGGATGGCCGCGAAACACGCGGACGGGCTTCTCTACAACGGTTCACACCCCAAAGACCTCGCGTGGGCCCGCGACCAGGTCGACGACGGCCTCTCGGACCGACCCGACCACCGCGGGAAGTTCGAGCTGATCGCGTACGCCGCGGTGTCGATCGACGAGGACGAGTCGGCCGCCCGCGAGGCCGCCCGTCCACCGGTCGCGTTTATCACGGCTGGCGCGGCTCCGCCCGTGTTGAAACGCCACGGTATCGACCCCGACGCGGCCGAGACGATCGGTGAGGCCGTATCGGCCGGTAGGTTCTCCGCGGCCTTCGAGCGCGTGACGCCCGAGATGATCGACGCGTTCTGTATGGCCGGCGCTCCCGAAACCGTTCGCGAGCGAGCTGCCGCAGTGGCGGCGCACGCAGACGGACTCGTCGTCGGCTCCCCGCTCGGCCCCGATCTCGAAGCGAGCGTCGAGCTCGCGGCTGAGACGCTAGACGGGCTGTTCTAGACGTCGGTGATCGGCCCGACAGGCTCGGGAGGCGCGCTACTCGCTTCGACCGCGGCCGCCGAGCGACGGGAGCGTCACGCCGATCTCCTCTAAGAGGCCGCCGACCGCAGCGTACGCAAAGACGAGGACTGCGACGCCGAGCAGGGCCTGGCCGACGACGACGAGCAACACTGACAGCGGGTCGCCGGCGCCGAGGATCAGGTCGTTCACGAAGATGTCGAGGAATCGACCGATATCCCCGACGAGACGGGCGACAAAACTGATAAGCGCGATCATGGACGGTCGTTGATCCGGGAGGTACTTGGGTGTTGAGTTCGCGGTGGGAAAAGTGGAGCCGTCTCGACCAGCACGGACCGACATCTCTGTCAGGCGGAGTTCGTCAACCGAACGCCTTACACTGGACCGACACGGATCGAACGGTAATGAACACGCTGGTCGGTCTGTTCGCTGAGAACACCCTGCTGTGGGTCCTCACGGGGATCCTCGCCTATTCTGCGGCCGCAATCTGGCTGCAGAACCGCGGGATCCTCCCCGAATCGGTCGGCGTTTCCGGACCGATACTGACACTCCGGACCCTCCGCGGGCGGAAATTTCTCGACTGGCTCTCCGGGCCAAAACGGTTCTGGCGCGCGGTTGCGAACCTCGGGCTCGGCGGTGCGCTCGTTGCGATGGTCGGCTCGTTCGTCCTCATCGTCTCCTCCGCCATCTCCGCGATCGCCACCACGCAACCCTCCGCGATCCAGCAGCCACAGAACTTCCTCATCATCCCCGGCGTGAACGATTTTCTCCCGCTGTCGGTCGCCCCCGAGATCATCGCGGGACTCGCCATCGCGATGGTCGTCCACGAGGGCGCACACGGGCTTCTCTGTCGTGTCGAGGGGATCGATATCGAATCGATGGGGCTTGTCTTCTTTACGATCCTCCCGATCGGGGCGTTCGTCGAGCCGAACGAAGAGACGACACAGGAGGTGTCCCGCGGCGCCCGCGGCCGAATGTTTGCCGCCGGTGTCACGGCGAACACGCTGCTCACGATCGTCGTCTTCGCGCTGCTTTTCGGACCGGTGGTCGGTGCGATCTCGGTGGCACCCGGCTACGCTGTCGGCGAGGTAAACCCCGGCTCACCCGCCGCGGACGCAGACATCGCTGACGGCGATCGGCTGATCGAGGTCGGCGGCACGCCCGTCGACACCGCAGCCGAGTTCGACTCTGCGATAGCCGACGCCGGTGACACGGTGACTGTCACCGCTGACGACGGCGAGAGAGAGCGGACTGTCGAGGTGGAACGCGATCTCCAGATCGTGGGCTCTGCTGGCGGGAACCCCCTTGGCGTGACGATCACGGACCAGCCGGTGACGATCCAATCGGTGAACGGTGAGTCAGTGGCCACGGAGCGCGGGTTCTTTGACACCGTTGGCGACGACGAGCGCGCGACGGTGTCCGTCGTCGGTGACGCCGCGAGCATCGGGGCCGACGACGGCGAATCCACCGTCGAGATCCCTATCGGTGCGTACATCATCGGCGTTCAAGAGGACGGCGCGATCCACGACGCGGGAGCGACGCTTGGCGAGCCGATGACCATCGTCGAGATCGACGGAGAGCGCGTCCACGACAACGACGGACTCGCGACGGTGCTCGGCGACCGTGAGCCCGGAACGACGGTCGAGGTCGTCGCGTACGACGAGGCAGACGAGCGCGTGAGCTACGACGTCGAGCTCGAACCACATCCGAACCGCGACGGTGGCTTCATCGGCGTCAACGTCTTCCCGGGAACGAGCGGACTCGCGCTCGACGACTTCGGCGTCTCCGAGTACCCGGCCGGCGCGTACCTCGAACTGCTCGGTGGCGACGGCGGCGACGGCGCGGCCGACGGGCTCGCGTTGGGCGGACTCACCGATTCGACGCTCGGGCTCGTCTTCGTCGCACTCATCCTCCCGCTCGGCAGCCTGTTCGGACTCCCGTTCAACTTCGCGGGGTTCACGAGCGAAATCGCCAACTTCTACGCGATCGAGGGGACACTCGCGATCCTCGGCGGCGGCGTGTTCCTGCTGGCGAACCTCCTCTTTTGGACCGGCTGGATCAACATCCAGCTCGCGCTGTTCAACTGTCTGCCGGCGTTCCCGCTCGACGGGGGACGGATATTACGAATGGTCGCCGAGGCAGTGATGAGCCGGCTCCCGCTCAGCGACCGCCATGCGGCGGTTCGCACCGTCACCGTCTCGTCGGGGCTGGTCATGCTGTTCGGGCTGATCGCGATGATCTTCGGCAACCAGATCCTCGCCGCGTTCGGCCTCATCTGACGAGCGCGTGCGGCTGCGTCGATCGCCGCGTTCTACCGCGACGTTCGCCGAAGGGGAAACCGGTTTCTCCGCGGGGTGACACGAGGAGGTATGAGCCACTCACGCACCGTCGAGATCGAAGGTCACATCATCGACAGCGGGACGATGCAGCGCTGTTTCGGCGCGGTGATGGATCTCGGCGGCTCCTTCGACGTCGAGCAGTTCGACGTCGGGACCCACGAGGAGGCGGAGTCGTACTGTCGGATGGCGGTCTCGGCCGACGACGCTGAGACGTTGCAGGCGATCCTCCACGAACTCCACCAGAACGGCGCCGTCCTAGAGAACCCCTCCGACGTCGATCTGGTCGCTGCACCCGCGGACAGGGTCGTCCCACCCGACTTCTACTCTACTACGAACCACCCGACTGAAGTGTTGTACGACGGCGAGTGGATCGAGGTCGATCGCATCGAGATGGACTGCGCGCTGGTCGTGGACCCCGATCCGGAAACCGACCGGAACGACGGTCCAACTGACGGCCCGCGAGCGTACACGAAGGTGCTCAATGCGGTCGAGAAGGGGGACCTGATCGCGACTGACCAGTCCGGGATTCGGGTGCGCCCGCCCGAGCGACCGCGCAGCGGCGGCGGTGCGTTCGGGTTCATGCAGGGCGGCGTCTCCTCGGAGCGCCCCTCCGAGTCGACGATCCGAGAGGTCGCCGAGGCGCTCCGCGATGTGAAAGCGTCGGATGGGAACGTGATGGCCGTCGCCGGTCCTGCGGTGATACACTCGGGAGCGGGCGACGCGCTGGCCAGTCTCGTCGAAGCCGGGTACGTTGACTCGCTGTCGGCCGGAAACGGCTTCGCGACTCACGATCTGGAACGATCGCTGTACGGCACGTCGCTCGGAATGGATGTCGAAACGCTCGAACACCCGCGAAAAGGGCATAAACACCACATCTGGACGATCTCCGAGATCATTCGCGCCGGAGGGATCGAGGCCGCCGTCGAAGAGGGGATCGTCGGAGACGGAGTGATGTATCAGTGCGTGAAAAACGACGTCGACACCGTACTCGCGGGCTCGATCCGCGACGACGGTCCGCTTCCCGACACGATCACGGATGCCGTGGAGGCACAGGACGCTATCCGCGATCAGGCGCACGACGCCGATATCGTGCTGATGCTCGCCACCCTGTTGCATTCGGTCGCGGTCGGGAACTGCCTGCCGTCGACGACGAAGACCGTCTGCGTCGATATTAATCCGGCGACAGTCACCCAGCTGCTCGATCGCGGATCAGCGCAGGCGGTTGGAATGGTTACCGATATCGGCACGTTCGTCCCCACGCTCGCGGAGTTCGTGCTCGACGCGGAGGAGTCGGACGCCACGGCTGACGGAGGCTCGACGGCCGGGAGACCAGACCGCTGTTCACACGACGACCGATGACACTTCGACCATACGACCCCGAGACCGACGCTCAAGAGCTGTATCGCTGTAAGCTCGCTTTCGAGCGGGGGCTCGGCGAGAACACCGGTGGCGAGGAGAAGGCGACCGTCTACGAGGGAAAACTCACTGACGAGTATCGGGAGCGGTGGCTCGACTGGGTCGCGCGCTGTGTCGACGGCGACGAGCGGTGCGTGACGGTTGCCGTCGCAGACGAAGATCGATCCGATGACACCGCCACTAATCACATCGTCGGCTACGTCTTCGTGCTTCCCGAGCGACTGGCGATGATCTGGGACGCCGCCGTGATCAACGAGCTTTACGTCGACCCGCAGTATCGAGGAACGGGCGTCGCGGACGATCTCATGACCGCCGCAATCGACCTCGCGAACGATCAGGACCTCCCGCTTGAGCGAATCGTCCTCGACGTTGATCCCGCCAACGAGCGCGCACAGGCGTTTTACGCCCGCCACGGCTTCGAGGGGTGGGGTGAGATGGTCGCTCGGTCGATTGAGCAGTAACGTCAGTTCCGGAACCGGAGTCGACCTGTTTGCGTCCGTCCAGAGACGCGCTCAGGCGCTGCTGTCGACGAACTGATCTGCGCCTTCGTAAAACCAATACCCGTTTTCGCGCATCGCCCGGCCGAGCTCCTGATGGAACTCGACAAAATCCGCGAACTCCGCTTTTTCGACGTTCTCAAATATCTCTTCGACGGAGACGACCGTTTCGTAATCTATCCGGATCGGATGGTCGCCGTACTGCTCGACGTACTCGTCGGCCGTAAGCGGGAAATCCT
>SL_4KL_010_BRINEDRAFT_10000572_pt1 | contig 19065 bp, 14 predicted proteins | sample SodLak_010_BRINE_2_FD_10664 | JGI IMG/M metagenome (IMG submission 10664)
AGCTGAATCGCATCGTAGCCGACAAAATTCCGCTCTGCTGGGGTCAGCGCCTCGCCAGTCTGGAGTTTCTCACCGATCGTCTCATATTTTCTTGCAAGCCCGCCAAGACTCCCCGCTTCAGTTGCGGTTCCAGGGTGGATTTCAAGCATACTCACCGCAGGGTCAACCCGTGGAAGTCCGTCATCTTCACTGGTAGCGACGCGTTCAGCGTCTGTACCGATCGATGCAAAGTAGTCGCGATCGGCACGGTTGGCCTGCAGGTGCTGCATGTCATAGATTTCGGACGGTGCATAGACGCCAAACGGAACCGAATCCGCGAGCGGGTCCGGGATGACGCCCCACTCCTCATCTCCGAGGTCGCTCTCTCGTGCGAGGGCTTCGCCGGGTGTTGGGCGTTTGTAGACCAGTTGGTAGAGCGTCCCAAGCTGTTGCCGTGTACCAGCAGACACATTATCTACGACGGCCCATGTGTAGTCCTCGTGCTGACGAACTGGAACCTGGTGGCGATCGAACGCAGCCGTCTCGTCCGTTGTCAGGTCAACTGAGCCCGTTGGTGTGTACAGTTCGAGATAGACGTCCGCTTCAGGTACATCAGCCTCCGTTAGCTCCGGCGTCCAGAACCCGATCGTCACGGTTCCATCAACATTGACGTGCGAGCCAAGACGCGTGGAAAGTGTTTCAGCTGCATCGAACTCGCTGGTAGCTGTTTCAGTAACGTCCGTGTGCCATGCAATAAGTTCTGCAGTTTGATCGCTGCAAAGCGTTGGTGAAGTGTTTTGTGTCATCGAATAACTCTGTAAATGATCGCTATGTCAGTACGTGTCGGTGCCGTTAGTTCAGTTTGAAAACAGCGGCATCCTCAACGAGGAGACCGTTTTCGGATGCACGATTCTCACCGGAAACGAGGTCTGTTGCATCAACCGTGACGTCGACACCGACCTCTACGTCTCCTTCCGCAAAGTTGAGACAGACAAGCAGCGACTCATCTCCTGTGTGCCGGACAAACGCAACTGCATCGTTCGGATGTGCGTTATCAGCGGCTGTCACAGTGTAGTCAATCCGATTGAGATCACCGGTAGATCCAAGCGAGNCGTATTCGTCGTGAAGTGCGATGAGATCATCATAGTGCGATCGAATTTCATCGCGTGCATGATTCCATGCAAGCGCATCACGACGACCACGCTGACCGAGTTCCTGACCGCCGTAAAGCATTGGAATACCAGGAAGCGTAAAGAGGGCACCAGCCGCAGCCAAGCCGGCATCGTCGCCACATTCAACGATGTACCGTGTCTCGTCATGGTTCTCTAGGTAGAGCATAAATGCAGCGTGGTCCGGGAACCCACTTTCCGCTCGGCCATCAATCGCATCTAAGAGGGCCTCTGCAGGCTCATTTCCACGGCCGATCTGTCGGAGTGTGAAGTAGAGCGTTGTATCAAAGTGAACATCGAACATTCCTTCGTGGAAGTCTTCGATATACGGAATCGTCTCATCTAAAAGCAAAAACTCTCTGTCCTTTGCTTTGATCCGATCGCGGATCTCTTTCCAGAACGAATCAGGAACTGCCCATGCCATATCACAGCGGAACCCATCTGCGACTTCGGCCCACTCGTCAACAGCCGCAAGGAGATGCTGTCGGACTTCAAGATTTGTGTAATCAAAATTAGCAATAAGCTCCCAATCAAAGTAGGTTCCTGGCTCGCCGTTGTCCTGCCATTCGTACCAGTCGTAATACGGTGATTCAGGATTTTGGTATGCGGACTCGAAATATGGGTGATCACGGGCAGAGTGGTTAAGAACGAGATCAAACAGGACTGCCATGCCGCGCTCGTGTGCTGCATCAACAAATGACTCGTATGCCTCACGCGTTCCAAGATCATCCGCAATCGAAAAGAAGTCCGTGATGTTGTACCCATGAGGCTTTCCGTCGTGTTGGAGTACCGGTGTCAACCACAGCGTATCAACACCAAGCTCTTCGAGGTACGGAAGTCTGTCTTCAAGCGCCTCGAAGGTATTAGTTGCATCTTCGTCATCGGATGCAAAGCCGCGGACATAGATTTCGTAGAGGGTTGCATCTGTTGCCCACTCTGGTGGATCGTTGAGTCGGACAATGTCGATCGAATCCGGTGATGGAATCGCTCCAGCGTGTCCGGTTACGTCACTTTCTGTATTGACCACATACTCATCGGTACGCTCAATTGAGACCGCATCAGCAACACTGTAGCTGTCACCAATTGCAACTGCGTGGACTCTGAGCTGTTCAGTGCGTTCGAAGACAGAGAGTGGGACTTCGACGGTTCGATCGGTGATCGTAACCGCACTTTTTGAGATGCCATCTCGGTCGTCAAGCACGAACTCAACCGAAAGATCGCCAGCCGATCGCGATGAGTTCGGGTGTGGTGATGGTGTTGCGTGGATTGTTACAGTCTCTGTCTCTTCGTTGACAGTGCCATCAAGTCTGATACGTGGGCGACCTGTTGGAAGATTTTGTTGTTCGCCGATCGCGCCGGAGCCAGAACCGCTAATCCCGCCACTTTGCCCACTAGAGCGTGGGCGAGCAGAACCGCTGAAGCCGCTGTAGCCGCTGTATCCACTGCGACCCGTTGCGCCGCCAAGGCTTGTTGGCCGCTTGTCACTCGAGAAGACACGTATGGTGAGGTTGTGTGTGCCATCTGGTGCATCGAGAGCGAGAGTGTATTGCCCTGCGGCGTCAGGAACAAAAGAAATAATCGCATCGCTTCCGAGTTCGACAGTACTTGCGATCGGCGCATCAACAATAGACCACGCGTATGCTACGTCTGGATCAGGATTGCGTGGTGCTAATTCAACTGTGTCGCCAACAGCGACAAATCGTGGTGGACCTGGATGGTGCATAGTTCTAGAATAGAATACGGTCACTTTTGTTTTATGTATTGGGGAAGTATTGTTCACTACTGTAGTAAATAACTCCTGTTTATATACACGACAACTGCGTAATATTGTACCTAATCACTAGACTGGGTGCTGGTTAGCCAGATGTTGCTCCTAATTGGAAGTTTCTGCTGCGGTGGTTCCTGCGAAAAGGCGGCAATACTTATCAGTCGATATCTATAGATGTGGATATGCGACTTCGGACAGCAATTAACGAATACAAAGCCCGCCGCGGATCGGTCTATCCGGAAGAGTGTGCAACAACAGATGGTGCATTCTCTGCCCATGGTGATCGGCTCGTACATATCACCCCAAGCGGGCACCTTCGAGATTATTCTTCTTCCCTTTCTGGGCTTTATGGGTTGGATCGCTCCCGGTTAGGTATTGAAACTGACAGCGGGACCCGTTGGTTTGACGAGTTCCAAACCGTACGACAGCACTACTATCGTGAGACCAATTTGGTTGAGACAGAGTACGATGCAGGTGAGTTTACCGTTCACCAGTATGATCTCACGCTCGGTCGCGCACACGCAACACACATCGAACTCCGTGGCTCAATTCCGGTGAATGCGGAGTTGACTGCATTTTTGACCTTTGCACCAGAAGGCACAGAGAGTCAAGTTGGCCGACTTATTCATAATGAAGGTGGGCCTGATGGGTCGAAAGCGGTCGAAATTTTTCACCGAACAGAACACGATTACGTAACTGCATCAACCGGAATCTCGACAGTCGGTGGCCAGATTCCAGAGCGGTTTGATGAGATTATGTCGGACGAGCATTTTGAGTTCCCGCGAGACGCGGTGCTTGAAAAATATGAAGATACACACCTTAGCGGCGACGTTGTGGTGAGTGCCCCACTTGAACGATCGGGGCGCGCCGTACAGACAACCCTCGTCACACAGCTCTCAGATCATACGGAAGTCGATCGAGAAACGGCACTTGCAGATCTCAGACAGTGTGCGATCGATCACCAAACCGCAGATGAGATTCGGCAATCAGCACGCGATCGAGCAGAGATCCGAATCCCTGAAAGTGCACCAAATGCGACAATTGTTCGACAGGATCTCCGATCATTGTCGCTCCTTACTGCACCGACCGGCGTACATATTGCCGGGCCGGAGTTTGACCCATTCTACGCACACTCAGGCGGTTACGGCTACACATGGTTCCGCGACGAATCCGAAACGGGGCGGTATCTACTCACCTCCAATGAGCTGCTAGGACTAGACATTGCAGACGAACTCATTGCGACTGCACAGTTCCTTTGTGAGACACAGTCAGCAGACGGGAGCTGGTCGCACAGAGCATGGGCAATTGATGGCTCTATTGCTCCGGGATGGGCGCATGGACGGCTCGAAGGAAACAAGCCTGATGAGTATCAAGCCGATCAAACCGCAAGTGCAATTACATTCCTTGCGGACGTGCTTACAGCCCACGAAGCGGATATTAGCGAGACAACAACAGACGAAATTGTACGAACGATCGAAGCCGGTGTTGAGTCGCTTGATGAAACAATCGCTGACAATGGGTTACCACAGCGGTGTCAGAATCTCTGGGAAAACATGTCCGGACAGTTTACTCATACTGCTGCGACATACCTCACCGCCTACGCAACCATTGCGGACGCAGCCGTTCCGGTATCGCTTCAAGCCCACGCTGAGTCGAAAGCGGAGGATGTGTTTGAGGCGATCGACCAACTATGGTCCGCTGAGAGAGAGGCATATGGCCTTCGGTTAGATTATGGCTCACTTGACAACCGGCTTGACTCGGCTGGGTTTGCGCTCGTAGACGCATTCCGAGCCTACGATACAATTTCGGAGATTGATGAGAAGTCCATTAAGAAGCTTTGTTCGCACGTGAAGACGCTCTCAGAGGAACTCTATCGCGATCCAAACGGCCCTGTGGAAGGGCTGATTCGGTTTGAAGGCGACGGATGGCGAAAAAGTGGACAGAGCGAATCAAAAGTGTGGTCCGTATCGACCGGATGGGGTGCTACCGCGAACGCCCTGCTGGGTGCATTTTTGGATGCCCGCGGTGATGATGCAGATGCGGTATTCGATCGGGCAGGTGAGCTCTATATGTTGCTACTTTCTGAAGGGCCGCTCACAACGAATGCGGGATATCTGGCAGAACAGGTGTTCGATGACGGACGACATGACAGCGCAACACCGCTTGGCTGGTCACATGCACTCCGACTCCACACAACTGCAGTGCTGCGGGAGTATGATGCACTCCCAACAAGTGCAGAGACGCCGTCCGGGCCGGGCGATCAACCACACTGGACAACTGGCGAAAAATACGGTGTTGGGACAGTCGCAGATCATGGTGAAGAGGAGCCATCAAAAGTCTGGTTTACACTAACCGAAGGTGCACTGACAGAGCTTCGATTCCCACGGATCGACCTAATGAACATCCGAACGGTTGACTTTCTGATTGTCGATGCGGATGAAGATTCAGACTATACCGCTCGTACATACAATGAAACACGCCGAGATGACGAGAACGAAACCGTTACTCGTCGCGTGGAACCAGTCGAAACTGATGCACTCTCGTTCCGCCATATCATCGAAGAGAAAGGTGATGGACGGGGACACGAATGGAAACTCGTTGTTGAGTACGCGGTTGATCCAAATCATGATGCACTCCTTGCTGATGTACAGTTTACTGCTGGCAACGGCTCCGAATATGAGCTGTATGCGATCGCAGATACGTCGTTGACAAATACTGGCACTGCCGATCGCGGGCTCACACTTGGAAAAGCAGGTGGGTTCCATGTTGCCGCGCGTGATTCAAGTGCTTATGATGCGGACGCAAGTTCGCTGCTAGTTGATGAGAACGGCGAGCCATACAGCGTTGCTGTTGCAATGACAACGCCAAACCGATTTGATTGGGCGACCGTTGGTGTTGCAGGCAGCGAGCATCTCACCCAGCTATTCTCGGACGGAGTGCAACCAGCCGCACAGAACCGCGCTGATAATGCGAATGTGGTCTTAGTTGGTCGGTTTGGGGTTGGAGATATTGATGAAACGCTTGCAATTGGCTTCGGAGAGAACGCAGATACCGCAGCAGCACTCGGTGAGGCAGAGGGTGCGATCGCCAGATCGTTTGAAACCGTTCGAGCGGACTATATCAACACCTGGCGGACGTGGCTCGACGATAAACCACTTCCAGACAGTGTTGCAGGTGATGCCGTACTGGAGCCACAGTATCTGAGCTGTCTGATGGCACTTCGAGCAGTTGAAGATAAAACGTTCCTCGGGGCAGGGATTGCATCGCCGTCAGTCCCGTGGGGAGAAGTTGTTGACGCCGAAGAAGAACGAGGGTACGGATACAACTTTGTTTGGTCGCGTGATCTATATCAGGTGTTTACTGTCTTTGAGGCGATCGGTGATATCAAGACTGCACAGGATGCGCTTGAGTACATCTACAACTACCAACAAGACGAAGAAGGGTTCATTCCTCAGAATACCTACGTAAACGGAACTACCCGTTGGGGTGGTGAACAGATGGATAACATCTCGTTCCCACAGGTGATGGCATATCAACTTCGAGAGCGTGGGGTGACATTTGATGATGCCTCCTACGATTTCAGCAATATCAAAGCATCCGCAGATTACGTTGCTCGGAATGGTCCACCAACAGCCCAAGAGCGTTGGGAAGAAGAAGCAGGCTACTCTCCATCATCGATTGCTGCAGAGGTTGCAGGACTTGTCTGTGCGGCTGACCTTGCGATCGAGGAATCGAAACTTGCAGATGCGCTGATCTGGCTTGGGTTGGCAGATGAGTGGACCGATCGAGTTGAAGAGTGGTGTGCAACCGAAACCGGAACAGAACTGCACACAAACACGCCATACTATGTCCGCGTAACTCGGGATGGCAACCCGGAGGCAGGTCATCTTCGGACACTTGCGAATGCTGGCCCAACGCTTGACGAGCGAGAGATCATTGATGGTGGGTTCCTTGAGCTAACTCGGCTCGGAATTAAGTCGTGGGACGATCAGATCATTCAAAACTCGTTAGCTGAGGTTGATAAGACGATTCGTGTCGATACACCAGTTGGCCCTGCATTCTACCGCTACAACGGCGACGGGTACGGTGAGCGTGCTGTTGGAGACGAAGGTGCACCATGGTCCGTTGAAACAAAAGGCAAAGGTCGCCTGTGGCCGATATTCTCGGGTGAACGTGGCGAATATGAGCTACTCGCAGGAACGGCTGATGGTGACCTTGCACCGGAGAATCTCTTAGAGACGATGGCAGGCTTTGCAAATAGCGGTCGAATGCTTGCCGAACAGGTTTGGGATCGTGGGCACAGTACCGATTATAACTGGGAGTTTGGTGAAGGGACTGGCTCTGCAACGCCGCTCGCTTGGAGTATGGCACAGTTCATTCGGTTGGCCCACGGCGTCGCTGCGGGCACGCCGGTTGAGATGCCACGCGTTGTTTCCGATCGGTACATAAACAAAGCGCGGCCAGAAGGTCCATCACTTCGGGTTGAAAGCCGAATCATCGACAACCGGCTCCAAATTACTGGCGAAACAGACGGAGACGTTATTGGCGTAAAAGCAAATGACGACACGACGATCGAAACCGACTGTGATGGGACGTTTGAGCTGTTTGTTCCGATCAGTCACGGCGATACAACAGTCACGGTTGCTGCAGCGACAAGTAAAAAGCTGCGAGATGCGGGCATCTCTGTTGAACGCTTTACGATCTAAGACTCGCTGAGCAGACGGCCTTTTGCGTCTTGCGTTCCAATACACCAGTATGCCGACGTATTCACGGCGAACGCGGATTGCCGCTCCACTATCTACTGTGTGGGATTTTCATTCGACAATTGACGGTCTGCGAACACTGACACCTGAGTGGATGCACCTTGATATTGTGAGCGTTCATGGACCGGATGGAGAACTGGATCCAAACATATTGGAGACCGGCTCACAGATCGAGATGTCAATGCAGCCGTTCGGCGTTGGGCCGCGACAATCGTGGATCTCACGAATTACCGAACGAGAGCGCAAAGATGGATATGCGATGTTTCGTGACGACATGCTTGGTGGCCCATTTGCGCTTTGGGTTCATACCCACGAGTTCTATGGGGATGGTGATGAGACGATACTGGTTGATACTGTCGAGTATGAACTCCCATTCGGTCCTGTTGGGCGGCTTGGAAACCCATTCTCAAAAGTTGGGTTTGAGGGAATGTTCCGCGATCGCCACACAAAGACCAAAGCAGTCTTAGAATAACAGGATGTGTATGAACGACGAAACACCAGTGATTGATGTGGTCGATTTAGACCATGTTGCAATCCGTGTTCAAGACCTCGACGCTGCATTGACATTCTATGTGGACGTACTTGGAATGGAAACACGAGATCGCGATCGGTTCGAGAATGGTGACGTCCCGTTTGTATCCCTTGTTGCAGGTGGTCGACACATCCATGTTGTCCCGACAGATGAGTCAATTAACGTCGAAAATGAGCATATCTGTTATCTGCTTCGATCGAAGCATGTCGATTCAAAAGCAGAGTTAGTGGCTATTTTGGATCAGATTGCAGACGCAGGGTACGACGTACTTCAAGACGAGCCGAAGAAGCGGTTCGGAGCATATGGCCGTGGGTGGGCTGGATATGTCCGTGACCCAGATGGTCGGATCGTAGAATTAAAACTCCACTAGGCGGAGATCGTTATCTGGCACACTCAGTGCTCAGTCGTAATCATAAATTTCGCGCCGCCCTCTTCGCTTTCAGTAACTGTGATTTCCCATCCATGGGCTTGCACAATCGTTTGGACGATCGATAGCCCTAGTCCAGTTCCATCGTCACTGGTGTATCCGTGTTCAAAGACAGTATCACGAGCGGATTGTGGGATACCAGGACCGTTATCTGCGACAAAAAACCCATCTGGAGTCCCTGAGACAGTGATTTTCGTCTTAGGCCCTGCATGTTCCGCTGCATTCCGAAAGAGATTTTCAAGCACTTCCGTCAACCGAGTCTCATCAGCAACGATTGTTCCCAGGTTATTTGTCGTGTACGTCATCGATGCGGTGTCAACATTATCCCATGCATTCTCTACAACCATTTTAAGTGAAGTTGGTGAAACAGTGCCGATCGCTTTGCCTTCTTGAGCGAGAGTAAGTAGGTCGTCTAAGAGATTATGCATCCGATCAGCAGCTCTAATTGCGGGTTCGAGTTGGGCTGTATTTTCAGTTTCATACGCGAGTTCGGTGTACCCTTTGACGATGTTGAGTGGGTTTTGCAGGTCATGACTAATTACGGATGCGAACCGCTCGAGACGCTCATTCTGTTTACTAAGACGCTGTTGGTGGCGGTGCTGTTGTTCTGTATATGCGATAAGTTCCCCAACAGTCCGTAGCCGTTCAACTGTTGTCTCTGACCAGTGTTTGTTGCTGACTGACTCAACCGTAAGTACGCCAACGAGTTCCCAGTCAACAACCATTGGAATGGCAAGGAACGACTGAACACCTCGGGCTTCCAAAAATCGCTCAACAGTGTCTGTCTCTCTGGTGTGATCATCCTCCTGCAGTTCACTGCCAGCTGAAACCTGTGTGAGTGGATCAGAATGGGTATTGGTCCTGATTGGACGCTTCGTTTTTATTAGCTGGGTGTCGGATCCATGTATACGTGGACCCGTTTTATTTGTTGTCGGTGGTAGAGGCAATCGTATCGTGTTAAATGAACTCTGAAGTGCTTCTCCATGTGGAAGGTCTTCTATTGCTAACCGGGCGGTATCAGTATCGGTGACAGTGAGTTGGTCTGTACTCCACTGGTGTGTTTGGGTGAGCATTTCTATGTCTGCGCCCCACCGATATACTGTGCAGCGATCGACTCCAATCGCGGTCCCAACGGATTCAAGCGACCATTTGATTTTTGTATCAACCTCATCCGCGGCCGCACTCATCAACGATCGCGATACATCAAGCACAACATCTTCAATAGAGGCACCAGTGCTGGATTCAATTGAGCCAATCGCAGTGAGAAGCCCCACAACTCCCTCTCTGCGATATTGCTCGGGTGGAAGTTGGTTGGAGTCACATGACGGTCCCGATTCAACCGAGTTGATGTGGTAAACAACTTCTGTAACACCAAGCTGGTATGCGGTATGAACTACCGAACCAACAACAGGTGGTGTATAGTATATTGTTGGAATCTGTGAAATTACGGATTCAACACTGAAAAGCGTCTCAAGCGGGGAGCTCGAACCGCTCTCATTTGAACCGTCTATTATAAAACAGTCGACCCCGGCTTGGAGTTGTGTGTGCACATCTGATCGCGTTGTTGCGGTCATCACCTTCCAGTGACTGTTTATATTGTCACCCAAAATATTGGAGCCGTCGTCGCTCGTGTATAGGAGAATATGAAAATTGCGGCCCCGAGTATCCATGTGTGGTAGAACAGGCCAGAGTGCATTAGTTTTGTCTTCTNGATATTATGAGCNNTCCGAAACAGCCTGTGATCGTTCTTGTGCAGTGATTGTAATCCCAATAAGCACAACTACCGCACCAAGGATGGTAGCAATGCTTGGTATCTCTGCGAACAAGAAGAGTGCAATCGTCGTTGCACCGATCGGTTCACCTAACAGTGAAACACTCACCACGCTTGATTCGAGATAGCCAAGCGCCCAATTAAGTACTGTATGTCCTATCAACCCAGGGCCAATTGCCAGCCCAGCGAAGATTGCCCACTCACGGGCTGGATAGTTGAGTAAGTCGTGGCCTTGTCCAACAGAGATTGCAAGAAGCACTGTCGCACACACAATATAAACAATGGTCACATATGGGATTAGCGCAATTCGTTGTCTGAGCGATCGGCCAGCTAAAACGTAGACGGCCGCCATTACCGCACCAAATAGTGCAAGCGAGTTTCCAAGCAGCGGGTTCTCACCAACGAGCACCGCTCCAGAAATAAGATCACCAAGCGACATGACGACCATCCCACCGACAGCGATCAGAATACCAACTACCATGTTGCGCGTGAGTAGCTCTGAAAGCAAGAGGTATGCACCGATCGCAACAAAAATCGGCTGTGCTTGCACGATCGTCGTACTTGCAGCAACGCTTGTCCACGAGAGGCTTTCAAACCAAGCCGCAAAGTGGAGTGCCAACGCAATACCTGAAATAATCGCAAACAAAAAGTCGCGAAGAGAAACCTGTGCGAAGTCCGATCGATACCGAAGAACCGCGATCGGAAGCAACGGAAGCGTTGTAAATAGTACCCGGTAGAACGCCGCAACGGCACTTGGCGCAGTGCTAAGACGGACTAAAATGGCACCAGTGCTCACCGCAACGATCGCAACAAACAATGCAGCGATCGGAGGGACAACAGGGTCGTCGTTCACGCTCTACTGAGGTGTGTGCTGTCTCATAGTCGTTATGAATCCGGAAGCAAACCCGACTGCGTTACTCGGTATATGATGGCCGTTCGGCGTAGTCGATTGGATCTCGAATACCAATGGCTTGGAATGCTTGGAGACGGAAAGCACATGAATCACATGTACCACAAGCTGGCGCGGAGTCACGATAACAACTCCAGGTAAGTTCGAACGGAACTGAAAGCTCCGACCCACGGGCTGCAATATCTGTTTTTGAAGCATCGACAAATGGAACCTCGATTGATATTTTTGTCTCCGGTTTTGTTCCGACGTCAACCATTGCTTCAAATGCGTCAAAAAATGCAGGTCGGCAGTCCGGATAGCCTGCAAAATCCTCGCTGTGTGCACCAACAAACACTGCCTCGCAGCTATTGGCTTCCGCATAGGAAACAGCCATTGAAAGCAGATTTGCATTGCGAAATGGGACATATGTATCAGGGATTTCTTCGCTTTCTAAGTTCGCTTCACCAACAGCCATCGACGTGTCAGTCAGTGCTGAGCCACCAATCTGTTGGAGATGATCCGTTTCAATATGAAGGAACTCTGCAGCATCCATCTCCGCTGCAAGTGCGTTTGCACAGTCGTACTCAACTGCTTCTGTCCGTTGCCCATACGACGTATGTAAAAAGTAGAGTTCATAGCCGCGGTCTGCGGCCTCATACGCTGTGGTTGCGCTGTCCATGCCACCAGAGACAAGCACAACTGCTCGTTTTTGCGGTTCCGATGATTGATCCGAAGTAGATGAAATATTGTCTGTCATTTGAATTGTGATTGCTGTATGTTGAAGTCTGATTACGTTTCGGGTGCGTCATTCCACAGATCGACATGGATTCGTGGCGTGTATCGATACCCATGTTCCAGTGCGAGCTCTGCGACGGTTCGCCGTGTCTCCGAAAGTGCAGCTCGTGTTTGTCCTTCCGGCATAAGCAACACATCAGTGCTTTCGATCGGTGTCTCAGTCTGTCGCTGTAGTGTCGATACCAGTTCGGTGATCTCCGGTACATCAGATTCGCCAGTCACAACGAATTTGAGCTGTGTATTATACCGATCGAATAGTGTTGCAAGTGCATTGCTGTCGATTCTGTCTGCTTCGTGTTTGTCAGCCCATGAACCAAGTGCTGCATCTCCGCCAGCAGGTGGGCGCTCGGCAGTTGGTGTTGAACTCGCAAGCTTTGGGCTCACGCTTGCGAGATCGATCGGTGTCTCCGCAGGGGGAACGATCGTCCCGTTTGTTTCGACCGTAATATGATATCCACGCGCAGAGAGCTGTTGGATGAGCTCAATAGATTGTTCGTGGATAAGTGGTTCACCACCAGTGAGGACCACATGCGTTGCGTCAAAGTCGGTCACTTGATCAATAATCTCGTCGATCGATAGCCAGGCATGTGTTGGTTCCCATGAGGTGTGGTACGAGTCACAGAACCAACACCGGAGGTTACAGCCACTCGTTCGGATGAATACGCTTGGAACCCCAGTGAGTGTCCCCTCTCCCTGAAGTGACTCAAAAAGTTCATTAATTGGAAGTGCATCTGTTGCGGCCTCTGGTGGCCGTTCTGTCTCCGATACATCAATCTCGCTTGTAACAGGCATTCGTTAGATCGCACCTCCACACAGTTCGGACGTTTCGCGAACAACAACAGAAACATCAGTTACCGTCTCCGAGAGTCCCTCAAGTAGGCGGTTCTCTAGCACAACAGACATCACTTCGGCTGTCGGTGGTGCATCAAAAATAACGAGTGCGTCGCCATCACCCGACTGTTTGAATGCGTCAATCAACGGGTCGCCGCGCTGAACGAGAAACATATGATCCCACTCGTCAATAACGTCGGTGACATCACCTTTGTCGACAACCCATCCCTCTTTGGTGAGTTTACCAGTGACGCGTACCGTAATCTCATAATTATGTCCATGAGGTCGGCTACATTTACCGTCATGGTGTAGTAGCCGATGGCCTGAGCTGATTCGGATTGGCCGATCACGCCCAATCTCAATGACCCGCTCACCGGCTTCCTCAATAACGGTAGATTCTGCAGATACTCCCTGAAGCATATCATAGGATTATCGAGATAGTATTTTACTGTGTCGGGAGCTGGACGGGTTGATAGTCGGAAGTATTGAGGTACATGGCAGTTGTACCAGTGAGTATGGTGGAAACTAATGGGGGCCAGGACAGCCGTACGACAAGAGATGACGTTGTAACGGTTACTGTGCACCATACTGGTGAGCCCATTTTAATCGAGACCACAACAGGCCGATCACTTCGATCGGTGCTGCTCGAGGCAGATCTCTCACCATATACATCGCTGACTGCGTATGCAAACTGTGGTGGGCGTGGGATCTGTGCAACGTGTGGCGTACGTGTACGAGACACTACAGAACCAACACACTGGCACGATCGGCTAGCCGATCGGTTCGGCTACCCCCGGCTCTCATGTCAGATTGTGGTGATGGAAGATATGACGATCGAACTTGTTGAAGAGAAACGAGTGTGGGGCCGAAGGGAGCCAAAATCATAGCGATCGACTCGTCCCTGCTCTCCTCGAATTGAAGCGCACAAGACTCACTTTGTTCGTCTTGTTGCCCCTGCTCGCACCGCTCACAGGAGCGGGAGACAAGTCAATCTCTCCGTGTATTTCTGATCACAGAAAAGTCCGCTCTCCCCGAATTGAACGGGGGACAAGCCGATCTACAGTCGGCTGCTCTACCAGGCTGAGCTAAGAGCGGTCATTACAATGTAGCCGCTCGTGGAGACTTAAGAATTCTCATTCAGTATGGCGATCAAGAACGCACAGACATTTTTGGACTCACTGATAAGAGCGAATATATGAGCGATGATCGGCAATCCAGACAAGCGACATTTGGACACGATGGCTCAGTCGAAGCTGAAACACCTCCTGATGCGGTTGGGGCAAATGATTTTGGCGAGCAGAAAGCATCGAACGAGACTGATGGAGGCTACAGCCGTTACGCGGTTTCAAGTCTGCTACAGAAGGCAGTCCGTCGATCGGATGAAGAGGTTGCTGCCTGGGCTGCATGGGAGCTTGCCCGATCGGGCTATGCATGGAACCTGTGGGATAGACTTACGCTCTACATTGTGGAAGACCTACAGGCTGGCGATACGGTTGCGTTGACGATCGAGCGCTACGAAACGCTTGCAACAGAGCGATGGGAACCTGATTCCTGGAAGGGCCGCCTCTGTGCAATCCATGCGGCACTGGCTGCAGCACGCGCACAATCTACCCGTGAGGCGGCGAATGCAGATGCGTACTTTTCGACCGTTGCAGAAGAGCGGGCTGCTGCCTTCGAGCGTGGAGAGTCACCTCACGTTACATTCCCTGCGGGCGACCTGGAAGTTGGTGGTACATACGATCTTATTTTTGATGGACATACAGGTGAAGGCTCGAAGCTAGGTCGAGACACGCGGTTTTTCAAGCTTCACGGCGCCCGTGTTGGCCCCGAAGGTGAATCCGAGCTGAGCGCAAACTGGCAGCGGCTCAGTATGGTCCTTGATTCAATCGACTACACGGAAACAGAAATTAACCATGCGATATCACCGGTTGATCCGGATGCAAAGTGGGATGAACCGGATTTTGAGGCGTGATTGGTAGTAATCGAATCGGTACTCCCTAATTCACCGGTATCGAAGAGGAGAGTATGCTGTTTACACCAGGGCCAACTGCAGTTCCCCCCGAAGTTCGTGATATAATGGCGCAGCCACAGCCAAATCCAGATCTTGACCCCACATTCGGAGAGACGTATGCACAGCTCACTGCAGATTTGCAGACTGTTTATAATACGGATCATGACATCGTTGTTCTTGGGGGAGAGGGAATTCTGGGATTAGAGGCTGCAGTTGCATCGATCGTCGAGCCGGGCGATCGAGTGCTGTGTATCTCCAATGGACGTTATGGAGATGGATTCGCTGATTTTGTCACCGCATATGGTGGAGAGCCGACCCTGATTTCTGCACCGTACGATTCGGGATATGATCTAGATGCGATCGAAAACGCAGTGGCTGCAGCAGCAGCTGATGGTGCACCGTTTACCGCCGCAACCATGGTACACTGTGAAACTCCTACTGGAACGCTTAATGATCTCACTCCGGTATTGGAGTTGCTCAAAGAGCACACGATACTGAGTATTGTTGATGCAGTCTCATCTGTCGGTGGTACCCCGGTACCAACCGATCGTATTGACATCTGTCTTGGTGGCTCACAGAAGTGTTTCAGTGCGCCTCCGGGGTTGACAACGGCAGCCATCAGCGATCACGCGTGGGAACAGATGGAGAAGCGTAACCCAACATCCTTGTACACGAACTTTTTGCCATGGAAGGACGTGTCGGAGGGATTCCCGTACACACATCTCGATGTACTTGTCTCTGCACTCGCTGTTGCTGTCGATCGGATCGTGACTGAAGGGGTTGAGAATGTATATGATCGACACACCGAGGCAGCCGATCGGTGTCGAGAGCGTGGCTCCGAGCTGAGACTCCCACTATACCCTGACACAGAGCGGTCGTCGCCAACTGTGACGGCGTTTTATCTCCCCGGAAACGCAACTTCGATTCAAAAGGAGGTTGCCGAATCGGAAGAGATTGTACTTGCAACGGGGTTGGGTGAACTTGAGGACGACATTCTTCGAATTGGTCATATGGGGTACAACGCAGACGTTTCGAAGGTTGATCAGGTGATGGATGCAATTGCCAATATTATCGAGTGATCAAAGACTGGCTCATACTATCGAGTGATAGAATACTGACTCTTCAAGTACACTATTCGCTGATGTTTGCTTCTCGAATCTTAATCCCTTTGCCAGCGAGATGTCGGAGTTGTCGCTGTGCGAAATCTTCCTCACGGGTTCCGCGGGTTGCTAATACGTAAACGATCGAACTTCCGGCCGGCCGCATTGTTCGCCCAGCCCGTTGTGTTCCCTGCCTCCGCGAACCGCCAAGTCCTGATGCGACGATCGCTAACTCGGCATTCGGGAGATCAAGTCCTTCGTCTGCAATTCGAGAGACAACCAGCGTTTTCGTCTCACCGGTTTTGAATTCCGACAGTAGCCGTTGTCGTTCATAATGTGGTGTTTCGCCGCTGAGGAACGGAATCGACAGCGCGTCTGCAATTGCCTTTCCTTGATCAAGATACTCCACAAAAATGAGGGCCTTCGAGCTGTTATTTCGGGCAAGCAGATACCGTACTTCGTCAACTTTGCAGGGTTCATCGATGCAAGTTGATATCGCTGGCGGCCATCAGCACTCGAATATTCATTTCGTTTGATTTCATCGCGCCACGGAACATACCGAATCTCAATTTCCGGCTCAGCTACAAACCCAGCTTCCATGAGTGCGGCCCAGTCGGTGCCGATCGGCGGCCCGATGAGCGTGAAAATTTCAGCCTCTTTTTCATCTTCTCTAACCGGGGATGCAGACAGCCCAAGTCGATGGACAGCCTGCAGATCAGCACTCCGTCTGAAAATATTACTTGGAATGTGTTGGCATTCGTCGTAGATAATTAACCCCCACTTTCGGGAGTCAAACAGGTGACGATGCCGATCCATTCCCGCAGTCTGGTAGGTCGCAATTGTTATCGGTGAGATGTCTTTCTCCCCACCATGGTATTCGCCGACATTCCGTGGGTCAACTGTGGTATGTGTACAAATTTCATCTCGCCACTGGGTGGCTAACTCTCGGCTTGGGACCAAAATGAGCGTCTCACCACCAATTGCGGTGAGGGTTCCAAGTGCTGCGATCGTTTTACCACTCCCCGGAGGGCCAACGTAGATACCTGCTTTTTGTGTGAGAAACATGTCTATCCATGCCTGTTGATAGTCACGAAGCGTCGCGGTAAGTTCGATTTCGATCGGCGCTCCGGTCTCCAGTTTTCGATTATCTACAACCGGGTATCCTGCCTCATACAGTGTTCGTTTGAGAGTGCCAATAGCTTCATCACGAACCCAACTTTCCGTATCTGAGATGGGTGCATGGAGCTGTTCGTCGGAGAGTTTCTGTCGAGCAACGTTACCCATGAGGTTCTCGGTTGCAGCCTCAAGAACGACATACCCATCTGGATGGGTTTTGAGTGTGAATTGATGTGCCCGCTCCCACTGGTCGGTAATCCACTCTTCAAGATGTGGTGACTGTCTGGGAAGCACTGATCGAACCGATCGAAGAAGCGACTCGGTATCATCGAATGGGGCTGCCCAGACGTCTTCCGGGCGAATTCGGTACAGATATCCGCGGGTGCCGGGATCAGTTCCAGTTGAATCAACGAGATGTGCGAACTGTGACAGCTGTGCGCGTGTATACTGTGTTGGCTGATCAACAACGATCTCTCGTCTGGTTGGGAAAAGCACAATTCGTTCGCGCTTTGCAACTGCATTGAGATCGGATGGATACCATACCACAGGATCCGCTGAAACATCGAACGTATTGAGTTTCTTGTCAGTGGTGTACGCATCAAGGATCGTTTCAGCCTCGTGTTGTGAACAGTTGAGCTGTCGACCAAGTTCGCTTGCAGTAATAACCGGACGCCCCCGATCTTCCATTGTTTCGTAGATTGCTTCGATTGGGACAGATTGGTCTGGGTAGTCTGATTGGCTCGATTGAGCCTCTCGATTGAGCCTCTCGATCGACAGTCTCTGATCGATCCTCAGCAGTCATTAGTCTAAATATACAGGTGAATGCTGTTACCCCTTGCGGGTCACACATACACGTATACACGTGCAGCAAGCAGACCGGTAGCCACAAAACAACCGCAAATATTCAACGACAACGACAACGACATCAAAAATAATCAGCAGACAAATAGTGAGCAGACACCGCTATCGAGGACAGTACGAGCTACACAGTTCCTCTTTCGATCGAAACTTGCCGGCACAATCAACGCAGCGTACATCTGCTTCTCCTGGACCGGTGATAATCCGATGGCCGCCGACACGGAACGGATGCGTGACAATTCGTGGTCTGATCTGCTCTGGGATCTGCGTCTCACGGTTTGTACTGAGATCTGTCCGGAGCTGGATCGTTTCAAGATCGTTCTCGGTCCACCGATCAGATGCTCTAGCAGTCTCTTCACACGCGAGTTGTGTCCACCCAGTCACAACAACGGGAGAGCGGGTCTCCGTATCAGTGACGACGACGATGTATTCGACACCGGCTTCAGTCAGTGCGAACCGCCATCCATCTTGAGTGTTCCACCGGAGTTGACCATATTCGATCGCCTCGGCTACGCGCTCAAGAGTTATGTATCTCCCCTGTTGTCTGAGCCGATCGTGAAAATGGTCTGTTTGGGCGTACAGTGCAGGATCTCGGATTGGTGGGTCCTGTGGTGTGCGACGCCGTGCTGGCGACTGTGGTTCAACGGTCGATCGCTGAACCGTTGCCGCGTACGCTTCGGGCTCGGGAAGGGAGTCGATCCCGAGCATCTCGTCGACACTTGGACCGCCCTGTCGGGATGCCACTACCTGCATATACGTGTGTATCAATATAAGCTTTCAGCACGTTTTGCTAGTTTAGTTACGTTATTCAAAGGCGTTCAGGTACAGAATCTGTTAGTTATGGATCTGTAGGCCTGCACACGTACGAATCTGTGAATCTGTGAATCTACGAATTTCCGAATTTGTGTTGAGGTTTTAGGACTGTATTGAGTTACGCATCAGTTAGTTTTAATTCGTGGATCATTGGCACTTAACACACCATATTTCCGGTGAAAATAGCCGATAGTATTGTACAATAAAATGTGGTGTAAGATTGGAATAATAGTGGAGATTTTG
>SL_4KL_010_BRINEDRAFT_10000573_pt1 | contig 19055 bp, 12 predicted proteins | sample SodLak_010_BRINE_2_FD_10664 | JGI IMG/M metagenome (IMG submission 10664)
CGTCTGTATTAGCATCTTCAAGTCTGTGATGCTCGCTCATGTGAGCTTTTAGTTTGTCCTTAATGTTTTGCAGCGGAGTCAAGCTGGTTCTAGTGGCAGGGTGGGTAGTGTAACGATACATATCCCAATCTATTGGCAAGCGCTAATCCAAAACGGAGCTATGTTTTTTACAATTTGGTATCGGATGAGGTGCCCAAGCATCCTTGTGCGCCAGACCAGACCAGACGCGCTCGGGGCTTGGGTTCGATCCTCACCGACTGACCCGCTTTGCCAATCCCGACCAGACCTAGATGTACCCATTGGGCAAGGATGCAAGACCAGGACATAAACCGACGCATCCCTTGGGCAAAGATGCATAAAGACCGACTCCCCGCTACGGCCGGGACGTCCGTACCTAGACAGGGGGGAATGTAATGATACATATCCCTATCGATTGGCAAGCGCGGTATCCAAGACGGAGCTCTGTCTTTTTACAGACAGTCAGTTGACTCTGAGCCATCAGGGGAGATTGCTAGGACAGGATGCTGGAATGTTTGCAAAGCGTGGCTATTGTAATTGGCGCACACTTGAAAACTTCTTTTTTCCCCCAGTGCATGAATCCATGGTGCATCAGTTCTTGCCTGCATGTGAGAGTTTGTTCTCAACCAGTAAAGAAAGCCTTTTTTGTGTGCAAGTGCTCCTCAAATTGGCAGTCAACGGCCTAGCTGTCAGTGGTGACAATCCCTCTCATTTTCTATTTGCCTGATAGTTTAAACCATGTCTGGTACCCCAGAAGTGTCTGCCTAGCTAACACATACATGAGACATCATCTTAGTGCACTGACGAGCTGGAGAATCATTACCATTTAATGCTGCGCAGCAGCATAAATCATGTTGGTAACCCATATAGGGAAACCTTGTCTCCTCAGATCCCCCAAGGTGAATGCCCTTGAGGGTCTGTCATACAAACCCCCAAACAAGGGGTATCTGGGGGTTTGCCACAAATGGGGCCCTCCCTGAGACCATCCTCCATTCTGCCTTAAGCTAAAAAAACACTTTGAATTTTAAATTGAAAATTTTTGGGTTTGAATTTCTTTTGTTCATTGATATACTTGCAAAACATTGTTCACAAGCTGAATTACCATGCACAAGGGTTGTGTTTTACATGTTTTGGGGGGCTTTGTTCCAGGACCTGAGTTTGGGCAAATTCAGGTTGCAAATTGTATTCCTTTTTCTTTGCCCACTGAAACACCGCTTTATGGCACTTTCTTGAAAAAGGTTTCTCGGGTTGTTTGCAGGAAAACTTGAAGTTGAAGAATGCTAGAGAAAGCAAGTGCATAGGACGCAATGAGCACCCTGATTACTGAAGTAAAACTTCCATATCCTTACATCCAGCGACTATCCTGGAATCAATAACATCCGTGCATGAAAATGATCATACAACTGTGTGGACTACCAAATCAATGAAAATTTTTCATACAGTTAATTGAAATGTGAGGTAGAGAGCTATTTCAGAGAAACCTTCACTTCTGAGAAACTTTACAATACCCTGCTTAGCCCCTGGGCTTTAAGAGCTGACGAACTTGCTGGAAATCGACCTTTCTCTAATTAACACTTTGTCTTGCCATGCAAATAATAATACAACTATGTGTACTACCAAATCATTCACTAGTTTAAAATTTTTCAATACTGTGATAAGAGTTGAGAGGAAGAGTCCTAATCCAGAGATAATTTCAATCCTGAGCAACTTAACAATACCCTGCATTATAGCTTTGAACTGGAGTGAAATTCTGTGTACAATGCTATTGGCTACCGTTATATTAAGCATCATCTGCCCCAGTCACACTGGCCGACATCCCTGCCCAAAAAGATCAGTAACCGGGAATGTTTCTATGTGTCCGTTCTCTAGCCTTTAAGATGCAGTATTTTTGCAGGAGCTCAGCGTTGAACCTGTGGGCGCAAATTTGATGGGCGTTAGTTCTATGAATTTCTGACTGGGAAAATCATATATTTCTAAGGAAATAATGTTTAGGTGGTCACTCAGTGTTAAGTTCACATCCCTCAGCTGGGCTTAGGAAAGTCATTTGTGTGTTATGTGTCATAAATTTTGTAGAAATTCAGCAACAGATTGACTTATATGTGGAAATGAAATGCTGCAAGGGGTGTGCATCATTCGGTTTGATCAATCTGATGGTTGACCTGAGAGAAATGTCCAATTCTGCTGCCCAACTCCGCAGAAAATTTTGGGCAAACATTTATGACGCACTATCTGTGTATTCCTCAGGGCCATCTTGGCGAGCTTCGGAATTTTCTTGGGGTAGGGGTTGGGGGTATGGTCCAAATCCCTGGCCAGGAATTTAACTACTTTTGCAACAGGGATATGGAAGTAATCATGCCTGCCGCATCCCTCTCGAAAAAATGCAGGGATGTGGTCAAGTTTGTTGTCAGATGTGACCGCCCCCTCAAACAAACGCCCACCCCAAGGCCAGGGTCATTTCTGAGCACCCGATGAATAGAATTTCCCCCCCTAAATGCCATGCCAATTGCTTTCTAATCTCAACAAATGACCAAAAAGCTAATTCCATCGTCAACACGATGATGCACAAGCCTGAAGCACTGAACTAATCACTCAACACCCAGTGTTTTTTGTGTGTGCCAGAATGGTTCACCACTGATGTAAATAATTATTGCTCTCTCTGCTTTTTGCTATTTTCATGCCAACAACGTTTTTATCTCAAATATTGTGCCCTTACAGTTGAGCAATTACTGAGGAGAATTATTGGCCAAGTTGGTGTCACCATGGTTTCAAGAGGTGGGAATATGATATGTTATAGACAGGCAATAAGCCAGATCTAGCCTAGAATCAAGTTTTTTTCCCTCTACAGGCCTGTGACGTCTTCAGCATCAATGTCACGGCATTTAAAATATACATACTGATCCCTTTTCAATTTTTCTGTATGATATTTGTTTTATATGGCTCAAATTCATGCCCATCGAACTGATGCTCCTCAATCATCATCTAAGCTTGTGATGTTGCCAACTTCATGCACACAGAATCCAGCGCGCTTTACAATGTTGTGATGGCAGTATCAAGAAATAATCACACTGATCTTAACGGGTTGAGCATTCTATTTCCTGAGGAAGAAGAGTGAGTGCAAACATATTTCTGGTATGTCATGATGTGCTTACACACTATGCCGCAAGTTTTGAACTCCTGCTGTGAGGGGACTCGTAAAGAAGTGCAAGGCAGTTGTCTTGAGTTACTTCTTGAACGATGTTGGTGGCTGTTGTTTGGAAGAGAGAGAGTGTGTGTGTGTTATAAGGCTGATTATGGCTTCAAATCATTGGAAGCGTGGTGTACTCTGGCAAAGATTTTGGGTGACAGGTGTACTGCAAGTAATTGAAATGTGAGTCATGTGGCATGCAGATAGCTAAAGCTCTTGTTTTTTGGGCATTTCTTTACAACAATTGCAGTTCGAACATCACAGCTGGAGTTCATTTCAAGAGTGATGATTTTGCAAATTGGTGCTCTGGGGATGAGCATTGCTCATCCTTAGAGACTATCCACTTTGGAAACCCGTCCAGGAGCTGGGAAAACCAGGTAACCATGGTTTGCTTATCATCAAGCACCAAAGGGGAGCATCCCAGGGGCCTGTTCTGACTCTCCTGAATATTTCTCAGAACCCCACTTCTCCTTTGACCTCTCTCCTTGACCCTGATTGTAATGCTGCCATCATCTGTTGGTTAACCTAAAAGGAATGTCGTTTTGGCAGCCGAGGAATACCGAAGCCGCAGCGGGGAGCTGGCTAGACATTCAAGCATAAGAAGATTGGATTATTCAACTAGCAAAGCTTTTATCTCATTTTGGCCTCTGCTGCCATGATGCAACACGGTCCAATGTGGGCAGGTGGCTGTTTTTAATCCATCACGTCAAACAATACTTTTTAACGATGATGGTTTGAGGTTGATTTCATTTGGTGCCGGAAACAGCCCCAAAATATGGAAGTGGTCGTAAATTCCTGCCTTCTGGGTAGAGGAAAGATAAGCGATTACATGCACCTACACATGGAGGGTGACATGATAACCATCCATGTGTGGCTGTTCTTAATTCGTGTGAGAACACGGGCGAGCATACCCATGGTGTATAAATGATAAATTTGGATGGTGCATGAATGGTTCGTCAAATCACCACATAACAAAAGGAAGGAGTCTACATTGGTATTAAGTGAATACACTAGAATTTTATCGTAAGCAAGACTCTGTCAGCACTGGGTGCCCGCAATGTTTTGAGCTCTAGTACGCTCAATAACACGATTCCGTAATTCCTTTCTTTCCAGCTCTTGCACCAAGGACACATGTATTGTTTTGGTTACCAAAAGTATCAAGATGCACTATGGTGGATTGTGGCCTTCGTATTTTATGCCAAAATCAAAGACCACACACCTTTTTAGGCCCACATGTTCATCAATTAAAGCCCACATTAATTTCATACAAGTAATGCTCTTTAATGGAGCATTCCAAAACTGATGTCCTAGAAAAAGGAAAAAAGTGAAACTGTGTATCTTCTTCTTAGCATCTGGCCAGTTGCCTCCATGCAACAGCAACAGGTGCGTCATGCTCTCAAAGTCTTTATGAGCTTCACATTGAACGCCTCATACTGTTCTAACCCAGATTCACAATATAAGACATCGTCATTGGCGCTTGATGTAAATCTGATCTTGAATTCTGCCCAATATGATGAAGAGGGTTTAGGTTGGAGTAGGACTGACAGGTCACAGAACATTGCGACCTGTATTGTACCAGGCCACCCATGGTGTAAAACAATTTTCCCATGATAAAATTGGAATAAGTGTGGCTCTGGCGCTCCACACAAGGAGGTTGGATGGAGCTGAAAATGAATTGCTCTCACAAATGCTTGCTAGGGCGCCATGCAAGCAGAGAGGCGACAAACCCTGCCAAGTCTCTGATTAAGTTTCACCAAAGTATTCGGATGTTTCATGACAAATTCCCTTCCCATTGACTTGGCACTCAATTTGTCACAATGCAGACATCTTTAGTGGTGCTAGCTGCTCTCTTTGGGCCGAGGTCTTCAGAAGCATTCCTGCGCATCACAGATTCTGCAAATGAGTTGGGTCATGGTTCAAGAGCATCCCTCTTGGAAGCTGACAACATAACAGCTGTATCTGGTAAGGCCAGTGGCTTTGCTTACTAACATCTCATTAAGATATGCTGTTTATACCTCAGTAAAGCATCTTTGCAAGAACGTGATTTTTCCGTTTTTGTGCAGGTGTCTTTGAAGCAGAACTTGCCTTTGATGGAAGTCCTTTTGGAAGGTATTTCTAAGCTCCAATACATGGCCCTCATATTTTGCAAATTAGTGCTGTCTTGTTTCCATTATGTATGTGCACGCGTTTTTCCAGGCGACACATTTCAACGCATACATGCCTTGTTTGTCTGTAATGTGTAAGATGTCAATGAATTTTCTTGTCCAATCTTATAGCTAAATGACATTCACTTTTTTTCCTTCACTTATTCTTGTGCACAGGCTTTGCAATGGACAGTCAGAGTGTGCTGTGCATTTGCAAATACCAATTGATAAGAATGCATAGAGGAGAGGACGCGCGGTAGGCATTCTACTCAAATGGACAGAATTTACAACAAATTCATAGAATTACAACTCAAATGGACAGCATTGACACAAGTTCATAGAATGGCAACACTCTAAATTTGGTCAAGTATAATTGGATTATGGATCATTTTGCAGGCGCAATGTGTCCGCCTTGAATCAAGAAATCGTGACAGGTTTGTGGCTGTATACTCAGAGCCCGAGCCTTTGGAAAAAGAGGTCCCAGATGTTGTGCTGTGTAAAACGGACACCCTCGGCAAGGTGGGAAACTGTGTAGGATTAAAGAAATTGAATCATAATTCTCATTCTAGCAGCTTAGACTGTCTCCCAAGGCACAGAGAATAACATCTTTTATGGTGGGAATAAGCACTTAAAGGCAGGGATTTTTGCTCAGCCACTGTGCATGACAATTTGACCAAAACCTTAGTTTACAAACCCTATTCTTGTGCAGTTTGTAGTGGTGCAGGCCTATGGAAATCATGCTACTCCTATAAGCAGCAGGCCGCCTGGGCCACCAACACAACTCATAAAGGTGGGTTAGGCATCTGTTAGCCAGTGCCCATTTCATGTTGAGCAAGAAATGTTGCCTAGTACACATAAAATGAGCGGAAGTTACTTTTGCCGCACATACTCTGGCCACACTAATCAAGAGCTGTATTGTGCAGTTGGCGGGCATATTGCAACAAATTCTTGCCCCAAAGCATAGTGCTGCAATGATATGCAGGCTTCAATAGGCATTTTCCTTCAGTGAGTCAACATCAGTGACAAATACAGAAACAGAAAATCTGTATTGTGGATGGCAACTATCTTTCAAGATTTGAAATGTTCAATGCCCAAGCTGCTCAATCTTAAGAAATTATAATTGCAGGAGCTATCTCTCCCCCCCCCTCCTCCTCTCTCTGTGGACCAACGTCCAAGATTTTACACGCGCATGTTTGACTTCTACGCTTACGTGAGTGAATTCCTGGTTGATAATTTGTCAAACGCATGTTGCTTGTAAGAACCTCGCACAAGTGTGATAGGTATGGCTCCACTTCCTTAATTTCCTGTCATGTCATACTTGGAAGCTTGAATTAAAGACTTGGGATCACCCAGCTGAAACCAAAAAAGCTTACATTATGCGCAACCTAACAATTGCAGATAAACGTACCTGATGAAGGCTACAGCTCACAGTTTGACCTGCAAGAAGACCTGAGAAGGTGCCCATGCAGCCATGGAATGTTTCGATCATACCATAGGAGGCTTCTTCACTCGTTTAACTTAGGCATCTCCTCAATTGCAGGGGATTGGCTTTAGCTTTGTTTGACAATTTCCCTACAATGCTAGACCTTGGCTGGGGGAAAGCGTGTGAAAGATGCGTAGATCTCTTCATCTCCTCGAATACACGACCGCACATGGGCAACCCGTTTGCAAGAGTGCTGGCCCCGCGTGCTGCAGAAATCCGTAAGTTGCGTTGATTGATCAGGAATTGTGCCAATTTAAAGAATGTAAGACATTTGTTGTACCCACTCGCAGATTTTTTATGCTAGAAATTGCTTATTCAAACTGACATGAAGTGTCTATTGCAATGCATTTCTGTACTTGTGTAGGTATTGGTGTATATTTGTCCCCATTGACAACACGAAGCCAACTTCTTGCACTTCGGGTGAAAATTTCCCTGTCCAATGCTTTGTCCACTCTGAGTTTGTAAGCTGCATTTGTTACAGTGATTTGGTTAGGATAGGTAACATGCAACTTATGCATGTGGACGCTTGTCCTTTCAATGAACATTCTATGCATTAGTCACCAAAAGTTGTTTAAAATGTTTGCAGGATTTCGTTCTTAATACGCCTGTCAAAACTCTGTTTCAAAATTCAACGGAGAAGGATAAGGTGTGCATTACCTGAATTTGACGTCTTTCTTGTTTCTCTTGCGTAACCTTAATTTGTAACTTCACCTTGTATCAATCTCTGACTTACAAGCTTTGAAATAGCTTAAACAGTTCCATGTAATCCTCCTCATTGTGAGCAGATCTTGTCCGTGCAAGTTGATTACTCCTTCCCTTCTGAAATGAATGAGCCTTTATTCCCAGGTAAGGCTGCATCCCAAGGATTACCTTGGAGACGGAATGTGCGCATAGCTCAAGAATCTCTGTCTTGGTAACAATTAATAATCAAGTTATCTATGAAAAGGATTGAATTTTAAGAATCAGATATCTCTGTTTATTATTCTTGGAAGTGCCATTCAGATACTTAAGTAAGCAATGTAAGTTCTTCTCGAACTTGCCATTTCGCCTGTGACTGTCCAATCATTTTGTGCTGGTGTATGATATAGAATACATACACTTTGCACATGGAACATTCCCAAGCAGTTGTTGAGCTGCCGGCTAACTGGCATAATTTCTACAATTACAAATAATTTAAGATTCTGCCAATCATTAGGATCTGCCAGCCGAACAGGCCAGCGCATATCTCTTGAAGACATAATTCATTACGTTCTTGATATGTATTCCGCCACGATTGAAACAAATGACAGCTGATTCATTACTTGCACACTACCCCATTGATGACACAAAAGAAACACCTCGCTTCCCTTCATTTCTTCTGCAAGCCTTTGAAAACCAATGCTTGCTTGTAAGTATTGTACAAATGAATGGGCTTACAAGCACACACCTCTGACTCGGCGGAGGTCTTGCTTTCACTTTGTGCAGTTCCATGGGCTGCTCAATGGAGGGCTGAACAACTTTATAGGTCTGAAGAAACTCTAGGTATGATATTTGTAGTTTGGCTGGTCATATTGTGATACCTACTAGGCTAGGCTTGTTGCATTGTTGTGTGAAGAATATTGCATCAATTGGTTCAATTCTTAGATTTGCTGATGCAAAGCCCTGAGTTGAATGGTGCAGATTGCGTAAGACAGTGAGAGGCCTGGGGCTAACAATAAAAATGACCGCAGAGTTTTGTATGGGATTTGGAAGAAAACAGCCATGTTAGAAAAGGCACTTATCTTATTTCCATATTTTTATTTATGTTCCACACCAAACTTGCCTTGAAGTTTCGGTGGCCTATCTTGCAGCAAGTAGCTTCATTTAACACTTATAAAAGCCACTCTACTAACTGAGGTATTATCCCTTCATAATGTGTAGGTCACCAGCTTAATCCTGCATGCAATGATTCTGAAAACCTAATTCTTGTTAGCATCAAGTATCAGCATCATGTAGAGGGGAAGCTACTTTGAGGGTTCAAGCGGTTCATGAGATCTAAACGAGAGTATAAAGCAAGCCGGGCAAGTTTGGATTGATCTGCAGTCTTACCACTGTTCCAAATAGGATATGGCAAGACATAAAGTGCAAAAAGAGGAAGGGAATGGGACAGGGGCCGAGTAGACCAGGAAGAAAATGATTTATGACAAGGATAAGGGCTTGATCAGCCTTGATGCTGTGCGCACTTACAGGTAGTCATGTCAAAATTGCTTGATCTGAGCTTGTAATGTGTCCCCTCCTTGTTCTGCATAGTAGGAAGCTGTACAATAGCATTTCTTGACGGTATTTAACGTTGAGAGAATTGCACGTATTTCCTTAAGTAAAGAGAGAGGGGGGTAAGCATAGACAGTGATGTGTCCTTGCATGCAGCTTCTGTCCTTCAAAATCCGCCAGCATGGGCCAACAAACAGCCAGGGGAGACTTTGTTTGTGCACAGCGAGCAATACCAAGATGGTTCATCGCTTTTGTGGCGTGAAGGCGGCTTGACAGTGGCTTATTCAAAAAGCCATGTATCAGACCTCCAAACAGGCCCAGAAGTGTTGCTTCCTGCTTCAAACCAAACGTAAGTGCCACCGTCTGCCTGTTCCATTTCTGCTGCTGTTAACTGACAATAAGTGCAGAGTGCCTTAGAGAGATGGGATGTAAGTTACAGTGCCCCACCTCATAGTATTCAGCACAAGCCATAACTACCTTGCCTGCTGCAATACACTCACCAAATGGTTCAATATGACTCACCATACCAAAGAGACAAGATGTAGCAAACGTTGCGCTGTTTTACTGACCTACATTGAATTGCAGGAAAAGGCTCTTGCTGTTCAATTTGCTCAGAATCTTTGTCTAGATTTTCTTGCCATGTGTGCAGGGTGGCTGGTGTGAAATATCAAGCATCTTCAATTAACGGCTGGTGCGACTCCGAGGCATGCTATGAACAGGTAGGCATGCAGTTAAATAATAAATCAAACATGTAAGCTCAATGGGAATGACTTTGCTCAGTAAAGAAAATTTAGCAATTGACAGTCTGTATTACAGAAATTTATGGAGCTTTGAATCAGGCTGCAAGACCCTACTTGGCCCACATAACTAGACTAGGCTAGGAATATTTGTCGTATCCATCCCGCAGATAATGAAGTCAATTTTACATCACTAGCCTCACCTCCAGTACAATTTCCCCTATCTCCTCTTTTAATTGATTACCATGCCTTGCACGGATGAGAAATGCATCAAAAGCTGCTCTTGGCAAGTTGGCGCAGCGGAGGCGTTAATGGACACACACCTCTTGGTCACACAAAATGACATTGCTCCTTGCTTGGATTCATTGAAACACACGAAACTTGCGCTATTTTTGAAGATTCAGCACGACTTCACTGTGATATTGTCCATCACTCTCCTTGGCCATAGATACACATTTTCCTTCCTCTTCATGCAGAGTAAGCTCCAAACTGCATTTTCATGGATAAAAGACTCTTCAGCTATCACTGATGCAACTAAGGAGATGATTGAGTCGCCTGCCCTTCAGGCAGTATCAGGTTCGTGCAATGCAGGCAGCATGGTTATATCCTCAATTGCATGCCTGAGCACAATTGCTCATTTGCCAGCAGCAATGCATTTCTGTTGTTCTTTTTGTCGTGTGGTACATGATCAAGCAAGTAGCGTAACACATCGAAGCTGGGCAGTAACTGCAAAGATAGTGATCGTGCTTTCCTTGCCTCAACCTTCCCCAGGTATCATAAATTTCCGGTCACTACTGAGCAATAACAACAGGAGCAGCTTGATCTGCGAGGCAGCAGACAGCTGTGGAGTTGAGCTTGTCATTCCTATTGACAAGGAACGCTGGCAGCCTGGTGTGGCTGCAGCGTGCGCACGCCTTGAGAGATTAGGCAGATGGGACTCGGACCAGAGATACATGCTCCGCATGGATGCCCTAGTGGGGCCTTACTACACAGAGAATGGGGGGGCCCCAGATATGGTACCCTGCAGGCCCAGCAAGGCAGGAAGGCACGTCATCATCCAAACAATTGAGCCTCCTTCCTTCCAAATTGCCGCCACAGTGAGTGGGTTGCACAAGGCTTGAGAATGTGAACTTCCTGGCCAAATAATCAATTTTTATTTATGTTGAGTCATGTGGATCCATGAGCTGCAACATCCATAGTGCTTGCCTTCCTCTTTTTCCAGCTCCATGTTCAGTTTATACTCCAAGCAGCCTTCCCTTTGAATGTCCAGCCTGTTGAAAGAAGCCATCTCAGAAGCTACATTTTTGACCTTACTTGGCTTTCCATGCCCTACTTGCCTGGGAATGCCCTACTTGCCTGGGACATAGATTGTGTAGAATACTCACCTTTTGTCTAACTGCACAATGTTAACCTGGGGTCATAAGCAGATGAGTTTAAAGCAAAACAAATACAACTTCTCGGCAAATGGGTGGTCATTCCTATCATTGGTCCCCCCTTCCCCCCTTCCAAAGGCAAAGGTTGCCCACAGGGTCCTTGGGGCATACCTTTGCAGCCCCCGCACCGTTTCCTGACCTGAGCACACAATTGGATAGCTTGATTTTTACAGCACACACCATTTCCCACACACAGCCGCAAACTCCAACCTTGACATGCCAGAACATGTGTAAAATCTGCCCGCATCTCCTGTGTGGATTTGGGCGTGGGAAGCTCTGCTGCTGATACGTGCGCTCAAGAGAGGCAGCATAAATGAACAAATATTTCAGACCACTGCTTCCCGCTTTCAACCTCGCAATTTGCATCATTGCATTTGTTTTTATTATATTTCATTGCTCGCAACCCTCAGGCTCGGTAAGGCTTGGAATCATGCATGGGTGGTAGAGTTATCGCATTCCCTGTGTTTGCACCCACATCCGGTCATGACAGGGCCACCCACGGAATACATCTTCTTAACCCCCCTCCCAAATTCAGACTTTGCCGCATCTGATCGTTATGCAAGAGCTACTTAGGTCCTGGAAAGTGGAAGGATTGGAGCAAAATAGGATTGGAGCAAAGTGTCATTTTCCTGCCAAAATGGTGCAAATAGTACTAGAATGGTCAATGGCATGTTCACCGCACCTCCACCTCACATTTTTCACACAGCCTGCCTGATTATGACATATGTACATGTCATGCGAGGTTGGAGCTGCCAATAAGGTGAGTATGCGGGCAGCAAAGTACATTGACCACATTAAGGGTGGTCCAATGTTGGAACATCCGGGCCAAATCTTGCCCTGGGCACAGCCTCAGGCTGATCATTGCTGATGATCGCTCAGGCTGATCATTTGGAGATGTTATAGTGTTCTTCATTAGCGCGATGCTTCCCCGTAGATTCTACAGTTCCTCGCAGATTCTACTGATTCTACACTTACGTGTAAATGATGTGTACACAGCAACACCGTGCCGGGCGTTGCTGAGCACCCTGTGTAGGCAATTGGCAACGGGAAATTCTCAATAGAGCACTCATTATTGCCACGTACATAAATGCATTATAATGAAACGGATAGGCCTGCATGCCAGAAAGCTGAGGTGAATGCGCAGCCTCCCCTTGCTCAGCCTGCCCCCTCTCCACCATCAGGAGCAGCAAAAGCAGCAGCAGCAGCAGCAGCAGCAGCAGCAGCAGCAGCAGGTACTCCCCCTGCAACATCAACCCTAGCAGCTGATGCAGCCCATGCAAGCACATCTCTGCAGGAGGAGAAACTTGGAAAAGGCTGCTGGGCTCAGGGAGTGCAGCCGAGAGGGGTAGGATGGGGAGTCAAGGCATCCAGGGGAACACAAGCTGGATTGTCTCAACAAATTTCCTGAGGTGGAGCGCCACTGGGCAAGCAGCAGCAGCAACAACAGCCTATCGCTACCTCTGATAACAATGAGACATTAATATTAGGCATGGCACTTGTCTCACTTGCATGTTAGCCACTCTTAAGGGTGGACTGAGGGGAGATTTGCATTGATACAAGCCCTGTATTACAGGGGACGGGATCTGGTAGTAGTAAGTGTGCACACGTTCTAGGTGTGAAATTAGGCGTAGTTATAATCATTGTTAAATTTTATTATCATAGTACTTGTTACAGCCAAAATTTTAGCAAAATCATTGTACGCCTTGCTGCACAGTTTGGGGTAGGAGCACCAGTGCATGTAATTGGCTACACAATACCTTACAAAAACATTGGCGTAGGAGTGTGTTCCAGGCAAGCATGTATGAGATTCGGATGCTTAATAGTGAACCGTACTACTAAAAGACTGTGTCGGCAGGTACAACGCTTCCAAAGGGAGCTTGACCTTCTTGTTTCAGATAATGCTTTTCCTTTGGTGGTTTTATGTATACCAGGTTGATAAAGTTGACCAAGACCACCAAGAGGTGCTTAGAGAGAGGCTTGCCCTGACCCTATTCTCTTTGGCACCAACAGTGATGGCACAAGATACTTGCCGGGACTCATTCTGGTATTGCAGCAGGAGCCCATGCCTTAGATGCGTGCAGGTAATTTCCCACTATATATTTACTAGAGCAATTTTTTCTTAACAAATTTGTGCTTTAAAGTTGCACTGCATTATCGTCCATTCATAAATTCTGAGGTTGAATGCACCAGCTGATCCCTAGTTTAAGTAATATTGTGTACACTTGCATATCGAACATAGAATGCCCCAACTACGTGCCTTGGCCTGAGAAGCTCGGTCTACGTAATTGCAGATTAAGTCTGCAGCGCCTGGGCTGCCCCAAAGCACAGACATGCTGTTTGAGGTGACGCCAAACCGTCAGGCATCAGAGCCTGAGCTCAAGGCTTTAGAGGTAAGCTGCTTCTTGACTTCATCTCTAAATTGACTTCACATCGTTGTTTCTAGAGCGCTCCTCTAAACAGCGTAGCACCCTGAGGGCACGCTCATCACCCTTACTCCTTAAACACCCTTGCTTAATCATTTTCATGTTATCATGTGCAGCTGGGAGTTTGGAATTCCTGGACTAGGAACGCAAGCCGGTTCTTTGGAGAAGGGAGGGCTCAGGTAAGATGCAATTTTGCGAACAGATGCCTCACCTTCAGTTAAGCTCATCTATTTGCTAGGTCGCTTTTCCTCAATCGGTCAAATGCTAATTGACATAGGGCTTGCTCTTCATTGATCATTGTTTGAACCATTTGCTTTGTGTAGGTGACCTACATTCATGGCTTTCATGGTGACACAGGTGGGCTGAATGCGCGCAATTTGAACATAAGGATTTTGGCTTGAATTGGGGGACAGAAGGCACTCTTGATATAAGACGTACCTGTGATAGTTGGTCTCCGGCAAAATCTGCCTGCCTACCTGACCCTAATACTTGCAATGTACACAAAATTATTTGCGATACATTCTAAATCGATCACTTGAACTAATTGCGCTTGGATGTTTACTCCCATGCTTCTTCACCATGGGTCAGCGTCGTCTTATATCGCTGTAAAATTTTCAGGATATAGTACATACGATAAATGCTGCGCTGCTGAATCCCTCGTTTCGGGACCCCCTTGAGTGATGGGTTGGCCTGAATCGATGGTATGAATTAGGTTATCAATGTCGTGTACGGGGAAAAATCTGCATCTGACCTGGTTGCCCCAGGCAGTTAGAATGTAAGCCAATTGGTCTTGTCATGCCTGCTGCTGTGGTGGGCGAGCAACGCGCAATGCCTTAAACAGATACAGTAGTGGAGCTCAAGGCTATGGATTGTCTGCAAGAAGCGCCAGGAGCAGCAAATTGCAGCTTGGGCATGGCATCACAAGTGCTGCAACTTCGATAGCCTAGCTCTCTTCTTCTCTCCCTTACTGGAGCAACCCTTTGCTTCACATATCATCAATTTTTATTAGCAAAAAGATGTGCAAGCTGCACTGGCATGCCTTCACACGAGGACACATGCACGCAGCCCTAGCACTCCCGCATGCTTCCACGCGCTGGTGCGACTGTGCTATGGGCACAAGCACTTGCCCAAAAAGGCTGTGACAAATGTGTTTATACCAGTTATGAGTGTGGGTAAACCATCCAGGTAGAAAGCTGCCAAAATGAGGGTGCAGGGGGTGCAGAGAGGATGGCATGCATGAGGCACCTGGCCCTCACTGGCAGCGCAGGTGCACCAATACCCACGTAAACTGGGCTTTTCATTATTTGTACTCAACGTTCATAAGGCAGCAAAGAACATCCATGAAGCACATGCAAATGAAGAACGTTATTTGTGAGCGTTCATGATCTGGCTTTCTTCAGCAGAATGCATCACCTGCCAAACGTTAATCAGTTGTAAAGGACATTCTTCATGAGCGGTCTATATATGCCAACGAGCGCCAACCATTCATTGTTCTCAAGAACATTCTTGGGATGGCATGAAGGTATTGAAGAACATTCATGAACAAGTATTATTGAGTTCATGCAAATGAGGAACGCTCAGCGCATGCAAAGAGCGGATGTGGACATGAATCTGAATGCAAATGAAGCATGTTTATCCCGGCCTTAAGAATATTTGGTGCAACAAATGAACAAGTTGGATCACTTGAGGATACTTGCAAATAAAGCGTCAAATCATAGCTCACGACAAATAAAACGTCCAAACAAATTTTCTGTCCCATCCTTGCAAGGGGAGAACGCACATCATGTTTCATCCAACATTTAACCTTAAAGACCAAATTTGGGCTGGCGGGGTAATCCACCTTATTTGATGGTGGCCGTCTACAGATGTGGACGGATGTTGCTGCCGCAGCTTAGTGCATGTAGTGCAATGCAAGCAATCGAGGTTTGCATTTCTTCAATCTCCGCAGTACAAAGCTGTACTTGGATCCAGTGTGCACCCTGATTCAGTTGGGATTGATTACCCTAATAATTAATACAGGTTGAAGGATAGAAGTGGTCATTTAGCGCTTGATTGACAAATGCATAACAGTTTACAACGCTATACAGCAACACAAGGCTACGATGCGCTACATGAACTGTGAAGAAATCTATCTGCATGCCCTGGGTTGATTCATTGGAATTCTCAAATTCGTTCAAATTTTATCAACCATGGTAATTAAGTTCCCTTTGTGAAGGCAAAATGGGATTGATCTCCTTGAAAGTTCGTTTCCTTATCAAAATTGCTCATCATTAATCCATCATTTATCACCCATTGTAAATGCGCAGTTGCTTTACACTAACCAATACTTATTATTCGAAGCTTGGTCCCAAATTGCATTTGGAACTGCAGGGTCTGCCATGTTGCCGGAGGTACAGCTTCATGTGCGTGCGACAGTAGACACGAGCTTCTCTGCAGTCACTTCTGACAGTGAATCCATGAAGAACTTTCAGGAGATTGCGTTCCAGGCGCTATCAAGCACCCTTCATAGACTCGCTGATGAGAACAATAACACCTTTGTCCAGCGCGCTTTACCTGGAACAGAAGTGCAGGTATGGAATGTTCAAGCTTGTCTCCTTAATCTGTCCATCTTTGACCGTTCTTATTTTTTAAAGTGTGGGGTTTGGTTACATTGCTCAACCTTGCAGGTTGCTCTTGAAGGAGGCTCTGAAACAGCAACATACATGAATGTTACTGTCACAATGCGCTACGAGTTTATGGACAAACCAAGATTCGAATTCCTGGTGGTGAGGGTCATTATGGATTTTTAATGAATTGAAAAAATGCATTTCAGTTGCATGTAAGCCATTTGCTTTGAAGGCCAGCTGTTCATGAAGTAAGTTCTGATTACTTAGGCTTAAACATTCGGGGCCTGGAGTGTAAAAGGAAGCAAACTCTAGACCTAGACATTAATTGAGACAAGTTCAATGACATCAGGCATGGCTTTTTTCTTTGCTCACAGGCATTGCTACGCAACAGTAGCCATGCCTTGCTTTTCTCCCATGGTACAATGAGTGGGCAGGTGAGCCGGTCTCCTTTATCAAACATTTCTATTCTTTATTGGACATCATTTGTACATCAAACAATGCATTGGGACATGACTTCAAGATAAACATATCCAAAATCAAGATAACAATTGCTGCAGCTATGCTCCTTGCAGCTTGGATGTGTGTTCACTAGGTTTTAGGGTTAGGGTTAGGGTTAGGGTTACTGTGTAACAGACAGTAATGATCCACTAAAAGGAGGCAGTGCATAGCAATCTGATTTTTGAATTGTAGGGTAAGGGTCAGGTTACTTCAATGCCCAGTGAGCCAGAAGAGTGAAATGAGTAGAAGAATTGACTGGTAATTTCTTTTGCATTTTGGATTGTTGGCATGACCTTGATGGAATTATTTTGGCTATGGACATGCAGGTGTTGGGCCTGGATGGCATTTTACGCCCTGCAGAACCACCAAAGCAAGGCCAATGTGAATTTTGTCAGCTCTGCATCACACAAATGTTCACTCAGGTAAATGCTCTCATTGACAGCTGAAATAAAATACCATTGGATGAGGCTTGCGAAATGTGGCCCGTAATCTGTTTTAGCATAGCTTGAACACCTGGTGGTGCCCTAAGATTGATAGTGACATGCCACAAATCTTATCTATTTTACAAGCAGGATTGCACCTGAAAGGGGTGTCTCTAGTGTGTGCAAGTTAGGGCACAATTTTAGGCAGGTTCGCCAGTACGTGCTAGGATGCTGAGCACACACTTTGCAAGTGCTGTACATTCTATTACAATGCATCTTGGCCAAAATATCCAAGAGGTAAGGTAAGCTTGAATAGCTGTACATGCCGAACAAGGGCAGCTTGTTTGAAGCCACTGGCCTGCGGCAAGAACCTAGTTCTAATGGTTGTTTAAGAAGAAGGAACAAGCTACATGTCAGAAAGACACCTAATGCAGGTTTGCAGTTCAGGAGCCAATTTATGAAATTTGGCACTACTAATTGCAATATTGTGAATCTGATAGGGCACCAAACTATGTCATCATTACATAAATGGAGCTTTGTTTTGAACTTTAAATGCACTGGGAAAATATGGGATGAAACATGCACTGGTCGTGCGTTTGGTCATTCACCATTTATTTGGGGCAAATCCAGAACCTCTCAGACCAGGTTTTTTTGTTCAAACCTACTCATGGTTGCAGAGGGGTACACAGTGATTTGTCTTGGTACAAAATGGTAAAATGGCCACCTGTTGGAGCTCCTTGGGTTAAGCCGGCATACAAGAATAAGTGTTTGCCAGCTTCCAATCCTGCTTTTGACCTGGGCGCTCTGCCCAATTTTTTCCATTCAACCCCAAATCTGTTGTGAGCAAATGCTTGAGAGACTTCTAGAGGTGCTGCCGTTGGTTCCAAGGAATGGTCGGGATAAAAAACCAGCCAAACAGCCTGTTGACCACCCCTTGATTGCATTTCCTTCTAATTGTATGAGTAATTGTATATATTCCTTTGGTTTGTTGATGGTGGTAGAGGTTTATTCTTTGCATGGGAAGAAAGATGGACGCCACCTAAGGATTGGACAGTACAAGAAGGAGCTATATCTTGCACTTATATGCACACATATATGCACTTGCCAATTGATAGGGATGCATATTGTTGAATGGACCCACCCTTCATTTTTCTTTCGCAGGTTGTTAACCCTCTCATGAGCCTCGTAGAGGAAAGTGGAGGGAGCACTGACAATGTGTCTGACTTTCCCGGGCAAGCTGCTTCGACCTTTTATGAAAGCTGCAGGGAGCACTATGACCAAGACTTGTGCAGAAATGTTGCCAGCACAATCAGATTTGAATCAAACCAGGTGCGCTCCTGGTGCACCGCATGCAAAGTGCTCTGACCATTCCGTTTGCAACGCATATTTGCTCGTTTTCCAGCTGGACAGATATTGCAAAATTTGAGCTCGAGCTTATGAAAAAGGTGCCAAGCAATAGTTGTGTGCGTCAGCTTGAGGAGGGACAGATGACCTGCCGGCCTGGGAAATGTCCAGCTCCATTCCAGGTTCTAGATGGCATAGGTGCAACCGTCTTGAGCCTGAAATTTAGCTTGATTAGAGCAAGATGAGTCTCCCAATACTCCTTTCATACTCAAGAACAATACTGGACTGCCTAGATGCTGGAATAATGCTGTATGGGGCTAGTTGGCGTTAGTTCCATGAGAATTTGAAAGAAGATGCAAGCATCTCACTAAACCTTGAATCTACCCTGTATTTTGCCACATATCTAAGGCCGCGGTCACACACAAAATTTTTCACTATTTTTTTCACTCGGAAGTGAAAAAAATTTGCGGTCACACACGATTTTTTTCACTCCTGAGCGAAAATTTTTTCACTTTTGAAGTGAAAAACTTTTTA
>SL_4KL_010_BRINEDRAFT_10000576_pt1 | contig 19037 bp, 17 predicted proteins | sample SodLak_010_BRINE_2_FD_10664 | JGI IMG/M metagenome (IMG submission 10664)
CTATGCACGCTCCATCGATGGAAATCAAGACTTTGGTTGTCGACGACAGCGAGTTTTTCGCGGAGATGACAGCGACGACGCTCTCGGAAAATCACGGGATAGAGGCGTCGTGGGTACAGAGTGCCGAAGACGCACTCAAACGGCTCGAAAAACAAAAGGTCGACTGTATCGTCAGCGATTACGATATGCCGGGCCGCAATGGGCTCGAACTGCTTTCTGTCGTCAACGAGCGGTACGACGAAATTCCGTTTATTCTGCTTACCGGACGCGGCGACGAAGAGGTCGCAAGCAGGGCGATCACCGCCGGCGTCTCGGATTATCTTCTCAAACTCGAAGTTATCGAAGACGAGCAGTACAACCGACTCGCAAAGCGAATCCGCAACGTCGTGTACCACGAGCAGACCCAAGAAATGTACGAGCTGCTCGTCGAGAACTCACCCGACACGATCGCACAGGTCTCGGCAGATGGTCGGATTCTCTCTGCCAACCCGGCGATGAGTGAGCTGCTGGGCTACTCACGGGCAGATATCGTTGGCAAATCACTCTCGGAGGTGTTTCCCGATCCGATCGGCGAAAAGCGACTTGCCGCCGGTCAGGAAGCCGTCGAGACCGAGACCGACGTTCGGACCGAAGACCAGTACAACGGCCAGTATTTTCACAATATTTTCGTCCCGGTTACGGCGAGAAGCTCCGAAGTAACCTTTCAGATGATCTCGCGGGATATCACCGAACGCAAGGAACGCGAGCAGGCAATCGAGCGTCAGAACGAGCGCCTCGACCGATTCGCCGGCGTCGTCAGTCACGACCTGCGAAACCCACTCGGGGTTGCACAGAGCTCTGTCGAGCTCCTCGATGAAGAGAGTGAACACGTCGATCGACTCGACCGCTCGCTTGGGCGCATCGAACAGATGATCGACGAGTTACTCACACTCGCACGGGAAGGCGAGACAGTCGACGAGCCACAACTGACTTCACTCGAGACAGTTGCCTCGGAGGCCTGGGCAGTCATCGACGCGGGGGAGGCTACACTCACCGCAGATGGGATAGATCGGTTGCTGCTGGCCGACGAGAGTCGGCTGCAGGAGTTGCTCTCGAATCTGTTCCGGAACAGCATCGACCACGGGTCGACAGCGGATCCAATCGAGATTACGGTCGGCACGCTTCCGGACGGGTTCTACGTCTCCGATAACGGAATCGGAATTCCGGAGAGTGAACGCACAGAGGTGTTCGAGGCGGGGTACTCGAACTCACCAGCGGGGACGGGACTGGGGCTGAGCATCGTCGAGGAGATTGCCAGAGCCCACGGCTGGGCCGTCACTGTTTCTGACAGCGACGACGGTGGCACACGGATTGAAGTGACTGGTGTCGAGTTTCAGGACGATTAACCACGCTGTGCGGTGTCAATCTCGTTGGCCCTGTAGAGACGAACACTTGTTGGTTGTTTTACAAAATCGCCTAGCTCCGTCGCAATAATCTGTTCGACACCGCGCTGTGCGGCGATATCCAGCAGTTTCTGATCCACTGTCGTGTCGACGACGACCGCATGCGGAACACCGTCAGCCTCGGCAATCGTATCGAACAGTTCCTCGGCTGATGTCTCGTCGATTACCGTCAACGAGTCATCGAGCAGTCGCGCATCACCGGAGTTGTCCTCGATGACGGTACGAATATGGTCTCCGAGTGTTGGGTCGGTTTCCGCGTCCGCAGGCTCCGCGACAGCGTCGTCGGTCGCCGTTATCTGCTCAGTCTCGGACTGTTCGGCTCCTTTTTCGGCTGATGCGACAGCTGACTCGTTTGTTTCGGTCGAATCCAGAAGCTGCTCTGGCTCGTCTAGCGATTCGACCGTCCCGCCGTCGGTCGGAGCGAACGCTTCCCGAGGCGTGCTCGACTCATTCACCTGATCGTAGGGGAGTTTCTTCCGGAGTGCTGCAATTACGGCTGCCCGGTCGAGATCCTCGACAGACTGCCCGCTCGGGGCGAAGGCGACGAAGTCGATACTGCCGACCTGAGCGAGTTCACGGAGGATCAGATCACCGCCACGGTCGCCATCGAGGAGTGCGGTTGTCGTCCGCTCGGCGGTTAGTTCGGCGACCGACTCCGGGATATCTGTCCCCTCGACGGCGATTGCGTTTTTGATCCCATACGAGAGCAGTCGTCGCACGTCCGCACGACCTTCGACGATGATGATCGCGTCGCTGTCTGCAACCCGTGGGCCTGCCGGAAGACCGCGGTATTCGGTGATCTCGGACTCCTGAGCACGCTCACGGACCTCGTCGACAAGGCGGTCACTTGTCAGGATATCATCTTCGAACTCGGTGAGTAACTCGGTGGCCCGGTCGACGATCGCCCGGCGCTTTGCGGCGCGAGCGTCCTCGATCCGGGAGATGGTACAGTTCGCCCGGCAGGGACCAATGCGTTCGATCGTCTCCAGCCCGGCGGCAAGCACGGCAGTCTCGACCCGGTCGAGCCCGCTTGCGATCCGAATAGTGCCGAAGGATCGACCCCCCTCCGAGTCGATGTTGACGTCGATACGGCCGACTTTCGAGGATTCCTGCAGGTCCCGCAGGTCGAGATCGTCGCCGAGCAGGCCCTCCGTCTGGCCGAAGATTGCACCGACGACATCGGAGCGCTCCACGACGCCGCTCGTTCGGACATCCGCGTGAATGATGTACTTTGCCGAATGTTGCATTGGTTTGTGACCCGGATCGGTTCCCACCGGTTTGTTGTCGGCTATTCATACGAAAGCAGCGTGGAAATAACTGGCGGGTACCGGCCGAGTAGTGGTTCTGTTACTGTCGCGGTGGGAGTTGCTGGGGTTAGTAGATCTGCTGGATCCGACCGACACCGTCGATCTCCTCGATAATGGAGCGAACTGCGTCTGGAACGTGCTGTTGCCAGTTTTCTCCGTTCACCATCTGTTCTCTGATCTCACTGCCTTTGAGCGCCTCTCTGTCGAACATCTCGGTCTGTCGCACCTCGATGTCGGCCTCCTCGAACAGCCGGACAACCAGTGGGTTGTTCGAGTAGGCGACATCGAACCGGGGAGCCATGCTCTGGACGTGGCTGACCCAGACGGAGTTGCGGTCGAGATCCTCGATCGGAACGACATAATCAGTGATATCGAACGGTTCGAGTGTCTTGCGGATCATCATCACGCGCTCGCCTGCAGTAAACGGATTTCGTCTCGTGTGGGATGCGTCCGCACTCCCGATGCCGACGACCAGCTCGTCGACATCCGTCGCAATTCGCTCGACGAGATGCAGATGCCCCTCGTGAAACGGCTGGAACCGGCCGATAAGACAGCCTCGAAGCGGAGCCATGATCCATCGTTGGCTATCGGTATATAATAAATCCGCGCTTTCGAGAGAGGACAAATGCCGCTCGATAAGGCTGTTGTCCTGCGATTTCGGCAGATCGGGAGAAGGGGAAAGAGGAGAAAGTATATCAGTCGACAGCCCTTCCAAATCAATGTAGCAACGTTTGCATGAGCAAGGATACAGATGTCCCGGACACCGACCGGGAAATGGAAACCGACGAGACGGACGAGGAGTCCACGGGCCCCGCCGAGGAGCAAGCTGTCGAGGAAGACAGCGAGATCGGAGAGATCTCGGTCCCGGAGAATCCGGGATCCCCTGATGGCTCGGACGGACAGCCGACAGAACGGGCTGTCGAGGAGAGTCAGCTCGGCTCCGGTCCGGATATTTCTGTCCCTGAAAATCCGGGCGAGGAGACAGGTTCCGGGAGTGGTGTCGACGACGAGTCGCCGCTCGAAGAAGAGAACCCGCTCGACGAAGCGCTCGGAAGCGATGTCGACGAGGATATGGAGATCGACGAGGAGATCGAAGAAGATGACCTCCTCGGCGGTCTCAAGGTCGATTCGTCGGCAGATATCGAGGTACCGGATCACCTCGTTGATCAGGTGATCGGACAGGACCACGCCCGTGATATTGTCTTGAAGGCCGCAAAGCAACGCCGACACGTGATGATGATCGGCTCGCCAGGGACTGGTAAGTCGATGCTGGCAAAAGCGATGAGTCAGCTGCTCCCAAAAGAAGAGCTGCAGGACGTACTCGTCTATCACAACCCGGACGACGGCAACGAGCCGAAAGTCCGGACCGTCCCGGCAGGCAAGGGCGAACAGATCGTCGAAGCGCACAAGGAGGAAGCGCGAAAGCGCAACCAGATGCGCACGTTCATCATGTGGATTATTATCGCGCTTATCCTGGGCTATGCGCTGATTATCGTCCAGCAGATCCTGCTCGGGATTCTCGCAGCCGGTATTATCTATCTCGCCTTCCGCTATATCTCGCGCGGCAGTGACGCGATGGTGCCGAATCTACTCGTCAACACCGCGAACCAGCAGACGGCACCGTTCGAGGACGCCACAGGCGCACACGCGGGTGCGCTGCTTGGCGACGTTCGACACGACCCCTTCCAGTCCGGTGGGATGGAGACGCCGTCTCACGACCGGGTGGAGGCTGGGGCGATCCACAAGGCCAACAAAGGTGTGCTGTACGTCGACGAGATCAACACCCTCGATATCAGGTCACAGCAGAAGCTGATGACCGCGATCCAGGAGGGTGAGTTCTCGATCACCGGTCAAAGCGAGCGCTCCTCCGGTGCGATGGTCCAGACCGAGCCGGTGCCATGTGATTTCATCATGGTCGCCTCGGGGAACATGGACGCGATGGAGAACATGCACCCGGCGCTTCGCTCGCGGATCAAAGGCTACGGCTACGAGGTGTACATGGACGACACCATCGATGACACGCCAGAGATGCGCCGGAAGTACGCCCGGTTCGTGGCTCAGGAAGTCGAGAAAGACGGTCGCCTGCCGCATTTCACCCGAGAGGCGATGGAGGAGATCATCCTCGAAGCCCAGCGCCGTGCTGGTCGGAAGGATCACCTCACGCTGGAGCTGCGAAACCTCGGCGGACTGGTGCGTGTCTCCGGCGATATCGCCCGTGCCGAGAACAAGGAGTTCACCGAACGCGAGGACGTGTTGCAGGCGAAGGGTCGCTCCCGGTCGATCGAACAGCAGCTGGCTGATGAGTACATCGAGCGGCGCAAAGATTACGAGCTAACCGTCGCGGAAGGCGGTGCAGTCGGCCGCGTCAACGGGCTCGCAGTGATGGGCGAGGACTCCGGGATCGTGCTGCCAGTGATGGCCGAAATCGCGCCATCGCAGGGTCCCGGGCGAGTGATCGCCACGGGACAGCTCAAAGAGATGGCCGAGGAGGCCGTCGAAAACGTCAGCGCGATCATCAAGAAGTTCTCCGACGAGGATATCTCCGAGAAGGATATCCACATCCAGTTCGTTCAGGTCGGCGAAGGTGGTGTCGACGGTGACTCCGCCTCCATCACCGTCGCGACGGCGGTCATCAGCGCGCTGGAAGAGATTCCCGTCGATCAAAGCGTCGCAATGACCGGCTCACTGTCGGTCCGTGGTGATGTCCTTCCTGTCGGTGGCGTCACCCACAAGATCGAGGCAGCCGCAAAATCCGGAATCAGCAAGGTCATCATCCCGAAAGCAAACGAACAGGACGTGATGATCGAGCCTGAGTACGAGGAACAGGTCGAGATTATCCCGGTCTCGCATATCTCGGAGGTGCTTGATGTGGCGCTCGCTGGCGAGCCAGAGAAAGACTCACTCGTTGACCGACTCAAATCGATCACCGGTCGGGCGCTCGAACGAGACGTTGGCCCAGGCAGCTCACCAAGCCCGCAGTGAGAATTTGTGGCGGGCTGGGCTCCGTTTACCGTCTTCGTCGCTGTGCTGACGGTGCTTTTACTTTTGCTGTCGCGACAGTCCCAGCAGCTGATCGAACAGTTGGAAACCAGCGACAGCCGTCAGGAGCTGGCTGGCGAGGAACATCCAACCAGCGACACAAATCACGTAACCGAGTCTCGGGCAAATGAGACAGCAGAAACGGATGCTGACAAACCGAGAAGGGAAAGTGGCGACAGCGTCCAGCCTGAAGCCGGCGGAACCGACAGAGAGCTGAGCCAGCCGGAAAAGCAGGAGCCACTGCCAGCTGATTACGAACTGACGCCGAAAGCACTGCTTTTGAATGTCGGTGTGACACAGGGACTGGTGCTGGTGCTCATTCTCGCTGCAGCGTGGTACTTCTCGATCCCGGCCGAGGCCTTCGGTGTGACAGGAGAGCCGATGAGTACTGGAGTACCGGCCATTACGGCTGGCGTGCTCTTTGGAGTCGTCCTCTGGATCGGTAACGAGCTTTCGACGACAGTTGCGGATGCGGTCGGAGCGGCCTACGACGAGACAGTCAGAGAGCTGCTTGCAGCCGACTCGCCGGGTGGAGCAATCGCGCTTTTCGGGGTCGTACTCCCGATCATTGCCGTTGCCGAGGAACTGCTCTTTCGCGCAGCGCTGATCGGTGTCCCCGCAGCAGGGTTCGATATCTCGCCGTGGCTGCTTGCTGTTGTCGCTTCCATTGCTTTCGCACTCGGCCACGGCGCACAGGGGCGTGTTGGGATCGTCGTCACGGGACTGCTTGGGTTTGTCCTCGCCGCAGGATACATCATCTCCGGCAGTCTGTTGCTCGTGATCGTTGCCCACTACGTCATCAACGCTCTGGAGTTTCTGCTCCATGAGTATCTCGATATCGAGGGGATGGTGCCAGGACGTTTTGTTGGCGATTACTAGACGAGATTACGTCGACGGATAGCGTGAACAAATCACAGACGGTTTTTTGTTCAGCGTCTCGCTTTGTCTTCTTCAATATGACTATCAAAAGACCGCTAACTCCGCGGAATCGAGAATTAAATACCCCTCGTCCGGATCGAACCCCGAGTTTGTTCCCGTCAACGCGGTGATATGACCCATAGCTCGATCGGGGCGAAAGCCCCAGTCATCGGTTTCCATCATCTCCCGTTCATCAGGTAGAATCTCCTTGTACTCGGGTAAATTCCCGTTGTACCAGTTCGTCCAGCTTTTCCGGCGCGCAGCAGGAGTTCGTTTTCGCCTGTAACGTTCCATCTCATCCGACCTGCTACTGTAGCTGTACAGATTCTCGAAACTCTCGGCAATCGTCGTCCACCGAATGGCATCTCTGCGACGATAGCCATCAACGGTCACCCTCGGGTCGGTATTAATATACGAATACTTTCGACGCGCCCTGTCAGACCAAAGGCCCCAGATCGTAGCAGATTCGCCATGCACAGCTTCACCGAAGAGGATGTAATGGAGCGGAAAGTTCTCGATTGCAGTTTCGAAAAGCAGATCAGCCTCCAAAGCACGTCCAACTACAGCATCCGCAAGCCCCGATAGATCCCCACTGCCATCGACCGACCCAACATCCTGCCTCCCAATGATGTAAAACGTCTGTATGCCGTTTCGCTCGTACTCTTTCCCTGTCTCTTCGAGTGCCCATCTGGCCAGTGATTCGTCGGCTGCTTCGGTGAACTCGACGAACCATCCAACCGTCGGTTTCTCGGGATCGAACCCTAACAGATCCGTTACGAAACCAGCGCTGTAGGGGTCTTCTGTCAAAGAAAACTGGTGGGGATCAAGGTCACCTGCAGCAAGCAGCTCATTTTCTGTGTGGTCAGTTTCACTCTCATCGTCTTCGTCCTGCACCGTGTTACAGCCAGCGATCCCTGCGACACCGGCACCGAGCAGTGCCAGCACAGTTCGGCGATCAGGCTGGCCAGCCTCCATAGATTTCAGTACCCAGCTAGCAATATAAATGTACTAGACAGCTATTTGCTGATTGAAAGAATGCCGTATGGAGTCATCTTTGAGTGAGTCAACTGATGTCGTATCGAGCGATGGGGTGACAGTGCCAGCCGATGCAGTTGCCACTTTTTTATCCCTGGCAGATCTCAGTACTACCAAATGGTCGAGTACGCAGAGTTTCTCTCTGGTATCGTTCACGAGCCGACACAGACCGAGGGTCGCGGGTTCGATCTCACGGTCGCGTCGATCGAGGAGATAACCGAACCAGGGCGGGTTGATTTCGGCGGTGGCGAGCTCGAAGCCGCGGAGACGACCGCCCACGAGAGCGAAAAACGAAACGAAGACGACGACTACGAATGGTGGCATCTCGATGCCGGGCAGTATCTCTTGGAGTTCAACGAGTCACTGACAACAGACGACATGTCTTTTGTCGTCCAGACACGCGAGGAACTGCTCGCTCGCGGGGCGTTTCATCCAACACTTCACGTCACCTCACTGCCAAAGGTGCCACTTGCTGTCGGTGGGGACGGGCTGCGGATCAAGGAAAACGCCCGCGTCTCGACGATCGTCGACGCCGAACGCGAGTGATCGATAAGACAGACGTGTGATTGGTGCAATAAACGCGTCAAGAGGGGCTACTCAACGAGTTCGATCTCGTCGTCGCCAGTCGGAACGGCACAGAGAAAGACTCCCTCCTCGTTGCTCTCGTTTCGATACCAGTGGACCGTTCCCGCTGGGATGTGGATCGTATCGCCTGCTGCAACCTGATACTCCTCATCCTCGATGCCGACAGTGTACTCGCCAGCAAGAACGTACTGCTCGTGTTCGACCTCGTTGGTGTGTTTTGGTACTGTCGCCCCGGAACCGAGGATGAACCGCCGGAGTGCAATATTCGGTGCACCGCTTGCCTCGTCGACGAGGACACCTTTCGATAATCCGTCGGCTGCATCGAGTGGTTCGTATTCGATCTCGTCGCTTCGTCTCACGTGGCCTGCCATATCGCAACAAAAGAGCGGTCCACTGTTAGATTTTGTTACGGCTTGCGTTTCCGACGACAGGGTTGTTACCGGCGAGACTGTACGGATGCTCTGGTGGATGCCTCCTCCAGATCAAACAGCTCGAACAGACAGATCAAGAGTACGAGCCCGGTGCAGAGAAGCATCGCCGTACTTATAACGAACAGTTCGGGAAAGAGAAGGCCGACAACTACCGGAACGAGCGTGACAAAAGAAACTGCACCCAGACCAGCGATCTCCTCCCGCCGTGTACTTCGCCCGATAGATGGCAGCGTGCTGGAATCAGCACTGATCGGCACCGAACTTCGTCGAAGGAGATCGATGATTTCAGTCATCCGGCTGATCGGAATGACGAACTGGTGTGTGACGAACGGTTTGTCTGGGTCGAGCGTGACGATCAGTTGGCCACGGACCTCCTGGAATCGTACTTTCTCGATTTCCGAGAGGTCAATCTCCTTGCTGTAACCCTCGTTGCCCCAAAGTAGCGGACTCATTCTCGCTTCGAGCTGTTTTTCTGCCGGGTCGAAACTGAGGACTGTCTCCCGGTGGTATCGGAACGAAAGGAGGTAAAGAAACAGCAAAAGCGGACACCATGCAAAGTAGAACACACCAACTTCTGGGATGAAAAACAGTCCAGTCAGGAGCAACAGGGCCGGGACATAGACGAATCCGCCGAGCCAAGAAGAGAAAGATGGAATATAACACGCTGCGAGAAGGCGGTCGATCACACCGCTTGAATCCACCAGATGAGAGTGAATCTGATCCGTATTACTCTCAGTTTCACTGCCAGCATTGTCAGTAGCTGTCTGCTCTGCGTGAGTATGATCGGTATCACGCGCTGTTCGTCGATCGGAAATTCGGGGGCCATCTTTCTGCTGAAGCTCTCTGCGCTCGGAAAGATACACCGCGAAAACGAGATACCCTATGATGGGGATGAGAACGCCGTAGCTGTATCCTCCGGCATGTTCGAGTTCGAGATTTTTGGCATCGATCTCGACGAAGAGGGCGAGGAGGAACTGCAACAGCAACAGTGTCAAAAGAATGCCAACTACCGTCGAACTCATTCCTGCGCTGGGATTGTATCGAATCAAATAAAAAATCAGTGAAAATTTTCACGGTTAGAAACGCTCGAACACCAACACAGGACGAACCAATCGCGAGATGGCAATCAATCCGCCGCCTCTTCGTAGCTCTGGATGAACGAGAAGCGTCTCGAACCGAAAACGAGCAAGACCGCGAGTGAGGTTCCGGCGAGGGCGAAGCCCGCGAGCACGGTAAAGAACGCGAATAGGCCGTAGGCACCGATCACGAACCCACCAATCGCGATACTCGCCGCGCCGAATCCGAACTCCCCGAGATACGTGTATCCATAGGAGAGTCCGCGCGTCTCCGGCGGGGTGTACTGAGCAACGGCGACCTGATAGAACGGCTGGATCGCAAACAGGAAAAAGCCAAGCAGCGCACAGAGAACGAGCAGTGGCGTCAGCCCCAGCTCCGACACCGGAACGAAAGCGAGTGCAAGCACCGCAAGCGCGAGGAAGATCCCGGCCATTCCGCGTTCGACGGCAATTCGTTCGGTAAGCTTACCGCCGACGTACTGGCCTGCCATCCCCACGACCAGAAGCCCAACGAAGATGTAATCACCCGGCTCGATCCCTTGCAACCCAGCACGAAGATCAATCCCTTCCATGACAGGCAATCCTTGGAGGATATCCGGCAGGAAAGTGAGGATACCACGGTAGAACAGTCCTTCGAAGGTGACAAAGACGAAAACGATCAGGAAGGCGCTGGAAAGCAGCGTCTTGCTGTTCGAGAGAAAAGCTGGTAGCGTAATGGGCGTGTTTGTCTCGGACTCGATCTCCCTATCGACGGCGGCAGTCGTATCGAAATCAGCACGGAGCCCATAGAAGAAGGCAGCGATGCCGGGGAGAGCCAACAGCACGGCAACGAGTTGCCACTGAAGGAAAATCAAAAGCGTCGCAGCCACAAAGGGGCCAAGTGTAATTCCGATGTTGCCAGCGATGCCGTGATAGGCGAAGACAGTACCCTGACGGTCAGCGCCAGTGCTAATCAGCGACATCCCTGCGGGGTGGTAGACACTCGCCATAATCCCCCAGAAGACGAGCGCAGCCCCGATCAGATAGATCGATGTCGCAAGCGCGAGCACCAGAAAGGAGAGACTCATTCCCGCAAAGCAGATCAGAATCAGCCGCTTTGGGCCGAATCGATCGGCGAGGATCCCTGCTGGAAGCGCCCCGAGCCCGAAGGGGGCGTAGCCAAGCGCAATGATGAGTCCGATGAAGGCGATCGATACGTCGAAGGAATCACGCCAGACGACCAGAAAAATCGGGATCGAAAGTTCGTACCAGTGAACGAGGCCGTGGCCGAGCATCGTAAACTGGGCAATTGCACGGTCGTTCGAGTTCAGAGCCATGCCAGAGTCTGAGCTGAGATTGGTGGCTGTGAGTGTCTGTGACGACGTGACCGGATTAGAATCGAACGATCCCAGTCGCTTTGAGCCATTCAATCTGAATCAAGAGAGACGGATATTTATGTTCGCGGTATTGGCAGCTAGCAGTGTTTCGAGGCCAGAGATAGATCACAATCTACATGATAGTTCGACTGGATCACAGTAGTATGTCCCCGGAGGACGCCCACACGTACAGTCGTCGGAGCGTTCTCCGGGCAGGCGGATTGGCTCTCGCCGGTGGGGCAGTGGCTCGGGTCAGTGGGAGCCAACAACGGCTGCACTGGCGATACCCCACTGGTGGTGCGGTGTTTTCTTCACCGACTGTCTGGGATGAGACGGTGTTCGTCGGCAGTCAGGGCGGTGGCGTGTACGCAGTGGACAGTGCCACTGGCACACTGGAGTGGGAGTTCAAAACCGATAAGCCGGTCAACTCCTCACCGCTGGTCGCAGCGGTCGATGCTGGAGAAAACGAGGAGCGAGCCACCGACCAGCACGGGCAGTTAGAGACCGAGCAACGAACGGTGGTCATCGTCGGCTGTGACGACAGCTATCTGTACGCGCTCGATGCTGAAACAGGGGAGCTGTACTGGGAGTTCGAAACCGGCGGCCGGATACAGGCCACCCCGAGAATCAGAGATGAGACTGTGTACGTCACAAGCGATCACGATGGTGTGTATACAATCGACGCTTCAACCGGGGAGCAACGCTGGTACGTCGAAAAAAGCGCAGTCATGCACTCGTCACCCACCGTCGTCGGGGAGACGTTGTTTGTCCGCGCTGGAAATCTGCTGGCACTCGATATCGAGAGCGGCTGGGAGCGCTGGGAGTACGAGATCGGTAGCGGCACCTTCTCTTCGCCCACAGTAGTCGGCGATACCGTCTATGTCGGCGATCGTGAAACGCGAGTGGGTGAACCTGGGTCACACGGAAACATTCACGCTGTCGATGCGCGCTCGGGTGACCGCCGGTTCCGGATCGAGACCGACGAGTTCATCGACTCCTCGCCGACGGTGTCTGTGGTCGAACCGGAGACTGCACGAGCGACGGCAAGCAGCGAGACGGTGTTCGTCGGTGGGTGGTTCAACACCATCGGTGAGACCGAGGAACACGGCTCGGTGTTCGCAGTTGATGCCGTCACTGGCAGTGAACGCTGGCGAGTCCAAACGGACGGGCGGGTGTTGTCTTCACCCACAACTGCTGGTGGGGTGGTGTTTGTCGGCAGTTGGGATCACGGACTGTACGCACTCGACAGCGCAACTGGCGAGCAACGCTTCCGGTTCGAAACCGACGATAAAATCAGCTCCTCACCAGTTGTCGTCGACGGCACTGTTTTTGTCGGCGGAATGGACGGACATCTCTACGGTATCGACGCGGGGGTCGATGGCAGCAGCACTGACTCACGGGTCCGGGGACGATTGGATTCGGTACAGCTGCGAGAAGAAGACAGATCGCTCATTCCCGGTGGACAGCTCGGTTCCAGTAGTCAGTTCGCGATCGGTGCTGGGGCAGTTGGTGGGTTGCTCTCGGGGCTCGGTCTGTTATACAATTCGCGGTCGGGGTAGACGGGACGGATCGTGGTCGCAGCAGATATAACAGATCGTGGTCGCGGTAGAGGATACAGTTCGTGGTTATACGTGTTCGTCCAGGAACGCGACGATACGGCTGTAGGCTTCGATCTGGTTGTCGAGTTTCGCGATGCCGTGGCCTTCGTCCTCGAAGATGAGTTTCTCGACGGGGACACCCTGAGCTTTTGCCTCTTCGACGATCTGTTCTGCCTCACCGACAGGGACTCGTGGGTCGTTCGCCCCGTGCAAGACGAAAAGCGGTGCCTCAATTCGGTCGATATTGTTGATCGGACTGATCGATTCGAGGAACTCCCGATCATCCGCAACTGAGCCGTACTCCGCTTCGCGAAGCTCCCGTCGCCAAGAGCCGGTGTTTTCGAGGAAGGTCACGAAGTTGGCAATGCCCACGACATCGATGCCGGCAGCCCATAGCTCCGGGTACTCGGTCAGTGCAGCGAGCACCATGAAGCCGCCGTAGGAGCCACCCTTGGCGATGATCCGCTCCGAATCGATCGCGTCGTGATCGTCGAGCCAGGAGACAGCGTGTTTGATATCCCGCACCGAGTCCATCCGTTTCTCGACATCATCGAGGTGGGTGTACTCACGGCCATAGCCAGATGAACCCCTGACATTCGGCTCGAACAGGGCGTAGCCGCGCGAGAGAAAGTACTGTCGCAGTCCGGAGAAGGAGGGGCGGCGCTGGCTTTCGGGACCGCCGTGGATGTCGACGATCACCGGCACACGCTCCGACGCATCCGCTGGCACGGAAAAGAAGGCAGGAATCTCTCGGCCGTCGAAGGTTTCGTAGCGGATCAGCTCCGGTTCAATGAATGTCTCTCTGGGGATACCGGCTGTCGAGGCGTCAGTCCAGCGAGTGACGGTGTCGTCCAGTGCGTTGCTGTTCGCCTCGGCGTCAGTTTCACTGTCGGCTGCGAGTTCCCGGAGTTCTGCCAGATCAACGACCGAAATATTCGTATTCTCAGCTCGACCCGACGAGGAGAGGCCGAACCGGTCTCCCTCGGGCGAAAAGCTCACACCACCCGCGATATTCCCTGGAATCTCCGGCATCGGTAGCTCTCGGAGTTCGCCATCGTCGGAGAGTTCGCCAAGCGTGAGGTCGGTGTAGCCGTCGACGTTTCGCGAATAGACGAGCGTGCGGGTGTCCGCATCCAGCGCGACGCCGCCGACGTTCCAGTCGCCCCCATCACGGAGCTTTTCGATCTCACCCGTCTCCTGCTCCATTCTGGCGAGATACAGCGTCTCCGCACCGTCGTCGGTGACAAGATACAGCCACTCGCCGTCGGGACCCCACTGGAGACTTCGATACCGGATGTTCCCGTCGTGAGGTGTGAGATGGCGGCGCTCGCCAGTGTCGAGATCCAGAATGTACACGTCCTGATCGAAATTCGAGTACGCCTTCCGGAGGATAAGTGCCGAATCGTCGGGCCGCCAACCACTGACGGAGAGCCAGCCATCGCCCTCGGCGACCAGTTCTGCGTCCTCACCGGTTTCGTCGCGTCCCTGGATGTAGACGTCGAAGACGGAGTTGTCGCGGCGGTTCGAGGCGAAGGCAAACCGCTCGCCGTCGTGGCTGAACCCGCCCCAGCGGTGTTTTGCATCGGGCATCGCCGTCAGGTTCGTAATACGGCCGTCCTCGTCGAGACGGAACAGCTGTTGCCGTTCGTTGCCACCCTCGTCCATGCCGAACACCAGCTCTGGGCGTTCAGGTGAGTAGGTGACGAAAGAGACCGGTTCGTCGTAGAACGTTCGCTGTGTCGGCCAGCCACGCGGTTCCTCAACTGTCCACACCTGGCTGACGCCTGTTGTATCCAGAAGGAAGGCGAGACGGCCATCTGGGCCGAGCGAGCAGCCGTAGGCGCTCCGGACTGTCAGATACCGTTCGAGATCGTATTCGCTCACACCGTAGGGATGGTGTGGCGGATAGATAGCCCTTGGGAGCCAGCACGATAGCAATTAACTACTCAACGATCGAACCGAAGGATATCGCCTTCCGTGACGCCGTGGCGTTCTGTCCACCGGTAGTTGACTTCGAGGACGTACTGCCCACGCCCGGAGTAGCGCTGATCTCTCCCGTCTTCATCCGGTCCTGGCTCTGGTGCATGGTGGATGCCAGTGATTCGCCGCTCGTCGTCGACGAAGATGATATCAATGCTGAAGTCCATATCACGCATCCAGAACTCCCGATCTGCGACTGAACCCGTGACAAACAACATTCCCCAGTCTTCCGGAAGCGACTCGGTATCGCTCAGGCCGACGGTCCACTCCTCGGACGTTTCTGCGATTGCAGCTGTCACCGATCCCAGCTGTTCACCCTCCGGCGTGACGATCTCGACTGCTGTTGTCTCGTACTCCGGGAACGGATGTTGTTCTTGCTCCTCGGTGTGATCGTCTGACGCTGATGGTTCTGCGTCACTCTCATTTTCCTCCCCGTTGCCTGTCGAATCGGTTGTGTCGGTTTCGTTTTCTTCTCGAACCGTCTCAGCGTCGTCGCTGGCATCCGTACAGCCCGCAAGAGCGACACTGCCAAGCAGGAAGCCGGTGGCCAAGAATTTCCGCCTCGTGGCTCGTCTCATGACGTTGTCGAAGCGGTCTACTCACGTTGCAGAAAAATACATTACGCAAACTGGCTCGCTGTAACACCAGCGTTCGAATGACCCCGGCTGTTTAAGAGAGTAGCAACCGAAATGACAGGTATGCCCTCGATTGAAATCGATGAGGAGACGATCGACCGTCTGGACGGGCTGCGCATCGAAGACGAGTCCTACGACGAGATTATCAACGAACTCATCAATATCTACGAGGCCGAAGAGCTGACACTGTTTCGCGCGGAGTGATCACTCGGCCGCTCGCTCACAGACCGCCTCCCACCGACCCTGCTCTTCGAGATGGCTCTGTAGTTCGGCCGTGTACTCCTCGGTGAGTTCACGCGCAGCGGCCAGTTTCTCCTGATCCACACTGTCTCCACCCGAGTCACCACCCAGTCCCAGCGCGTTGCGAATGCCGCTGAACAGCCCGCCTCCCGACGAGCCAGTGTCTGGCTGTGGAGCCCCGCCCATCCCCTGGGGAATATTTTCGAGTTCCGGAAGGATCTGTGGGAGGTTATCGGTGTCGGCGACCAGCGTTGCCTCCTCGGGCTCTGCAGGCTGTTCGATATCGAACGAGACAGCAGTCATAATCAGTCCCCACTCCTGGTTCGTAAACTGGGAGTTCAGAATGCGGTCGTTGAACTGCTGGTCGACCTGCATCCGAGCCCCGGCAAGCTGATCCTGCCACATATTGCTCATACGGTACGTTCGAAGCAGTTCCCTGAAAGTGTTTCTGCTCGCTCTAGAAATCGACTTCTTCTTCGATGGTGACCTCGGCTTCGAGCTCCTCTTTGAGTGCAGCGTGGACGTGACAGATATCCTCTGCGCGGTCGAGGATATCCTGAGCGGAGCCCTCGAGTGATTTTTCGACGTGGAGTTCGAAATCGATCCATTCGAGATCATCCTCTTCGTCGAGGTCGGCAGCAGCCTCGATGCGTACTGTGCCGATGTCGTCGAATCCTTCCTTGTTTGCGCCGACGCGGAATGCCGGAATGAAACAGGCGGCGTAGTCCGCGACGAGAACCTCGTTTGGATTCGGGCCAGTTTCGTTCGTCGCGTCGATAGCAAGCTCCCACTCGCCGAGAATGTTTGTCGTTGCGTAGCCTTCGGTGCTGGTACTTTCGGTTTCGATATCTGCCATAGCATCCAATGATATGTAGACCGCGGTGAAAATACTACTTATTTCGTCAGCGCTTGCCTAGGAAACGCGTTGTTGAACTATTCGTAGCTAAAACTCTCGTCACCGTCGAGAATGACCGGCTCGGTACCCGGCGCATTCCCCTCGATTGCGCGCTCGAAGTCATCTGTGTCGAGTTCGATGACCTCCATCGAGTCATAATGCATCGGCATCGCGTACTCGACATCCAGCCAGTCGGCGGCAATCGCCGCCTGGAGCGGGCCCATCGTGAAGTGATCGCCTGCCGGCAGTGCGGCCACGTCGGGTTCGAGGAACGGACCAATGACATCTTTCATCTCGGACATCAACGCGGTATCCCCAGCGTGATAGAAGGTCTCGGAATCTTCGTCGGCGACCTTCGTCGGATTCGTGTCCGAGATGACATAGCCAGCAGGCGGCCCGCCGGAGTACTCGTAGTGGGTTTCGATGCCGTTCGTGTGGTCAGCGCGAACCATCGTCACGAACGCATCGCCGAGTTCGATTGTCCCGCCGATGTTGAAGCCGATGGTGTTCTCCTCGTCGATGCCATACTCATCTGAAATAAAGCCCGCAAGCTCGGGTGTCGTCGCGATTGTCTGGTCGTCGAACTCGCCAACATCGGCGAGATGGTCCATATGCCCGTGGGTCAAAAGGACATACTCCGGATCGAGTTCTGCGGGCGAAACGTCAGTCTTCGGATTGCCGAAGAAGGGGTCGATTAGGATCGTTGTACCACCGATCTCGACGTGCCACGTCGAATGGCCGTGCCATGTGAGTTCCATTGCACGTTACAGTACAGCTAGTGAGCCACTTATATCCGACTGCTCCGGAGGGTTTCTCCGTCGGCCCCGTGACAGATTTGCAATTTCTCCGCGTAATTTATGATAATGTGTGACGAACAGATCGGTATCCGATGAGCAACTCGACGCTGGCGAAGTTTCGCGCGGCTGTCGTCGCCGAGCGTGCGCCCTGGGAGGGGCCACGAGACGGGACAGTGGTGGTTCGCCACGGCGAGGTAGCCTTTCTGGCCAACGGCGAGCGCCACTCGATTCCGTTGCAGTCCGTGTTCGATATCAACACTGGAACAACCCCGGCGATGTTCGGCTCCTTGCCGGGTGTTCCGGTGACGATTGCCTACAACGACGGCGATGACCGTGTTGTCGCCGCCCTCGGTGCAAAAGCAGAGATGATCGAAAAATTCACCCCAGTTATTTTCAAAACGATGCTAAACGACACACTTCTCAGGATCAAACATCCAGCCCGGCGTGGGGGGCGGGTGACCGACGCAACCTTCGAATCCGCGCTGCTGTCAGTATCGAATCAGGCCGTCACGTTCGATACAGACAGCAGAAAGATTGGCATCGAAATTGACGCTGTGGTCGGGTTCAGTCGGGAAGAGCGATCAGCCGACGGCACACAGCTACCGACGCTCGTCGTCCGTCATCTCGAAGACGGCAAAGCAGTGACAACCCTCGCCGCGACGGAGTCGATGCGTACGCTTTCGCTTCTGGGCAGGTATCTCCGACAGCAGTACGACAAACGCCTTGCCAGACTACAGGATCTCTCGCTTACCGAACCCGAAATCGAGGCGCTCGTGACGCTTTACTCGACAGCAGACACTGGCGTCTCTTTCGGGGATGTGCTTGGATTACCACCTAAAAAAGTTCGAACCCTGCTCTCGTCATTGCAACAAGATTCGCTGGTCCGGAACACGTCGAGTGGCCCGGCGCTGACGACGACTGGCCAGATCGTCGTCAATCAGTATCTGGAGCGAATTAACAGCTAACGTCCGACCATTTATTTCTCTGCCAGCCTTCATAGGAATATGGATGATGAGCGACGTTCGCGACGTAGCTTTCTTGCTGCTGCCGCTGTTGGGCTCTCTGCCGGGATTGCAGGCTGTTCACTCGATGTGCCGAGCGACAGTTCGACACACACCGAGAGCAGCCAGGAAGGGGCAGGCTTTCCCAACAATCCCGAACGGCCAGAGACAGAACAGCAGCCAACGAACGCTGGCTCGGAGCTATCGGAGGTCTACCAGGAGGTTGTCAACTCCGTGGCAGCCGTCCGAATGGAAGGTGACCAGCAGGAGTCCGGCAGCGGCACAGCCTGGGCATACGAAGACGATTATTTCGTGACAAACGAGCACGTCGTGCGTGTCGGTACGGATCCGTTTCTCTGGTTTACCGACATCGGCTGGCGTGAGGCAGAGATCGTCGGTACTGACGTGTTCAGTGATCTCGCTGTCCTACAGGTACAAAACAGACCCGAAGAGTCGACTCCACTGCCGCTGGTCAACGAACCGCTTGCCGTCGGCACGGAGGTTGCTGCGGTGGGCAACCCATTCGAGCTGACTGGCTCTTTTACCGTTGGGACGATAAGCGGCAGAAACCGAACGATCCAGGTGCCAGGAACAGCCTTCTCGATCGCTGACGGTATCCAGACCGACGCTGCCCTGAACCCCGGCAACAGCGGCGGGCCGCTGATCACTCACGATGGCGAAGTGACTGGTGTGGTCAACTCCG
>SL_4KL_010_BRINEDRAFT_10000578_pt1 | contig 19031 bp, 16 predicted proteins | sample SodLak_010_BRINE_2_FD_10664 | JGI IMG/M metagenome (IMG submission 10664)
TCATCGACAGCGAACCACGGGCCGGCGCGTGGGGTCACCAGGTCGCGTTTTTGCATCCGGGCTCGACCGGGGGCGTACTCGTCGAATTTGTTGCGATCTGAGTCCCAGTTCGGTTGCGGCAATTCGGCTCGTAGCCACCGGTGAGAACCCGATAAACCCAACTAAACCGATTGCACATTCCGGAACGGCCTTTAGGATGGACCAAATGAAACGTAGTATGCAACCGTTTGCCGGAACGTTCGCTCTCCAACCGGCCTTCTCGCATCTGTTGTCAGCCCCGATCCGACGGCGTCAATCCGCAGTGCGGTGGTCGCGGTGAGCCCGACCGCCAGACACCTCGGCATCGGGCTCGCGGTCTGTCTGCTTGTCACGCTGCTCGCTGCAACCGCCGGCGTTGGAATCGCCCAACAAGAGGAACGACAGACCGATTTCGCCGAGGGATCGCCCGACATCAACCTCTACGTTCCGGACAACGAGTTCACCCCGAGTACTGCCGACGAGTTGACCATTCAACTCGATAACGAAGGCCAACTCGACCGCGGTCAGGAGGCCCAGCGCGACCGCGTCACGACCGCCAGAAGCGTCGTGGTCGAAATCGACGATGACGATGCCCCAATCGAGGTGAACACCAACGCCCAGTCGCTTGGAACGCTTGATGAGAATGAGCCACGTGAGGCGAATTTCGCCATCGAGGTGCCTAACGACGCCGAACCAGGCGTCTACGAAATCGATGTCGAACTCAGTTACGACTACACCAGCCGCGTGATCAGCCAACCCGGCATTGTCAACGACCAACGCCAGCGCTCGCGAACGGTCACGAAAACCGTCGAGATCGAAATCGACGACAGCGCACGGTTCCGTGTAACCGACGTTGACAGTACGCTCCGCGTCGGTGAGGAAGGCGAGATCACCGGTAACCTCACCAATGTCGGCGGCGAGGACGCGACCAACGCACAGGTCGACTTCGTCCCCGAGAGCGAGAACATCATCGCACTCGAAACCGACGTTGCCGTCGGCGACGTCCCCGCTGGCGAGTCACGCGAGTTCTCGATTCCCGTCGAGGTCGGCTCGGAAGCCCGGTCGGTCGAAAAACGGTTTGACCTGCCGGTGACGTTCCGCGATGAGAACGGTATCCGTGCGGCCGACGACGACCCCGAGTTCCTCGTTGACATCGCAGAGAAACGCGACGAGTTCACCATCGAGGCGGTGAACCGCTCGATTACAGCGGGTTCGACCCAGGCGCTGACGTTCGAGGTGACAAACAACCGTGACGAAGCGGTCACCGATGTCGAAGCGAAACTGTTCACCAACGATCCGCTCGACAGCGACGATGACGAAGCGTTCATCGAATCGCTCGAACCCGGTGAGTCCGAAACCGTCGTCTTCGGGCTGAGCGCCGAAAGCGGCGCGACCGCGAAAACCTACCCCGTCTCGGTCGACTTCCGCTATGACGACGAACGCGGCCGCAGCAAGCTCTCGGAGAGCTACCGGGTCGCCATCGATGTCACCGAGGCCGACGACGGCGGGCTGCCAACGATTCCGCTGCTGATCGGCCTCGTCATCGCCGGTGCGGCCGCCGTCTTCCTGTGGCGTCGTCGACAAAACGGTGATGGCGAGTTGCTTCGGAGCGACTAGATGGCCCGCGGCGGGATCGATCTCGAACCGTCTCTCGACGTCCTCAACAGCGTCATCCTCAAGCGGCCAGTCGCGGTTATTCTGGCCTTTCTGCTGGTGACCGCGTTGTTTAGCGGCGGCGTCGGCATGATCACCGGCGAGGAAGACGAAACCGAAGCGTTTACTGACGACATCGAGGCGCTCGACGCCTTCGAACGCATCAACGACGAGTTTCAGTCGCCGTTTAGTCGTTCGACCGCCCAGACCTCACTGATACACAGCGGTAGTGACGTGCTGACTCGCGAAGAGCTCGTCCGCAATCTCAGGATACTCGAACAGGCGGACGAACGCGCGGAACTCCGGGTTGATTCGGCAACCGGGCCCGCCGTGATCATCGCCCAAACAATCGATCCAAGCGCCGAGCGCCCCGAAAGCCAGCGACGGGCGGTCGAACGTGCGAGCGACACCGAAATCCGCTCGGCCATCAGGGAGAACAGCGACAATCCCGCCTTTACCCAGACGCTCTCCGATGATTTCAACGCTGAGTCCGCAAGCGCGAGTGCGTCGATCACGCCGATCACCCATACGTTCCCGCCCGAAGGCGATGACGCCGAGGAGGTCCAACAGGGCATTCAGTCGCTCGCCGACCGCTCATCGGGCGAGTTCCGTGTGCTCGGTGAGGGGCTCACCAACGCCGAAACACAGAACGTCACCGGCGACTCGCTGACCATCGTCATGCCGGTCGTGATCGGGCTCATCCTGTTGTTCCTGATTATCGCCTACCGCGATCCGTTCGATCTCATGTTGGGGCTGATTGCACTGTTGATGACGCTCATCTGGACGTTCGGCTTCCTCGGCTACACGGGCATTCCGTTCGACCAGCAGATGATCGCGGTGCCGATTTTGTTGCTCGCGGTCGGCATCGACTTCGGCATTCATATCGTCAACCGGTATCGCGAGGAACGCGCAAAGGGCTACGACGCGCTGCAGTCGATGACGAACGCCAACAGCCAGTTGGCGGTTGCCTTTGCGATCGTCACGGTGACGACGATTTTCGGCTTTGGGGCCAACCTGACGAGTGACCTGACGCCAACGCGAAACTTCGGGCTGGTCGCCAGCGCCGGCATCTTCTTTACGTTCCTTATTTTCGGCGTGTTCCTGCCCGCCGCGAAGATTTTCACCGACAACCAACGTGAGCGGTTCGGCGTGCGGTCGTTCGGCACGAAGCCGTTGGCGACGAAAACCTCGATTCTCGGGCGCCTCCTCCCCAAATCGGTCACCATCTCGAAACGCGCGCCCGTGTTGGTCGTGCTGCTGATTCTCGTCGTCTCGGCGGGCGCGGTCGGCTACGGCCAAGGCGTCGACCGCACGTTCGACGAACAGGACTTCCTGCCGCCAGAAGAGATTCCGGCGTACATCGAGGGGCTGCCGGAACCGTTCGCGCCGAGTCAGTACACCGTCACCGAGACCCTCAACTTCGTCGAAGACACCTTCGATGCCAGCCAGGATGATCAGGTAACGATGTACATACAGGGGCCCTTTGAGCGTGAGGACTCGCTCGAATCGGTCCACCGAACCACCGAGGATCCCCCTGATACGTACGTCCAGACCGACGGCCGCGCGTCGACAACGAGCATCATCACGGTCATCGACGACCACGCCGAGCGCGACCCCGAGTTCGCCGCGCTCGTCGAGCGAAACGACCGTAGCGGCAACGGCGTTCCCGACCGAAACCTCGACCGGATCTACGACGAACTGCTGGCCTCGGCGGCCGGCCCACAGGCCGAACGGTATCTAACCGACGACCGCCGGGCCATCCGCGTCGAGTTCGACGTCGACGCCGACGCGACTCAAGAAGAGATAACCGCAGATTCGCGTGAGTACGCCGATGACTTCCGGTACGCCGCAACCGCGACGGGCTTCATCATCGTCTTCGAGTCGGTCACCGAGATCATCTTTGATTCGGCCATCGAGAGCCTCGCGTTGGCAGCCGTGTTGTCGGCGGTGTTTCTCATCCTCGTCTACTGGATGCTCGCCCGCCGGCCGCTTTTGGGACTCGTCAACGTCTTTCCCATTCTCGTTGCGGTCGCCATTTTGCTCGCCACGATGCGGGCAGTCGGACTCGCGCTGAATGCGATTACGGCGACGATTCTCTCGATTACGATCGGTGTTGGCATCGCCTACTCGGTTCACGTCATCCACCGGTTTATCGACGAGTACACCGACGGAAAAGACGCCGAAGAGAGTCTGATCGTCACGCTGCGGGGGACCGGTGGCGCGCTAACCGGCAGTATGCTGACGACGTCGATCGGAACCGGGTCGTTGGTGCTCTCCATCTCGCCGATTCTGGGTGATTTCGGCCTCCTGCTCGCCGTGAGTGTGTTCTACTCGTATCTCACCGCGGTTTTGGTGTTGCCGGCGACCATCTTCCTCTGGGCGCGCTGGGACAACGGTGCGCGAACGCCGCGCGCGTTGTTGTGGCCCAGTTCGATGTCGTCGTCGACGCCGGCGGCCGGTGAACCCGCGGACGACTAACGGAACAGATCAGAGCCGACGCGCCTGTTTGGCTGCCGTCCGCATCGTCGAAACGCGCTCGCAGGTTTTAACGCCCGTCAGTAAGACGACTGCAGTGACCGCGTTGCCGTCGGGAACGGGGCGATCACCGTGGCGAATCTGGACGCTTTCGGTCTCCTCGGTGAGCCACCCCCTGGCGTGCGACACCGCCTGCCGGTTGAGCCACGCCGGCGGGCCGCCGATAACCAGTAGTCCACGACTCGCCGAGCTGCGCTCGATGTCGGCGGTGAGTTTCCCCCGAACCGCCCGCCGAACCGTTGTTTCGACCGCCTTGATTGCGGCGGTGTTCTCGACAGGTTCCGTTTTCCCGAAGAGCCCCAAGCCGAACCGCGATTTCGTGGGGGTGTCGACCGTCTGGCTGGCAGAGCCAATGGTGGCGACGCCACCGGCGTCGAGCGTGTTCATCAGGTCGGCGACGTCGACGACCTGTTGGGCCATTCGGTCGTCGGTGCCGACCTCGCCGGCTCGGAACACGCTCGCCACGCGGGTGGCAAACGCGTCGTTGAGTCGGCGCCGGACGGCGTCGTCACGAACCGATTCGCCGGACTGTAGCCACAGCGAGTTGTCAAACAGGATCACCGAGTCGGTCGCGACGGTCAGTTCTTCGAGCGCGAGACCCGCGTTGACCGCCCACGATGGCGGGGTGGTGGCGGTGAGCCAGTCGGGATCTGCGTTATTCGGATCGGCACCGGCGGATCCGGTCTGGGTTCGATCGCGACCCACGCCGATCCGATCGGCTGTACCACGCGTCTTGCCGGCTGTTTCGGCCGGCAGGATTCCGAGACAGTAGACCGGGAGGTCGTGGACGCGCTGGAGTTCGCTCACCAGCGGCGGCACCGCGGTCGCGCCGGTGGCTCCCGCGAGGCCAACACAGCAAAGCACGCCATCGGCCTGTGTCGACACGGCGTCGGTGAGAACCTGCGAGAGCGCGGTGTGGGCCGACTCGACGGCCGCGGTTCCCTGTTGGCGATCCACATCATCGCCGTCGGTGTCGGTTGTGGCGTCGACAGTGGCGTCGGTCATGGCGACCTCGTCCGAACCGAACTCGTCGGTCGCAAGATCGTCTTCGGAGAGCGTCCCGAGCACCCCGCTGCCGTAGTGATGGCGGTGCGGTTCGGGAATCCACTCGAGCGCCGCAAGCGCCGCAAGGTCGGTGTCGAACGCGACGCTTCCGACAACGAACGGGTCGTCGCCGCGCTCGCTTTCGGCCACCAGTCGGTCGGCGAGCCGCGAGCCCGCCCCACCGAAGCCGCAGACGGTCAGGTGCATACGGTTCGTTCACCGACCGAGTAAAAAACAGTAGTGCCGCTGACGACGCGGCTAGAACGGGAACAACGAGTCGTCGTCGGGGTCGCGCTCGATCAACTCGATTTCGTGGCCGTCTGGATCCCGTGTGAACGCGTAGAGGTCGTTGCAGTCGGCGGGGTCGCGGTAGTCGTCGGCCTCCCGAAGCATGAGCTGATCCCAGTCGTCGTGGAGGTCGTCGACGCGAACACAGAGGTGGCCCCACGCGTCGCCCATCGTGTAGGAGCGCCCGTCGTAGTTGTAGGTGAGTTCGAGCCACATCGCCTCCTGTGGGGCGTCCGCTGGACCCATGAAGTAGTTCGCAAAGGAGGACGCTTCCCACCGCGAGCGGGGCTCGGTGTACTCGAACTTGCGCGTCCAGAAGCCGAGCGCCTCGTCGGCGTCCTCGACACGGATCATCGTGTGGTCGAGACTCCAGAGCGCACCGTAGTCGCGCTGGACGATTTCGACCTCGTGGCCGTCAGGGTCTTTGACGAACGCGTACCGACCGCCACAGGATTCGGGGTCGCGGTAGTCGTCAACGCCCTCGTCCATCAGCTGTTGGTAGTGCGATTCGAGTTCGCCGTCGGGCACGCGTACGGCAACGTGCCCCCACGCGTCGCCCATTTCGTACGTCGAGTCGTCGTGGTTGGCGGTGAGTTCGAGCAGTGCGCCGTCCTCGTGCATTTCTTCGGGCCCGAGATAGACGATGGTGAAGCCATCACCCTCGTAGCGGTCTTTCTCCTCATAGTCGAGATGGGTCTGATACCAGTCGAGCGATTCGTCGAGGTCTTCCACACGCAGCATTACGTGATCGAGGATGCCAGTCATGCAGAATAATGATACACCGCGAGGTCGAAAAGCGTACCGGCACAGACCAACCGCGGCGACAAATCCGTCGGCTTGCTGTTGTTTTTATCGCGTCTCGCGCTCGTCGACGGGATGGCCACGAAGCCGCGGCCAGTACACCCACCAACAGACGACCGCGGTGGCGACGACGCCGACCGGAATCGCGCCCGTTGCACCGCGTTCGACGAGCCCCCACCAGACGAGTCCCGAGCCGACCGCCGACAGCATGAGCAACCCAACCGTCAGCCGAACGTCTTCGCGGTCGACAAATGCGCCACCGGCTGCGCTCGCGACCGCGCCCACGTAGAACGCGAGACTCAACGGCCAGACCTGCAGCGACCACGGAAGCGACGATAGCCCCTGTGTTTGGTCGAGATACGACGGAAAGACCAGCACGTGCCACGGATTCGTGTTGAGCAATCCCCACGACATGACGAACGTGAGGTCGCCCAGTGTACCCAGTGCGACCCACGGCACAAACCCGAGTGCGACAAGCGCGCCGACCGCCGCCGGCGACGAGCGGTTCATGAAGAGGGAACGAGCCGGCGCTGATTGGATGTGTCGGTCGCGCGTGGCGGTGCAACTAGAAGCGGTCGGCACGACTCGCGGCCGTCCAGCTGTCGGATGGTGTCGCCCTCGGCGACCGTCGGGCATGGATGCCAACGCCCGCCAGCCGACCCGCAAACGCCCAGCTTCGACGGGATGCGTCGCTCGCGCTGTCGGCAGCCGCAGCCGCGGCGGCCGCGCGTTCCTGATCGGCGAGATGGGCACCGATGGCGGCAACAATGGCGGCAGTTTCCTCGTCTGTCGCGTTCGCGAGGCCTGACAGCCGGCTGGCGAGCGCGGCAGCGTCGTGATCCGTGTCACTGTCGGCAGTTTGGCTCGACATGGATTAGATCGGGATGTTGCCGTGTTTTTTCGACGGTTTGTCCTCGCGTTTCGACAGCAACATATCGAGGTCGTTGACGAGTCGTTGTCGGGTTTCGCCGGGTTCGATCACGTCGTCGAGAAAGCCCCGGTCGGCCGCTGTGTACGGGTTGGCGAACTCCTGGCGGTACTCCTCGATCAGTTCCTCGCGGTCGGCTTCAGGCGTGTCGCTTTCGGCCAACTCCTCGCGGTAGAGGATGTTGACCGCACCTTTCGGCCCCATCACGGCGATTTCGGCGGTCGGCCACGCGTAGTTCACGTCGCCGCCGATGTGTTTCGACGACATCACGCAGTAGGCCCCGCCGTAGGCCTTCCGCGTGATGACGGTGAGCAACGGAACGGTCGCCTCGGCGTACGCGTACAGGAGTTTTGCGCCGTGACGAATAATGCCGCCGTGTTCTTGGTCGGTTCCGGGCATGAAGCCCGGCACGTCCTCGAAGGTGAGAATCGGGATGTTGAACGCATCGCAGAACCGGACGAATCGCGCGCCCTTCTCGCTCGCCTCGATGTCGAGCGTGCCCGCGTTCACCCGTGGCTGGTTGGCGACGATACCGACCGAGTGGCCGTCAAGCCGGGCAAAGCCGACGACGAGGTTCTTGGCGAACCGTTCGTGGATCTCGAAAAACGAGCTCTCGTCGACGACCGCGTCGATTACGTCGACCGCGTCGTAAGGTTTTTTGGGTGCGTTTGGAACGACAGCCGCGAGTTCGTCGGTGCGGCGGTCGGGGTCGTCCCACGGGTCGAGCCGTGGCGGGTCTTCGACGTTGTTCTGGGGAAGATACGAGAGCAACAGCGCGATTTCGTCGAGCGCCTGTTGCTCGCTGTCGACGGCGAAATGCGCCGCCCCCGACGTGGCCGAGTGGGTGACCGCGCCGCCGAGTTCCTCGAAACTCACCTGCTCGCCGGTGACGGTTTCGACGACATCCGGCCCCGTGATGAACATGTGGCTCGTGTCTTTGATCATGAAAACGAAATCCGTGATCGCCGGCGAGTACACTGCGCCGCCCGCACAGGGGCCCATAATGGCCGAAATCTGCGGAATCACGCCGCTAGCGTCGGTGTTGCGCTGAAAGATCTCGCCGAACCCGCCGAGCGAGCCGACACCTTCCTGAATCCGTGCGCCAGCCGAGTCGTTGAGGCCGACGACGGGTGCGCCGACCTCCATCGCTTTGTCCATCACCTTGCAGATTTTCTCGGCGAACACCTCGCCGAGCGAGCCGCCGAAGACGGTGAAGTCGTGGGCAAACACGAAGACGGTTCGGCCGTTGACCTCGCCGTAGCCGGTGACGACGCCGTCGGTCAGGAGCTGTTGTTCCTCCATCCCGAACGTGTGGTTTCGGTGGGTGCGGAACTGGTCGAACTCGTGAAACGAGCCGTCGTCGAGGAAGTACTCGATCCGTTCGCGAGCGGTGAGTTTGCCTTTGTCGTGTTGTTTGGCAATGCGCTCGTCGCCGCCACCCTGTTCGGCTTCGGCGCGCTTTGCGCGAAGCTCCTCGATCCGGTCGTCCATCGTCATTGCGGACCACCACTCATTGGTCACAGTCGACACCCAGCGACGGCAAAAGGGTTCCGCAATCCGAAAACCGCGATTCGACAGTTGACGAAAATTGCGAGAGGAACATCCGCAGCAACCGAGTCGTCGCCGGCGATCCGCTCACATCTTGTCGCCGCCGAGCCGCTCACATCTTGTCGCCGCCGAGCCGCTCACGCCTCGCCGTAGACGGGCACGGCCGCACCGCTCGTGACGCTCGCGGCATCCGAACAGAGGAACAACATGACGCGGGCGACCTCGGCGGGCGAAACCCACTCGTCGGAAGGCGTCATCATCTCGCGGTTCATCGGGGTATCGAGCACGCTCGGCATGACGCAGTTCGCCCGGACGGTGCCGAGATTTTCTTCGGCGATCGTTTCGGTCAGAATCCGGACGCCGGCCTTCGTCGACCGATAGATGCCGTCGCCGGAACCGCCTTCGAGCCCGGAGCGCGCCGAGACGCTGACGATCGCACCCTCGGTTTCTCCCAGCGCGGGCAACGCGTGTTTCGAGGCCAGAAACATCGTTTTGAGATTGACTGCGAACAACATATCGAACTGGCTCACGTCGGTGTCTTCGATCGGGTCGCCACCGCGCCAGGTACCCGCGATGTTCAACAGATAATCGATTCGACCGTGGTCGGCGACAATGTGGGCCATCGTCTCGCGCACATCGGCCTCGTCGGTGAAATCCCCCTGATAGAACCTGATCGAGTCGCGTGGCTCCAGCAGCGAGTCGTCGCCCTCGATGTCGACGATGTCGCAGGCGGCGACCGTTGCGCCCGCGTCGGCAAACGCGGTGGCGACGGCACTGCCGAGTGCGCCGTTGCTTCCGGTGACGACCGCAACGCGGTCGGTGAAATCGAACTGAGCGGACATAAGGGTAAACTCGGCGGTAGGAGTATAAATCGATGGGCGGCCGGCGAGGAGGGTGTAACGAGTCGCAGTTACGGCGACGCCGGCGGTGAGGAAGGCGACGTCACCGACTACGGCGTCATGACGAGTTTCCCGAAGAAGCTGTCTTCGAGCACGGCTCGTTGGGCCTCGGCTGCCTCCGCAAGGCCGTAGGTTTCGGCAACCTGAATCTCGAGGTCGCCGGCGGCCATGAGCGACGCCAAGCCGGACAACGGCTCGCGGAAATCCGGCGTGTTGAACATGCTCATCATCGTGAGCTGCAGGTCCTTCCCGCGGGCGGCCGACGACTGGCTAAAGCCGACCGCCGGCTCCTTTTCGCCGATGCCGACGACCCGACAGCCCGTTGCGGCGACCGCCGCGTCGAGGTCGAGATACTCGTGCATCCGGTGGTCGAGAACCACGTCGACGCCGTCGTCGCGGGTCGCCCGTGATTCGGCCGCTGAGACGATGGCCTCTGCGAGGTCGTCGCGGCGGTAGTCGAGAGCGGCGTCCGCGCCGAGGTCACGGAGTCGGTCGTGGTGTGTCGGTTTGGCGGTCGTGATGACCTGTGCGCCCGCTGCGGCTGCAAGCTGCACGGCCGCGTGGCCGACGCCGCCCGAACCGCCGTGAATGAGACAGCGATCGCCGACCTGCAAGCCGGCGTGATCGACGAGCGCGCGCCACGCGGTGACCGCGGCAACGCCCGCCCCGCCGGCGGCAACGAGGTCGACGCCGTCAGGAAGGTGAACCAGTCGATCCTCGGGGACGACGGCATACTCGGCGTAGCCGCCGTCGTGATCCTTCCCGATGGCGGTGCCGTACACCGCGTCGCCCTCGCTGAAGCCCTCGACGAACTCGCTCGTTTCGACGACCCGGCCGGCGACGTCGATGCCGGGAATCATCGGGAGCTGGTAGGGTTTGTACGAGCCCTCGCGAAAGTAGGTGTCGACCGGATTGACGCCCGCGCCGACGACCTCGACGAGCACCTCGTGGCCCGTTGGGTCGGGCCGGTCGATGTCGTCAACGGTGAGCACGTCGGTTCCCCCGTGGCTGTGGTATCGGACTGCGCGCATACCCGGATGGACGCACGAGGCAAATAAAAAGCCCCCTGCGGTGAGTCGGCGTTCGGCACGCAGCGAAACGGAGCGAACACAGCGAGAGTCGAACGGATTTTACTCTCGCCCGCTCGATTGCACGCAGTGACCGTCACGCTCGCCTACGAGTCGGGAACCATCGCGATCGAGAGCGACCGCGACAGCGACCCGGCCATCGCGAACCTCCCGGGTGCCGAGTACGACCCACGAAGCAAAACGGCGCGCGCGCCGGCATACCACTACGCCGCCATTCGCGACGTGCTCCGACGAGTCGACGCCGCGGTCGACGACCGCGTGCTCGACAGTGAAGCCGTGTCGCTGTCGACGAGTTACGATCTGCGCGAGTACCAACAGGAGGCTCTCGACGCGTGGCTCACCCACACCCGCCGCGGCGTGCTCGAACTGCCGACCGGCGCGGGCAAAACCGTCATCGCACTCGCCGCGATGGCCGCGGTGTCGACACCGACGCTCGTCGTCGTCCCGACAATCGACCTGCTCGAGCAGTGGCAGCGCGAACTCGAAACCGAGTTCGACTGTCCGATCGGTCGGCTCGGCGGCGGCGAACAGCGGGTCGAACCGGTGACGGTGTCGACGTACGACTCGGCGTACCTGCGCGCCGACGAGTTGGGCGACCGGTTCGGCCTCGTCGTTTTCGATGAAGTTCACCATCTCGGCGCGGACGGCTATCAGGACATCGCCCGCCTGCTGGCCGCCCCAGACCGGCTCGGGCTGACCGCGACGTTCGAGCGCCCCGACGGCGCACACGAGGCAATTCGGGAACTCGTCGGCCCCCGCGTCTACGACATCGCGGTCGACGACCTTGCGGGCGACTTCCTCGCACCGTACGAAATCCGGCGAATCGAGGTCGAACTCACGCCCGCCGAACGGGCCGACTACGACGACGCCCAGGGCACCTTCGTCGAGTACGTTCGACAGTCGAACATCTCGTTTTCCAGCGGCAGCGACTACCTCCAGTTGGTCAAGCGCTCGGGCACCGACCCCCAAGCGCGCGAGGCGCTGCTCGCCAAACAGCGCGCTCGCGAGCTGATGATGAACGCCGAAAACAAGCGCCACCACCTCGCGCGCATTTTGGATCGCCACCGCGAGGACCGAATCATCGTGTTTACCGCTCACACCGAACTCGTCTACCGATTGTCGACCGAGTTCCTGTTGCCGGCGATCACGAACGAAACGGGGGCCAAAGAACGCCGCGAGATTCTCGAACGGTTTCGCGAGGGTACCTACAGCCGCGTTGTCGCCGCCAACGTCCTCGACGAGGGCGTCGACGTGCCCGACGCCAACGTTGCCGTTGTGCTCTCGGGTAGCGGGAGCGAACGCGAGTTCACCCAACGGTTGGGTCGGATTCTCCGGCCGAAAGCGGACGGGGGACGCGCGGTGCTCTACGAACTCGTGAGTACCGAAACCGCCGAAGAGCGGGTTGCCGAGCGGCGGCGGTGACGGAATATCTGCGGTACTGCGTTGTTCTCGGTGGTGAGTTGTTCTTGATACTGCGTTGTCCGGGGCGGTGGAAACGCACCATGACGGCTCGGTTCGTTTTTACTGCTCGCCGCGGAACGTCCATGCGTGCTGACGAAAGACCACCTCCGCGTTTCTCGCCGGGGCAACCGCTACCGCCCCCAGTTCATCGGCGAACCACAGCGCCCGCTCGCGGCCCGGCTCATCGGCACGTATCAGGGCCACGTCGGCGAAACGCGTGGCACGCTCGATGAGGCGGTCGAGGCAATCGAACGCGAGACAGACGACTTCAAACTCGTTCGCGGAGTGAGCGCACTGCTCGACCGCGAGGCCGACTTCGAAACCGACGCACCGTTGCCACCCGAACGCGCCCGCCGTGTCGCGTTCGAGGCCGCCGAACGGGTTGGCGTTGCCAGCGCGGATGAACGTGAGCAGGCTCTCGCGCTTGCTGCGGGCGGACTGGCCGTTGAACCGGCCACGATCGAGCGGTCGCTGTACGCCGACCGCGACTGCAACCAGCGGTTGGTCGCGTTCGACTCGCGATGGAGCCCCGAAACGCTGATCGAGCAGTACAACCTCTCGCTTGCCCAAACCGCGCTGTTCGATGCGACCGAGGTTCGGCTTCGGAGCGACGATCCACGGGCGTTGATTTCGGCGGTCAAGCGGCTGGGGCTGATGTACGAAATTGAACAGCCAGAATCCGACGGTGGGGGTGGCACCACCGGTCAGCGGACGGTCGTCGTCACCGGCCCAGATCGCCTGTTTCGACGAACCCGGCGGTACGGCACCGCTTTCGCCCGCCTGCTGCGAACCGTCGCGGCGACGAGCGAGTGGGAACTGCGGGCGACCGTCGACGATCACAGCACAGAGCGTGAGTTGGTGCTCGGCCCACGCGACATCTCGGTGCCGGGCGTCGAGCCGGTTGCCGAACCGAGCTACGACAGCGGGGTCGAAGCCAACTTCGCCGCTCGGTTCAACGCGCTCGACCTCGACTGGGAGTTGCGCCGCGAGCCCGACCTGCTCGAAACGGGGCCGAGCGTGATGATTCCGGATTTCGCGTTCGACTACCGCTACGGGGAGTTCCGCGTCTACTTCGAGGTGATGGGCTTTTGGACGCCCGAGTACGTCGCAAAGAAACTCGATCAGTTGGCACACGTCGAGGACGTCGAACTCGTCGTCGCCGTGGACGAGTCGTTGGGGGTTGGCGAGGAGATTGCCGCGCGGGATCACCGAGCGATCACCTACACGGGGACGGTTCGACTCAAAGACGTCGTCGACGTGTTGCGTACCTATGAAGCCGACCTCGTTGCCGAGGCGGCCGCTGACCTGCCCAGGAAGATCCAACCCGAGGCCGACGTGACGACGATTGAAGCGGTCGCCGACGCGTACGGCGTATCGGCCGACGCGCTCGCCGACCGAACGTTTCCCGACCACGACCGACTCGGCGGGCTGTTGGTCCGACCCGCGGTAGTGCGAGCCATCGCCGACGACCTCGAACCAGGGATGTCGCTTGCGGAGGCGGAGTCGGTGCTGGATAAATACGAGATCACCGAAACAAGCGCCGTGTTGTCGGCGGTTGGCTACCGCGTCGTGTGGGACGGGCTGTCGGGTGGAACGCTCGAACAGCGGTGACGACACGACAGATTCGGTGGGATGACCTTTTTATCGACCCGCCACGACACTCGGCTATGGTCCTTCGACGACTGCTTGGCGGCAAATGGTCCCGACGGTTCAGCGTGTTCTCGGTCGTCATCACCGCGATCAAAGCGTTTTTCCGGGGGAACAAGCGCGTCGCGCTCTTTCTTTTCGGGCTGGCGCTACTGGCGTACCGTTGGTCGCCGCTCGGACTCGCGGTCACGATCCTCGTCCACCGCTACGGCGACACACTCAGCGACTGGGCGCTCGGCGAAACCGAGGAGCCAGACGAGGCGTAATCACAACACCGACAGCTCTTCTCGATTTCCTTTCGGCACCGTCGAGCGCAACTCGCCGTACAGATACAGCCCGACGCCGATCGGCTCCCGTTCGCCACCCAACTCGTGGGCTGCGATGAGATAGCCCCAGTCGCCGTCCCACTCGAGTTCCTGATTTTCGGCCCGAACGAATGCGGCGGCGGCCTCGCCGTCGAGGTCGATCACGTTGTTATCCGCCTGTCGGCCAAATCGCTGAGCCGCGCTGTGAGTCGGTTTCCAGTGTTCCTGACGCGTTCGCAACACGGTCATGCCCAGCCCTTCGACACGGAGCGGACTCGGCACGGTATCGGCGAAAATCCAGATTTTTCCCTTGCCTTTCTCCCAGAACGTGAACGGGTCGAAGACGGCCGGCTCAATGCCGAATCGCTCGTCGAAAAAGTCGATTACTTCCTCGCGTGAAACACGCCCCGCAACTTCGCGGTCGGCCGGCGTCGCTGGGAGTCGGCCGAAGCGCTGGCCGACGTTCGCGCGCAACTCGCCGTCGCTCATTGGGTCACCCGCAGTTTGGCACAGTAAAACCCGCCCGTATCGTTGTGGTGTGGATAGATTCGGTGGGTGTTCGTGACGCTCGAATCATACGTGTCGTCCTCCCACTCGGTGACGCCCGGCACGCTGTCGAGTGGGCAGTCGAAGGCGACGACTTCGCAGTCCTCGGTGTCGAGCACGTGGTCGATGACGGCCTCGTTTTCCTCGGGGGCAAACGTGCAGGTCGAGTAGACGACGGCCCCGCCGGGTTTCGTTGCCTGAATCGCCCGCGAGAGGATGCCCTTCTGGATCGCCGCCACGCTGTGGACGTGGTTGAGCGTCCACTGTTCGAGCGTCGTCGGATTCTTGCGGACGGTTCCCTCACAGGAACAGGGTGCGTCCACGAGTGCGCGGTCGAACGCGTCGAAGCCGAACCCCTTGAGCGAGAAGTTTCGACCGTCCTGCTTGGTGACCATGAGGTTGGTGACGCCGAGGCGTTCGGCGTTGTGTCGGAGCGCGGATAAGCGCCCGAGGTTGTTGTCGTTGCCGACGACGACGCCGGTGTCGTCCATCATCGCCGACAGCTGGGTGGTTTTGCTGCCTGGTGCAGCGCAGGAATCCCAGATTCGCTCGCCGGGCTGTGGATCGAGGATCATCGCGGGCAGCGCGGATACTTCCTCTTGGCCGTGGAGCCAGCCGTGAAAGTAGGGCCACGTCGTTCCCGGGCCCCGCTCGTCGAACGTGAGCAGTTCGTTGTTCCAGTCGACCGTCTCGTAGCCGATTCCTTCGTCGTCGAGACCGGCGTGAACGCGGTCGACGACGGCCTTGATCGTGTTGACGCGAACAACGGAGGGCAGCGGACGCTCGCAGGCCGCAAAAAACGCCTCGCGGTCGTCGACGAGCGGGGCATACCGCTCGAGTGGATTCATACCGCCCGTTTCGGGGGCCCGCGCTTGTCGGTTTCGAACTGGGTTGCCAGCTCCGTCGACAACGGAGTGTGGCCGGGGGGAGGCGTGCGCGTCGTCGACGCCGAGGCGACATCGATCGAACAAACTCTGGGCGGAACCGAACGACACAGACAGAGGTGCCAGCGAGCGACCTAATCACCACGAACAATTAGGAGGGTTGGTGGTGTAGGGGGGCCGTATGACTCGCATTGATCTGCTCGTCGACGACGTAGAACTGGATCGTCCAACGCTCGTCGAGGGGTTTCCGGGCGTCGGGCTGGTCGGCAAAATCGCCGCGGATCATCTCATCTCGACGTTCGAGATGACCCACTACGCCAACGTCCACTGCGGGAGCATTCCGCCGGTGGCGACCTATCAGCAACAAAACGGCCGACTCATGACTCCCGTCCGGCTCTACGTCGACGCCGACCACGACCTGCTCGCGCTTCAAAGCGACATCCCCATCGGCCCGAAGGCGGCCACCGAGTTCGCCGACTGCGTCGCCAGCTGGTTCGACGAGAGCAACCTTCTGCCGGTCTATCTCTCGGGGCTCCCCAGACAAACCGACGAGGAACCCGCGCTGTACGGGGTCGGCACCGGCACCGGACCGGCGCTGCTCGATGACGCCGGAATCGACCGGCCCTCGGAGATGGGGATGGTGTCGGGGCCGACCGGCGCGCTGTTGTCGCACGCCGTCGACACCGAGTCGACCGCAGTCGGCCTGATTGTCGAGTCCGACCCACAGTTTCCCGATCCCGAGGCCGCCCGCGTCGTGATCGAACGGGGCATTGAACCGCTTGCCGACATCGAGGTGTCGACCGAAAACCTCGCCGAGCGGGCCGCTCAGATCCAAGAGGCCCGCGAACAGCTCATCCGACGAATGCAGCAGGGAAGCGACGAAAGCAGTCGGGCCCAGCCGCTGCGGATGTACCAGTAGTCGCCGGCGTATCGTCTTTCTGAACGCTTAAGCCACCGAAGACCCACTATCCAGCCATGAGTGAGGATCACGCTGCGGTCGAGGAATCACACGCCGATTCGACCGGCCAGCGCGCCGGCGAAACCGGCGCTGGCGACGATGCGACCGACGGTGAGCACGCACGTAATGGCGCTGTCAGCGCAAACGGGACCGACGAAGACGCCCCTTCGGTTGACACGCTCGTCACCCGCATCGCCGCCCACGACGAGGCGCTCGCCGAAACGGCCCACCAGCTCGGCGACCGCATCGAAACGCTCGAAACCGAACGCGACGCGAAAAACGAGGAAATCGAGGAACTCACCGAGAAACTCACCCGTGCCCGCGCGGATTTCAAGAACTACAAGAAACGGACAAAAAAGCAACAGGAAGCGCGTGAAAAACGGGCGACAGAAAGCCTCGTCAAACGGCTCACGGGCGTTCGAGACAACCTCGTTCGCGCACTCGAGCAGGACGAAGACGCCGACATTCGCCCGGGAATCGAGTCGACGCTCGAGGAGTTCGACCGCGTGCTCGAAGCCGAGAACGTCTCGTTTATCACGCCCGAACCGGGTGAGGACGTCGACCCCGAACGCCATGAGGTCATGCTTCGTGTTGACAGCGACCAGCCCGCTGGCACCATCGCCGACGTCTACCAACCGGGCTACGAGATGGCCGGCAAGGTCATCCAGCCTGCCCAAGTAACCGTCAGCAACGACGACTAACGCGGACCGAAACACCGGCGACTCACGGACGAGTTCTGTGCGACGACGACGCACAGTGGCGGTGGAGTTGCGGTCGATTTAAACACTCCGAACCAACGGATTTCGAGAATCAGTTAATCGCAAGCGGGCGGTGGGTCGGGCGGACGATTCGAACGGGTTCGTCTAGTAACCTTTAACCGACACAAGCCGGTAATTCAGGACAAGATGGCCAGTGAGAAAATTCTCGGTATCGACCTTGGTACCACGAACAGCGCTTTTGCGATCATGGAAGGCGGCGAGCCGGAGATTATTGTCAACGCCGAGGGCAACCGAACAACGCCCTCGGTCGTCGCCTTCAGCGACGACGGCGAACGGCTCGTCGGCAAGCCCGCAAAGAATCAGGCAGTCCAGAATCCCGATCGAACAATCGCCTCGATCAAGCGCCATATGGGCGAGGAGAGCTATGCCGTCGAAATCGAGGGCGAAGAGTACACGCCCGAGCAGATTTCGGCGATGATTCTCCAGAAAATCAAGCGCGATGCCGAAGAGTATCTGGGTCACGAGATCGACAAGGCAGTCATTACGGTGCCGGCGTACTTCAACGACAAACAACGTCAGGCAACGAAAAACGCCGGCGAGATCGCCGGCTTCGAGGTCGAACGGATCGTCAACGAGCCAACCGCCGCGTCGATGGCGTACGGTCTCGACGACGACTCCGACCAGACCGTGCTCGTCTACGATCTCGGTGGCGGCACATTCGATGTGAGTGTGCTCGAACTCGGCGGCGGTGTCTACGATGTCGTCGCAACCAGCGGTGACAACGAACTCGGTGGCGACGACTGGGATCAGGCGATCATCGATCACCTCGCCACAGAGTTCAAAAACGACCACGGCATCGAACTCCGCGACGACCGCCAAGCGCTCCAGCGACTCAAAGAGGCCGCCGAAGAAGCCAAAATCGAACTCTCCTCGCGGAAAGAGGCAAAAATCAATCTGCCGTTTATTACCGCGACCGATTCGGGTCCGGTTCACCTCGAAGACTCGATCACCCGTGCGACGTTCGAAAAGCTGACCGCGGATCTCATCGAGCGAACCGTCGGCCCAACGAAGCAGGCGCTCGACGACGCCGATAAATCGACCGGCGACATCGACGAAGTGATTCTCGTCGGCGGATCGACGCGAATGCCGCAGGTTGCCGACAAGGTCGAAGAAATCGTTGGCCAAGAGCCGAAAAAGAACGTCAACCCCGACGAGGCGGTGGCCCTCGGCGCGGCCATTCAGGGTGGCGTTCTCGCGGGCGACGTCGACGACATCGTCCTGCTCGACGTGACGCCACTGAGCCTCGGAATCGAGGTCAAAGGCGGCCTCTTCGAACGACTCATCGACAAAAACACCACGATTCCGACCGACGCCTCAAAGATCTTCACGACGGCAGCAGCAAGTCAGACCTCCGTGCAGGTTCGGGTGTTCCAGGGTGAACGCGAGATTGCGAACGAAAACGAACTGCTCGGCGAGTTCATGCTGAGCGGGATTCCACCAGCGCCCGCCGGCACGCCACAGATCGAAGTCGAGTTCTCGATCGATGCCAACGGCATTGTCAACGTCTCCGCGGAGGACAAGGGCTCGGGCAACGCCGAGTCGATCACCATCGAGGGCGGTGCGGGCCTCTCGGACGAAGAGGTCGAACGGATGCAAGAGGAGGCCGAACAGCACGCCGAAGAGGACAAAGCCCGCCGCGAGCAGATCGA
>SL_4KL_010_BRINEDRAFT_10000579_pt1 | contig 19031 bp, 17 predicted proteins | sample SodLak_010_BRINE_2_FD_10664 | JGI IMG/M metagenome (IMG submission 10664)
CGGGCTCGTCTTCGCCTCCTTCGTCGTTCGCGGGACGACAAGACTCGTCGCTCCGTACGAGCTTGCGGTGGTGCTATCCGCCCCGATACTCTTCGTGGCTGCCGCGTTGCTGGCGGTCTTAGCCGTGCTCGCCACACTCGACGTGACTGGGATCCGTCCGCTGGAATAACAGGGACGGCCACGGACTGAGACGGTGGTCGGCGGCAGTCGATCCGACGGCTGTTCCGAGCCGATGTCGCCACCGAGTCGAGTCGGAACGTCCTTTTGACCGCAGCCCGGAAGACGCGTATGGACGTACGAACCGTCGCCGATCTCTCGCCGGCCGAGCGTCACGCCTTCTTCGAGCGCGACGCCGGCGTCGAGGCTGTCCGCGACGACGTAAGGGAGATCGTCGACCGGGTGCGTGAAGAGGGCGACGTCGCGCTCCGCGAGTTCTCCGAAGAGTTCGACGGAGTCGCCGTCGGCAACATCGACATCACCGACGACGCCGAACGAGCACACGAGGAGCTGGCGGACGCGAACGATCCGGTGTTCGACGCGGTCCGCGAGGCTGCGGCCAACATCCGCGAGTTCCACGAGCGACAGCGCCCCGAGGACTGGCGCGACGACTTCGACGGCCGCGAGCTCGGCCGTCGCTTCCGGCCGATCGACCGGGCCGGAGTGTACGTGCCCGGCGGCGCGGCCGCGTATCCCTCCAGCGCGCTGATGGGCGTGATTCCAGCGACGGTGGCGGGCGTCGATCACGTATCTGTCGCGACACCCCCCGCCGAGGCGATCAGTCCGGTGACGCTCGCGGCGATCCACGAGGCGGGTGCCGACGCCGTCTACCAGGTCGGCGGCGCACAAGCGATCGCGGCGCTCGCGTACGGCACGGAGACCGTGACGAACGCACAGAAGGTCGTCGGACCCGGCAACAAGTGGGTGACGGCCGCCAAGGCGGTCGTGCAGGGCGACGTGGAGATCGACTTCCTCGCCGGACCGAGCGAGGTGCTCGTGCTCGCCGACGACACTGCAGACCCGGCGCTCGTCGCGAGCGAGCTGGTCGCACAGGCGGAACACGACCCGAACGCGTCAGTCGTCGCCGTCACCGACGACGCGGCGCTGGCGGACGCGGTCGCGGACGCGGTCGATCGGCAGGTCGGCGAGCGCGACCGCGGAGAGACGATTCGGGCGGCGCTCGCGAACGACGCCTCGGGCGTCCTCCACGCGCGATCAATGCCGGAGGCCGTGCTATTCGCCGAGGAGTACGCCGCCGAGCACCTCTCGATCATGGCCGACGACGACGAGGCGCTGCTCGACCGGATCTCGAACGCCGGATCCGTCTTCCTCGGCCCGCACTCGCCGATCGCCGCGGGCGACTACGCGACCGGAACGAACCACGTGCTGCCCACGAACGGCGGCGCGAAGCGCTACGGCGGGCTCTCGGTGGACACCTTCCTCCGATCGTCGACGGTCCAGCGGCTCGACCGCGAGGCGCTCGACGATCTCTCGGAGACGATCACGACGCTCGCGGAGGCGGAGGGGTTGGAGGCCCACGCCGAGAGCGTGCGAAAGCGGTTCGAGTAGTCGGCGGCGACGCTCGCACGCGGCTCAGTCTCGGGAGAGAAGCGATCGAACGCGCTCGCTGATCGGACGCGTGGACTGATAGCGTCCGTTCCCCCACGAGACGGTTCCGTCGAGGTCGAGCGCGAGGTACGGCTCGCTGATCACGCGACCGTCGGGCTCGTCAGCAACAACTACGATCCGACCGTCGAGTTCGTCGTCGACCACGTCCGGCTGACCGAGTTCGAATTCGTTCGCGGACGCGACCTCGGCCCGGACGGCTTCCGCCGCCGAAAGCCGGATCCATACTATCTGAACGAAGCGCTCGACGCGCTCGACGCGACCGACGGGCTCTACGTCGGAGACCGTGAGACCGATGTGATCGCCGCCGAGCGTGCCGGGCTCGACAGCGCCTTTATCCGACGAGAGCATAACGCGTCGCTCGAACTCGACGTGGAACCGACGGTCGAGATCGGGAGCCTCCGTGATCTGCTCTCGCTGTGCGTCGAACGGTAGCTCGGCGCTCGGTGTTTTCTGATATCGCCCCCGCCTCACGACCCGCCGTCGAACTCGCCGCGACAGCGCCGGCACCGCCCCGCACCCGCGACGGTCCGCTTCCCGCACTCCGAGCAGCGCCGCGCGTCGAGACCGGCCGTCGCTGACGCGAACACGTCCGCCGGTGCCGGCCGAGGTTCCTCGACCGCGCCGCGGGCCGCGAGCTGATCGATCAGCGCGTCGTCGCGAAGCCAGGTGAGGAAGCGCCAGAGTCCGAGATACAGGATCGTCGGCCCGGCGACCGCGAGCGCAGCCACTGCGAGTCGAAAGACGAGCTCACCCGTGCCACCGATACCCATACGATCGGCTCGGTTCGAGTCGGATTGTACCTGCGCCGGTCGTCAGATGGCACGAGAGAACGCGAGCGATCGGAGACGATCCGGTTCAGCTCCGGTCCGCGAAGACGACGGCGTCGCAGTCCGCACAGGCGCGGACGGACCGTTCGGGGTCGCCACTGATGCCGCCGGGGCCTCCACAGCAGTTCCGGAGCGTCGTCTCTCGAACCGGACCGTCACACACCGGGCAGGTGTCGAGAAACGTGCGGAGGGGTCGGGCAGCGGCTCTGGAAACCGCGTCGTCGACGCCGCGCTCGCGGAGGGTCTCCGCGAACGCGGTCTCGGCGAGCGTGATGGGCCGATTCAACCACGTGTCGCGACCGCCGGCCAGCAGGATACGGTCGTCGTGGGCTTCACCCTCGACGTTCGGACCCGCGATTGCGGCTGCACGGTCAGCGAGGGCCTCGTTCGACTCGCGACGGCGGGCCTCGATGCGGTCGTACACCGCCGCGCGGAACGATTCGCTGAGGCGGAGCGTCTCTCCGTCGTCAGCAATCGCGTCGGCGTCGATGAGGGTGCGCATCACGGTCTCGGGGTCGACCGCATCGTCGCCGGAGTCGTCTGGGCCGCTCTCGGGGTCGATCCCGGCATTGGCGTCGACCGTTTCTGCGGAGCCCGACGGGGGCTCGACGGAGTCACCGCCCTCGGAGAGTGAGCCGGAACCGAGACCATCGGGATGGTCTGGGCCGATGTCGATCGGGAGCGGCTCGACGATTCGCGGAGCGAACCGCGGTGTCCCGGGAACGACGTAGCCGCGAAGCCATATCGCAACGCCGCCGAGGAGCGCAACGAGGGCACCGAGCGATCGGCGGCGGCGCGAGAGCAAGCCGGCGACGACCGCGACGCCGACCGCGTTGACCAGCGTACATGGAAGACAGCGGTTCTCATCGGTGTGTTCGGAGTCGGAAATAGCGGTAACGAGACGGCGTAGGCCGGAGCTGGATGTGGTGTCGTCTGTCATAGTTGGGCAGCCGGATGTTGGAGTGGGTCACCGTGGATGAGGCGGTACACACGGGGGAACGCCGCGAAGCCGAGCGGCTGGACGACGCCACCGAAAAGCGTGAGCCACAGCGTCCCGGCGGCGACCGCGGCAGCGCCGACCCCTGCGGACGCGAGGAGGAAGAGCGCGCTGAAGTACCCCACCCGAAGCGGCATCGTCGCCAACTCGCCGCGGCGGGGCCACTGACCGACGTCGATCGCTCGCGCGCGAAAGACCGCGAGCGAGAGGCTCCCGGTGGTGAGCGCGAACAGCCCGGCGATCGGGATCGCGTCGGGATACTCGGTCTGGAGCACCAGAACGGCGGCGAACGCGGGCGACGACAACGCCGCGAGCTCCGCGCCGCCGAAGAATATCCGTTCGAGCCACGCCAGTATCCCCTTTTGAATTCGCTTCGCAGCGGTCACGGTTCCACCCATATTCGTCGTCATCTCGATGCTGGGGCCTCAAAGCCGTTCCGCCACTGTCGTCGGCGCCCGAACGCCGCGGTCGGCGTCGCCCCGTGTTCGGTTCCTGACACGCCGGCTCCGCCGCATGCTAGACGACTGTGTCATGAATGTTCACCATTAGCATCAATAGTTATATATGGGCGTATTTTATAACAACAGCTGTAATGGTCGATAGCAATCACGGCGAAAAACGCGTGGGGGTATCACGGCGGCGGTTCCTCGAAACAACCGGTGCTGCTGGCGTCGCGGTCGGGCTTGCCGGGTGTTCCGACGATGACGGTGACGACGGCGACGACGGCGACGATGCGATCCAGATCACGATGGACGGCGAGTGGACCGGCTTCGAGGACTCGGTCATCGACGCCCTGTACGAGGCCGGTCTCGACGAATCGATCGAGGTCGAGATTCTGCCGGGCGACTTCGAGACGGGCGCACGGCGGTCCGACTTCACGTCGGCGCTGGACGCGGGACGGTCGAGTCCGGACATCTTCATGATGGACTCCGGGTGGACGATTCCGTTCATCGCGCGCGAGCAGCTCGTCAACCTGAGCGACGAGCTCTCCTCGGAGACGCTCGATTACATCCAGAACGAATACCTGGAGAGCGCCGTGAGCACGGCGAGCGATCCGGAAACCGGCGATCTCTACGGCGTCCCGCTGTTCCCGGATTACCCGGTGATGCATTACCGGAAGGACCTCGTCGAAGACGCGGGGTACGATCCGGAGGGCGAAAACTGGGCGACCGAGCCGATGAGCTGGCAGGAGTTCGCCGAGATGGCGGCCGACGTGTGGGACGACAACGGCGGTCCCGACGGCGACTTCGACTACGCGTTCACCACGCAGGCCGACAACTACGAGGGGCTCGCGTGCTGTACGTTCAACGAGACGATGACCTCGTTCGGCGGCGCGTACTTCGGCGATCACGGAAACCTCTTCGGGCCGATCGGCGATCGCCCGATCACCGTCGACGAAGCGCCCGTCCACGACACGATCCGCATGATGCGGTCGTTCATGGAGGGCCCCGACGCGGAGTACGCCGATCCGGACTTCCCGCAGATATCGACGACCGACCTCATCGAGTTCACCGAGGAGCCGTCGCGTGAGCCGTTCACTTCCGGCAATGCGATCTTCCACCGGAACTGGCCGTACGCGATCCCGATCAACTTCGACTCCGACGCCTTCGACGCCGAGGACTACGGCGTCATGCCGCTGCCGTACGGCGTCGAGGAAGGCGCCGGCGAGTACGACGGCACCGGCGGCACGTCCGCGGCGCTGGGTGGCTGGCATCTCACAGTCAACCCGAACTCACAGCGTATCGGCGACGCGGTCCAAGTGCTGGAGGCGTTCGCCAGCGAGAACGTGATGATCAACAACTTCGCCGAAGGCGGATACATCCCGCCGAACCCGTCCGTCACCGAGTCGGTCGACCCCGACGCGGTCGGCGAGCTCGGTGCGTTCCTCGACACGCTCGCCGTCGCCGGCGAGAGCACGGTCCCGCGCCCGGTCACGATCGCGTGGCCGGATCAGGCGCCGCAGATCGCCTCGGAGCTGTCGGCCGCCTATCAGGCCGAGAAGTCGCCGGAGGAGGCGATGGCCGACCTCGAGGAAGAGCTCGAATCGATCGAATCGGAGCTGGCATAACTCACGGAGGACGAGAATGTCCACCGACACGCGATCGGATGACGGCGGGTTCGGGCTCACCAGCCCGCTCAACTGGCTGGAGACGCAGAGCGAGGAGGTGTACGCGTACGTCCTGTTAGCGCCGGCGTTCCTGCTGCTCGCGGTCGTCGCGTTCTACCCGCTGATAGAGACGTTTCGGTTTTCGCTGCTCGCCAACGAACTCGCGGCCGCCGATCCGTTCGGTGAGTTCGTCGGTCTCGATAACTACGTCGCGCTGTTGACCGGGAACACACCGTTCACACAGCAGTTCGTTGCGGTGTCACTGGCTGAGGGATTCCCGTTCATCCAGTTCGACGCGCCGTTCCTCCAGCAGGCGATCTTCGTCACGCTGGCGTTCGCGATCATCAGCGTCCTGTTCGAGACCACAATCGGTTTCGGGCAGGCGCTCGTGCTGGATAAAGACTTCTACGGTCGACGGTGGGTCCGTGTGTCGATCATCATCCCGTGGGCCATCCCGATCGTCATTCAGGGGATGATCTTCTTTCTGATGTTCAATCCGACCATCGGGTTCGGGACTGACTTCATGCAGTGGCTCGGCGTGTTCGGGAGCAACCCGCTGTCGAGCAGCACGGACGCGTTCATTATCGTGCTCGTCGCGGACATCTGGAAGACGACCGCGTTCATGGCGCTGTTGATTTTAGCTGGGCTCCAGAGCATCGACCGCGGGCTCTACGACGTCGCGAAGGTGTCTGGCGCCTCGCCGTGGCAGCGGTTCAAGTACATCACGCTGCCGCTCGTCGCGCCCGCACTGTTGGTCGCGATGCTGTTCCGAACGATGGACGCGATGCGAATATACGGGCTCATCGACGCGACGGCGGGCTGTGAGACGGTACCGTCGCTCACCTGTCTCGTCATCATCTCCCTTGAGAGCAGCCGACGCTGGGCGACCGCCTCTGCGGTGGCGTTCCTGACGGCCGTCGTCATCAGCGGCTTCGTGGTGGCGTACCTGCTCGCGCTGCGCAACAGCAACGGAGGTGTGGCATGAGCGATCGACGGGTCGACGATGCAGAGCCTACTGCGGTCGCCGACGGTGGCGTCGCCGAAGGCTCCGCGGGCGGCCAGCCCGCACTCGATGAGACCGCCGACGAGCCGGAGCTCGACCGCGGGCTCATCGAGGCGTGGGCCGCAAAGATGATCTCCAATCCGGACCGGGCGTACCGCGCGACGTTCTACGTGGCGACGATATTCTTCCTCGTCACGACGCTGTTCCCGTTCTACTGGCTACTGATGGTCGCGCTGACGCCCCGGGGAAGTCTCTCCGACGTCGGCGTGCTCACGCCGGGCGGATTCAATCCGATCGCGTTCATCGAGATATTCCAGATGCTGCCGTTTCACCGATACGTGTTCAACAGCTTCCTGATCGCGACGATCGCGACGGTGGCGGTGCTGCTGGTCGGGAGCCTCGCCGGCTACGTCTTCGGCCGGCTACGGTTCCGGGGACGGAACGTGCTGTTGCTGGCGGTGCTTGTGACGTCCTTCTTCCCACCCGCGGCCTTCTTCATTCCACTCAACCGACTGTTCAACCGGAACGTCGACGCACTGAGACCGCTGATCTCAGACGGATCGCTGTACAACACGCCGTACGCGATCTTCATCCCGCTGTCGGCGATCTTCTTACCGCTCTCTATTTTCATTCTGATGACGTTTTACTCGCAGATCCCGGACGGGTTAGAGGACGCCGCCCGTGTGGAAGGGACGACGCGACTCGGCGCCCTGTTCCGCGTCATCGTTCCGCTGTCGGCACCGGGCGTCGCGACCGCCGGGGTGTTGACGTTCATCTCGGTGTACAACGAGTACTTCTTCAGCTCGCTGATGACCGACGGTCGGCCGGGGAGTTGGGCGCCGATGCTCGAAGGTATTCTGCGGTTCCAGGGCGAGTTCGAGGTGCTGTTTAACCTCATGGCGGCCGCCAGCATCGTCGCGGTGCTGCCGGTCGCGATTCTCGTCATCGTCGCACAGGAGAAGATAGTGAGCGGACTCACCTCGGGGGCGGTCAAGGAGTAACAATGGCTTCAGTTACACTCGAAGGAATCACCAAACGGTACGAAGACGTAACGGCAGTCGACAACATGAACCTGGAGATCCGGGACGGTGAGTTCGTCACCTTCGTCGGCCCCTCCGGGTGCGGCAAGTCGACCACCATGGAGACGATCGCCGGGCTCACACTTCCAACGGAGGGGAGAATCGATATTGGCGGGCGCGACGTGACGAACCTCCCGCCGAAAGACCGGGGAATCTCCATGGTGTTTCAGAACATCGCGCTGTTCCCGCATATGGACGTGTACGACAACATCTCCTTCGGGCTTCGGCTCCGGAAGTACGAGCAGGAGGAGGTCGATCGGCGGGTGCAGGAGGCCGCCGACATCGTTCAGCTGGAAGGGATGATGGACCGGATGCCCAAGGAGATGTCCGGCGGGCAGCGTCAGCGCGTCGCCATCGCGCGGGCCATCGTCCGGAAGCCGGACGCGTTCCTCATGGACGAGCCGCTGGCGAACCTCGACGCCGAGCTGAAAGTCCACATGCGGACGCAGCTGCAGCGGCTCCATCGAGAGCTCGACACGACGATCATCTACGTCACGCACGACCAGGCGCAGGCGATGACGATGTCCGACCGGATCGCCGTCATCGACACCGGCGTGCTCCAGCAGGTGGCGCCGCCGCTCGAGTGTTACAACGAGCCGGCGAACTTGTTCGTCGCCGGCTTCATCGGGTCACCAGCGATGAATTTCCTAGAAGGCGAGGTCGTCGACGACGGGTTCGAGTCGGAGTATACGAACTTCGACTTCGCCCCGGCGACGCACGGCGTCCGAACCGGCCAAGAGATCACGGTTGGGGTCCGCCCCGAAGACGTGTACTTGGAGCGCGACGCCCAGAAGGCCGCGTCACCGACGAAAGCGTTCGACGCGGTCGTTGACGTCGTTGAGCCGATGGGCAGCGAGCTGTTCGTCTACCTGCTTTTCGACCGTGACGTGGAGACGAGCGCCGAAGGGCGCGGCGAGGGACAGCTTCTCATCAATCTCTCGCCCGACGCGCAGATCGCGGAGGGGGACGACATCCGTGTCGTGATGGATCGCAAGAAGACGCATCTGTTCGATCGGGAGAGCGGCGACGCAATTACGCATACGCTGGAGTAGGCGAGCCGGTATCTCGTTTTCCGCTTTTTGCGGCGTACAGCGACCGCAGTTCTTCCGATCAGTCGATCGATTCGACCGTGATTCGATGGGCCTCGACAGCCTCAACCATTGCGCCCCAGCCACCGACCTCGACCGGCCCGTCCACCGTTTCGACGACGATAGCGACTTGGCCGCCGTGGCTCGCAATCGTCTCCGGATCGACTGCACGGTCCGATCCCGTGACGACGACATCGGTGATCGTCCCCTCAACGATTCGGTCGTGGCCGGTTTCGGTGTCCGTGCCCTCAATTCGGGCGCGCACCGTCGCACCGTCCCGAAGCAGGGGAGCGACGTCGCGGACGCAGTATCGGATATCGATGTACTCGATCGGCGGCCCGTCGTCGAACGAGGTGTATATCGGCTCCCAGGTGTCCCACTGAGTCGTCAGGAAGTACCAGTGGAACACGTACGTGTGGGTGCGATCGTCGACGAGCACGCCGTACTCGTTCGTCGAGCCGGTGTGAGGGGCGAAACACGTTTTCGTCCGGTCGACGATCACCGTGAACGGAGACGGAAGTCGGCGATGGCGCGCTTCCGAACAGACATCGTTCAGCTCCTCGGCGTCTGGCAGGGACGCACCGTCGTCGTTCGGGGTGTGGATCGAGAGATTGACCCGAACGCCTCGGTCGGTGGCCGCCTGTAAGGCGGGGCGGAGCCGTTCGAAGTGTTCGACGCCGATGGAGGCGTTCACGAAGGCGTCAGCCTCGCGGATGAACTCGTCGGCGTTTTTGATCACCGTTTCGAACCGCGTGACGATGCTGACGGTCGACTGCTCGACCGAGGGCTCGTTCCAGCGCCGCTCAATCTCCTCGGTCGCCGCGGTCAACCGACTTGCACGTGTCTCGAGGTCTCCGATAATCGCCTCGAGGCTGTTTGCACGGGCGTACAGCGATTCCTGTTCGTACGTCTCGATGTATCCGGCGCTCTCTAAGTCGCGTAGCACGTCGTAGATCCGGGGGTCGGGGACGCCGCTGGCGTCGGCGACGCGAGTGACGGGCGCGGCGCCGAGTTCGAGTACGGTGACGTACGCGTCGGCCTGATACGGAGAGAGACCGGCGTCTTCTAACGTCTCGGTGAGGGCGGTACGCTCCACGGTTACGCCTCGCGTCCGAGTCGTCGTCGCCCTCCGTTGCTGTTTGCTACCGAGCTGGTGCGTTGTGTTGCCATACGGTTAGGTACCACGGGTATGATAAAACGTTTTATCTCCCTTTCGGTCCCGGGTACCCGGGACGGAAGTCGTGCCGCGTGCGGCGGTTCGAGCCGAGCGAAATCGGGGGCGTATCAGCGTGACTGAAAAGGCTTTATTCGATTCGTCATCGAGTGTGCGCATGGACGAGACCTCGGAAAACGGCGGCGATCGGGAGCGGTCGCGATGGACCAGAGATCAGGCCGCGTCGATCGAGCGCCGCCACGGGAACGTCGCGCCGGCGGCGGGCGCGCCGACGGTCGATCCGTTTCCGGAGATCCATATCTGGGACACGTGGCTGCTCCGTACCCGGCACGGCGAGGTCGCCGACGTCGACGGGTGGCGGCTCGCCTTCTCGCTGACGGCACCATCCGACCTCCTCCCGGGAAAACGACACGATGTCGCCGAGATCCGCTGTTTCTACTCCGCCGACGGAACGCGCTGGCACGACGCTGGACCCGTCTTTGCGGGCGGCGCGCTCGGCCAGCGGCAATGGGCTGGCTCCGCGCTGTACGACGACGGCGAACTGTACCTCTACTACACCGCCGCCGGCGACGAGCGGAGCGAGGAGATGACGTACACCCAGCGGATCGCCGTCGCACACGGCGGTACGGTGGCGACGTCGGCCGACGGGGTCGAGCTCTCGGGGCCGTGGACCCACGAGGTGTTGTTGACGCCGGACGGCGACTGGTACGAGACCGAGTCGCAGGCGCGCGGGATGATCTACACCTTTCGCGATCCGTGGTTTGTCGAGGACCCGGCGACCGGCGAGACGTATCTGCTATTCGAGGCGAACGCGCCAGCACCGGAACGGGAGGGTGACGATTCGGAGACAACCCGACGACGGGAGTTCAACGGCTGTGTCGGCGTCGCCGTCTCGGGGTCGGGCGATCCGCTCTCCTGGGAGCTCCGTCCGCCGCTGCTCGACGCGACCGAAGTGAACCAGGAGCTCGAACGTCCGCACGTCGTCGTTTCGGACGATCGCTACTACCTGTTCGTCTGCAGCCACGTCCACACGTTCGCGCCGGGCGTGACCGGTCCCGACGCGTTATACGGGTTCGTCGCCGACGCGTTCGAGGGGCCGTATCGTCCGGTAAACGACAGCGGACTCGTCGCCACGAACCCACCGGGGGCGCCGTTCCAAGCGTACTCGTGGATGGCGTTCGCCCACGACGAGGAGGTGCTCGTCCAGAGCTTCCTCAACTACTACGATTTCGCCGGTGACTCACTCGACGCGATCGCTGAGCTCCCGGCGGCTGACCAGCGCGAGCGATTCGGGGGGACGCTCGCGCCGACGCTTCGAATGGTCGTCGACGGCGACCAGACTCGACTGGTCGGGACGCTCGACGCGTGGCGGATTCCGACCCCTAACGAGTCGCTGCCGCCCGCGGACGGGTCGACGCTGCCGACGGACACCGAACTCGGCGGCGAGATCCGAGCGGGCGGCACGGTCGGGGGCTACGTTGCGGGGGCAAGCGGCGCGGACGGAGACAGCACGGATCCCGGCGACGACTCATAAGTAGGCGATTGCGGGCGCGTCGATGGTAAATAAATAAGCGGTTCTGTTGGCCACTCGGAAATGATATAATTGATATTATTGGAACCAGCGCGGTATCTCCGGGATATCGTTAATCGGAGTTACACACAATAGCTCGAAGTTCACCGAGAAGTTCAGGGTAGTCGTCTGGGAGTGTCTTCATTTTTCGATGTGCCTGTGTGTGACAGTCGTTACAAAGTGTGACGAGATTATCCGGATGATTCGGTCCTCCCGCTGCAAACGGAATAAGATGATGCAGTTGGAAATCGACTCCGTCTACATCCTTCGCTGTGACTTTGGTTCCACATCGCTGGCACTGCTTGTCATCTCGTTCAATAACAGTTTGGCGAATCGGTTTAGCAAGGCCTCGTGACTCGGCGATACTCTCGCCGTGTTCCCGCATGTGGTGCGCTTTCATATCCATTTCACGGGCAAAATCAGCACGACCACACGTTGGACATTTACGCGGGTTGCCCTGCTCCACGAGGCTCACTCCGTGCGCCCTCGTATGGTGAGCTTTCATATCCACCTCACGGGCAAAATCAGCGCGACCACACGTCGGGCACTTATGGCTTGTCATCGTTTTTCACACACCTCTTTGTTGTCGAGAAATAAATAATCAATCTCGGCGGCGGTTCTTTATTAATCGCCGCCCGTCGGCATCGCCTCGCCGAGCTCCCACGCCGACAGCGACGATATCGACGCAGAGCCGCCCTCGGCGACCACAGAGAGACCGACTGCGTCGTCGCGAGTCGGATACACCCGGCTCGTCAGGCAGTGGCGGTCGTTGGCGTAGATCTCGACCACGGACCGGTCGAGAAAGATCCGCAACGATAGCGGCTCGTCGTACGGGGGCACCGACATCGACTGCGTGTCGACGAACGTGTGTGGGTCCCGGCTCGACGGTGCACGGTCGACCGAAAGCGTTCCGTCTTTCTCGTAGCGGATCGGGGTGTACTCGGCTCGATCAGGCGTCTCGAACACCGACAGCTCGACGGATTCGGCGTCAGTAAGCGCGACTTCAGCCGTGAGTTCGATCGTCGCACCGTCGACATCGAGCCGACGGCGGTCGTCAGCCGAGAGATCGACTGTCGCGTCCGAGGCGATCTGCGCCGTCCGAAGCGCCGTCATTTCGCTCGCGGGGCGCTGGCGGAGCCCCCCGTCGGGGCCAGTCTCGATCACACGGGGGAGCGACAGCGCGCCGGACCAGCCGGCGTCCCACTGCGCATCGACGTCTCGCGCTTCGGGGAGCCATCCCCAAGTGAGTGTTCGGTCGCCGTCGTCGAGCGACTGCGGTGCGTAGAAGTCGCCGTGATCGAGCACTCCCCGCGATTCGACCGTGAACTCGTCGTCCGCGAACGTCCCGAGGAAGTAGACGACGTTCTCGTAGTCGGAGACGTGGAGGAGCCGGCGCTCGCCTAACTCGATCAGCTCGGGGCACTCCCACACCGCGCCCGACTCACGACCACCAGTGAGCAGCGCTCCTTCGTACGTCCACTCGGTGAGCGTCTCCGAGGTGTACAGCAGGGCCGCGCCGCCGCCGTCTTCGAGCCCGGTGCCGACGAGGTGGTACCAGCGGCCGTTCTCCCGCCAGACGTTGTGGTCGCGGAACTCGGCGCGCCAGTGCTCGGTTTCGAGGACGTCGAGGTCGGCTGGCGGCGACGCGATCACGGGGTTGCCAGCGTACTTGTCCCACGTCTGGAGCCCGGGAGCGTCCGTCGTCGCGAGACAGGGAAGCTGATCCCGGCCGTTTCCGCCGGTGTACAACAGGCTGGGCGTTCCGTCGTCGTCGACCGCACAGCCCGACCAGCAGCCGTCGCGGTCCGGTCCAGTCGACGAGGGGGAGAGGGCGACCGACTCGTCGGCCCACGTCACGAGGTCGTCGCTGACCGCGTGGCCCCAGTGAATCGTGTTGTGAAACGGTCCGGCGGGATTGTACTGATAGAAGACGTGATACCGGTCGTTCCAGCGGATCAACCCGTTGGGATCGTTGAGCCAGTTTGCGGGCGGCGTGAGGTGGTACTTCGGTCGACCGCCGGCTCCGTCCTCGCCAGTGGCGTCGATCCGGTCGCGGAGGCGACGCATGTCGTCTGCAGTCGTCGGGCGGCCGGGAGTGCCGTCGGCGACCGTGAGGCTTCGGAGACAGCCGGTAACGAGGCGGTCTCGCGTGTTCACGAGCGCGCTTGCCTCCGACCGTTCGTGGGTCGAGTCGTCGGTAAAGAGGACTGGCGCACCGAGCCCGAGCACCGCTCCCTCTCCGACAGTCCACGACACCGCCGTCATTTCGCCCGGAATCTCGGTGTCGCCACGGACCGTCGAAGCGAGCACTTCGCCGTTCTCGGGAAGCACCCGTTCGTATCTGACCGCCGGGACGACGCCGCGAGAGCGGAGCGGGTGGCGGAGACCCTCCAGCGTCTCGACTGCGGGGTGATCGGCGTACAGCGACCGCCACAGGACGCCGGTCGGCTCCGCGAGCACCTCCTCGTCAGCGCGGTCGGGGGCGATCGCCTCGATCGAGAGGCTATCGACTGACGCCAAGGCGTACAGCGTTAAAAAGAGGCCACCGCCGTCGGCAACGAACGACTCGATTGCGGGCGCCGCGTCGCCGAGCGGATCGGCGTCAGAAAGCGGCGCCGCGCGATGCCACCAGAGGGCGTCAAACCGGTGAAGCGTGTCCGTGCTGTCGCCGACGCCCGGACCGGGATAGGAGGCACGGAGTGCGGTCGCGCGAGCGGTGTCGCCCGCTGAAGCGGTTCGAGCGATCGGCCCCGAGTCGGGCTCACAGAGTACGTCGAAGGGGAGTAACTCGACGGCCACACCGTCGCTGGCGTCGAGCCATTCGACGACCCCTCGCTGCTCGTCGGACAGGTCTCCGTCGGTGAGGACGCCGACGCGAGACGACAGCTCCGTCATACACTCACTCACTCGACACCGAGTCAAAACCGTGTCGCACGCGGCGCGGTCGGCTGACCTCGGTCGACGCACGAACTGGAAATCACGATCGGTTTCGCCGGTGGCGGGTCCGCCGGCAGGGTTTTTACCGTTCGAGTAAAATGTCTGCACATGAGCACTGAAACGGTCGACTCGGGTAGCGACCCAGCGATCGAAGTGACCGTCGACGCCGCAGAGGAGGCGCTCGCGCTCCTAGAGGGCGAAGAGCTCGACACGAATGAGGCTGGACTCCGGCTATTCGTCCAGCAAGGCGGTTGTGCAGGACTCTCCTACGGGATGCGGTTCGACACGGCACCGGAAGACGACGACCTCGTAGTCGAGCATCACGGACTCCGCGTGTTCGTCGATCCGGCGAGTCGGAACTACATCGGCGGGAGCAAGCTCGACTACGAGCGGGGCCTGCAGGCGGCGGGCTTCGAAGTCGAGAACCCGAACATAGTCTCTGAGTGCGGCTGCGGCGAGTCATTCCGCACGTAGGTGCGCGGCTTCACATGGTTCGGGTGGTCGGATCGCTTGATCGAACGGCTTCACTGGGGTAACGGGCGGGTTTTCTCCTTCTACTGTACCAATAGTATGATCACCGCGGTCACGCCGATTGGTGACCGTTGACAGACAGTGCTTCCGTGAGTCCCTCGATCGTCCGTGTCAAAGGCGGTGAAATAAGTATATAAACCCGAGAATAGTATATTTTCTATCACATCTACCATAATTATGGTGATATATCTCGCAGAATTATCAGCGATACCTGAACCGAGACATCAAGAGAAACGTCTGCCGGGTACTGCGCTAGCTAGCTACTTCATGTCACAAAAAGAAGATTTGAATAACTGAACCAACCGGACTCAGAAGAGAGATGGTGAGCTGGTACTGTATTGGTTATGTAAAGTGTGGTGTAATAATCGCAAAATATGTAATAAGCTTGTTTAGCCGGCGCAGTTATTTGGATACGCTGCTCGATAAAGCGACAACGTGATTGAGACTGTCACTGGTACGCGTTGATCAGGAGCCCTGATCAACTGGGTACGATCAGTGCCGTCGAAAGAGACGCTCCGGACGAGATCCGGGAGCGTGTACGATTAATATATAGGTAAAAAACCAAATAAGATTACTAATCGAATATTTATAAGTAAGTCGATCATGAAGCAGCAGCGAGAGGGATCAGCTTCGAACCAGATGGTCCACATCCCGCCTCAGTAGCTCCCCGTATTGGAGACGTATTTCGCGGGCCTCGTCGAGGCCGACGTGACCACGTCTGCCGATTTTCTGTGTGAGCGGTTCGTACCCTTGAACGCAAAACCCCATTCGTTCGAGGTACGCTGTCAGATCCGCTGACGCCATCCCGTCGTGTATCGCCTTCTCAACGTAGTCGAGTACGGTGTCGAACTCGGGGATTGTGATTGTTCTATCGGTTACCTCACCGCTGTTGCCGCCAATTCGAACTTCCGCGTGATTGAGCTGCTCCATTATGCCACCAACGTCCTCGGCGAGACGGAGGACTTGGCTTGGGAGCGATGTGTCGGGTGAGCGCCACTCGACCGTTGGCATCTCGTTGCGAAGTCTGACCGGTGTCCACACGACATCCTGTGGCGAAAAGCTGGCGTCGATAGCGTCCTCCCGAACTCCCTCTTCGAGAGATGTGTTTTTGAACGAGTCAAACAGCCGTTCAAGCTGTCGCTCCCACTTCCCGACGGTATCGACGTACTCCCAGAGTTGGCCGTGCAGCGGGAAGTACTGATAACACTTTTTCGATATATATAGCTGCGAGCACCGCTCGCGACGCTGTCCCCCCGGAAGTACGGAGAGGAGTTGAGCAGTCCCAGTGCCGGGTCAAGACTGGCAAGCACGTTGAGTTGATCCGTGACGTTCTGCTTCTCGAAATGTAGATGCGTCCCGGCACAGTANTTCGCGTAAGCGAAGTTATCCCAAAGCACCTGCTTTTGTATCCGACTCCGCTCGCTGGGGCGTGCTTCGATTTGTCGACTGTTGATCGGGGTTCCGAGTGGGACGAGCGTCTTGTCGAGTTCGTTAGCTCTGGTGAGCAGCTCGTCCAGCTGTTCGACGAATGTGTATTTGAGTGCTGAATGCGTCTCACACGGTGGGGTTTTCAGTTCGATTAGCGGATACACGAACTCCTCTTCGACGTACTCAGAATACTCTGTGAGCGCGTCGGGTGTCGTGAGTGCGCCGTCCTGATCGACGACCCAGTACTCGACTCCGATAGACGTCTGCATCGACGTGTCTCTATTTGTCATTGACTCGTGCTACGCTTCTCTGTGCTCTTAGTTACGCAGGGTCGCTTGGCCTCGTTTACCCTGACTTCGCTACTATCGCTCCCGTCTAACCCATAGTACCCGGATACCCGTTCCCTGAAATCGAGGTCTACTACGGCGGACCATCTGCGATAAGCTCCCTATCGACGCGGACATAGGCTGTCTCTACTGTAACAGAGTCGAAATTATTCGTTCGGCTCTTTCCACTCTTTTGGGTCGCCCTCGCGAAACTCGCCCTTTGCCTGGCGCTCTCGGGGCCAGAAGGCAACGCCCAACAGTGCAACGTGAAACAGGCCAATAACTGCGATCACGACACTGCCGGGGATACGCGCGATTGCAGCAGTTGTCAGCCAGTCTTGACGCGGTTCAAACGCTGAGATCCTGAAGATCCACGCAGCGAGTAACACACCGAGCAACGCGAGGTAGACGCGCTTCAGCCGATTTGCGAGCGCTTCGGGAAACGAGACTTTAAGCGTTGGTCGGCGAAAATCCTCGCTCAACTCGACCCGCCAGTCGTGGCTTTCGACCCCATCGGATGGATCGAGGGCGTTCGCAAACAGGTTCTCCTGGAGGAGTCGAACGCGCGAGCGAAAGATGTCGTAATCCCGATAGCGGCGCGTTTCGATGCTCAAAAAGACGGTGACGACGACGATCCCGACCAGCAAAATGTAGTGCGGGTTGTCGGGATTCGAAAACGCCCACGTCAAGATCGCGGCCAGTACGGTGACCGCCCACGTCGTGGTCTGATCGAGACGTTGACGCCACGTACTCACTCGATCTATCTCTCCGCGGTAGGCGTGAGCCATCACCGAGCCGAGCCCCGCACTGTCGTCGACCATGTCGCGACCTATCTCTCGCTGGTTTGGCGTCGTCGGATCGAGGTCATCACTTTGCGAATCGCTCATGCCGGGGAGACGCTTCCGCTCCGTATAAGTGGGCACGGTGACAGGAGAGAAGACGTAGCCAACGTTGGCGTGATCCCGCGCGTTGTAGTAACAAATGATACAACCAAAACAGCGTCTAACGTCTATTCAGGGTGAGAAACACGGAACTATCCTTTCTCAACCCGTTTTCGAAACGCCGACGCAGAACCGGTCGATACAACGCGGAAGCGCGGACCCGAATGCAGTTAGGCGGCTGACAGTCGCCGCGTAGAGCGTGACGAGGGCGGTGAGCGACGGCTGCGACCCGTTTAGGAGAAAAACGACGAGCGTCAACAACAGCACCAGTGCGGAGAACGCGTACCGACACCCTTCCAAGAAGGACGAGCGACTGCTCTGAGTCCCCAGTCCCGCATGAGCGGGTGTTAGATTACAAAACTATGTTTGTAACACCATACCGTTGGTAAGAAATTATTACCGTGGCTCGTTACTCACGCCCACCGAGAGCGTATACTTGCCGGGGCGGGTAGCTATCCGGCCGGGGCAGGTAGCTATCCGGCCGGGGCAGGTAGCTATCCGGCCGTGACGGCAGATGATATCGCCGTCTAGCAGGCGATCGGCAACGCACGAGTCGGTGCAACCGTGTCTCCCCAACCCGTTGTCACTGAAGACGCTAGGGGCATCGGGCTTATATCACTGGAAAGTGAACTATCAGTAACATGAGTCAGCGAAGCCTGCGATACGCTCACCATCCCGATGCTCCGATCGGTCCCCCGCCGCCGGTTTCAAGCGGGGACGGGACCCCACGGAGTAATTTACCGCTACGAGCGGAGCGAGGGACCACGACGGACGGGAACGATGGAGTGAGGACGTGGAGTCGGACCGATCGAAGGGCATGGAAGGTCAGGATTGACCGATGAACCTCGACAAGGGGGTGCTTCTCGCGATTATCGGGATACTGCTCGTCCTGTCGGCAATCCTGGTCAGCCCGTACATTCAGTTCGTCCTCGGGGCCGTGCTCCTCGGGTTCACCCTCCGGCCTCTCCAGATCCGTTTGGAGCCCCGATTCGGCCGTACGGCTGCCGCGTTGGGACTCGTGGTCCTAAGCGTGTTCGCGGTGGTTCTTCCGCTCTTACTCATCGTAGCCTTCGTCGTGAGTACAGGTATCGGCTACGTTCGTCGTCTCGAACAACAGGAATTAGATTTTGCGACGCTAGAGGAACCGATCGCCACGTACACCGGCCAAGCGGTCGACCTGGAATCTATCGTTCGGTCCTCGGGAGAAGCCGTCGGAGAGACGGCGTTCGGGAGCGCAGTCACCGTACTCGAGACGACAGTTCACGTCGTTATCGGGCTCGGACTGCTCACGTTCCTGCTGTTTTTCTTCGTGCGGGACGCGAATCGGTTTCTAACGTGGCTCATGGACGTCTCCCCACTGCGGAAAGGGGTCACGGAGGAGCTGTTGGAACGGGTCA
>SL_4KL_010_BRINEDRAFT_10000580_pt1 | contig 19030 bp, 15 predicted proteins | sample SodLak_010_BRINE_2_FD_10664 | JGI IMG/M metagenome (IMG submission 10664)
TTTTTCTTTATGATTGAGCGCATCACCGCGTCGGTAGTAGCCGTCACAGGTAACGAGGTACGAACTCTCGGCGGCGTTCATTCGCGTGGCCAGGGCGTCGGCCGAAAAGCCAGCGAAGACGACTGAATGGGGAGCACCGATTCGCGCACACGCGAGCATGGCGATCGGCAACTCAGGGATCATCGGCAGATAGAGCGTGACCACGTCGTCTTCTCCGACGCCAAGCTCTCGCAGTCCCGCGGCGAACGCCTCGACTTCGTACAGCAAATCACCGTAGGTGTAGGTGCGTGTTTCACCTAACTCTCCTTCCCATTTGATCGCCGCCCGATTCTTCGACCCCTCCTCGACGTGACGATCGAGACAGTTGTACGAGGCGTTCAACTCCCCACCGGTGAACCACCGGTAGTGCGGGGCGTCATCCGTCTCGAGGACCGTGTCGTAGTCATCGAACCACGAGAGGAGGTCGGCGGCCCGTTCCCAGCAGTCGGGCCAGTTCTCGGCGAACTCCTCGTAAATAGCTGGATCGCTGACGTTCGCTTGCTCGACGAACGATGCTGGCGGGTCGTACGTCTCTCCCCCTTCGAGTCTTGCCTCGAGGGTTCCGTCACCGTCCGTGGCTGTTTCATCGGGCATGAATAGTGTGACCATTGTTCATGAGCAGGATAAACGTTCCCCTGACTGTCTGCTCGTGGGGCGGTTTCGATGTGAGCATGGGATACATACCTAGACCCATTCAGGCCGGTTCTCCTCAAATGGCGATGTTGACCATGTCACCCATGTGGCTTCAGTACGTCCCCACGTGACCTCTTGTCAATCAGTCCCGATCAAATCACGACCCGTCTGCCGTTGGCCCGGTATACAGGGCCCTCAGACTCACTCACTGATTGTATTTCAGGAGAGCGCTGTCCAGAAAACTGACGGCTGCTGTTCACCGTGTATTCAACAGGGTGCAGTGATTTGCAGGCCCAACCGTATTGACTCGGTTCGCGGTTTACACCGAACATGTATTCGATGGTTCAGCTCGAGCACGTCGATGGCCAAGCACTCGAGGATCGTGCGCCAACTCGGTTACCAGTCGGGGCGGAACTGGACACCGAGAACCTTGCCACCAGCGTCTGGTCATACGAGAAAGGCGAGGAGAACGTCTTCCACCGACACGAACGGCAAGAAGAACTCTATACCGTTCTCGAGGGAACGATCGATCTGACCCTCGAGTATGGTGAGCAGCGTGATGTCATCGAACTCCGTGCCGGAGACTTCGTCAGGGTCCCACCCGAAACGTGGCGGCAATTCCAGGCACGCTCCTCAGCCGTCGTGCTCGCTGTAGGGGCGCCGAACGTGGACGACGGAGTCCTCGAGACCTGATCACTGGTCGGTCGAAAGGGCACCGATACCCAGAAGGACGACCCCGATAGCGATCACACCGACACCCAAACCCAGGGCACCGCTTATCGCAGCAGTCGCCCCAGCAACGATTCCGGCACTTCCGCCCGCGATAGCAGCCGTTTGGCGAACGGGTGCCGGTTTCGTTCCAGCGTCAGAGTCAGCCTCACCGGCAGCGGATTTAGGTTCATCAGAAGCTGTCGAGACGGACGCCTGAACCGTCTCGAGTGCAGTCTCGAGCGCCTCGAGGTCCTCGCGGAGGGGGTGCAGTTCGGCCGTGATCGAAGACTCCACGTCCAGGTCGTTCGTCCGGTCCCCCTGCTGTTGGAGGTCCGTCTCGAGGTTGGCGAGGGAGTCTGCTGTCGCCTCCAGTCTTACCTCGAGTTCGTCCTGTGCCGATTCGTGGCGCTCCAGCCGGTTCGCGTGCTCGGTCTTGGCCTCGGAAATATCCGACAGCTTCGTTTCGACCTCCTCGACGGACTGTGTGAGTGTTTCAACGGTGTCCTCGAGCGTTTCGACCGCTGACGAGGACGGTTCGCCACTCTCCTGCTCGAGAGAGTCGATTCTGGCGTCGAGTGTCTCGACCTGTCCCTGCGACGCATCGAGCCGTTCTGCGTTCGTCTCGACCTGCGCGGCGAGTTCATCGACTTGGTCGATGCGGTCCTCGAGGGATTCGTGTGTTTCGAGGGTCGACTCGAGCGACCCGACGGTAGTTTCGAGTGACTCGATATCCTCAGCCAGTGTGGCCATCTCCATCTCCAGCGATTCGAGTTCGTCTTCTGTCGACTCGAGTCGGCGCTCCTGTTCGGCTTCGAACGGCGCATCACGTTCTGCCTGTGCCGACTCGACCTCCTCGAGCGCAGCTTCGAGGGTGGACAGATCGTCCGTCGTCGCTGTGTCTGTACGGAGGTCCGCGAGGCTGTCTTCTACTGTGGCCACCTCATCCCGCACGTTCGTGAGCTCGTTCTCGAGTGTCTCGAGTTGGTCACTGACGGCCTCGACGCGGTCATCCACGTTTCCAGAGGCGGCCTGGGCTTCCTCGACTCGATCCTCGAGGGACGCCCGAATCGAGTCGACGGTCTCCTCGAGTGCTGTGAGGTCCGCAGAGACCGTTCCAGTGGTGCTCTCGAGACGGTCGGTCTTCGCTTCAAGTGTCTCTACACCCGACTCGAGGTCGGCAGTCGTTTCCTCGATGGAACTGGTCTGCGCTTCGAGGCTGTCTGTTGTTGTCTCGAGTTCGTCGGTGGTCGCTTCGAGGTCGTCGGTGGTTGTCTCGAGCGAATCAGCTCGCGATTCGAGGGCATCCGTCTCCGAGGCAACCACCTCGAGTTCTCCGGACACCGATTCAATCGTCTCGACTGACTCACGCACCTCGGTCTCGAGGCCCGTGACGTCGGCTTGCACGGCCGTCACCCTCGAGTCGAGGGTCGCCCGGAGTGTCTCGAACGCCTGATCTGTATCGTCTGCCATCTCCTCGAGGTCCCCGCTGACAGCGCTCAGTGTCTGCTCGAGATCCTCGACGCCTGCATCGAGCGTCGTCGCTCGTCCTTCGAGCGCATCGACGCGTCCCACCGAAGCCGCGTCCTCGAGCGCCTGGTCGATCGTCGCCGTCTCCTCCTGGAGCATTGCAACGGTTTCCTCGAGTGTCTTTACTTGATCGCTGGTGGCGTCGACTGTCGACTGGACAGTGTCGACGTCTGTCGTGACGCCCTCGACGTCTGTCTCGAGCGTGTCTATCCGCGCGACCTCCTCGAGTGCGCCGTCGAGCGTGTCTGAAACAGCAGCTAAATCCGCCGAGAGCGTGGAGATCGAGCCCCTGAGATCCTCGACAGTCGTGTCGACGTTCGCTGTAAACGAGTCGAGCTCGGCCCTGACAGTATCGACATCGTCGGAGACGATTTCGACGTCTCCACCGACACTCCCGAGGTGAGCCTCGAGCGTTTCGACGGACTCGTGGATAGTTCGCCGTTCGTCGGCGGCTGCATCCACGTCGTCGGAAACACCTGAGAGTGTCTCTTCGAGCCCGCCGACCTCGGTCACGACGGCGTCGATCTCGGTTTCGGCTGCCGTGAGGTCGTCCTGCAGTGCGTCGATGTGGGCGACGTTCCCTTCGACGCCCGACTCGAGCGTTTCAACGTCATCGAGCAGATTGGTGACGGCATCATCGACACGACCGAGTTCGTCGCTGATTCCCGCCAGGTCGTCTTTGAGCGTGTCTACTTCCGCGTCAGTCTCGGTTTCGACGGCCCGGATTTCGTCCTCGAGAGCTTCGATCGCCTCATCGAGTACCTCCACGGTTCCATCGACGGTTTCCAGCGTGCCAGCCACGTCGATGAGATCCGCAGCGAGTGCCTCGAGCTCCGCCTCGAGGTCGTCGACGGCCTCCTCTCGAGCGCCGAGACGGTCGAACAGCTGGGTGATTTCGTCGCCGCTATCGTCGGCTGTTTCGTCGAAGGACAGTTCCGTATCGGCAGCACTCTCCTCGAGGCTCGGGGCTCCCGAGGCACCTGTCGGTGACGTCACGACCGTTTGATCGTCCTCGCGTCCCCAGACGACTGCATCGAACTCGTCCACGTCGTCGTTGGCAGCGGCAAGGGCCCCCCTCACCGCGCAGTCCCTCGGCGCGTCTGCCAGCCGGACGCCTCGTATCGAAAACGGTAATTCCGCCGCGTCGAACCGGCCCCCCAGGAGGAACTCGATGCCCTCGACGGCTTCCGGTCCGCCAACAGCGACCGGCACGCTCAGCCCCTGCTGGACGTCGGCCGAGACGGCTTCTGCCTCGAGCGCTCCGACTAGCTCTGCGGCCAGCTCGTCGTGAGCCTGGGCCAGCGCGCGCTCAACCCCACCTGAGGCGGCGTTTGGGTCGAGCGTGAACGTCGAGAAGGTGCTATCGATTTCGCTGGCATCCTTCCCAGTCTGGGTTGCAGCCTGCGAGACGACCCACTCGCGACCTTTTGCGAGGGTACACGATAACACGGGGACGCCATAGTACGAGAGGGCCACACTGGTCGACTGGCTGTCGATACAGACACCGAGTCCGGTATAATTGTCCTCCGCAAGTTGGTCATAGACGACGGCAAATCCCTTGCTCACCGCTGTCGTCTCGTCGGCATGGGCTTCGAGGGCCTCGCTGACGGTCGTCCGATGTGCCTGGGTTGGTTCGTCGACGTCGACGACGGTACCCGGGGTCGTGTAACAGATACGTTCTGCGTCGTCTTCGAGCAGTGCGCCGACCAGGCGTTCGAAAGCACTCTCTACGACCGGGTCGACGTCGAGCACGCCGTTCGTGAACAACGGCGACGGAGACGTATCAGCCGCTTGTGCAGCAGTTGCTGCCGTATCACCGACCAGATAGGTCGTCCCGTCGTATGTGACGGTGAGTTCGGCCGAATCAGGCTCCCCCTCGAGCGGGAAAAATACCGCTTTCTCACTGGCAACGGTGGACGACGCATCTCCGCTCACGGCTCGCACTGTCGCCGTCCCAATATCGAGACCGTAGTTCATAGCCGGGGGTATCGTGGAAGGCTCTTTGATTTTTGGCTCTAAATACCAAAACTGAAAATCGGGCCCTGGAGTGTGTTGCCAGGAGGCGTCGCTACGAACACGTTACTCTGCAGCGATCGATTCGACGATTTCGGTTGCCCGTGACCGGGCTTCACCCCGCTCGATGTCGACGGGGATCAACACACTCTGGACTTGCCAGTCGTCTGTTTCGCCATCTCGGCGCTCGGGATCGACTCGGCCGGTACGGACGACGCTGCCACTACACACAGCCTCGGCGACGTGTTCCGCCCACTCAGGTGTTCGAATATCGGTGAAACGATCCGGGTTGCGAAAGCGAACGTGGTAGTATTCCTCTCCTGTTTCGACCGCCCGAATATCTGGGTCAGTGGACATGCCCATTACTCCAACTCCGACCCGCAAAACGATGGGCCACGCAGATGACGGCTCGAGTGAAGACACCGGCGCACTGCTCGAGGAAGGGCGCTCTACAGTGCTTCGAGCCCGTGTTCTGCGCGCAAGATCTCGATATACTCACGGAACCCCTTTTCGAGGTCGTAGCCTGGTTCATACAGCAGGTCGTCCTTGGCAGCGGTCATGTCAAGTGTTTGCGTCCAGGGAAGGTCGCCGTCATCCGATACCTCGAGTTGGGCATCCGGAAGGATGGCTTCGACGGTTTCGGCGGCTTCGCGGATGCTCGCGACGGTTCCCCGAACGTTGTAAATCCGGCGGGAGAGTCGCGCGTCCGGGGCAAAGGTGGCCTTGCGGAACGCCTGTGCGATGTCTTTGACGTACTGCCAGTCGATGAGCTGATCGCCGTACTCAACGGCAAACGGTTCCCCGAGTGCCGGCTTCTCGATAATGTTGGCGAGAAAGGCTGAACCGCCAGTTTCTCGATAGGGACCATAGGCAACCGTCGGCCGAAGGCCGACGTGAGAGACGCCGTGGTCCTCGTAATAGACGCGCGCCTGATGCTCGTTGTAGGCCTTTGTCGCCCCGTAAAGGGTATCGGGATAGATGAGGTCATCCTCGGTCACCCACCCATCGTCATCGGTGTAGTTCGTCGGTGGGGCGTACACCGCCGCTGAGGATGCCCAGGCCACACGATCGACCTGGTCTTCGAGAATTCGGGCTGCCTCGAGGACGTTGTTCGTCCCCTCGATATTGACCTGGAGCGCCGACCGCGGGTGTTCTCGAGCGGTCGTCGTCAACAATGCCGCGAGGTGAACGACATGTGTCGCTCCCGTCTCACGGATCGCCCCGATCACGTCGGTGGCCTCGGAAACGTCACCACGACGAACTTCGACGGCGTCAGCGACCCCGAGTTTCTCGAGGATCCGTGTGTTCGTCGAGCGGTCAAACGCGACGACATCGTGGCCGGCCTCGAGGAGGTCGTCGACGACGTACGAGCCAATAAATCCCGTACCACCTGTCACCAGAACGGTTGTATCCGACATTATCACGAACGACCATCCAGGACCCTAAAAACGTTCGGTGATCGCCGACCGGCTCAGGGGGCGCTCAGGACCTCGCCAATCCTGACCTCGTCGCCGACACGCAGTGACGCTCCCCAATCCCGCTCGAGGATGTCAGTGTTCACCATCAGCCTAAAATAGTGATCGAACCATTCTCTCGAGGCCCACGCGGGGAGCGTCCGTTCGCGGTTTTCGACGAACGTCTCCTGAAACCCTGGCGTCGGTTCACCCGTATCGGGGTGACGTGTGGGTACGACACAGCGTTGACACGGATTGGAACCACGAAAGGACACGTCACCGATTTCGAACGCCTGCACGGTCCCCGGTTCGTCGTACAACCGATCCTCCCAGAACGCCGTTTCGGCCTCGAGGACGAGATTCGGGCGCAGCCGGCGAAACATCCCTGTCGCATCGATTCCATCGAACCAGCCGGCGACTGCCTCGAGTGTCTCCCAGGCGATAACGGTCGGTCCGGACACCGTGGTATCGTCTGGGTAGCCACCTTCGTCATCGCGAACGAGTCGCACCCGATACTCGAAGAACGCGGACAACCAGGCCTCGAGGGCATCCCGGTCGACGTCGAGGTGATACGTTCGCGTCGTCTCACCATCTCGTTCGCCAATCGTCACGGTCGAGCGCTCGAGGTCGTAGGTCGTCTCGAGGCGGTGGACCCGCTCATCTCGTTTGCCGTTGACGTACTCCCCCGCTTCGTCAACGATGGCATATCGCCGATCCCACTGGAGGGCCCCGTTTTCGATCACCGTCGTGCGCTCGAGCGTGGTTGGCTCGAGGGATTTGATCGGATAGACGGCGATCTCGTCGAGTCGTGCCATCGTGCAAGACGATGGGGTCACGGTAGATAGCTGTATGGTATGACCGGATTCCTGTCTCTCGACGAGTGGTGGGAACCTCCGCTACAAATCAACGGTCGCTCACCTCCTGTCGTCCGCCGGATTCCTCCCTGTAGACGGCGTCTCACTCGCCTTCGAACGCTCGCCAAACTCCGGGCGGTCGGTCGCCCGGCGGAGAATGCCGAAGAATGTGTTGACTTCGCGCTCGGTGAGATCGGCCCGACCGAAGACACGACGGATCATCCGCATGGTTTTCTCCTGTTTCTCCTCGGGGTGGTTGATCTCGGTGAGTAACGCGTGCCACTGTTCGTACAGCTGCTCGAGCAGGGGCTCGGGTGCACGGACTCGCTCGATGTCTGGCAGCTGGGTTGTGTCGGGTGAGAGGGTGAGTGTTCGCAGTTCGTACAACGTGACCGTAGCGGCTTGGCCGAGATTCAACACGGGATACTCGCCACTGGCTGGAATCGCACAAATCTCGTCGATTCGGGTGAGTTCGGCGTTCGTCAACCCGATACGCTCGCGGCCGAAGACGATGGCAGTGTCGGCGTCCACCCGTGGCAGCCTCGTGGCTAACTCACGCGGGGTCGAAAACGGGAACCTGACGTGATTCCGATCGTCTTCGTTCGTCGTCGCCGTACAGCCGATCGTGTGATAGGTGGTGACGAGCTCGTCGAACGAAATCTCTCGAGCGTTCGGGAGGATGTCGGTTCTGGCCTGGCCAGCATACCCATAGGCCTCGCCGTCGGGGTCGAGGGTGGGCGGATCGATCAGTAAGAGCTCCTCGAATCCGAAGTTCTTCATCGCTCGAGCGATGGTCCCGACGTTCCCGGGGGTCTGTGCGTCGACGACGGCGACCGCGGGCGGCGTGGGCGTCCCGGCGTCGGTCATTCGTCCGAGCCAGGATACTCCGCTTCGAAGTCGACACCTGCGGCGGCGATCTCCTCGTCACTTAGCCCGACCTGCTCGGCGACGCCCTCGTCCATGAGTTCCGGGTGGTCCTCCGGGTCGGCCTCCGGTGGTGGGGGCAACTCATCGGGATCAGTCGAGACGTACTCCATTCCCTCGTAGCCATCGGGGGCGCGATTACCCTCGAGGAACCAGTCGTAAAAGGCATCGTCGAAGCCATCTTGACCGCGGTGGGCCGAACCACCGCCTTCTCTGAACCAGTAGACGAAATCGGGTTCGTGCTCCTCACAGAGGATGACTTCGGCGAGTGGTTCGCCGTAGACGTATCTGGCGGTGTTGCACGCTGCTTCGTCGTCGTGCAGCAACCAGCACGCGTGACACGGAGCCAGGTAGAGGACGTCGAGCCGGATCAGCCGGTCTCGGACGCCAGGTGGCATCTCGGATACCGGCCGGAACTCACCGTCTTCGTCGAGGATCTGGTCCTCGTCGAAGCGCCAGCCGAGCATTCCGATACTAATCTTTCCCATACTCGAGGTTTCGTCCGGGAAAGTAAAAAGCGACTGTTCGGCGTCGGGGAACCACTCGAGGGATGACGCTGACTAGTAGCTGCGAATCGTCATGGTCGAGCGGAGGCTGGTGTTGATATTCCCGTCGCGTTCGCCGGTACCACCGTTCATTTTTATGTCCCGCCCTCAGACAGCGTATGAAGAACGTCGACGCAGCGGGCCTGGGAATCGGTGACGACCACCCCCCACGCATCATGGGCGTGTTGAACGTCAGCGAAGAATCGCCGTACGACCCGAGCGTGTTCGACGACCCCGGCGAGGCCGCCCAGTACGTCGACGAGCAACTGATCGACGAAGGGGCCGACATCGTCGATATCGGACTCGAGTCGGCCAACAAACGATTCGAGGTGTTGACCGCAGAGGAGGAACTCGAGCGCCTCCACGTCGCACTCGAGACGATCCAGAGTGTCTCCGGGGACGCCGTGTACTCCATCGAAACGCGGTATGCGAGCGTTGCCGATGAAGCCCTCGCCAGCGGCTTCGACATGGTCAACGACATCTGTGGGTTTGCGGACCCGGCAATGCCAGGGGTCTGTGAAGAGTACGACGTGGCCGTCGCAAAAATGGCGAGCCCACCGGACCTCGAGCGCCCGGGGGCTGTCGAAGAAACCGACTGGGCCGCCAGAAAATCAGCCGACTGGGCAGAGACAGCCGATTACGTCGATCAGGTGTACGAAGCCCTGAAACAGAACGGGTTCACCGACAAGACGATTATCGACCCCGCATTCGGCAGCTGGAGTGAGACAAAGACGCTCGAAGACGATCGAGAGACATTCCGTCGATTGCGAGAGTTCCGGGCACTCGGGCGCCCAATGCTCGTCTCGATCAATCGGAAAAACTTCCTCGGATCACTGGCTGACCGTGACACCGACGAACGGTTGGCGGTGAGCCTGGCAGCGACGTCGATGGCGATCGAACGAGGGGCACACATCATCAGGACCCACGACGTGGCCGAAACTCGAGATGCGGCGATCATCGGTGACGCCTTTACTGAACGCTCCTCGACGGTGATTGATGGCGTTCGGGTCGCCCAACTCGACGTCGTCTGTAACCGTGACGTTCGGGCGTACCTCCGAGAAGGTGGAATCGACCCCGAACTGGCCGAAGAGTGGATCAGCCACACCCTCGAGATCGATGGGCTCGATCCCTCTGCACGGGATCGCCTCGGTCAACTCGCTCACGATCACGGTGCCCATTGGCTCGACCTCGCTGACGGCCGCTCACTCTTGCTCGGTTCATCCGCATCGATCAAGCACATTTCACGGAGTTTAGACGGTGCGGACGGCGATATTGGCCAGCTACAGGATGAGCTGTGTAAAGTGGTTCGGTAAGAGAAAGCTTATGGCAACGGCTTCGAAAGATGGGGATGGAAGCCGAGTTGCCTCACGGGTAGGGGTACTTGCGAGGCGCTGCTCGGCCCACAACCGGATTATTGGTGTCGACAACACTCGTGAGCTACTGGTATGAAATTCACAACCTGGGAGCCCGTCTACGACGCTATTATCGAGTCGTTTGGCTTCGACCGAGCGGCCGACGAACGAGCCCGTGACGTGCTCGCTGCCCTGACCAGTCCCTTTTCGTTCGACACGTTCGATCTCCCCGAAGATCCCACGGTTGCTATCGTCGGTGCCGGACCATCGCTCGAGCACGCTGGGGAACTCGCTCGCGTCACGGAAGACGACGTCGACGCCATCTTTGCGGCATCGACGGCTGTCGACGTCCTCGAGGACCAGGGAATAGCCGTCGACTGTATGGTCACCGACCTCGACAAGAATCCGGAGACGGTGGTCGAATTGACTGCTCGTGGAACCCCTGTTGCCGTCCACGCCCATGGCGACAATATCCCGGCGGTCCGTTCGATCGTTCCCGACTGTTCGGCGTCGGCGCTCTTGCCAACGACACAAGCCGAACCGGTAGGACCGGTGTACAATGTCGGTGGATTCACCGACGGCGACCGGGCAGCCTTTCTGGCCGATCACTTGGGTGCCTCGACACTCCGGTTCGTCGGCTGGGATTTCGACGACCCGACCGTCGAACCAATGAAGGCACAGAAACTCGAGTGGGCCGAACGGCTCCTCTACTGGCTCGAGCACCGGCGTGGAGACCGGTTTGGGGTTCTCGATGACCGTCGGAGTAAAATCGATACGACGGCACTCCCGATCGAGTAATTGCGTTTCAGCGGCCGAAACGGACGCATTTACGCCGCTGAGAGGGTATACTTCCCGCCATCAACCTCGGAGACGGCACCAGCTCCCTCGAGATACTCGAGGTGGGCTGCAACTTCGCCCGCGCCGAATTTAGCGTGGATTCCCCCGAGGGAACCGAAACAGTCCGTGGCGAGTTCCCAGGGCGTTGCAGAGTCGCGTTCTTCGAGGAGTCCCCGAATGCGCTCGGTCCGTCGTTCGTGATGGGTGCGGATGTCGTGGATACGCGTGCGCTCGCATCGGCTTCCGTGACCAGGATACAGTCTCGGTTCAGAACCTTCGGTACTCCGTTCGAGCACACCCTCGAGGGTCTCGAGCGTCTCGATGTACGTTTTTAGTGGATTCGTCTTCGCCGTCCGGGTGTCGCTGCCGCCGATATTTGGCGTATACGTCGGCAGGACGGTATCGCCCACCAACACTCCCTCGTCCGCGAGGAGTGCGATGTGACCGCGGGTGTGCCCGGGCGTCTCGAGAACCTGGAGTCCGGCGAGTACGTCACCATCGTGCAAACGACGGACCGGTGTGGTCTCGGGCAGCGGCGATGGCGTGTCACGATCGATGAGGTCCTCGATGACGGGTCTGGGTACACCCCACGCTGCTAACGCAGCCGCGTCGCGCTCGAGACGACGGGCCCGTTCGTCACGGTAAGCGCCAAGCAGCGGTGCATCAACGTGACCGAGACAGCAGGTGGCCTCAGCAGCGGACGCAATGCGAGGGGCCAGGCCAACGTGGTCGGCGTGCCAGTGCGTGCAGACGACGTACTCGAGGTCGGTGAGGGCCTCGAGTGAAGCCTCCAACCAATCCCGAAGGTGGGTCCAGGCGGTGTCGACGGGTGGGCCCGGGTCGACGAGGACACGGCCGTCGACGAGGTACGCACTGTTTGCCCCTTCAGTCGTCGATCCGACGGCGATCCGTTCCAGTGTCATACCATCGCTCCCACCGGAACGGTCCTGATACTGTCGACTCGACGCGGCTTCCAAGCACGACTCACGACTCGAGCGATATTCCTGGGGAGGCTGAAAAGGGCGTAGCCTGTGACTATGCTTCGGGCGCGAGTGCGTCGATCGTGTCTCGAATGTCTGCCATCGTCGCTCCGCGTGGGAATCCGACAGCGATCGCATCGAGCCCGTCGATCGTTTCGAACTGCTCGAGGAGTGCTCTGGCCTCCGCTGGCGTTCCAGCAGCCCCGAGGTCGTCGAGCAATGTGTCCGGGATAACCGAGCACGCTTCGTCGTGATCGCCGTTCGCCCAGGCTGCAGCGATCGCGTCGGCCTCGGACTCATAGCCCTGTCTGGCGAGCGACTTGTGGTAGTACGTGCCCATCGCCCCGACGTAGAACGCGAGGTGCTGGCGTGCGAGTTGCCGGGCCCGGTCACCGTCCTCGAGCGCACAGGCGGTGAGTGAGAGCGTCACTCGGACGTCGTCTGGGTCTCGATCACCGAGTTCGATCCCACGCTCGAGGTCCTCGAGACGATCCTCGAGCCCGTCGGGCGTAAACACGGTGGCGTGCCACCCGTCGGCGAATCGGCCAGCCAGTTCGACGGATTTGGGCCCCATCCCGGCGGCATCGATAGGGATGGGCGTCTCTGGTGGACCACATCGGAGACGGAAGCCCGCGAGTGAGAAGATATCGCCATCGTAGGATACCGTCTCACCTGACGTCACGTTGCGGACCACGTCGATGTATTCGCGTGTCCGCCGGAGCGGCCGGGCGAACTCGGCCCCGTGCCACCCCTCGATGACCGCCGGTCCCGACGGGCCGATACCGAGTCGGAGTCGACCGTCCGAAACTTCTTGCAGGGTCGTTGCCGTCTGCCCGAGCAGCGCAGGCGATCGAGAGTAGACGTTTGCGATGCTCGGCCCGATCCCGATCGTTTCGGTCTCGCTCGCGATGCGGGTGAGCACGGTGACGACGTCTCGGCCCCACGTTTCCGGCACCCAGGCGCGTCCGTAGCCGTGTCTTTCACCCAGCTGAGCGAGTTCGACCAGCGAGTCGACACTCGGCTGGGCGGCAACGGGCAAGTGGAGCGTCCGCTTGGTGTCGTTAGACATTGGGATCCTCCATGATCGCGGGTTTGCCAGCGACCTCGAGCGTCTGTCCGACGATGTACGAGGAGGCCGGACTCGCGAGGAATTGTGTCACATCGGCGATCTCGTCGACCGTCCCCATCCGCCGGTCGATAGTCGATCGATCGACGGAATCAGCGCTCACGCCCATCTGCTCTTCGACGCCTTTCGTCGCGACGAATCCCGGTGCAATCCCGTTGACGCGAACGCCTTCGCTTGCCCACTCGAAACCGAGTGAGGCCGTCAGAGCGTTGACGCCTGACTTCGCTGCCGCATAGTGACTCATGTACGGCGCACCCTGAATGCCGGCGACGCTCGAGAGGTTGACGACGATCCCACCACCGTCTTTCAGGTGCTCACTTGCGGCGTGCGTACAGAGATAGGTCCCAGTCAGGTTGATGTCGACGATGGTCCGCCAGCCGTTCTCGCTAATCCCATCGAAATTGGCCATAAAACTCGCGCCGGCATTGTTGACGAGGACGTCGAGGCCACCGAACTCTTCGACTGTGGCCTCGAGCAAGGCCTCGACGGCGTCGCCGTTGGTCACGTCACACTCGACTGCCAGTGCGTCTCCAGGCCGATCGCTCTCGGTTATTTCGGTCGCAACTGGCTCGACGTTTTCCTGGCTCCGCGAGCAGATGACGACGTCGACGCCGTCGGCCGCGAACCGTTCGGCGATCGCGCGCCCGATGCCGCTCGAGGCTCCCGTAATGAGCGCCGTGTCCCCAGCGACGCTGAATCGATCCGTCATCGTGAGTCACTCCATTGCATGGTAGTCGATCACGCGACCAAATACACAGTCAACGCTCTTAACGTTGTATGTCCTCCAGTCCCCGAAAAACACGGTCGAGTGAGCGAGTACACGGGGGTATATGACAGACATCGTACCGAAGATCTTTACACGGACAGTTCCAGAATGTCGAATCAGTAGAAAGTCATATGCCGCGCCGTGAGCAACCAAGGTATTAATGGACACCCGAGTTCGCCGTCGTCGCATACTGGCAAGCCTCGGAGCCCTCGGGAGTGCCACACTCGCCGGATGCTCGGATGTACTCTGGTCTCGCACTGAAAGCCCGTCTTCGGAGCAGATTGCAATTGAGGTGAAAACAGTTCCTGCGGACGACGATCAGGTGGCCGCTATGATCGCTGAGCAGCTCACGGAAAACCTCCAAACTGCCGGGATCGACACTACACAAACGCCGATTGACGAGGCTGAGTTACATCGCGAAGTATTGATTGAACGAAACTTCGACATCTTTGTCATCCGTCATACTGGCCTCGAGGAACCGGATGCACTCCGCTCGCTCTTACACTCAGACTACGTGGGCGAACAAGGCTGGCAAAACCCATTTAGCTTTTCCGACCCAACTGCAGATGAGTCTCTCGACGACCAACGAGCGGCGGCTGGCGACGAACGACTATCCACCTTCGATGACCTCTTCTCGTATCTCGTCCAGGACGAAACGACACCTTACACCGTTGCGGTGTATCACGATCACATTGGCGCAAAACGGACAGAGATGGGGCTCTCGACAGTACCGTACACGCCCGAAGAACACGTCCAGGCCATGTTCGACCCACCGGATAGCGAGAGCGAAGAACGACCACTGCGAATCGGGCTGTTCGGACAACAGTTCGTCTCGAGACTCAACCCCATCGTCGTCGACCTGACCGACGTCAATACCATCCTCGGACTCCTCTACGATCCGCTCACACGGCGGATCGATGGGGAGTACGTCCCGTGGCTCGCTGACGAAATCGATTGGGCGGAAGACGAAGATGACGGGGGCAGTGTGGAGGCGACAGTCACCCTCCGTGAGGGCGTAAACTGGCACGATGGTGAACCACTCGAAGCCTCCGACGTCGAGTTTACCTACAACTTTCTCAAAGACACTTCGCTTGGGGACGCCGAGAATCCGGTTACCGCGCCACGCTATCGGGGTCGCCAAACACTGATCGAGGACGTCACCGCGGTCGACCGGCGCACAGTCACGTTCGAATTCGAATCGACGTCCCAAGAGGTCGCCCAATGGGCGCTTACGGTTCCACTGTTGCCCGAGCATATCTGGGACGAACAGCGTGAGTTGGTCAACGACCAGCAGACGGCCGCACTCACCTGGGACAACGAAGAACCAGTCGGTTCAGGACTGTTCGAGTTTGTCGACGCAGACGGTGACGCCCAACTCGAGTTAGCCTTGTTCGAGGAGCATGTCATGCTTTCATCGATTCTCGATGATCTCGATGGGGTTCCAGAGGAAGAAGATGCTGGCGACTTGAACGGCGGATTCGAAGAAACGAGCAGTTATGAGGGGCTCTCGTTCGAGGTCTACCCGAACGAAGGGGCGGCACTCGATTCCCTGATCGATCACGATATCGACGTGATTGCCAACGAAATGAGTATCGATATGCTCGAAACGATCGAAGAAGAGTCAGACTCCGTTCAGCCCATTATTCGTGAAACACCATCGTTCTACATGATCGGGTTCAACGATCGACACTCCGCGCTCAGTAACCGGCGATTCCGTGGCGTCGTCTCGAGGTTGCTCGACCGCGACTACATCGTCGAGGAGTTCTTCGATGGGCACGCCACGCGACCGGAACGGGAGAGCGAATTGCTTGGCCTCCATCCGTCAGTCTGGGAGGCAAACGGTCGCACTGCACCCATTACCTTCCCTGGAGACGCGGGCGAACTCGACGAAGCACAGACTCGGGAACTGTTCGAAGAGGCGGGATATACCTACAGCAACGGCGATCTCATCGAGTAAGAACAGATTGACGAACCGTCTGGGAACGTGGTGGTAGAGCAGTCGGCTGGTTGTGTTTATCATCGTGTTCGACGAACGCGTACCAAGGGTGAGAGACCCCGTCCAAAACCGCATACGACGACCGGATCACTTTAATCCATTGGGCACCGTAGAAAGAAGGCATGGCACTCGAAGCTGTGGTTCGCGACCTTGCTCTCGTACTGGGAGCGATGTTGTTCACCGCTATCATCGTCATCGTTGGACCGCGTCGCTTCGTGCGTGCACTCTCGGAACTTCGATGGCGGGCAAAAGCGGCAGCGGTCTCGGTCGGACTGCTGCTCACCGTCCTCCTGATTCGAGTACTCGGCAGTGATCTCTTACATCTGCTGCAGATCCGTGTGTTCGGCCGAAACATTACAGGGAACATCCACCGAATCGAGCAAACGCTCTTTCCAGTTAATCCGGTCATCTACTTACAGGGCCTCGCGGTCGAGCCGCTGACGTCGTATTTCGTCTTCATTTACATCTACGGGTATGCGTTCCTGTTACTGTTCCCGTTGATCGCTTACTTCTCGTTGCGGAAGATGGACCGGTTTACGTCGCTGATGCTGGCGTTCACGGCGAACTACGCAATTGGGCTTGTCTTCTATACGATATTTATCGCGTATGGGCCACGAAACCAGATTCCGATCGAGGTTGCACATCTGCTGTACGATGCGTACCCACAGTCTCGGTTCCTAACGAACGAGGTCAACCAGAACACGAACGTCTTCCCGTCGCTCCACACGTCACTCTCGATGACGGTGTTCTTCATGGCGTGGATTACCCGTGATGAGTACCCGGTCTGGCTGCCTATTGCAGGCGTGCTCGCCCTGAGTGTGCTCGTCTCGACGATGTACCTCGGCATCCACTGGTTCTCGGACGTCGTCGCTGGGACCCTCCTTGCGGCACTCAGCGTCTACATTGGCGTGAACTACAACCTCGATGGGGTCCAACGATCGATTTCGGCGTTCGTCAAGACTCACGTCCAGCCTCGGATGCAACGGTCCTCCTGAATTGATTCGGCGGTTGTGCTCGAGAGGGGAACTCCCCTCCCGCTCCCAGACCGCGAAACATCCGCGGCCGTGAATACTCCCCGAAAATCACCGCCAACCGGGTTTTTTCCCCGTCTCCAACAGAGTCACTCATATGCGCCTTCACTGGCACCGACGTGATTTGCGAGCAACTGACAACCGAGGGCTCGCCCATCGAGAAGAGGGCGAAACCCCGGTTGCTGGATTGTTCGTGTTCGATCCACAGGTCCTCGAGCATGCCTCATCCATCCGTGTCGCCTGTCTCTTGCAGGCACTCGAGGCACTCAAGGAGTGGTACCGCAACAACGACAGTGATCTGCTCATTGCCCACGGTGACTCGAGTGCGGTCGTCCCCGACGTCGTGATCGAATACGGGGCATCGAGGGTCACCTGGAACGAGGATTACAGCGGCCTCGCCAGAGAGCGTGACCGGGCGACCAGGGCTGCACTCGAGGATCAAGGCATTGACTGCCGGTCGTTTCACGATGCCATCTGTCACGAACCGGGGTCGATCACGACCAACAAGGGGACCTACTACTCGGTATTCACCTACTTCTGGAAGAAATGGCGCGACCGCGAAAAGGAGTCGCCCTACGACCCGCCAACTCCCGAAACCCTTGCAGACGTCAGTGGTGAGGAACTCCCCACACTCGAGGAACTCGGATTCGACCAACCGGAGGCAACGGCCCCGGTTGTCACGTCCGGGGCTGCCCAGGAGCGTGCCGAAGCGTTCTGTGACGGGCCAATCTATCGGTATGCGGACGAACGTGATTACCCGGATGCGTCCACCACCTCGCGCCTGTCGGTCGATTTAAAGTACGGCACGATCGGTATCCGGGACCTTTACGCGATGACCGAGCGTGCTGCGTCTCGAATCGATGATACGGATCTCGAGGTTTCGCCCGAGACGGCTCGAGAGGGTGTCGAGACGTTCCAACAACAACTGGCGTGGCGGGAGTTCTACGCCCACGTGCTCGCGTACAATCCCCACGTCGTCACCGAGAACTTCTCGGGGTATCAGCACGAGATCGAGTGGCGCAACGACCCCGAGGAACTCGAGGCCTGGCAAGCGGGAAAGACCGGCTATCCGATCGTCGACGCCGGGATGCGACAGTTACTCGAGGAGAGCTGGGTCCACAACCGCGTGCGCATGATCGTCGCCTCGTTTCTGACGAAGGATCTGTTGATCGACTGGCGGGAGGGGTACGACTGGTACCGTCGCCACCTCGCCGATCACGACACCGCAAACGATACCGGGGGCTGGCAGTGGGCTGCCTCGACCGGCACCGACGCCCAGCCGTACTTCCGGGTATTCAATCCGATGAAACAGGGCGCTGACTACGATCCGGAGGCGGCCTACATCAAACAATACGTCCCCGAACTCGAGGGTGTTTCTCCTTCGGACATCCACACCTGGCACGAACTCTCGAGCGAACGGCGCAGTGAGTTGGCACCGGAGTATCCGGACCCCATCGTCGATCACAGCGAGCGGCGGGAAGCGGCGATTGCGATGTTCGAGCGGGCTCGCGGGGAAGACTGAGTCGGATTGGGCCAGGCCCACGATACGTCGTTCGCTTGCCACACCGGTACAGACTCGGGGCGACTCGAAAAAGGGTCTGGCGACTCACCGGCCGCTGCTCACCTACGCCCAGTAGGCTTCGCCGGGCTGTTCCTCGAAAATCGCCCGCTGAAGGAGGTCGATCGCCTTCTCGAGGCCCTCGTTCGAACTCGTGAGCGAATCCTCGTGTTCGATGCTCAGCGTCCCATCGTAGCCGATCATCCGCAGCGTCGACACGATATCCTTCCAGTGTTCTTCGCCGTGTCCGTAGCCAACCGAGCGGAAGATCCAGGCCCGGTTTCGCTCATCGTCGTAGGCTGTCGTATCGAGGACGCCCTTGACTCGAGCCTGTTCGTCGTAGACGCGGGTGTCTTTGGCGTGAAAGTGGTGGATGGCGTCGCCGAGATACCGGATCGCGTCGGTCACGGAAATGCCCTGCCAGTAGAGGTGTGAAGGGTCGAAATTCGCCCCGATGTGCTCGTTGGTCGCCTCCCGGAGCTCGAGGAGGCCGGTCGGTTCGTAGATCAGCATGTTTGGGTGCATCTCGATCGCGACGTCGACGTCGTGGGCTGCGGCGTGGTCGGCAAGGTCACGCCAGTAGTCGACGGCGACATCCCACTGATACTCGTGGGCGTCGGCGTGCTCGCCCGGCCAGGGTGCCGTAATCCAGTTTGGCACCTCGTCGTTCGGACCGCCGCCGGG